>JACXTT010011650.1_pt1 | contig 11755 bp, 8 predicted proteins | sample 9270951 | NCBI WGS metagenome assembly JACXTT01 (sample SAMN15532306, study PRJNA645909) | rock metagenome | isolation source: weathered quartz diorite | place: Puerto Rico | collected 2017-06-21 | reverse complement strand
GCGCAGGTTGGCCAGCTTCCGCGTGCCGCCGGCGGCGACCAGCCCCACGGCCGGCGCACCCGTCAACGGGTTGTCGATCACGCCGGCGTTGACCACCGACGCCTGCGCGCTGCCGTCCGCACGCGCGGTCACGAACACGACGAGCCCGTGGTCGGCGGCGGAGATCTGTGTGAAGTCGTTGAGATCGGCCATACGCGCGACCCTAAGGGAACCGGGCGGCCGGCGCGGGCGTCGTATCCCGCGACCACACCGACGAGCGGGGCGACGGAGGGGCGATGCGCAGCACGCGATGGGGCGGACCGATGGCGGCCTGCCTCGTGCTGGCGGTGGCCGGCTGCGGGTCCTCCCAGGGCGCCGCGCCGCCGAGAGCGACGGAACCGACGCCCACAACGCAGCCCGCGCCGCAGCTGTACGAAGGCGACTTCACCGTGCTCGCCGACAACTTGCACGGCCCGGAGCTGTGCACCTCCGTCGCGACATCGCTGCCGCCGCAGTGCGGAGGACTGCCCGTCACCAACTGGGACTGGGACGCGGTGACCGGCGAGGAGCGCGTGCGCGGGACGATCTGGGGCGAATTCCAAGTAAGGGGTACCTACGAACGCGGCCGCTTCACCCTGGTCGGCGCACCGACCGCGCCCGACAACGCCGCGCAACCCGACACGCCCAATCCCGACTTCTCACCCGCGTGCGACCACCCCGACGTCGCAGACCCCGCTGCGGGCAACGCGGTATGGGAGACGATGACGCAGTCGGGTGCGTGGCCGCCGAACGACCCGCGCGTCGTGACCGCGTGGGTCACCGATCCGCGCGGGTCTGCGGGAGGCGGCCAGTTCGTCGCCAACCTCATCGTGAAGCCGGGCACAAAAGATGCAATCGCAGCGCAGGTTCGCCGGGGCTACGGCGGCCCGCTGTGCGTGGTCGAACGCGACCTCCCGACGGAGAGTGAGCTCGCCGCGGTGCAAAGCGAAGTCACCGATCCCGCAACGCGTGCGGCGCTCGGCGGCGTCACCGACGCGTGGCCGGACGGCCAGCGCGGCGTGGTCGTCGCCCACGTGTGGGTCGTCGATCAGCACGCGCTCGACTACGCGCGCGAGCGATGGGGCGACCGCGTCGAGCTGCACGGCAACCTGCGCCCGGTCGGCTGAGCGCGAACGCGCGGCGTCAGACGAGGCTGTCGAGCCAGGCCTGGTGCAGGCCGGCGTACGTGCCGCCGGTGCCGATCAGGTCGGCGGGCGCGCCGTCTTCGACGATGCGGCCCGCTTCGAGCACGAGCACCCGGTCGGCGATCTCCACGGTCGTGAGACGGTGGGCGATGATGATCGCGGTGCGGTGTGCGAGCAGCGTGCGCAGCGCGCGCTGCACGAGCCGTTCCGAGGGGATGTCGAGCGACGACGTCGCCTCGTCGAGGATCAGCACCGCCGGGTCGGCGAGGAAGGCGCGGGCGAACGCGACCAACTGCCGCTGTCCGGCCGAGAGTCGCGCGCCCTTCTGGTGGACGTCGGTGTCGTAGCCGTCGGGGAGCGTGGCGATGAACTCGTGCGCGCCGATGGCGCGCGCGGCGGCCTCGATCTCCGCGCGCGTCGCGGCCGGCCGGCCCAGTCCGATGTTGTCGGCGACCGACCCGGAGAACAAGAAGTTCTCCTGGGTGACAGTGACGATCGCGCGGTGCAGGTCCGACGGTTCGACGTCGCGCAGGTCGACGCCGTCGAGCGTGACGCGGCCATCGGTCGGATCCCAGAAGCGCGCTGCGAGCCGGGCGATCGTCGTCTTGCCCGCGCCGGTCGCGCCGACGACCGCGATCGTCTGGCCGCCCGGGATGGTGAGCTCGAGATCGGTCAGCACCGGCCGCTCGCGGTACGCGAAGTCGACGGTGTCGAAGTGCAGGCGTCCTTCCGGGCTCGGCAGCGCGACCGGGTGCGCGGGCGGCGCGACCGTCAAGGGCTCCTCCAGTACGCCCGACAGCTTCTCGAGGCCGGCGACCGCGGCCTGGAACAGGTTGTAGAACTGGCTGAGCTCCTGCATCGGCTCGAAGAACCGGCGCAGGTACAGCAGGAACGCGGCGAGCACGCCGACGCTGACGCGGCCGTCGATCGCGAGCCAGCCGCCGTAGAACACCACGACCGCGGTGGTCATGCGGCCGACCAGTTGCACGCCCGGTCCGTACGCGGCCGCGAGCCGTTGCGACCACACGTTGGCGCGCCGGTACCGGTCGTTGAGGTGCTCGAAGATCTCCTGGTTGCGGGGCTCGCGTCGGAACGCGTGCACCGCCTGGATGCCGCCGAGGCTCTCGACGAAGTGCACGATCACCAGCGCCACGGCGTCACGCGTCTCGCGGTACGCGCGCTCCGAGTGATCGCGGAACCACCGCGTCAACACCCAGAGGATCGGCAGGGCGACCAGCACGGGCAGCGCGAGCTGCCAGTTGAGCACCACGAGCACGACCGAGATTCCGACGATCGTGAGCACCGACGTCACGAGCGTGACGATGCCGAACTTCAGCATGTCGGCGAGCGCCTCGACGTCGGACGTCTGTCGGGAGATCACGCGCCCCGACGTGTACCGCTCGTGGAACGACAGGCTCAGGTCCTGGAAGTGCATGAACACGCGCTGCCGCAGGTCGAGGATCACGTCCTGCCCGACGCGGCCGATGATCCTCAGGAACGCGTTGAACGTGATCGCGCCGAGGAGCGTGATCACGACGATCGCGACGACGACGCTGACCAGCGGAACGAGGCTGCCGCTCCCGCCCTTCATGAGCGGCGGGATGCCCTTGTCGATGCCGACCGACACGAGGATCGGTCCCGACAGCTGCGCGGCGGTGTTGAACGCGATCAGCAGCGCAGCGAGCAGGAGCGCGCGCACGTGCGGCCGCACGAGCGAGCCGAGCAGGCGCCGGCTGCGGGTGCGCAGCAATCCCGCGAGGCCGGGGCTCGGCTCGTCGACGTCTTCGGCCGCGACGCCGCGCCACCGGTCGACAGCCTCGTCGCCGGTGATGTCGAGGGGTGCGCCGAGGTCGACGTCGGGGATCTCGTCGGGCTCGATCATCAAGCGACCTGGTCGTCCGGCTCACCCTGCTCGTCGAGTTGCTCGGCGGCCTGGCTGAGGATGGCGGCGTAACGCGGCTGCGACGCGAGCAGCTCGCGGTGCGTACCGGTCGCGATGATGCGGCCGTCGTCGATCAGCGCAGCGCGGTCGGCGAGCGCGATCGTCGACGGGCGGTGTACGACCACGAGCGCGGTGCGGTCGGCGAGGATCGGGCGCAGTGCGGCTTCGACGCGTGCCTCGGTGTGCACGTCGAGGGCGGAGAGCGGGTCGTCGAGGACCAAGACCCGCGGCCGGCCGACGATCGCGCGCGCGAGGGCGAGCCGCTGCCGCTGGCCGCCGGAGAGGGACAGGCCCTGTTCGCCGATGCGCGTATCGAGTCCCCACGGCAGGTCGTGCGCGAACGTCGCCTGCGCGACTTCGAGCGCGGCCTCGATGTCGGCTTCGGTCGCGTCGGGGTGGCCAATCAGCAGGTTCTCGCGGACGCTGGCGGAGAACAGCGTCGGCTCCTCGAAGGCGAAGCCCACCTGGGCGCGCAGGCTGCGCAGCGTCAGGTCGCGGATGTCGTATCCGTCGAGGGTCACCCGTCCGCGCGTCGTGTCCTGCAGGCGGACGAGCAGCGACGCGACCGTCGTCTTGCCCGCGCCGGTGGCGCCGACCAGGGCGAGGGTCTCGCCCGGGTTGATCTCGAGGTCGAGCCCCCGCAGCACCGTCTTGTGGCTGCCCGGATAGGAGAAGTGCACGCCTTCGAAGCGCACCTCGCCGCGCGCCTTCGGCATCGTGCTCGCGTTCGGGCGGTCGGCGATGCGTGGCACGGTGTCGAACACCTCCCACACCCGGCTGGCCGCGGTCTCCGCTTCCTCCGCCATCGCGAGGATCCACGCGAGCTCCTCGATCGGGAACACGAGGATGAGCAGATACGACACGAACGCGACGAGGCCGCCGACCGTCAGGTGCCCGGCCGACACCGCGATCGCGCCGGCGAGGAGGATCGCGGCGAGCGTGAGGTTGGGGATCAGGCCGAGCACCCAGATGAACTGCGTGTGGATCCGGACCCGTACGAGCTCGGTCTCGCGCAGCTCGCGGCACTTGGCGTCGTAGTGGCCGAACATCACGTCGGCCCGGCCGAACGCCTTGATCACCCGGATGCCGCGGGCCGACTCCTCGAGCATCGTGGTGAGGTCGCCGGTCTGGTCCTGGATGTCGCGGACGACAACGTGGTAGTTGCGCTCGAAGCGCCGGCAGAGCAGCAGCACCGGGATCGCGGTCGCAACCGTCAGCAGCCCGAGCCACAGGTCGAGGTGGAGCAGCAACGCGAAGATCAGGATCACCTCGAACACGATGATCACGAGGAAGATGGCACCGAACGCGGCGAAGCGCCGGATCAGCGAGATGTCGGAGTTCGCGCGCGAGAGGAGCTGGCCTGACTGCCAGCGGTCGTGGAACCCGACCTCCAATCGTTGGAGCTGCTCGTAGAAGTCGTCGCGCAGCTCGGTCTCGACGGTCGTCGACAGCCGTGCGAGCGACAGGCGGCGCCGGTAGGTGAGCGTGAGCTCGAACAGCCCCAACACGACCGCGAGCAGGAACAGCGGGACCAGGCCCTGCTTGTTGCCGTCGGTGATCGGGCCGTCGATGGCGGCCTTGGCGATGAGCGGGATCGTCAGTTGCGCGACGATCGACAACATCGCGGAAACCGCGATGAAGGCGATCACCTTCTTGTGGGGTCGGAGGTAGGGCCCGACCCGCCACAGTGCCCGGTCACGCACTGGAAACTCCTGTCCCCGCTGCGCTCGGCCGCGCGCGTCTCACCGAGATGGGCGCCGGCCGGGCGGAGAACGACGCTACGACGTGGCGCGACCCGCGAGCGACCGATTTTCGCAACGCCGGAACAGAGGGCTCCCGAGTGCGCGTCCGCCGACACCGGCTGCCGTATGCTTCGCCCCCACGCGAACCTGCGCGTTCCGACGCCGCCCCGGGCCGAGCGCCGCATGAGATTCTGCACCGTCGTCGCGCGCAATTACCTGGCGTACGCACGGGTGCTCGCCCGCTCGTTGCGGGCGGTGGACGACGATTCGCAGCTGTCGGTGCTGGTGCTCGACGACGTCGACGGCGTGGTCGCCGGCGACGACGAGCCCTTCGAGGTCCTTCATCCCGACGACCTCGACATCTCGCCACGCGAGTTCCGCCACATGGCGGTGATCTACGACGTGCTGGAGCTCGCGACCGCGGTCAAGCCGTGGTTGCTGAACCGCATCCTCGCCGACGACGACGTCGCTTGCTATCTCGACCCCGACATCGAGGTGTTCTCGTCGATGGCGCCGGTCGAGGCGTTGGCGCGCCGCCACGGCATCGTGCTCACGCCGCACAGCACCACGCCGTTGCCCCGCGACGGCCTCCTCCCGAGCGAGGAGACCATCCGCCTCGCCGGTGTCTTCAACCTCGGGTTCATCGCGGTGTCGCGCGACGCGGGTGCCTTCCTCGCGTGGTGGTCCGAAAGGTTGCGCCGCGAGTGCCGGGTCGAGATCGAAGCGGGGCTGTTCGTCGACCAGCGGTGGATCGACTTCGTGCCGAGCTACTTCGACCACTCCGTGCTCATCGACGAGGGCTACAACGTCGCGTACTGGAATCTCTTCGAACGCGACGTCAAGCTCGGCGCCGACGGCTACGAGGTCAACGGGCGCCCCCTGCGGTTCTTCCACTACAGCGGGTTCGATCCGTTGCTCCCGCACCGGTTGACCAAGTACCAGACCGGCGAGGAGCGCATCCGGCTCGACGAGCACTTCGTCGTGGGCCACCTCTGCCGGCGGTACGCGACTCGGCTGCTCGACGCGGGTCACCTCGAGGCGGTGGCAGTCGCGTACCGCTACGGCTACACCGCGCACGGCGTGCCACTCGACGCCCGCACGCGCCGCGTCTACCGCGAGACGTTGGAGGAGATCGAGAAGGGCCCGGCCGAGCCCGGAGCCACGCCGACGCGGCTCCCCGACCCGTTCGATCCGGCCGCCGCGGAGGCGTTCGTCCACTGGCTCGCCGGTCCGGGGCCGGCCGGTTCCGAGGCGCGTATCTCGCGATATGTGCGCGCGATCTACGACGATCGCCCCGACATCTCGGTGCAGTTCCCCGACCTCGCCGGGTTCAACGGCGTGCAGCTGCTCGAGTGGATGCGGCGCAAGGGGCGGGCGCACGCCGAAGCCCTGCCCGAGTGTGTCCCGCCGCCGCTCGCACCGCCCCGAGCGGCAGCTGCCGACCGGCGCGAGGGCGTCAACGTCGTCGGCTACCTGCATGCGGAGGACGGGATCGGGGGCGTGGCCCGCTCGGTGATCGACGTGCTGGCCCGCATCGGCGCCGACCTGAGCCTGCGTCCGTGCACCGCGACCGGGAGCCGGCAACGCGCCGATCTCGACGCACGCCTCGCGTCGTACGACATCGCCTACGACACCACGATCGCGTGCGTGAACGCCGATCAGCTCCCGCTGCTCACCGACCAGATGGGCGATCGCCTGCCGGTGGCGGCGACGACGATCGGCGTGTGGGCGTGGGAGGTCGAGATCTTCCCGCAGTGGATGGCGCGCAGCTCGGCCCTGGTCGACGAGATCTGGGTGTACAGCCGGCACGCGGCCGAGGCGCTCGCCGAGGTCTGCCTGGTGCCGGTGCACATCTTCTCGCCGCCGGTCGCGCTGCCCGACGATCGCGCGATCGACCGGTCCGAGCTCGGCATCGGCGACGACTTCACGTTCCTCTTCTGCTTCGACTTCGCCAGTGGGTTCGAGCGCAAGAACCCGTTGGGCGTGATCGAAGCCTTCTGCCACGCGTTCGCCCCCGGTGACGGGCCGCGCCTGGTCATCAAGAGCGTCAACGGACCTACCGCGCGGATCGCATGGGCGCGCCTGCAAGCGGCTGCGGCCGGCCGCGCCGACATCGAGCTGCGCGACGGCTACGAGCCGGTGCGCCGGCAGCGCGCGTTGATGGCCGCCTGCGACTGCTACGTCTCGCTGCACCGGGCCGAGGGCTACGGGCTCACGATGGCCGAGGCGATGGCGGCGGGCCGGCCGGTCATCGCCACGGGCTATTCGGGCAACCTCGAGTTCATGGCTCCCGACAACTCGATGCTCGTGCCCTTCGAGATGGGGCGCATCCCGTTCGGGTGCTATCCGTACCCGCCCCACGCCTTCTGGGCCGAGCCCGACGTCGACGCGGCGGCCGAAGTCATGCGCCGCGCCGCATCCGACCCGGCCGCGGCGGCCGCGCTCGGCGAGCGGGCGCGAGCACACATCGCCCGGGAGCTGTCCGTCGACGCGAAGGTTGACTTCGTGCGCGGGCGACTCGACGATCTCAGGAGCAGCCGATGAGCCAACTGGATCCGGCGCGCCCGCCCGCGGAGCGCATCCAACAAGCGATCGAGCGCGGCCCCGACGTCAACGCGCAGGGACGCTTTGGTGCGCTCACGCGGGTTGCTCGCCGGCTCGTCGGCCGGGCCGTGAAGTACGAGCGCGATTTCAATCTGGAGATCGACGCGGCGTTCCTCGAGCGGATGCGCGAGATCGAGACGGTCGCGCAACAGCGGATCGACGCGATTCAGGAATGGGCGACCGAGGCGATGAACGAGCTACGCGAATCGTCCCAGCAGTCGCGCAGAGCCACCGAACGCATCGCGCACGAGCTGGGCAACGTCACGACGCGCATCGACGCGACCGACGCGAGCATCGCCGAGACCCAGTCGCAGCTTCGGGACACGGACGCGCGAGCGGCCGTCGCGAACGCGATCGCGGGCGGTGCGATGGACGGGTTCGAGTCCGTGAATCGCGTGACCGGCGAGCTCGTCGACAAGACCCGCTTCACGTACGACGAGCTGACGGCGCAGCCGTACATGGCCGACGAGAGCGTGCTGCACTACACAGACGCGCAGGGCCGAGTGCGCCTCGGATACCGCGACGGCCCCGGCGCCGCGCCCGTGTACGCAGGATTCGAGGACCTGTTCCGCGGTCCGGAGTCGCTGATACGCGACCGCCAGCGGCCGTATCTCGACGTCATCGGACGGCGCGGACCGGTCGTCGACCTGGGCTGCGGACGGGGCGAGATGCTGCAGCTGCTCGCCGAGGCTGGAATCGAGGCGGTCGGCGTCGACCTCGACGAGGCGATGGTGGACCGGGCGCGGGTGTTCGCCGACGTGCACCACGGCGACGCCATCGACTTCCTGATCAAGCAGGACGACGGATCACTCGGCGCGATCTTCAGCGCGCAGTTCATCGAGCACCTGCCGACCTCGCGGCTGCCCGAGCTCCTCGACGTGGCCCGCGCCAAGCTGCGTCCCGACGGTGTGTTCATCGCGGAGACCGTGAACCCGCATTCCCCGCGTGCGCTCAAGGTGTTCTGGATCGACCCGACGCACCGGCAACCGCTGTTTCCCGAGACGATGCTCGCGCTGTGCCGGGTCACGGGCTTCGCCGCGGCCCGCGTCATGTTCCCCTTGGGGAGCGACGACCTCGCCGTCGACCTCCGTACGTGCGGCGAGTACGCAGTCGTCGCCGGGGCCCGGCTCGACGACTGACGCTCGTTCTCTTCGACACGACATGACGCGCTTCTCGTTCAAGACGGTTCCGCAGGACAGCGCGTGGGAGCCGATGCGCGACGTGTGGCTCGCGGGTGACGACATCGAGCTGTTCAGCGCGGGATGGAGCTTCGACCACTTCTATCCGATCCTCCAGCGCGACCGGACCGGACCGTGCTTCGAGGGATGGACGATGCTCGCCGCGCTCGCCACGATCACGAAGCGGGTGCGGCTCGGCGTGATGGTGACGGGCAACCCGTATCGGCATCCCGCGGTGCTCGCGAACATGGCCGCCAGCCTCGACGTGATCTCGGGCGGCCGGCTCGAGCTCGGCATCGGGGCGGGCTGGAACGAAGAAGAGAGCTCGGCCTACGGCATCGGTCTGCCGCCGCTGCGCGAACGATTCGACCGGCTCGAGGAGTCGTGCGCGGTTCTCGACCTCCTGCTGACGCAGGAGACGGCCTCGTTCGCGGGAGTCCACTACCGCCTGACCGATGCGCGCTGCGAGCCCAAACCGGTGCAGCGACCGCGCCCGCCGATCGTGATCGGCGGCGGGGGCGAGAGGCGGACGTTGCGGATCGCGGCCCGCTGGGCCGACCAGTGGAATGCGCCCGGCGCGACGCCCGAGGTGCTGGCGCACAAGATCGAGGTTCTGCACGGACACTGCGCCGCGGTCGGCCGCGACCCGGCCGAGATCGAGGTCTCGGTGCAGGTATGGAGCGACGGCGAGCCCGCAGCGGTCGCCGACGACGCGGCCGCGTTGGTGCGGGCGGGCGCGCAGCACATCATCGTCGGGTTCCGCGCGCCGTTCGACGCCTCGCGCCTCGAGCCGGTCGCCCGGGCGCTGGCCGACACGGTCGCCGTCGGCTGACCGAGCGGGTCTACCGAGCCCGTGGCCCGGCATCACCGTTTGGTGCTCCTCGTCACCGGGCTCAACATTGCGTTCGCGCTCGTGTACGTGTTGATCGTCCCGATGTACCGCGGACCGGACGAAGGCGTGCACGTCGACATGATCCGCCACTACCGGGCGGTGTCCGGCGAGCCCTCACCGAACGTCGCGCTGCCCGTCGAGACGGTCGTGCGCAACGTGTACCGCGACGGAACGTTGGAGAAGTCGTACGTCCCTCCGTTGCCGTTGCGGGGCCGCGACGCGATGCGACGCTCCGCCCGGCCGACGTTCGACGAGTTGGGCCGACCGACGGTCGCCGCGTCGAACCAGATGACGCAGCACCCGCCGCTCTACTACGAGGTGGTGGCCCGCCTGTCGTCGCTGGCGGCGAAGGTGACGCCCGAGGGGTGGTGGTCGTACGACCGGGAGGTGTTGTTCTACCGGCTGCTGTCGGTGCTCGCGATCGCGCCGCTCGCGCTGCTGGCGTCGGCGGCGCTGCTCGGGATCGGGTGCACGCGTGCGGTCGCCGCGGTCGGCGCGTCGTTCACACTGCTGATCCCGCAGCTCACGTTCATCGGATCGGTCGTCAACAACGACGGGTTCGTCGTCCTGTTCGCCGCGCTGAGCATCGCCGCGGGCCTGCGCTACCTCGGCGGCGGTTCACGCGCGAGCGCATGGCTCGCGGCGGGCTCGGGCGCCGCGGTCGCGCTCACGAAGTCGACGGGCGCGTTGGTTGCGGCGTGGACGCTGGTCGTGGTCGTGATGGGTGCGTCCGAGCGGTGGAGGCGGGGCGATCACCGCGACGCGCTGAGCGCAGCGGTGGTCGCCACCGGGCTCGTGGTGACCGGCGCGCTCTGGTACGCCCGCAACGTCCTGCGCTACCACACGCCCCAGCCCGCGCCGCAGGGTCACCTCCACCCGCCGGGCGCGGAGCACCTGTCGTTCGCCTCGTTCCTCCCGCGCTGGCTCGACCGCGTGTCGCGCACGTTCTGGGCCATGCCGGCGCGCCGGCTGGGCCTCGCGCTGCCGTGGTGGGTCAGCCATGCGCTCACCGCTGCCGCGATCCTCGCGGTCGTGCTCGCGATCGTGCTCGGACGCCGGTTCCGGAGGTTCACGTTTCCCCTGCTCGGGCTGTGTGTCGTGCAGGTGGTGTTGCTCCTCCGCTCCGACTACCGCGCGAACCGCCTCCATGTCCCCGGCCCGGAGTTGGCGGGCGTCCAGGGCCGTTACCTGTTCGCGCTCGTGGTGCCGCTGGCGGTCTTCTTCGCCGTGGCGGTCGGCGAGCTGACGAGCCGGTCGGTGCGCGCGACCGTCGGCGTCGCGGTGGTCGCGATCGCGCTCGGATGTCTCCTGCACCTCGCCCTGGCCCGGAGCATGCTCGAGCGATATTGGGAGGGGCGCGACGCGACGTTCGCCGAGCGCGTGCACGCGGTCTACGCGTGGAGTCCCCTGCCCGCGCTGCTGACCGGCGTCGTGCTCGCGCTGCCGTTCCTGCTCCTGGTCGCGGGAGCGGTGATCGCCACCTCGGTGACGCGCCCGGATCGGATCGTCAGGTCGCGTGCCGGCTGCCCGTCGACCGCCAGCAGCCGGTAGTCGCCGGCGGTCAGCGCGGAGAACACACCCGCGAACACGGGACCCTCGGGCAGGCGGCGTTCGCGCACCTCGGTGTGCGTGACCGCTTCGGACGACCCGGAGCGCGCGAGCTCGATCTCGACGCCACAGAGCACGGCGGGCGCGTGCACGACGAGCGCGCCCACGCCGTCGCCGATGTCGAGCACGACGGTGGCGGTGCCGCTGGGCGGCAGGCGCGTCTCGTGGTGGTGTTCGCCGTGATGGTGTTCGTGGTGGTGGTGTTCGTGGTGGTGGTGCTCGTGGTGGTGATGCTCGTGGTCGTGCATGGTCGTCACGCGGCCGGGACGTCGTAGCCGCTGTGCGGCGTGCCGAGGTACGGGAACGCGGGGAGGTAGAACTCGGTGCCCCGCGCGGTCTGATCGGTCGCGCTGCTGGTGAGGCCCTGGTCGACGATCCCGACGGCGGCGTCGGGCGTGAACGTCGGGTCGATCAGCGGGTACGTCGCGCCGGCGATCGCCTTCAGCTCGATGTTCACGACGTCGTCGGCGAGCCGGCGCCCGTTGGGGAAGCCGGCGAGGTCGCCGCCGACGACACCCAGGTTGTTCGGGGCGCCCGACGGCGGGATCGCCATGTTGAGCCGGAGCAGGTCGGCCTGCGTGGTGCCCGTGAAGTTCTGGAAGCTCGGCGACACGACACCGAGCGGG
>JACXTT010011649.1_pt1 | contig 11756 bp, 7 predicted proteins | sample 9270951 | NCBI WGS metagenome assembly JACXTT01 (sample SAMN15532306, study PRJNA645909) | rock metagenome | isolation source: weathered quartz diorite | place: Puerto Rico | collected 2017-06-21 | reverse complement strand
CAGATCCCTTGCGGTCGATTCTCCCACGTTGCGGATGCCCAGGGCGAAGATGAAGCGAGCCAGTGTGGTGTTGCGGCTTCGCTGGATTGCGTGCACGACGTTGGCGGCCGACTTCTCGCCCATGCGTTCGAGCCCGGCCAGGGTTTCCGCGTCGAGCTGATAAATGTCTGCCGGCGCCTTTACAGTGCCGCTGTCGACCAGCTGCTCCACCAGTTTCTCGCCCAGGCCCTCAATATCCATGGCGCGGCGCGAGGCGAAATGAAGAAGAGCCTGCTTGCGCTGCGCCGGACAATAGAGGCCGGCCGTACACCGCGCCACCGCTTCACCCTCGAGTCGCTCGACGCGCGAGTGGCAGACCGGGCACTTTTTCGGCGTCTCGAACTCGTGGGTGCGGGCCGGCCGCTTTTCCACCAGCACCCGCACCACTTCCGGAATGACGTCCCCTGCCCTGCGGACCACCACAGTATCGCCGACGCGCACGTCCTTGCGGTGCACTTCGTCTTCGTTGTGCAGCGTTGCGTTGGTGACCGTCACGCCGCCCACGAATACCGGCTTGAGCCGAGCTACGGGGGTAAGCGCACCGGTGCGACCTACTTGCACTTCGATCGCCAGCACCTCGGTCTGCGCCTCCTCGGCGGGGAACTTGTGCGCCAACGCAAAGCGCGGCGCTCGCGATACAAAACCAAGCCGTTCCTGCAGCTTGAGATCGTTGACTTTATAGACGACGCCGTCGATTTCATACGGCAGATCGGCTCGCCTCGCGCCGATGTCACGGTAGTAGCCAAGCAGGCCGTCCCGGTCTTGGACGACCTGTCTGTGCGGGGAAACAGGGATATGCAGCTGCGCCATATAGTCGATCTGATCGCTGTGCCGCGTGGTCGGCAATCCCCTTCCCTCAAAGCGGCCGAGGGCGTAAGCGAAGAATGTGAGCGGCCGCGCCGCCGTGATGCGAGGGTCGAGCTGACGCAGCGAGCCGGCGGCAGCATTGCGTGGATTGGCGAACTCCTTCTCGCCTCTTTCCCGCTGCTGCCGGTTGAGGGCGTCGAAATGCTTCTTGAGCATGACCACCTCGCCTCGTGCCTCGAGCAGTCGGGGCGGGTTGGTTGCGGACAGGCGCAGCGGAAGGGTGCGGATAGTGCGCAGGTTCGCCGTCACGTCTTCGCCGGTATAGCCGTCGCCGCGCGTCGCGCCGGTCGTGAGCAGGCCGTTTTCATAAGTGATGCTGATCGCCAATCCGTCGAACTTAGGCTCGGCCGCATACTCCACGTTCTCCAATCCTGCGGCTTCGCGTGCCCGCCGATCGAAGGCGGCGACCTCTTCCCCCGAGAACGCGTTGTTGAGGGAGAGCATGGGAAGTGCGTGAGTCACCGGGGCCAACTCGCTTTCGGCCTTGGCACCCACCCGTTGGCTGGGCGAATCGGGCGCCGCCAGCGACGGGTACCGCTGCTCCAGCCCCTGGAGCTCGCGGAACAGGCGGTCGAACTCGGCGTCGCTGATCTCGGGCCGATCCTGAACGTAGTACAAATAGTTGTGGTGCTCGATAGCGCGCCGCAGTTCGTTCGCGCGAGCGACAGCTTCCCGCGGGGGTCTCATACACAGCGGCGGCGCAGATACCTGAGCGCCTCCCGCAGCCGAGTCGGCTCGCAGTTGCCACGACCCTGCCACTCGGGATGCAAGTCACACCCGCTTCAGGAGAAAAGGCGCAAGGCAACGCGACTCCCGGCCGGGATACCTTTCGCGTCCATGGCTGCGTAGATTCCGCGCAGCTGCGCACGGATCTGCTCGAGGCCGGGTTCGGTGACGGGCGTGTCGTTGTCGTCCACCAACGTGCCCGCCAGGGCGCTCGCAAGCCGAGTTCCGGCATCGACCATCTGGTCGAAGACTTTCACGCCGTGCTCGAGCCTGGGGACGTCCAGCAGGAGCGTCACGCCGTTGATCATGGCAGTTTCGAGGCGATCCAGATCAAAGGGTTCGCCGTGCTGGCTTTCCAAACTGAACAGCCGATTGCCCTCTGCATCCTCGAGGCGGAAGGTCCCATTCTCAAGACGGAAACCGGCGGCCTCTGCGCAACTGTGCAGCTTTGTGCCCGAAAAGGGTTCACCGCTGGCGGGAACGACGTTCAACCCGACGACTACATCTACGTCGGCACAAAACTGGTCTAGATCCCTGGCGCTCTCCAGGTACGGCTTGAAGTCAGGCGCCCGCACAGTTGCCCCGACGCCACGCGCCCATTGCGTCACCAGTCCGAGGAAAGCAGCCAAATCGTCTTCGGTGGCATGTCCACGCCGGTCGGCAAGCTGGAGCGCAATGCGAATTTGGCTGATGCCATCGGAAGCATTGGCTAGCGGGATCCATTCTCCGTCGCCGACTGTGGCCATGATCTGCGCCCGCCTTCCCGACCCCTCGAGCGCTTCGAGCAGTTGACGCAATGCCGAGCGCTGCAGGCTGTTTCCCGAGGTGACTACGGCTGCATATTCGATCGGAGTAGACTCCTCCCGGGTCCCCTCCGCTGCGGCGGCCGCGGGCACCCCGCTCGGCTCGACGCGCCCCGCGCTTGCATCTTCCGCCGCGGCTGGCTCTTCGGCCTGCACTGGCGCCGGCGTCAGCAGGGGCTCGATGCGGTCCTCCCGATTGACGCTCAGCGGATCGAGCAGGGCATCGCCGTGGTCGCCGTTAAAGCTCTCCTGCGCACGGCGGCGGAAGCGGGTCTCCTGGATGCGGTTGTAGGCGATCACGCAGGCGATCACCAGCGCGCCGACAGCCGTCAGTGCAATCTGCAGATCGCTCATGCTCTTTGGCTCGCGCGGCCTGGGGCCCCTGCTCCCTGGCTCACGCGGCCGCCTCCTCCTCCCTCAGCCGCAGGGCTTCTTCGATGTCAACCGCCACCACTTTGGACACGCCCATCTCCGGCATGGTGACGCCAATCAGCTGCTCGGCCATTTCCATCGTGATCTTGTTGTGGCTAATGAACATGAACTGGGTCTGCTGTGCCATCTTGCGGACCAGGCTGCAGAAGTGCTCCGTATTGGCGTCGTCGAGCGGCGCGTCGACTTCGTCGAGAAGACAGAACGGGGCAGGGTTGAGCTGGAACAGCGAGAACACCAGCGCCAGAGCGCTGAGCGCCTTCTCTCCGCCCGACAACAAATGGATCGAGCTGTTCTTCTTCCCCGGGGGGCGAGCGATAATTTGCAGCCCCGCATCGAGGATCTCCTCGCCGGTCAGGGTCAGGCGCGCTTCGCCGCCTCCGAATAGCGCAGGAAACATCTGCGCCAGATTGTCGTTGACCTGGTCGAAAGTGGTCTGCAGGCGCGCCCGGGTTTCGCGGTCGATACGGCGGATGGCATTCTCCAGCGTCTCGACCGCCTCGCGGAGATCCCGCGACTGGGAGTCGAGATAGTCCTTGCGGCTGCGGGCCACCGCGAGTTCCTCGAGCGCGGCGAGGTTAACCGCGCCCAGCGCCGCAATTTCTTCGCCCAGCCGGTTGATCTCGGCCTGCAGTGCGTTGGGCCGCATGCCCTTTTCCAGTCTGTTGACCAGCACCGCCTCGTCCGCACCGACTGCGCTCAACTGAGAAGCAAAGTTCTCTTCCGCCAGACGCGCCTCCTGCTCCTTGAGGCGCAACTCTCCCAGACGCTCCCGCAACGGAGCCAGCCGCTGTTCACAGGTCAGCCGTTGCTGCTCAGCATCCTTCAGCGACCGATCGGCTTCGTCCAGAGCCTCCCGCGCGTTCGCAAGCGCGCGTTCGCGCTCGATCCGTAGCGCCAGCGCTCGATCGAGCTCGTCCTGTATCGGCGCTTCATCCAAGCTGGCGAGCTCGGTTCTCAGCTGATCCAGCGCTGCCCAGGCCCGGTCCTGTTGTTCGAACAGTCTTCTCGAATTCTCTTCGATGTCGCCGATCTTCTGCACGACCACACGCTCGTTGAAGCTCGCTTCTTGAAACTGGCGCTGAGCCGCTTGCACTGCATCGCGTCTGGCGTCGAGGGCACGCGCCGCCTCCTGGTGACTCGCGCGCGCAGCTTCCAGCCCCTGGCGCAGTTCTTCGGACTGAGATCGCACCTCGAACAGGCGGTCCATGGCGGACCGTTGCTGAAGCGTCTCTCGCTCGCATTCCAGCGCAATCTCACCGAGCTCCTGCACGATCTGCCGGTGGCGGAGGCGGCCACGCTCGGTCTCCTCGGACAGGCGGACATGATCGAGTTGCCGGTCATGCCGCTGTTGCTGCAGCCCCTCGGCCTCCTCCCGCAGCGCGAGTGCGCGGGCGCGTCGCTGCTCGAGCTCAGATTGGGCCGCGGCAGCTCTGGCGCGCTCCGCCGCCACGTCGGCCTGCAGCTTCACCTCACGTTCGCGCAGCTCCTCGATATCGCGCTGACGCGAAAGGATCCCGTGGACCTCGGAGTCGGATGCATGAAAATTGACGCTGTTGCGCGTGAAGACGTGCCCCTGCGGGCACACCAGCACGGCGCCCGCGGGCAGGCTCGCGCGCTCGGCCAGACCCTGGGTCGCGTCCGGCACGACATAGACGCGATCGAGCCAATCGGACAACACCAGCGCGTCGCCGGGGTCCGTGAACGTGATGTAGCTGAGCAGCGGCCTGCGGCCGGCCAACTCGGTTGCCGAAGGCGGCCCCTCGCGCTTTTGGAAAAAGGAGACCTTCCCCGGAGGCGGTTGGTCAAGCCAGTCGGCAGCGCGTTGGAGGTTGTCGAGCGCGATGCCGTTGAGGCGCTCGCGCAGCACCGCTTCCAGCGCATCTTCCCATCCCGCCTCGACGCGGATCCCCTGCCACAGACGGCTCAATCCGTCCAGCTGTTGATTGTCCAGCCAGGCGTGCATCTCGCCCGAGCGGCTAACCTGTTTCTGCAGCAGCTCGAGGGCCGTACAGCGCGCTTCCAGCGCACCTAAGTCGCGCGCAACAGCGTCCGCGCCATCCGCTGCGGCTCGATGCGCCTGTTCGAATGCCGGCAAATCCGCTTCAGCGCTGTCGAGCGCGGCGCGCCGCGCCTGATACCGATGCTCGAGATCCGCGAGCTCGCGCCCGAGTTGCTCCAGCCCTTCGGGTTCGGCATCCTTGAGTTCCCCCTGCTCCTGTTCCAGGCGCTGACGTCGGCCGGCGAGCTGAGCCAGGAGCTTCTCGGCGTGTTCCTGGCGAGTGGCCTCGACTTCGATGGCCTGCGCGCAACGTGCAGCTTCCTGCTGAAGCTGCTCGACCTCGTCGCGGGAGCGGGCGAACGCGCTCTCGGCGTCGGGCAACGCGGCTGCCTCCGCCTCGTGCCGCGCATCGCAACTTTCGCGTTGCAGGTGCGCCCCCTCCAGCGCCGCACGCTGCGTGGAAAGCGATTCGCGCAGGGCCTCATCCTGCCTCTGCGCTTCCTCATGCTCCACCTCCAGCCCTGCCATCTGGCTCTCCACCCGCCGCCTGCTGTCGCGCAGATGCCCCAGGGACTGCTCTAGCCGCGCCGCCGCGGCGTTCACCTCGTACAACGAACCTTGCTTCTGGTGCACCGCATCGGAGGCCGCATAGTGGCCCTCGCGCAGCCTCTCGAGGCTGGCCTCGAGCTCGCGCAATCGTGCCGTCTCCGCTTCGAGCTCGAGGCCGATCTGCTCCACTTCCCGGGTAAGCCGCCCGCGCTGGTTGACAGCGTCTTGCTTGCGCAACAGCCACAACAGTTGCTGGGTGAGCTTCAGCGTGCTCTCCAGTTCGCGATAACGAGTAGCGACTTGCGCCTGCCCGTCCAAGTGTTCGATTTGCTTGGCGAGCTCCAAGACGATGTCGTCCACGCGAGCCAGGTTTTCGCGCGCATCGGTGAGGCGCAACTCCGTCTCGCGCCGGCGCTCGCGGTATTTCGAGATACCCGCCGCTTCCTCCAGGAACGTGCGCAGCTCCTCGGGCCGTGCTTCCACAATGCGCGAGATCATTCCCTGCTCGATAATGGCGTAGGCGCGGCCTCCCAAGCCGGTGCCGAGGAAGATGTCCGCAACGTCCTTGCGGCGGACATGAAGGTTGTTGATGAAGTATGCCGATTCGCCGTCCCGCTCAAGCACGCGCTTGACTGAGATCTCAGCGTACTTGGACCAGGCTCCTGCTGCCTTACCCAGGCTGTTGTCGAACACCAGCTCGACGCTCGCTCGGTTTATAGGTTTGCGCTCTCCGGATCCGTTGAAGATCACGTCCTGCATGGTTTCGCCGCGCAGATGCCTGGCGGAGGATTCGCCCAATACCCACCGGACGGCATCTATGACGTTAGACTTGCCGCATCCGTTCGGGCCAACTACGCCTACGAGCTGCCCCGGCACCGGAATGTGAGTGGGATCGACGAAGGACTTGAACCCGGCGAGCTTGATGTGAGAAAGGCGCAATTTGAGAAGCGAAGCAAAGGTTTATAATTGCTGGAACCGTCGATAAAACAAGCGCCTGGGCCCAACGACCCAAGCGCGTCAGTATTTTAACCGAATCGTCACGGCGTGGATAATGGCAACCCGGCCAGCAACAAATCTCGAGACGTTCCCCAATCCGAGCCCGGAGCGGGACTATCACATCCACATGGAGATTCCCGAGTTCTCGTGTCTGTGTCCCAAGACCGGCCAGCCGGACTTCGCCACCCTCTTCCTGGACTATATCCCCGACCAGGCATGCATCGAACTGAAGAGCCTCAAGCTCTACATCTGGTCCTTCCGAGACGAAGGTGCATTTCACGAGGCCGTTACCAATCGCATTCTGAACGACCTGGTGGCAGCAGCACAGCCGCGCTTTATGCGGCTCACTGCAAAGTTCTACGTGCGCGGCGGAATCTTCACTACCGTTGTAGCCGAGCACCGACACGCCGCGTGGCAACCGCGTCCAGTGGTGGAGCTGTTGCAGTTTACGCCTCAATCAAGCACCCGCGGATGATATGAATCCAAATCTCGATCGACTGCAGCCCTATCCGTTCCAGAAGCTCGGTGCGCTCTTCCAGAACCTCGCCCCGCGCTCGGACTTGCGACCGATCAACCTTTCTATCGGGGAACCCAAACATCCGACTCCGGATTTCATCAAGCGCGCGTTGACCGAGAATCTCGACGGGCTCGCCTCCTACCCACCGACCGGCGGCAGCCTTGCGTTGCGCGAGGCGATCGCAGAATGGCTCGCGCGACGCTATGGTTTGACGAGCTTGGATCCGGGCAAAGAGGTGCTGCCTGTGAACGGTAGCCGAGAAGCGCTGTTTGCATTCGCCCAGGCTGTCGTCGATGCGAGCCGGACCGGTGCGACGGTGGTGATGCCCAACCCGTTTTATCAGATCTACGAAGGTGCGGCGCTGTTGGCTGGAGCCGGGCCAGAATTCCTGAACCTCGCTGCGCAGGGCCCGCGGCTGGACCTCGAGCAGCTGCCGCAGTCGAGCTGGTCGCGCGTGCAGCTCATCTATGTGTGCTCGCCGGGCAACCCGACCGGCGACGTGTTGACGCTTGACGATTGGCGCCGCCTGTTCGAGCTGTCCGACCGCTTCGGGTTCGTGATCGCTTCCGACGAATGCTATTCGGAAATCTATTTCGACGAGGCCAGGGCGCCGCTCGGCAGTCTGCAAGCGGCACAGCAGTTAGGGCGCGCGGGTTATCCTCGATTGGTGAGCTTCGGCAGCCTGTCCAAGCGCTCCAACGTGCCCGGCATGCGCTCAGGATATGTGGCAGGGGATGCTGCCGTCCTGGCTAAGTTCCTTCTCTATCGGACCTATCACGGTGGCGCGATGAATCCCGCCGTCCAGGCCGCCAGCGTTGTGGCGTGGAAAGATGAGGCGCACGTCATCGAGAACCGCCGCCTGTACGCGGAAAAGTTTGCTCAAGTCACCGCGCTTCTGCGCGAAGTCGCCCCCGTATCCGCGCCCGAAGCCGCGTTTTACCTGTGGCTGCGCACGCCGGTATCGGACATCGAGTTCGCGCGTACGCTCCATACCCAGCACGGTGTCACCGTTCTGCCAGGCAGTTACCTCGCACGCGAAGCCCGCGGCATCAATCCGGGCCGCAACTTCGTGCGGATTGCTCTGGTGCCTCCGCTGGCCGAATGCCTGGAGGCGGCGCGACGCGTGCGCAACTACCTTTCCGGTTTGCAAGAAACACCCCAACCAGCCCTCAAGGCGCACCCATGACCGAACTCAAACAGGTGATCGAAACCGCCTTCGAAAACCGCGCTGGAATCTCGCCTGCCTCGGCCGATCCCAAGTTGCGCGACGCGGTGCGCCAGGTAATCCACCAGCTCGATGCAGGCACGCTGCGCGTGGCAGAGAAAGCTGGTGCGACCTGGACTACCCACCAGTGGGTCAAGAAGGCAGTGCTGTTGTCGTTTCGTCTGGATGACAACGCCCTGGTACGCGATGGCTACACGAATTACTACGACAAAGTGCCGGCCAAGTTTGCCGACCACGGCGCTGCAGACTTCAAAGCCGGCGGTTTCCGCGTTGTGCCTCCAGCCGCGGTACGCCGTGGCTCATTCATCGCCCGCAACGTTGTCCTCATGCCCTCCTTCGTCAACATCGGAGCCTATGTGGACGAGGGCACGATGGTGGACACCTGGGCCACCGTAGGCTCCTGCGCACAGATCGGAAAGAACGTGCACTTGTCGGGCGGAGTCGGGATCGGCGGCGTGCTGGAGCCGGTTCAAGCCAATCCCACTATTATCGAAGACAACTGCTTCATCGGTGCCCGCTCGGAAGTGGTCGAAGGCGTCATCGTCGGGGAGGGTTCGGTGATCTCCATGGGCGTCTACATCGGGCAGAGCACCAAGATCTATCACCGCGACACCGGCGCGGTATCGTATGGGCACATCCCGCCGGGTTCGGTGGTGGTGTCCGGCAACCTGCCGTCGTCGGATGGCAAGTACAGCCTGTATTGCGCTGTAATCGTCAAACAAGTTGACGCCAAGACCCGCGCCAAAACCAGCATCAACGAACTGCTGCGCGGGGACTAGCAGCGCGTCAGACAAACCGCCGGCTGCGGCCCGTGTGTGCCAAGACCTGTTCGGCCGCCTCCGCGCAAGCGCGCGCGGGGGATCGCGCAAGCAACACGCGGCGCTCCTCTAGCCGGTCAAAGAAGTCCCCTGCGCCTGAAACTTGCTTGCACCTGATCCGGTTCAATTCCGGATCCCGACTGCTTTTGGCGGGCGGGCCAACTCACCAGACACCTAGCCAAGCGAGGCCGCGATGTTCCTGACGCCCGTGCTCAAACTCATGGCCGAAAAGCAGGCCTCAGATCTGTTCATCTCGGCTGGCGCGCCGATGTCGATCAAGATCCTGGGCACGATCATGCCGGTGAACTCAGATGTGCTGGATGGCCCCACGGTCAAGAAGATTGCGTATGAGCTCATGTCGACGGCGGAACAGGAGGAGTACGAGCGTACCTGGGAGATGAACCTCTCGTTCCCGGTCCCGGAAATCGGGCGCTTCCGCGTCAACGTGTTCAGGCAGCGGGGTAACGTCGCCATCGTAATACGCTATCTCCGCTCTCAGACTCCCGGTCTCGAGGCGCTACGCTTGCCGATGATACTCAAGGAGCTGATCATCGAGAAGCGCGGGTTGGTACTCATCGTGGGCGCGACGGGCTCGGGCAAGTCCACCACCTTGGCGGCCATGATCGAGCACCGCAACGCCACCCGCGGCGGACACGTGCTCACTATCGAAGACCCGATCGAGTTCGTGTTCAGGCACCAACGCTGCGTGATCAATCAACGCGAGGTGGGCCTGGACACAAAGTCGTATCACAACGCTTTGGTCAACGCCATGCGCGAGGCGCCGGATATTCTCATGATCGGCGAGGTTCGCGACAGAGACACTTTGCAACAGGCACTGCTCTATGCTCAGACTGGCCACCTGTGCCTGTCGACACTGCATGCCAACAACAGCTATCACGCGCTCAATCGCATCATCAACTTTTTCCCATACGACGCGCGTCCCGCCCTGCTGGGCGATCTCGCGGTTTGCCTGAAGGCGGTCATCTCGCAGCGCCTGGTGAAGGCGGTCGACGGCAGCCTGGTGGCGGCAGTCGAAGTCCTGCTCAACAGCAAGCACATCGCCGAGTTGATCATCAAGAGCGAGATGGACCAGATCAAAGAAGCCATCGAGAAGAGCTTGTCACCGGGCTCGGTCAGCTTCGAACAGGCTCTGTTCAAGTTGTATGCAGAAGGCAAGATCACCAAGGATGAGGCGCTACGAAACTCCGACTCGGCTACCAACCTGGCGTGGCTGATGAACAACGCCGAGCAGAAGGCGCAAGCCGCCAAGGGCGACCTCAGCAAGGTCACTCGAGGCGCGGACATCAACGCCACTTCGTTCGATCACTTCAAGATCGACGTCAACGCGGGGAACTAGCGCACCGCAACAGCAGATTCCCTGGCCCCCCTCACCCCAACCCTCTCCCGCAAGGGGGAGAGGGAGTGTGCTCCGCGCTTCACCGCTACAGGGAACTACCTGCACGTATAATTGCGCCTGTGCCCGGCAATGCACCGGGCTTATCGAACTTCCCTTGAGCGTGCACCCTAAGTCGGCGCTGCAACACAGCGAGTTTCCAACCGTCGAACTGACGCGCCAGCTCATCGCGCGGCGTTCCATCACGCCGAATGACGACGGCTGCCAGGAGATCCTCTCCGCCCGCCTAGCCGCACTCGGATTCCATGTAGAACGTCTGCGCTTCGGCCAAGTAGACAATCTATGGGCGCGGCGCGGAACCCGCTCCCCCGTGGTATGCCTGGCCGGCCATACCGACGTGGTGCCCACGGGCCCCGTTGATCAGTGGCGCAGCGATCCCTTCACGCCCACACAGCGTGACGGCTTCGTCTACGGCCGCGGCGCCGCCGACATGAAGACCTCTCTGGCCGCATTCGTGATTGCCGCCGAGCGATTCGTTGCTGCGCATCCCACCCACGGCGGTTCGATCGCCTTGCTGATCACGTCGGACGAGGAAGGTGCCGCGGTCGACGGGACGGTGCGGGTTGTGGAAACGCTTCAGGCGCGTGGGGAGCCCATGGATTTCTGCATAGTGGGCGAGCCCACCAGCGTGCAGCGATTGGGCGATACGATCAAAAATGGCCGCCGGGGATCGCTTTCCGGCACTCTCGTGGTGAGAGGGGTGCAAGGCCACATCGCATACCCGCAGCTGGCGAGAAATCCCATCCACCTCGCAGCGCCGGCGCTGGCACAACTCGCGGGCACACGTTGGGACGACGGTAACGAACACTTTCCCGCCACCACGTGGCAAATCTCCAACATCCATGCCGGTACCGGAGCCGGCAACGTGATTCCCGGTGAGCTCACGGTACTGTTCAACTTTCGTTTCGGAACTGCGAGCACGGTGGAGAGCCTCCAGAGCAGGTTCGAAGCGGTGCTTCGCGATCACGAGCTCGACTATCGCCTCGCCTGGTCGTTGTCGGCCATGCCGTTTCTCACGCCGCACGGGCGATTAGTCGAGGCATTGAACACCGCCATCCGCGACGTCGTCGGCATCGAACCGGAGCTGTCTACGACGGGCGGCACGTCGGACGGTCGCTTTATCGTGGCCATTTGCCCGCAGGTGGTGGAGGTGGGTCCTGTCAACGCATCGATCCATCAAATCGACGAGCGCATCGCGCTTGACGACATAGAGGCGCTCAGCCGGATCTACCAACGCACCCTCGAAGAATTGCTGGATGTTCGCTGACGCGCGCGAGATTCTCGGCACCGTCCGCGACTTGTTGCGTTTTGCGGTAAGCCGATTCCAGGCGGCAGGGCTGGTGTACGGCCACGGCACCGACAATGCCTACG
>JACXTT010011648.1_pt1 | contig 11758 bp, 10 predicted proteins | sample 9270951 | NCBI WGS metagenome assembly JACXTT01 (sample SAMN15532306, study PRJNA645909) | rock metagenome | isolation source: weathered quartz diorite | place: Puerto Rico | collected 2017-06-21 | reverse complement strand
CGCAAAAGAGCGTGGGACTGTTTCATGGGGGAAAAGTTCAAAGGGGTGAAGGGCAGCGCGTGGTTCGGGGCGGGGGCGCGGTTTTGCGGCGGCTGTGGCACCCAGCAGCCGGGCGCGGTGATTCCGCAGGCCGCGGTGCGCACCGGCGCCAAGACCATCTTCCAGGGCTCGGGCGGCGGCGTGCCGGTGCAGCCCAAGAAGCCGACCGGCAACGTGGCGTTCGACGCCACCATTGCGCCCACCTCGGTGCCGGCACCGCAGGCCGCGCCCCAGCCGGCGCCGGTGGCTCCGCGCCCGGCGACCGCTCCACGCCCGGCGACCACTCCGATCAGTCAGCTCCCACCCGATCCGGTCGACGGGGATCTGACCGGCAAGCTGCTCAACAACCGCTATCAGATCGAGGCCAAGCTCGGTGAAGGCGGCTTCGGCGCGGTTTATCGCGCCAAGCAGGTGCAGATGGGGCGCATGGTGGCGCTCAAGGTGCTGCACGCCAAGATGGCCAAGGACCCGCAAGTAATCGGCCGCTTCAAGCGTGAGGCGCAGGCCTCGTCGCTGCTGCGCGCTGCGCACACGGTGCAGGTGTACGACTTCGATCAGTCGCCCGAAGGCATGATGTACCTGGCGATGGAGATGTTGACCGGCAAGTCGCTGCACGACGAGCTCAAGACCGCGGGACCGATCGAGCCGATTCGCCTGTGCCGCATCATGGACGGCATCGCCGATTCGCTCGGCGAGGCGCACATGCAAGGCATCGTGCACCGCGACATCAAGCCCGAGAACATCTTCCTCGAGCCGCGGCCGACGCCCGATTTCGTCAAGGTGCTCGACTTCGGCATCGCCAAAATCGTCGGTGGCGACGGCCTGCAGTCCTCGGGTCCCGCGTTGACCGCCGCCGGCCAGACGCTCGGCACGCTCGAGTACATGTCGCCCGAGCAGCTGATGGGCGCGCAGCTCGACGGCCGCAGCGATCTCTACGCGCTCGGCATCCTGGCCTACGAGCTGGTCACCGGCGCGCTGCCGTTCCCCTCCAAGACCCCGGGGGAGATGATCACCGCCCACCTCAAGACCGTTCCACCGCCCGCGTCACAGCTGGCCAAGGGCCGCGGCATCCCGCCGCTGCTCGATCAAATCCTGCTCAAGCTGGTCGCCAAGAACCGCGACCAACGCTACAAAGACACCGCCGAGCTGCGCGCCGATCTCCAGCGCGCCATCAACGGCGAGACCGGCACCGCGCAACCGTCACAACCCGCGCCGCAGCCTGCTGCCCGTCCAGTCCCCGCGGCACCGGTGGTGCAACCGCGCAATGAAAATCCCAACACCCAGCGCGTGCAAACCGGCACGCCGAGCCAAGGCGGCCTCTCGCCGACTCTGATCGCGGTTATCGTCGGTGTGGTGTTGGTGGTCGCCGGCATCGTCGGCGGCCTGCTGTGGTGGTCCTCCAAGGGCGGTTAGCCGTCAGTCGCCGGCGCCGGGCTGGGTGATGCTGCGCATCAGATCGGGGATACCGCCGGTCATGGCTCGGCCGAGGAAGCGGAAGTCGGCCACCTGCGCCTTGGTGAGCACCCACTTGGGACCGCCGTGCTCGACCAGGGCGATCAGAGTCACCTTGGCGCCGATACCCGGATCATCGTCGGCGTTGTCGGCAGACGGCTTGGCCCACGCGGGCGGTGCGGCGGCGAGCGCGGCCTTGATCTCGAACTTCTCGGTCACTTCTTTGAAATCGCACTTCTCCGCGTACCTGACCGATCCGGTTACCGGGTCGATTCCCGTGATGCGGTTGGTGAGCACGCAGTTGATGGGCACCGTGTACTTGTTGGTCTCGCTGTATTTGTAGTTGACGCCGGCCAGCTTCGAAAGCGGCACGTCGATGATCACCCATTCGCCCTTCTTGCCGTGGCTGGAGTCCTCGTAGCGCGCGCGCTTGAGCCCGAGCTGCTTGTCGGCCGCGAAGTAGTAACCCCACGCCAGCTCTTGACCGGCCCGTTCGCTGTCGCGCACGCCGTAGAGCAGCTTGCCCACGCGGACCTCGTCGGCGTCGTTCCGGTTGACGGTCATGGTCGCGACGTCGCTGGCCTGGGCTTTGATCACCCACAGCAGCTTCTCGGCCTCGGGATCGCCGGTCACCTTGCGGCGGGTGTAGAGCGCGGCGGCGATCTCCGGCACGGCATAGACATCCTTCTTGGCCGCGGCCAACTTCGCCCATGCCAGGATCGCGGGCACCTCCGCGTCGCGCGCTTCGAGGAACGCGCGCTGCTCCGGGAGCGCACCTTTGGCATCGGCCGGGACGATGGTGATCACCGCCTTGAGCGCGGCGATCGCCTCGTCGAGCTTCTTGTCGGCCTCCAGCGCCGCGGCCGCCTCGAGCGCTTTGGTCACCTCGGCGCGCCGCGCGTCGTATTTTGTCCACGCGGCCGTGAAGTCGCGCGCGACCGGCACATAGTTTTCTTCGAGGAACTGCTTGGCATTTTCCGCGCCCTCTTGCTCCCGCCCCGGGCGCGTATCGCCGCGATACGCTTTGACCAGCTTGACGATCACCGCTGGCACTTCCTCGGCGCCGGCGGGCGACACCAGCAACGCCACGATCAGCAGGCGGATCACGACTTCTTACCCGAGGGCTTGGCGGCGGCTTTGCGCGCATCGCGCTCACGCCGCTGCTCGTCTTCGATGGCGCGCTTCAAGTTGCGCAGGTTGGTGCCGCCGTCGGAGAGCGCCTGGCGTGCCTTGGCCAGCTCTTCCTTGGCGTCGCTGACTCCGGGCGGCTTGGCGTCGGCGATCTGGCTCTCGGCCCGGTCGAGCGCCAGCTGCGCCAGCGAGACCGCCGGGTTGACCTGGATCGCCGGACGCTTGAGGATGTCGCGGTCGGTCATCAGCCGCTCGAGCGCGCTGCGATCGTTCTGATACGACTCGATGGGATCGATCAGCTCGCGCAGCTTGTCATTGGCGTCCGAGATCTTCTTGGCCTTCTCGTCGTTGCCCAGGCTCTGCGCGCCGTCGAAAACTTTCTTGGCCTCGGCCTGCTGATAATCGAGCACCGACTTGAACCCGGGATATTTCAAACCATAGCGGGTCACCGCCTCCTGGTTCGAATTCCACTTGTTCATCTGCCCCTCGACGGTCGGCTTGCAGCCGGCCGCCAGCATCGCAACTGCCGCGCACAGGATGGTCGTCTTCATGGTGGCTCCTTCCGCCACCGCACTCAGCAACCCGCGCGCCAGGCAAAGTCCGCGGCGCGCCTGGATCGCCTGTGACCGCCCCGGTTACCCGCAACATCCCCGGTTACTCACAGCGTCCCCAGCATGCCTTTTACTTCTTCGACGTCTTTGAGGTAGGGCGGGTAGAGCTCGAGGAAGCGTTGGTAGTGGGTGCGTGCGCCTTCGCGGTCGCCGCGTCTGCGCAATAGATCGCCGAGCAGCTTGTGGGACTCGGGCATCTTGTCGGAGAGCGCGCAGGCTTTGCGGGCTTCTTCGAGCGCGCGCTCCGGCTCGTGCTCGCGCTCCATGCGCTCGGCGGCCTTGAGCGCGGCGTTGGCCAGCACGTAGGCGCGGTACTCGTCGGTCTGCGCCACCGGATCTTCGGGCATGTCGGACACCGGCTGGCGATCCTCGCCGTAGAGCTCGTGGCGCAGATCGAAACCGCGGAAACGGCCGAGCAGGTGAGGGCCCTCGCCGACCCACATGTGCAGCGCGGTGGCATCGACCACCACGCCGTGGGTGGCGATGATGGCATCGAGCGCATTGCGGTTGCCCAGGCCGAGCGCAACGTCGCCCGGGCCTTTCTTGTCGCGCAGGATCTCGAGCGCGCGCCGCGCATCGATCTGTCCGTGGTGCTGCTTGACCAGCTCCTCGACGCGCTTGTGGCGCGCGCCCGAGGTCATGTAGCGCTTGAGCCGATCGTTCTCCGCGTCGCCCTGGAACGCGGCCGACAGCGCATGGTTGGCCAGCAACGTGACGTCCTTGCTGCGCCTCACCTCGACGCGCTTGGGGCTGCGCTCGACCACCGCCGACTCGCCGGTCTTGCCGTCGCCCAGCAGGTAGAAGTCCGGCACCATCACCGGGGTCTTCTTGATCATCGCGATCGCCTCGTCGAGCGTGTGCGCGTTCTCGAGGATCTCGCGCACCAGGATCTCGACCGGCATGCCCTCTTCGCCCTTGTCGTCGGTGCGCGCGGCATTGATCGACACGAAGATGCCTTCGCCCGACAACCCGGTGACCACGCCCGACATGCCCACCCACGAGACCGCGGCGAACGGGATCTTGCCCACTGGCCGGAAGAACTGGATCGCTTTTTCGCGATCGAAGATCTCCGGCCCCTCGAAGTCGAAGTTGCGCCCGATGATCAGGTGCCCGCCCACCGACGCCGCTCCGGCGGCCGCGAACGCGGTACAGCCGAGCAGGGGAGAGTGCTCGAGCCCCTGCGTGATGTCGTGCAGCGCGTGATAAAAGACGATGCGGTGGTAGGTGGGCAGGAAGTCCGCGTGCCGATCGATCGATCCATCGGCTAGCCCGGCGATCTCTTCCTTGCGCGCCGCAGGCAGCGAGTCGCCCAGGTGCCGGTACTTGAGCCGCACTCCGGCGCGGATGAAGAACATGGCGATACGGGAGGGCACGTAGTGCGCCATCTCGGAGAACATGTAGTCCTCCTGCTCGAGTAGCAGCCGCGAGCCGAGACGCGCTTGCGCATAGCCGAGCGCGTACGGCACTCCGGAGAGGTGCATCTCCCACACTCCGCGCTCACGCGAGAGCCAGGAGTCTCCTACCTTGGCGCGCGGACCAGCCACTTCCACCGGCTTGTGCGCCGCTTCGCGCACCGCGGCGTCGACCACCGGCGGATCGATGCGCGTCATGCGCATCAAGATGGCGTAGGTGATGGGCAGCGCGACCACGAAAAACAGCAGCACGCCACCGACACGCCGCAGCCATTTGCGCCCGCCCCCGGCCGGCCGTTTGTTGCCGAGAATCAGGGGTTTGTTGCCGTTGTCCGCCATTGCCACCGACGGGGGCGGACTCTAGCACGCATTGACCGGAGGTGCCTCTAATTGCTATGCTCAGAAGGTCGTGCATGTGGTCGCCCAAGCGTATCTTTTGATCGGCGGCGGCCTGACGATTCTCTGTGTCACCGCGTGGTTGTTGTTCGTGCGCCACCGCCGCGAGCCGCAGCCGCACCGTCCGCCTCCCGCGCTCAGCTGTCCGACCTGCCGTCGCGGTTATCCGCCTGGCATGCGCTTCTGCCCACTCGATGCCACGCGGCTCATGCCGCCGGCCGAGGGCGCCTCGGGCCAACGCGCGCACGGCGGCAAATGTCCGCGCTGCCGCCGCGCCTTCGAAGCCGGTGTGCGCTACTGCCCGATGGACGCCGAGGAGTTGGTGCCGCTCGGCCAATGGGCCGCCACGCACGCGGAGCCGGGCCATCCGCCCGAGCACACCTTTGCCGATCACCTGCTCGCGGGTGACGGCAAAATCTGCCCGGTGTGCGCTTCGAAGTACGATCTCGAAGCCGGCTTCTGCGGCCGCGACGCCTCCGAGCTCGTCACGGTCAACTGAGAGCAGTCACCAAAACGCCACAACGGGCAGAATTGCCGCACGCGCGTCAGCTCTTGTCGCCTTTGTTCGGCACCTTGCTGCCCGCGCGACGCGCCTCCGAGAGACCGATGGCGATCGCCTGCTTGCGATTGCGCACCTTCTTGCCCGAGCCGCCCGACCTGAGCTTGCCACGCTTCATTTCGTGCATGGCGCGTTTGACCTTCTCGCCCGCCTTGGCGCCGTAACGCTTCCTGCTCTTGCCGCTCGACTTCTTCTTGGTTGGCATGAGTGCCTCCTTGCGGACGCACTGGCAGCAAAGAGCGTGCCTAGTTGGCGCGTTCGACGACGAGCGCGAGATTGGCTCCGCCCTGCGCGAACGATGGTACCAGAACGCGCGCGATCGATGCCGCGCGCCAGCTGCGCACCAGCGACGGATCGAAGGCGCTCTCGGCGCGCGACAGGCCGAGCGTGCCCGGCACCGCCTGGCGCTCGAGCGCATACAGCGCGCTACCGAAGCGCAGCATCCCCGAGGAGAACGACTCGCCGGTTTGGCCGAGGATCGAAGAGACCAGCGGCAGCTTGCCGCCCAGTCCCTCGCGCACCGCGGTCAGCTCGCGCACGTCGAGCGAAGTGCCATTGCCGCTGCCGGCCACGTAGTCGATCGGGCCGGTGCCCGAGGCAGCCTTGCCGACCGCGCGCGCGGCCTCGGTGAAGGTCGCCCCGTGGCCCCAGCCGACGCGCGGCCGCGATTCGCCGCTCTCGCCCCGCCCGGTGATCAGCGCGCGAATGCGGGCGCCGCGCGCTCGGGCGTCGTCCTCGCGCTCGATCACCACCAGGGTGACCGCCTCACCCGGGATCAGCCCGTCGCGCTCGACGTCGTAGGGCCGCATCGCGGTGCGCGACATGCCGCCCATCGCCGCATAGGCGTGATGCACCGGCCACGACAGCTCGTCGATGCCTCCGGCTACGATCGCGTCGGCGCGCCCGAGCTCGAGCAGGTCGCAGGCCATGGCCAGCGCCGAGAGCGCCGAGTGATCGCGATGATTGATGGTGCTGTTGACCCCGCGCAGCTTTAGCTCGACCGCCAGCTGTCCGGCAGGCGCATTCATCACCGACACCGGGAACACCATGGGCGATGCGGACTCCGGCCCGTCGCCGACATAGCCTTTGACGAAGGTCATGGTCTCGTCGAGCGTACCGAGCCCGGTGCCGAGCACCACTCCGGTGCGTTCGCTCGAGGCGGTCGGCTGGGACTGATCGAGCGCCTGGCGCGCGGCCGCGTAGGTGAGCTGGGTCAGCCGCGGCATGCGCCTCAGGCTGTTGGCCGCGATCCACTGCCGCGGATCGAAACCGTCGATGCGCGCGGCCAGCGGATAACCCGCCTCCTCGCCGCGGGGGTCGACACGCACCCCCGAGCGCCCGCTCTCCAGGCCGGCGAAGAACGACTCTTCACCGATGCCGATGGGCGAGATCACGCCGAACCCTGTCACCGCGAACCGCATGGCGAGGCGAGCCTACTTGATCTTCTGCAGGATCGGGAGAAGTTCCGCGGGCTTTACCTCGTGGTCGATGTGGGCGGCCACCTGACCGCTCTTGTCGAACAGCACCAGCGTCGGTAGCGTGTTGGCCTTGTACTTCTCTTTGACCGCCACCACCTCGGGGTCTTCATCCTTGGTCATGTCGACCTTGATCAGCGTGAAGCGCGCCAACTCGGCCGCGACGTCCGGCGCATCGAAGGTCTTGAGCTCCATCTCTTTGCACGGCAGGCACCAGTCGGCGTAGAAGTCCATGAACGCCGGCTTGCCCGCCGCCTTGGCCGCCGCCAGCCCGGCCTGCTCCCCCTTGATCCACTCGAGCGGCTTGGGAGTCAGCACCCACGCCAGCACGCCGTAGCTGCCGGCGACGATCAAGATGAGTCCGAGCGCTTTGCGCAGTTTCTCTGCGCCACCCGAATACTTGAAGTTCAAGTGGATGCCACCGACCACCCCGCCCAGTAACAGCGCCGCCGCGTGCCCGGCGACGAACGAAGTCTTGAGCGATCCGTAGTGCAACAGCGGGTGCGAGACCGCGCGCAGGAAGTAGAGCGCGGCGACGATCATGATCACGCCGAAGATGCTCTTGACCGCGTCCATCCACGCGCCCGACTTGGGCAGCGAGGCCGCGAACGCGGCGACCACGAAGAACAACAGACCCATGCCGATGGAGTAGGTGAACAACAGGCCGCCGCCGACGAACACCGAGCGCGTGGTGGCCACATAGGTGAGCGCGGACAGCAGCACCGGGCCGGTGCACGGCGCGGCGATCACTCCGCCGACCAGCCCCATCAGGAAGGCGCCGGCGAAGCCCTTGCCGCCCACCTTGGACAGCCGCTGTTTGAGCGCGGGCGGCAGGTCGAGCTCGAAGGCGCCGAACATCGACGCGGCCATGATCAGGAAGAACAGCGCGATGCCGCCGACCACCCACGGATTGGCCAGGAAGGTGCCGAACTGTTTGCCGGCCAGCGCGAAGGTCACTCCCAGCACCGTGTACATGAGCGCGATGCCGCCCACGTACGCGGCGGCCAGCCACATGGCGCGCGCGCGCGTCACCTTCTCGTCGCGCGCGCCGAACAGTGACACGGTGATCGAAATCATCGGGTACACGCACGGGGTGAGGCTGGTGAGGATGCCGCCCACGAACATGCTGGCGAACGCCCACAAGTACCCGCGAGAGAGGAACTCAGCCGTGGAATCCATGCAGGTCTGGAAAGTATAGCAGGCAGATTCGTTTGAACAGCCTGACGCACCACGTTAAGCTCCCGGTACCGTGAGTGACGTCGCCAAGCTTCGCCAGTCGATCGATGCCGTGGATGACCGCCTGCTCGAGCTGCTCAATGAGCGCGCGCGCCTGGTCAAAGATGTCGGTGCGCTCAAGAGCGCGGCCAAGGCCGCGTTTTATGTGCCCGATCGCGAGCGCCAGATCCTCGAGCGGCTCAAGAACGCCAACACCGGACCATTCCCGTCGGATGCCATCCGCGCGGTATTTTCCGAGATCATCTCGGCCTGCCTGTCGCTCGAGCATCCGCTCAAAGTGGCGTTCCTCGGGCCCGAGGCCACGTTCACGCACATGGCCGCGCGCGGGCGCTTCGGCTTGTCGGCGCGCTATGTGCCGGCGGCGACCATCGCCGGAGTGTTCACCGAGGTCGACAAGGGGCTGGCCGATCTGGGCGTGGTGCCGATCGAGAACAGCACCGAGGGCGTGGTCAACTCGACGCTCGACATGTTCATGGACTCCGAGCTGACCATCCAGGCCGAGATCGTGCTGCACGTGTCGCACTGCCTGCTGACTCGCACCGGCACGCTCGATGGCATCCAGAAGGTCTATTCGCACCCACAGGCGCTGGCCCAGTGTCGCGCCTGGCTGTCGGCCAATCTGTCCAAGGCCGCGCTCATCGAAGTGGCCTCGACCGCGCTGGCGGCGCGGTTGGCCAAGGATGATCCGGTGGCCGCGGCGGTGGCGTCGGAGCTGGCGGGGCAGCTCTACGATTTGAAAGTCGCGAAGGAGAAGATCGAGGACGAGGTGCGCAATGTGACGCGCTTCCTGGTGGTCGGGCGCACCGCCCCGGTGCGCACCGGGCGCGACAAGACCTCGCTGATGTTGTCGGTGCGCGACCAGGCGGGCGTGCTGTTTCGGGTGCTGGAGCCGCTGGCGCGCCGCGGGGTCAACCTGACGCGCATCGAGTCGCGGCCCTCGCGGCGCAAGGCGTGGGACTATGTCTTCTTCTTGGACCTCGACGGGCATCAGGACGATCAGGCGATCACCGAGGCGATCGCCGATCTGCGCACGGTGTGCGAGGACGTGACGGTGCTCGGCGCGTATCCGCGCGCTGAGGGCGAGCCGTGACGCTGGTCTCGGATCACATCGCGAAGATTGCACCATACGAGCCGGGCAAGCCGATCGAGGAGCTGCAGCGCGAGCTGGGCGCGGGCTGGCCGCCGGAGGGGGCGATCAAGCTGGCGTCGAATGAGAATCCGCTCGGGCCGTCGCCGCTCGGGCTGGCCGCGGCGCGCGAGGCGCTCGCCGGAGTCAACTTGTACCCCGACGGGGGCGCGTTCTATTTGCGCCAGGCGCTGGCGCAGCATCTCGGCGTCGACGCCGCGCAGGTGGCGGTCGGGTCGGGATCGAACGAGCTGATCGACCTGCTGGTGCAGACTTTCTGCGAGGCCGACGAAGAAGTGCTGGCGCCGGCGCATGCGTTTGCTTGTTATCGGCTGAGCGCGGAGGCGCACCGGAGGCCGTTTCGCGAGTCGCCGCTCGGGCCGGGCTTTGCGCTCGACGTGGACGCGCTGACGGCGGCGGTATCGCCGCGGACCAAGTTGGTCTTCTTGGCCAATCCCAACAATCCCACCGGGGTCTACGCGGGGCGCGCGGATTTCGAGAAGCTGCTGAAGGCTCTGCCGGAGCGGGTCATTTTGGCCGTCGACGAGGCCTATTTCGAATATGCGCGCGCCAAAGATTATCCCGATGCGCTGAAGTATCTGGGGGCGCGAGAGCGGCTGATTTCGCTGCGCACTTTTTCGAAAATCTATGGGCTCGCGGGACTGCGGGTCGGCTACGCGGTGGGCCCGGCGCAGATCATGGACTATCTACACCGCGTGCGGCTGCCGTTCAATGTCTCGACGGTGGGACAAGCGGCCGCGCGCGCGGCGCTCGGCGACCGCGATCACGTGGCGCGCTCGCAAGCGCTGGTCGCCACCGAGCTGCCGCGCCTGGAAGCCGCGCTCGCAGCGCTCGGATTGTCACCGGTGCCGTCGCAGGCGAACTTCGTGTTGGTCGACATGAAACGGCCGGGAAGGCCGCTGTTCGACGCGCTGTTGAAGCGCGGTGTCATCGTGCGAGCCATGGGCGGCTATGGATTGCCGAACCATCTCCGCATTACCGTCGGTACTCAGAGCGAGAACGACCGCATGCTCGCCGCCCTCAAAGAGGTGCTGTGATCGCAGCCGCCGCTGGGTCGGGCGCTGGACCCCGCCGGGCGGATGGGGACGGATCTTACTTTCTTCCTTTTTTCTCTGCTTTCTCTGTTCCCTCTGATCTGTCCGGATCGTGGTGCGGCGCTACGGCCCGGTCGAGGGGGTCCGCTCGGCGCACGCGCTCGCTACGCCGGCGCTCCTCGGACACTTACGTGTCCTCCGGTGCGGCGGCACGTCCGAGCGCTCGTCTCGCCAAGGAGCGAACGGCGCTTTCGCCGGACCCCCTCGCCCGGTCCTACGCGCCTGATGTGCGCGGTCGCGTGGATCGCCCGCTCTCTCCACTCTTCGCAGTCCCAGGGTCGTTTTCCGTTCCCTTTTCTGTTCTGAGGGATGGGCGATGAAGCGGGTGTATGAGCGGGTGGCTTTGATTGGCACCGGCATGATCGGGAGCTCGCTGATGCTGGCGCTGCGGGGCGCTGGCGCGGCGCGGGTGTATGTCGGTCACGACATAAATCTGGAGAGGGCTGAGAAGGCGAAGGCGCGGGGGATTGTGGATGCGGTCGCGGAGTCGGTGGGGGAGGCGGTGCGGGAGGCGGAGTTGGTCGTCATCGCGGTGCCAGTGCGGGCGACGGGCGCGGTGTGCGAAGCGATGGCGCCGGCGATCGGGGCTGATGCGATCGTGACTGATGTGGGGTCGACCAAGGTCGCGGTCATGGAGGTGGTGGGGCGGACGTTGCCGTTTCCTGAGCGGTTTGTCGGGGGGCATCCGATTGCGGGGAATGAGAAGAGTGGGCCGGAGGCGGCGGATGCGGGGCTGTTCAAGGGGCGGCGTTGCCTGATCACGCCCACCGCGTCTACGCGGAGCGATGCGGTGGGGGAGGTGCGGGCGATTTGGGAGGCGGTGGGGGCGAGTGTCGAGGAAATGGACGCGCAGTTGCATGATCGGGCGCTCGCGTATGTGAGTCATTTGCCGCATGTGGCGGCGTTTGCGCTGGCGGCGGCTGCGGGGGAAGTGGCCGCGGGCGACAATGCGTTGCTTGGATTGTCGGGTGGGGGATTTGCCGATACCACGCGGATTGCGGCGAGCGACCCGGTGATGTGGCGCGATGTGTTGCTGGACAATGCCGGGCCGGTGTTGGAAGCGATCGAGCGGTTGGATCGGACGTTGGGGAGGTTGCGCAGGGCGATCGCCGCGGGCGATGGTGAGGCGCTGGTGCGGCTGATCGAGGACGCGCGCAGGTGGCGCGCGGCGGTCGGCGGGGCGGGGAAGGTAGACGAGGCTGGTTG
>JACXTT010011647.1_pt1 | contig 11759 bp, 9 predicted proteins | sample 9270951 | NCBI WGS metagenome assembly JACXTT01 (sample SAMN15532306, study PRJNA645909) | rock metagenome | isolation source: weathered quartz diorite | place: Puerto Rico | collected 2017-06-21 | reverse complement strand
CGCCGGCCGCGGCATAGAGTTTCAGCTCATCCGCAGTGGCGAGTGACGGCAATGCGAGCGTCATGGCGAGGCAGGACAGAACGACAAAATGCTTTTTCATGCGACTGCTCCGGTGTGGTGGGCGTTGGCAAGGGCGTGTGCCAGCGCGAGTTTGACGCGCTCCGGCTTGAAGGGATACTGGCGCAGCCTTGCGCCGCTGGCGTTGAAAATCGCATTGCCGATGGCAGCCGCCACCGGGCAGGTCGCGCCCTCGCCGGCGCCGACGGAAGGCTTGTCGAGACGATTGATGAGTTCGACTTCCACCACTTGCGGGATATCGGCGAAGCGCGCAATCGGATAGCCGGCCCAGTCGAGCGATGTGGTTGCGCCGCGCGCGAAGCTCACTTCCTCGAACAGCGCACGGCTCATGCCCTGCACCAGGCAACCTTCCACCTGGTTGCGCACGCCGTCGGGGTTGACGATCAGGCCGCAGTCATGGGCTGCGAACATTTTTTTGACGCTGACTTCGCCGCTGGCGCGATTGACTTCAACCTCGGCGATGACGGCGGCATAGGCGTTTTCATTTTCATACTGACAATAAGCAATGCCGCGGCCGCTGACGATATTGCCGCCGCCGTGCGTCACGGCGCCGCCTTCCCATTTTTCCCATTTCGCCAGCTTTGCCACTGCCGTAACGACGGCGCGAGCGCGTTCGTCCTTGAGATAGGCGAGGCGGAACGCCACGGCATCCGCATTGGCGGCAGCCGCCAGTTCGTCGATGAAGGTCTCATTGGCGAAAGTGTTCTGGTAGCCCGACAGGCCGCGCAGCGCCGAGGGCCGTAGCGGGCTCGACTGGTGATAGCGGATTTGCACGCGCTTGTTGGGGAATTCATAGCTCACATCGGCATTGCGTCCGCCGTTGGAAAGCTCGTACGCCGCGGCATGTCCGGTCAATTGGCCGCCGAGCGTGTTGCCGGGCTGGTGGCGCGGACGCGTGCTGTGCGTCGAGGTAATATTGATGAAATCCCAGGCGATGATTTTTCCGTCGCCATCGAGTCCGGCGGCGAGGTCCATCACCATCGCCGGACCTTTCGGTTCCCAGCCATGCTCATCGTGGCGCATCCACTGCACCCGCACCGGCTTGCCGACGGCTTGCGAGAGCAGGGCGGCATCGACGGCGGAATCATCCGCGCCGTTATGGCCGTAGCAGCCGGAAGCTTCTGTCCAGGCCACGCGAACTTTTTCTGCGGGGATGCCGATCACTTTGGCCACCGCCGTTACCAGGCCGAAGCTGTGCTGGGTGCCGCACCAGACCGTGGCTGCGCCGTCGCGCACATCTGCCACGCCGCAGGAGGGGCCGATCGAGGCATGCATCTGGAAGGGCGTGCAGTAACTGGCCTTGATGATTTTCGCCGCCTGCGGAAAGGCCGCGCCGACATCGCCATTGGCCTTCACCGGCTGGATTTCGCTCGGATAAGTGCGCAGCTCGTGGTGGATGTCCTTGCCCAGGGAAACATCCGGCGGCAATTCCCATTCGACTTTCAGCTGATGCGCGGCAGCGATGGCGACTTCCTCACGCACCGCCACCACGCCGACAAAATTGCTGCGCGTGACCACTTGCGCGCCGAGTTTTTTTACCGAGGCCGCATCGGCGTGAAGCAGCCTGGCGCCCGGCATCGGCGGCCGTACCACGCGGCCATGCAGCATGCCGGGCAGGCGCAGATTGTGGACGTAATTGAAGCTGCCCGTGATCTTGGCCGGCAGATCGACGCGCGGGACCGGCTGGCCGACCACGGCGTAATCCGCAATCGCCTTGCCCTTCACCTTCTTGGTCATCTTGCGATCAAAGCGCCGGCCGCCGATCAGTTCCGCCAGCGTGGCTTTTTTCGCGGGATCGTTTTTGACAAAAGCCACGCCATCGTGGAAGGCAATCGAATCGACACTCACGCCGAGCTTGGCCGCCGCCAGTTCATTCAGCACCGCGCGCGCCTCGGCCGCCGCCTGGCGCAGCTGCGGCCCGCCCATCTGCGTGGTCTTGCTGCCGGTGGTGGTGCCCTGGTCGGGAACGATCGCGGTATCGCCCATGATCATGCGAATGCGCGCCACCGGAAAATCCAGTTCCTCGGCGACGATTTGCGAAAGCCCGGTAGTGACGCCGGTACCCAGCTCCACCTTGCCGCAGAACACCGTGACATCGCCGTTCTGCGCCACCGCCAGCCAGGAATCGAGGCCTTCATACAAGCCCAGTTTTTCCTTCGGCGTGGACGTTTGCGCGAGGCTCAATCCGGGAAATGCAAACGAGACGACGATGGCGCCGCCCGACTGCAAAAAGGCGCGACGCGACGGTTGCGCGAGCGTGCTCATGCCGCACCTCCCTGCATCGCCTTGGCCGCGCGCTTCACGGCGCGGATGATGCGCAGATGCGAGCCGCAGCGGCAGAGATTGCCATTGAGCGCCGCGCGAATGTCGGCATCAGACGGGTCCTTGTTTTCCTTCAGCAATGCCGCAGTCGCCATCACCATGCCGTTGAGGCAGTAACCGCATTGCCCGGCCTGCTCGGCGATAAAGGCGGCCTGCACCGGATGGGGTTTATCGACCGAGCCGAGTCCTTCGATAGTGGTGATCTTCTTGCCCGCCACCGCACTCACCGGCGTCACGCAGGCGCGTACCGCCTTGCCGTCGATATGCACCGTGCAGGCGCTGCACTGCGCCAGACCGCAGCCGAATTTCGGTCCGTTGAATTTGAGATCGTTGCGCAGTGCATAGAGCAGCGGCGTCTCGGGCGCAAGACTCACCACCTGCTTGCGTGCGTTGACATTGAGCGTCAGCTTCACGGTCTTCCTCCGAAGTGTTTTTATTGGCTTGCAGCGTACAGCATAGAGCGTACTGCGTTTTTGCCTAATTGATTCGCATCAGGTTCTGCGGGATGGAACATTGAGGATTGGTGCGGCTCTTCAAGCATTTTTGGCCTGGGAGGGGCGTGGAATGGCGATCTGCGGTTTTTAATTTGATAACGCTTTGCCAACTTAGAATGGCAAAGTTATCACTTCTCGCGAGTTAAGCTTATGAGTGCTTGGAAAAAAATGATCCTCGAGCAATTCCCTGAATTCGGCCATGCACCGGAATTGTGGGAAGATTTCGACGCTGTCGGGGAATTGGCCGAACTCTTGAGAAAGTCGACCAGTGCGGGCGATAGGTCGACAGGATTGAAAGTAATCAAAGTTGTAATGTGGGCGCATGCGCAAAGCAAGCGTGACGAAAAATGGATTCACTTTTGCCAGGATATATTGCGTTCTGCAGTTACGGCACCGTCGCTGCGCGCATCATTTGCGTCCCTTTTGACGGAGCGCGACTTTGCTCAAATTGCAGGTTACGTTGAATACCTTACGTCAAAATCCGTGTTAGCCGAGATGGCCGTAGAAGTCAGGCTTCGGTCGCGTGGCTATAGGTCCTCCTAAGAAGGCTGCAATCTTCAGCCACGTAGGTCGAGTTAGCGCAGCGTAACCCGACGTGCCGCTACTTTTGATCTCCCATACGCAACCGAAGAAGATTGAAAATGGAACGCACACTTAATCAATTCAAGGCACTCGCACTCGAAAATCCGGAAGTGCGCGAAGAGTATGACCAGCTTGCGAAAGAGTTCGCGTTGCTTGAAGCACTGTTGAAAGCGAGAGCAGTACGACTCGAAAAATAATGGACGACCGCCGTTTTCTTGATGACCTTCGCTCACGATTCAACCATGGCGAAAAGCTGAAATATGTTTTCTTCTGGGGGCACCAGTCCAGCAAGACGGGCGTGACTGCGTCCTGCTTCAGCCAGTGGTACGCCGCGCCATTTACCGTTGATGGAAATCGCTATCCGACGGCGGAGCATTTCATGATGGCGGAGAAGGCAAATTTGTTCGGTGACCAGGCCATAAGGGCGCGAGTCCTGCAGGCTCCGAACCCTGGCGCTGCAAAGGCCCTTGGTCGCGAAGTTGCAGGGTTCGATGAATCGATATGGCTGGAAAACCGTTTCGCAATTGTGGTTCGCGCCAACCAGGCGAAGTTTTCGCAAAATACAGAACTCGGTGAGTTCCTTCAAAAAACAGGTTCGCGAATTCTTGTCGAAGCCAGTCCAGTAGATCGCATTTGGGGTATTGGGCTCGCACAGGACGATGAAAAAGTGAATAACCCAAATCTATGGTGTGGCCTCAATCTCCTTGGCTTTGCGCTTATGCAAGTTCGCGATGAAGCTACATCGGGTAGCGCAATAAAGCTGTCAATATGAACTGCGTATTCCCGGAATATCCAGACGTAAAAAATCATTAACCTCTTTCCCAATGGGCCTTCGGAAATTTCCATTGAGGCGGCGGCGACTCTGCTCGCTAGGCAGGCCATGCAATACAATACAGCTCTAGCCGCGTTGAACGTCGCGTTTGCCGGAAGCTGCAATCGACCTGCCAGAAAAATGCCCGCAAGGAACGCATCCCTGCGGGCATTTTCATTTCCCGACTGCGAATGAATCAGTCGTCGCGATCGCGCTTGTGCTTGCGCTTGCCTCGGCGCTCGTTGCGATCGCCGTCCTCGTCTTCATCGTCGTCCCGGTCCCGGCGGTATTGGGGGACGTAGACGTTGCTGTACCAGTCGTCGCGCACGAAATAGACGGGCTGCCCGCAGGCGTTGTACTTGCGGCAGTGTTTGGCCCAATTCTTCTCATGTCCGGGCGGGACGCGAAGATAGATGGGCTGCTGAACCACGCCAACCGGAACCGGCTGGATCAGGACCGGCTGCGGCAGGATCACCTGCGGCTGTGGCAGGTTGACATTGCCAAGGTCGATGCGGCCGTAAAAGCCGGGCTGGCCGATCGTCACCGAGACGCCGACATCGGCAGCTTGAGCCGATACAGCCAGCAGCGCGGTCGCGCTGCCGATCAGGATTTTGCTTAACAGGTTCATATTGCTTCTCCATGGATTGATCGTCGCGTTCAGCCGAACCGACTACGCTGGCGGCTGGGGTGCGATTTTCGCAGGCGCCGTTTGCAATTGCTCCCTGACTGCTGTTCTCCGTTTGTTGCCTTTGTGTTGCCCGTGTGTTGCTTGTGCCCCTTTGTGCGCCGAGGCCGGATTGATTGGCGCCAAGCCGCTGCGCTCCCGATGCTGGCTGCGCAAGTCGGATGCGGCTTGGGCTTAATTTGTGCCGGCATTTTCCGATGATGCATTTTACCGTTTGCAGCGGCGACCCGCCGACAACGGCATTTTGCCCGGAAGGCATACGGCTTGTGCGACGAAGCCGCTGGCTCGACCGATGGATTGGCGTCAGGGAATCTGCCGTGAAAATTGAAAACTCAAGCACTGGCGCGCCTTCCAGGCCAAAAATGCCCCAAACACCGCCCCAAATGGCGATCTGCGTGTTTCAATCGGGGATATTTGGCGCGCCCCTCAAATCTCCACCTGCGTCCCCAACTCGATCACCCGGTTCGAGGGAATCCGGTAGTAGTCCGCCGCCTTGGTGGAAATATGCGACATCCAGATGAAGAGATGCTTGCGCCATCTTGCGATTCCGCCGCTAGCGGCGGGGATGATGGTTTCGCGGTTCAGGAAAAATGAGGTTTGCATCATGTCGAAGGGCATGCCCTGTCGCGCGCAATCGGCGAGCAGCTCCGGCACATCGGGCGTTTGCATGAAGCCGTAGTGGCCCTTGATGCGAAAGAAGCCGTGGCCGAGGTCTTCGATCCAGATGTAATCTTCCTTGGGCACGAAGGGGATGTCGTCGATGACGATGGACAACACCACGATGCGCTCGTGCAGCACATGGTTGTGCTTGATGTTGTGCAGCAGGGCGTTGGGCACGCCGTCCCTCTCATTGTTGGGGGCGCTGAGGAACACCGCGGTGCCGGGCACGCGCACCGGTGTCGATGCCACGATATTGTCGATGAATGCACTCATGCTGAATCCTCCCATGCTGTTGCGGCGGATGACGGCGCTGCGGCCGCGTTTCCAGGTGGTCATGATGACAAACATGGCGGTTCCCATGGCCAGCGGAAACCAGCCGCCTTCGATCAGCTTCACCGAGCTGGCGGAAAAGAAGGCCGCATCCACCAGCAGGAAAATACCGGTCGCAAGCAGGCTCAACAACAGATTGAATTGCCAGCGATAGCGCAGCACCACAAAGGTCAGCAGCGTGGTGATGAGCATGGTTCCCGATACCGCGAGGCCATAGGCGAAGGTCAGGGTAGTGGAGGAGCCGAAGCCGATGGCGGCGGCCAGCACCCCGACCATCAGCAGCCAGTTGGCGACCGGCATGTAGATCTGGCCGATTTCGCGGTGCGAGGTCTGCACGATCTTGCTGCGCGGCAAAAAGCCCAGCTGGATGGCCTGGCGCGTCATCGAGTAGGTGCCGGAGATCACCGCCTGCGAGGCGATGGCGGCGGCCACGGTCGACAGCAGCACAATCGGGTACAGCAGCCCGCTCGGGAACATGAGGAAGAAGGGGTTATCCAGCGCCTTGGGATTGGCGATCAGCAGCGCGCCCTGGCCGAAATAATTCAGCACCAGCGCCGGGAACGCGCAAAAAAACCAGGCGAGCTGGATGGGGCGTTTGCCGAAATGGCCCATGTCCGCATACAGCGCTTCCGCGCCGGTGACGGCCAGGAAAACCGCGCCCAGCACCACGAAGGAACCAAAGCCATGTTGCGTAACAAAGCGCAGCGCATGGATGGGGTTCAGGGCTGCCATCACTTGCGGATGGGCGGCGATATTGAGCACGCCGGAAATCGCCAGCGTGGCGAACCACAGCAGCATGATCGGCCCGAACATCGCGCCAACGGTGGCGGTACCTTTGCGCTGCAGGAGAAACAGGCCGATGATGATCGCCACCGACAGCGGCACCACATAAGGCTTCAGCAGCGGCGTGGCGACCTCCAATCCTTCCATCGCGCCCAATACGGTGACCGCCGGCGTAATCACGCTGTCGCCATAAAACAGCGCCGCGCCGAACACGCCAAGGACCATCAGCGTGATCCGCCATGGCGGTTTGTGCCGCACCGCATTCGAGGCCAGCGCCAGCAGGGCCATGATGCCGCCTTCGCGATCGTTGTCGGCGCGCATGATCAGCAACACATACTTGAGCGAGACCACGACCATCAGTGACCAGAACAGCGCCGACAGCCCGCCCAGAATGTTTTCCGCGTTGAAGGGAATGCCGAAGGATGGATCGAAAATCGCCTTGATGGTGTAGAGCGGGCTGGTGCCGATATCGCCGTAGACGACGCCAAGTGCGCCGAGCGCGAGGAGCGCGGTGTGGCGGCGGGTTTGCTGCAATGGGTTCATGACGACCTCTCTGGAGTGAGGCCGAATTCTAGGTCTGCGACGCCGGGCGATTCCGGCGCGGGGCGCAATTTTACAAGTTCTTGATACCGGGGCCATGTGCATGGAATCGTCCGCGCGGCATACTGTCGGCAGCCATGGAAAATCCATCCCAAACGCAAACGCAAACGCAAACGCAAACGCAAACCCAAACCCAAACGCAAGCGCAAGGCGGCAAGGCGGGGCACCGGCACTGGCCCGGAACCCTCTGGTCCATCGCGATCATCGTCCTTGTCACCCTGCTGGCCGCCCCGCTGCATCGCCATATCGACCTCGCCAATATCGTCATGCTTTATGTGCTGGCGGTGGTGTACTGCGCCTTCCGCTTCGGGCGCGGCGCGGCGACGCTGGCGGCGGTGCTGGGCGTGGCGGCCTTCGATTATTTTTTTGTGGCCCCGCGATTTTCTTTTGCGGTGGCGGATGTGCAGTATTTGCTGACCTTTGCAGTGATGCTTATCACCGGTTTGGTGGTGGCTTATCAGGCCGAGCGCCTGAAACAGGAAGCGCTGGCGGCCACGCTGCGCGAACAGCGTTCGCAGGAACTGGCCGAGCTGGCGCGCCAGCTGTCGGGCGCCTTGACCGATGAGCAGATCATCGAGTCCGTCGTGAGCTATTTTGAGCGCGGCATCGGCGCCCGTACTGCCCTGCTGTTGCGCGATCGCGACGGCACGCTTGCACCGCCGCAGGGCATGGTGAATGTGATGACCACTGATGTCGATATGGTTCTCGCGAAAACGGTGTTCGATGCCGATGCGATCGACGCTGCGCGTGCCCGGCGCAGCGGCAAGTTGATCTACCTGCCCTTGCGCGCGCCGATGCGCATGCGCGGCGTGCTGCTGCTGGCAACGGAGGATCAGCGCTTGTTCGATGATCCCGCCCAGCGCCAGCAACTGGAAACCATCGCGGTGTTGATCGCCATTGCCCTGGAGCGTGTGCATTTTGTGACGGTCGCGCGCGAAGCCACCGTGGCGATGGAAGGCGAACGCCTGCGCGGGGTGATGCTGGCCGCCCTGTCGCATGATTTGCGCACCCCGCTCACCGCCATTCTTGGCTCGGCCCAGTCCTTGCAGCTGCGTGCCGCCGGGTTCAATGCCGACCAGTTCGCGCTGGTGGACGGCATCCGCGAACAGGCCGAGCGCACCCACGCCCTCGTGGAAAACATCCTCGACATGGCGCAGCTCGAATCCGGCGCGCTTTCCCTGCGCCGCGACTGGCAATCGCTGGAGGAAATCATTGGCTCCGCGTTGAAGGCGCGCACATCCATGCTGTCTGGCCACCGGCTGACGATCGATCTGCCGCCAGATCTCCCGCTGATTGAATGCGACGCCACATTGATGGAACGCGTATTCGTCAACCTGCTGGAGAATGCGGCCAAGTACACCGCGGCCGGCAGCCGCATCGTCATCGCCGTGCGCATGGAGGGTGACAGCCTGCGCATTGATGTGATCGACAACGGCAACGGCGTACCGGCAGGGCAGGAAGCGGCCATCTTCGATAAATTCGTGCGTGCCCACGCTGCCAATATTCCGGGCCTTGGATTGGGTCTGGCCATCTGCCGCGCCATCGTCGAGGCGCATGGCGGCAAGATCTGGGTCGAGTCCGCGCCCGGCGGCGGCGCCGATTTTGTGTTCACCCTGCCGCGCGGCAATCCGCCGGTGGGCGGTGGAGAAGACGCGTGAGCGTGGTTCTGATCGTTGAGGACGAGGCCGAAATTCGCCGCTTCGTCCGCCATGCGCTGGAGACCGGCGAGCTCGGCGAGAACGATGCGGTGCAGGTGTTCGAGGCGGCCAGCAAACAGCGCGGCGCTATCGAAGCGGGCATGCGCAAGCCCGATCTCGTCATCGTCGACCTCGGCCTGCCCGATGGCGATGGCGTTGAGCTGATTCGTGAATTGCGCAGCTGGACGCAGGTGCCGGTGCTGGTGCTGTCAGCGCGCGGCGGCGAGGCGCAGAAAATCGCCGCGCTCGACGCCGGCGCTGACGACTATCTTACCAAGCCCTTCGCTGTCGGCGAGATGCTGGCGCGGGTGCGCGCACTGATGCGCCGCGCACTGACGCCGAAAGGACAAGGTGTGCCGCAGCTTAAATTCGGCAATGTGGAAATCGATCTCGCCACGCGCAGTGTCAGGAAGCGCGGCGAACCGGTGCACCTCACGCCCATCGAATTCCGTCTGCTGTCCTGCATGGTTGCCAATGCCGGACGCGTGATGACCTATCAGCAGCTAGTCCGCGAAGTCTGGGGTCCGACGCATTCCGCGCAGACCCACTACGCGCGCGTGGCGATGCAGAAGTTGCGGCAGAAACTGGAAGACGATGCGGCACAACCGGTTTTTTTGCTGACCGAAATCGGTGTGGGATATCGATTGTTGCTGCCGTAACAGCCGCCCTTGATGGCTTCGAGGCGGCCGAACGAAATTCATTTCGCCGATTTCCGTTAAGTCGCGTCTCGGGGATTCGCCGTCAGTCGACGGTAATGTTCGATTGCTTCACCAGCTGCGCGAATTTTTCGGTCTCGTCCTTGATCTGCTTCGCCATCTGCTCGGCGGAGTTGCCGATCGGCTCGGCACCGATTTCCGCCATGCGCTTGCGGAAATCCGGCGACTGGATGATCTTGACCATTTCCGTATTCAGGCGCGCCAGGATGTCCTTGGGCGTCGCGGCCGGCGCCAGCACGCCGAACCAGGTGCCGATGTTGAATCCCTTGAGGCCGGCCTCGTCGAACGTCGGCACATCGGGCAGAGCCGATGAGCGGGTGATGGTGGTGACGGCCAGGGCGCGCAATTTGCCGCCCTTGATATGCGCCAGCACCGGGGTGATGGTGTCGAAGGACATGGTGATCTGGCCGCCGAGCAGATCGGTGGTCAGCGGCCCGCTGCCTTTGTAGGGCACATGCAAAATCTGCGTGCCGGTCATGTTGCCGAACTGCGTGCCGATCAGATGCTGCGCGGTGCCGCTGCCGTTCGAGCCATACGAGACCTTGCTGGGCTGCGCCTTGGCCTGCGCGACCAGCTCGGCGACCGATCTGGCCGGATTGTCCGCATTCACCACCAGCACATTCGGCACCATCGCGATGGTGGTGATCGGCGCCAGGTCTTTCTGGAAATCGTAGGGCAGTTTGCGGTAGACGCTGGTGGCGATGGTGTGGTGCACCGCGCCGACCAGCAGGGTGTAGCCGTCGGGCCGCGCCTTGGCGACGTAATCGGCGCCGATGGTGGCGCCGGCGCCCGGCTTGCTTTCGACGATGACCGGCTGCCCCAGGCTCTGCGAGAGTTTCTCGCCCAGGGTGCGCGCCAGCACATCGGTGGTACCGCCGGGCGGGAAGGGCACGATGAGGCTGATCGGTTTGGCTGGCCAGGCCTCCGCTTGCGCGGCAGTGGGGCCGAACGCCAACGCGCAGAGTGCGCAAATTGCAATCGCCAGACGGTGCAACGATGGGTAGTTATTTTTCATGGGGTCTCCTCCTCGGGTGAACGGTTCAGGCGGCTTTGCGCTGGGCATTCAGCCTTGCGCAGACAGCGGCGGTCACCATCTCGGTGGTGGCTTTTCCGCCGAGGTCGCCGGTATGCAGGGACGGGTCGGCGGTGACGCCCTCGATGATCTGCATCAGCGCATCGGCGGCGGCCTGCTCGCCAAGATGCTCCAGCATCATCACGATCGACCAGAAGGTGCCGATCGGATTGGCGAGGCCCTTGCCCATGATGTCGAACGCCGAACCGTGGATCGGCTCGAACATCGAGGGAAAGCGCCGCTCCGGATCGAGGTTGGCGGTCGGAGCGATGCCGAGGCTGCCGGCCAGCGCGGCGGCCAGGTCGCTCAGCACATCGGCGTGCAGATTGGTGGCGACGATGGTGTCGAGGCTGGCGGGGCGGTTCACCATGCGCGCGGTGGCCGCATCGACGAGTTCCTTGTCCCAGCGCACATCGGGAAATTCCTTCGAAACCTGCACCGCGATTTCATCCCACATCACCATGGCGTGGCGCTGCGCATTGCTCTTGGTGATGACGGTCAGCAGCTTGCGCGGGCGCGACTGCGCCAGGCGGAAGGCAAAGCGCAGCACGCGCTCGACGCCGGCGCGGGTCATGATCGACATATCGGTGGCGACTTCGATCGGATGCCCCTGATGGACGCGACCGCCGACGCCGGCGTATTCGCCCTCCGAATTCTCGCGCACGATGACCCAGTTGAGGTCTTCCGGCTTGCAGCGCTTCAGCGGCGCATCGATGCCGGGCAGGATGCGCGTCGGCCGCACATTGGCGTACTGGTCGAAGCCCTGGCAGATTTTCAGGCGCAGGCCCCACAGCGTGATGTGATCGGGGATATGCGGGTCGCCCGCCGAGCCGAACAGGATCGCGTCCTTGTTGCGGATGGCGTCGAGGCCGTCGGCCGGCATCATCACGCCGTGCGCGCGATAGTAGTCGCCGCCCCAGTCGAAATTC
>JACXTT010011646.1_pt1 | contig 11759 bp, 5 predicted proteins | sample 9270951 | NCBI WGS metagenome assembly JACXTT01 (sample SAMN15532306, study PRJNA645909) | rock metagenome | isolation source: weathered quartz diorite | place: Puerto Rico | collected 2017-06-21 | reverse complement strand
GAGGATTACAGGGTCAGCCACAGTTCCGCGCACGCGCAGGTCGGCCAAACCTTGCACGCTTAGCTTGCTGCTCGACAGCCCCACTTCCTGTGCCGACCTGAGTGCCACATCCAGTTTGATGTTTTGCGTCATTCCCTCGCTGGGAGGTGATGATGGCCCCGTAAACTGATCGGCAAAAGTAGCAAGATCGAAAGAGTCGGTAAGTGAAAGCCGCTGAATCAGGACCTGCCCATTCAGGAGGGCCGAATCGGGAGTTCCATTCAGATTCAGATCACTTTGCAACTCGGCTCTGACGCCCTCCGGATAGCGCAGTCGAACTTGTTTCGCAGAGAGCTTGACGTTGAATTGAACCGCAGGCTGATAGGTAACAAAACCTTGAGCTGTAACATTGCCGCCTCCGGACTCGGCTGCAAAGCTTTTGATATTGACCCGGTCCTTCTGGATGTCCAACTCCGCATTCACCTTCTCGGCGCCGAGTGGCGCCTCTGGCGCGCGAAACGCCGCGTCGATAACGCGCACCGTCCCGTGGATCTCAGGACGGGCTCGAGTGCCCTGAGCGCCGATGTCCAACTTGGCCTGACCCGAACTGTCGAGCGTTGGATTCAGCAGTTGGAGGACATGAAGATCGACGTCGCCCAGTGCAGAGGCTCGCAGGTTGCCGTCGGTTGCGAATGGGACCACAGCCTGTAGTTGAATATTAGTTCCCGTACCCTTCAATTCGGCGCGCTCGAGCGCCACATTTCCGTTGCGGTAAGCAATCAGAATGGGAGATGCGCTGGCAATTTGTAGTGATTGATAGCTCAGACTTAATTTCGGGATCTCGACATGCGCCTCAAGGCGTTCAGGCCGCTTTAACGGACCCTTCAACCAGCCGTGTAGCTCACTTTGACCCTGGAGATCCCGGACGTGACCGGGCACATAACTGGCAAGGAGCGGAGCAAGCTCGACAATCCGGGTATCGACATTCGCCGTGGCGTCATAATCGGCATTCAGGCTTACAGCCCCCCGAGCCTGGATGTAGGCGCCCGAAACCGCCGAGTCCAGGGTGAACGTAGCCTGTCGCTGAGCAAGAGCGGCATGTGCCTTCAAGCCGTCAAGCGCCTGCTGCTGCCACTCCAGTTTCGGGGCCTCCACAGTCGCTTCGAACTGAGGCTCTTTCAGCACACCTCGTCCCCGCGCGGAAATTTTTATGTTGCCCTTTATAGGCAGGTGACGGGTGCGCAGTGGTTCGACCTTGTCGAGGTGGATGCCGGGAAAATCCAGCTGTGCGTCGTATCTTTCCTCGCTTGGATAGTAGCTGGCTTTGACGGTTCCCGATCCTGCCGGAGTGCGTGCGTTTGCTTTGGAATGAATGACGTTTCCCTTGCTTTCAATCTCCAACGATAGTTCCTGAATAGGCTGATCCCAGGCCTGAGCCTCCCAGAGGCGTACCGATCCCTGTCCAACCGGATTAGTTTGTGATCCTTGCAGTGAAATATTGGCGGACAAGAGCCCTGTGACCGGGTAGCGCAAACTGGCCACCTGCTGGATGTCAGCCAGCGGTAGCTTGCTGGCGGCAACCCGGACGCGGAGCGGGCTTTGGGTACTGTACGACCAGTCTGTTAGCCCCGCAGTGATGTCAAATTCAACGCGGCCCTGGGCACTGGTTTGAATCTGCCCCTCATGCAAAGCAATGCCTGAGGAAGCGAGGTCAAGCCGGGCTCGAAAAGCATGCAGTGTGGTGTTCTGATAACGAAGGTTTTCTCCCCTCACTTGCCCGGTCAGCCGAGGATCTTTCATTTTGCCCTGGAGTTGGCCATCAAAAGTCATTGATCCGCCGACACCCAGCAGTTCGGGACGCTCGGCTGCAGCCGTGGAAGCTCGCACTGCAAGCGCAAGTAGGTCGATTTCGTGCAAATCGCCTGAATAGGCCTTTATCGCGAGGCTGGATTGATTGCCCAGAGTGCCCTCAAGCGTAAGTGTGGTTCGAGGCGTGTGCAAATGCGTGTTCTGCAGGGACAGGATATCGTTCTTTGCGTCGTAGCCCAGGTGCAGGGCGCCGTCTATGGGGATGCCCGCCGGAAGACCGGGCCTCTGTCCAAGAGGTGCCTGGGCCGCAATCGTGGCGTCGGAGCGGACTTGCAGGCCTTCCATGTTACCGCGCCAGCCCGCACTAACTGTTCCGTCTAAGCGGCCGTTGATATCCACTCCTTTGAGCGGTTTTGTGCGTAGCGCGGCATTTCCAGCCGCCAGCGAAACGCTGCGGATCTCTGCTTCGAGGCGAGCTTGGGAGTTACCGGCCAGATGAAGCATCGTCAGATTCGCAGTTAGCTGGCCGCCCAATACTTCCGCTTGGACGTTGCGCGCTTCGAGGGTACCACCCTTCAGCCGATATTCCCCTCTCAAAGACTGAACGCTGGCATGCGCTTCCGGTAAGTCGAGCACCAGTTCGGGGCTGTCCACTCGACCTTCGACAGACAACCCATTCAGCACAGGCTGTTGGGACAGGTTTTGATAGCGGATGGCTCCTTTGGTCAAGAGTTGTCCTCGCGGTAAGGAAGAGCTCTTGAGCAGTTTACCCAATTGAGCCCCCGATACAATGGCCTCGTACGAACCCTCCACCGAAGGATTACTGTAGTTCTGTAGGCGGATATCAGCTCTAATCTTGAAAGGGGCACTTGTCAGGACCATGGAACTGAGATTCAGGCTGGAGGGCATCGCGCTGAATTGTGTTTGGAAATCATGCTGTAGAGGATTGAAGTCTCCAGACTCGATATGGGCTTCGCGGTAGCTTAAGGTGCCGTTGTACGCGGATTTTGAAGGATCAAATGAGGCTTGCATCTGGAGATCGCAAACTTCGGCATCCAGACGTGTTTGGCGGTCGTTGTAATAAATCTCGCCCTCGTTGACGAGGAAACGTCCGATTGCCAGGTCGAAGATACTGACAGGTGTTGTTCCTGGAGCTGGCGGCGGTGTCTGCGGCAGGTTGGTCCGGCCCTGCCCGTCAACCGAGACATGGACTACGGGACGATCAACCACGATTTCCTCCAGCTCGACCTTATGTTTCCATATCGATAACAGGCGCAGGTCTACGCCGAGGTGGTCAGCTGAGAACAGAGGTGCCTGGGGGTCGGTTTCCGTGCCGTGCACCGCGATGCGATAGAGGTCTGCCTGCAAGCCCCAAAATCGGAAGGTGAAATCACCCAGCTCCACGCGCCCGCCAGTGGCCTGTTGGGCATACTTGACCACTGTGGCGAGCACATACTGGTGAAATGCGCGGGTTCGTACCACCAAGGCGCCAGCGGTCAAGAGAAGGGCTAGCAGCAGAAACGCGATCACGCCCATACTAAGAATTCGTCTAAGACGCATGACTTGCCTCTGAACCATAAGGATGCACATTCAGGCTAGAAGGCTTGACCGAGACTCACGAATATTTGTGTCGACTTGAGCCCTGGAACAGGGTTCAAATTGTGGCCTATATCAATCCGCACTGGGCCGACCGGCGTTTGATATCGCAAGCCGAGGCCAACGGTATTGCTGTAGCCGCTAAAAAAGCCGCTGAAGCCAATGTGGTTATAAACATTGCCGCCGTCATAGAAGACCACACCGCTCAGTCCTTTCTTGAGGGGTATCGGAAAGCGCCCCTCGGAATTAAAGATGAAGAGTTGGCGACCGCCTGTTGGGACCCGAATTAGCGCCGTGCATGTGGAAGGATCATTCTCCTGGGTACAGAGAGCGGCGGTCGTTTGTGGTCCTGCGCTATTGAGCGGGAAACCTCGCAAGCTGTCAGATCCTCCGGAGAAGAACAACTGGCTGATTGGAACGTGGCTTCCAGCAAATGACCCCACCAATCCTAGGCGGACGTTATTAGCCCATACCATCCAGGGCTTAAGCTGCCGGTAGTACGCGGTCTGACCAAAAAAACGGATGACGTTATCGCTGGAACCGATCAGCTTCGGGCTAACGCCAAGATCTACAGTTTGGAAAAAGCCCTTGTGAGCATCGAGCGGCTTATCGCGCGTGTCACGGACGAATGAGGCAGACAAGGTAGAGGATCTTACGGACTGGTCTTCAGGTGGGATGAAGTTCTGAATGAGCAGATGAGTGAGCGTAGTACGCTGAAAGGTGTAGCGAAATTGCAGGCGCTTTGTCTTGGCGGCGTCCAGTATTCTCTCAATTTGAAATGAACCCTGACCTAATCGCGCCGTGAAGAGCGGATTCTGGGTAGTTCGTTCCACCGAGAAGCTCCAGAGGGCATTCCAGTTCAAACCGCGAAATTGCGGATGGAGATAAGTGAAAGAAGCTCGCTGGTCCAATCTGGAAAGAAATGTCGCCAGCGAAAGTGTTTCTGCCTGTCCGCGCAAGTTAAGCCGGCTGTACTCAATGGACCCCAGCGGACTGATGATGGTTTTCTGAATAACCTCAAAAGAAGGAGGCAAACCGATTGTCGGCAACCCAGGCAAAGCCACAATACCGCTAGAGAGGCTACCGCTCCGTGGTGTGGATTCTATTCCCAAGCCGTAGCTCAAGGAATTGCGCTTCGCCTCATGAACTCTTACCAGGACCTCTTCTTGCTGCTGGTCCGTGACAGGCTTGCGGGGCGAGACATTGGCCCAATCAAAGATTCCGAGATTAAGGAGGTTACTCTCGGACTCGAGCAATTTACCGGCGCTCAATGGAAGTCCTTGTTCAATGCCGGTGTTGCGCCGAAGAAGACTCTGCCGGGAATGTTGAGTTCCTAAATACGCCACTTGATCAACGTGAACTTGCTGGCCCTCCTCTATGAGATAAGTTAACACCACGCGACGGGAATTACCTGCAACAGGCTTTACGGTTGATTTGAAATCCACATTGGGGTACCCCAGATTCAGGTAACTTGCTACGAGCTGATTTCGATCCTCGTCCAATCGTGCGCGGGAGTAAGGCTCCCCGGGTTTCAACTTAAGACCATCGGGAGCCAAAGCACCAACGCTTCGGGTTTTGTTCCCTTCAACCTGAAGCGACTCAACCAGCGTGGGTTCACCTTCAGTGATTTTGAAAATCACATTCACATGATGCTCGTGGTCGACGACATCCGGTTGTACCTGGACATCCGCAAATCCAGCGTTGCGGTAAAATGCTGTCAGATTCTCCACGCTGCGGCTCAGGAGGCGCTGGTCGAACTTGCCGCGCGAAAAGAAGCGGCCCTTCTGCACCACTACTTGGTCCATCAACTCCTGGTCATTGAACCCTTGATTGCCCGCAACACTGACGTTCGTCACGCGGTGCCGATCTCCCTTTTCGACCTTATAGACGACTGACACCTGTGGTGATGCACTCTGAGTCTGAGAATCTACCTTTACATCAAAGTATCCCTGACCCTGAAAATAAGAGACCAGATTTCGTTTTCCTTCTTCCACCAGGTCACGGTCAAACGCGTTCTCCTCGTAAACAGGGATCAGTTTGCGCAAAGTCTTATTCGAGACGCGCGCGCCCACGACGCGGACGAAGACCTCGGGCCCGAGCGTCACTCGAAAAATCAGATCGGCGCGGTTCGTTTCGGGGTCATAGTTCGGACGCTCCAGACCTACTTGACTTGCAAGCCGATTCTGTTTGCTGAGATAGTCCCGAATGAACGAGCTGGCTCGCTGGATCCGCTCCGGGTCAAACGGTTTGCCCGGTTTCAAAGAGGCTCCTTTCAGGCGGGTGCGAATCGAGCCGAGCGCGCGCTGCAGAGAGTTGGCATCCTTGGCCGGAAGCCCAGTTACCTCGACGCGCCCGAATTTCGCTCGCCGGCCCAGGGTGGTATTAAAGATCAGATCAGCCAATTGATGAGCTTCATCGAGTTTACTTTCACTCTGAACCTTAGCGACGAAATATCCGTTGTTAACAAAGAAACCTAGCAATGCTGGCTCCGCAGCCCTCAGCCGACTCTCTTCATAGGGTTCTTGGGGCGGATAGTTAACGACCTGTAGCAGCCGAGGGTAGCTAAATGCTTTGAGAGCGCCGGGAAAGTAAACCATCCCGACATAGTACGCGGGCTGCATCACGAATGTGACCCGCAGGCCGTCGGGATCCAGCTTTACCTCCACCTCAATTTTGCTGAACTGTCCCGTCCGCTGCAGAGCGGCGGCTGTACTCTGAATTTTCTCGGTAGAATATGGATCACCCTCCTTTTGGAGCACCAGCGGACGAAAGGCTTCCACATCCATGGTGGGTCTAGCAACTAGATCGACGGCTGCAACCTTCTGCCCGTCGTAAGAAACTTGCGGTTTTAGCTGCTGCGCAGTGACCGGGAGGGTGAAGTATCCGATGGTATGGAGCAGGACAAGCACGACCGGGCCGCCGTGCCAGGAACCCTTTTGCGATCCGCCTCCGCCAGCCGAAGTCGTTCTACGCTGACCAAAGAGCAACCCGAATGCGGCGCGCACGACAGCCCTGATAGCCTGCATCTCTCGCGCTGGCTTTCCGGCAGCCGCATCGAAGAACCCGCTGATCCTTTCCACTCGTGTGAGTACCTTGTCGATCACTCGATCAGCCCGCCCCAGGTGTTTCTTGGAAAACTCGCTGGCTTCATTTGCCATTCCCTTAACGCAATTCGTCATCTCAGTGGCCTGTCGTTCGATTTCTGTGATCCTGGCCTGCAACCGCCAGGCGACGTAACAAAAAATTGCGAACTGTATCGTGATGGATATGGCCGCCATCCCAACGAAAACGATGAGCCAAATTTGAAGGTCATGATCCATCGCGCTTCGTCCCCACTGGGCAGCTGTGGATGTTCCGAGCTGTACTCTTTTTGCCGCTGGTCGGCGGGATCCTTTCCTCGCCTCGAGTGTTCGGTCAGCTCCCGCAATCGAATGCTTAATGTCCGGGACTGGCGGCTTTCTTCGTGATCTGTGTGGGATACTGAGCGCTCAAATGATCATGCGTGGACCGTCTGCGCAAAAGCAGGCGAGAGCCAAACTGATTTGCATAGACCTGGGTGAATTCAGCTCCAAAGAAAAAGATCTGGGTAGAATAATAAACCCAGATAAGGAGGGCTACCAGCGAACCGGCGGCGCCGTAGACGGAGGCAACAGTGCTTTTGCCGATAAAGAGTCCAATCAGGATTTTTCCAACGGTGAACAACAAAGCGGTCACGGCTGCCCCGATCCAGACATCACTCCACTTGATTTCGATATCCGGCAGATACTTAAAAATCATTGCAAATAACAGGGCAGCCAGACCAAACGAGAGAAATAGGTCGGCAGCTTGTCCGAGGTAGACCCAGCCGGGCAGGCCCGCACCGAGTAAATGTTCAATGGCGCCTAGCCCGGCGCTTAGTGCCAGACTCAGTAATAGCAGAAAACCTCCACCCAGCAAAATTGCCAGAGACACCAGCCGATTCTTAATCATTTCTCGCAGGCCGGTTCCGGATGCCGGCGGGACTTCCCAAACCGTGTTGAGCGCATCCTGAAGCTCGACCAGCACCCCCGTCGCGCCGATCAGCAGGGTTAAAAGACCCACGAAAGTGGCGACTATTCCCGAAAAGGGTTTTTGAGCGCCTTCGAGCATTCCCTGGATTGCTCCCGCAATGTCGGGCCCAACAATTCCCTGAATTTGGGCCAGGACCTGGCCTTGAGCGGCCTGTTTTCCAAAGAGGAGCCCAGCCACAGCAATAATGATAATCAGTGACGGGGAAAGTGAAAATAATGCGTAGTAAGCCAAGGCAGCTCCCAAGCGGGAAGCCTTGTCCTGACGCCATTCCGTGAAGGCACGCTCAAACAAACCACAAACTGTCTTCAGAGTGATCATGTGAGACACTCGCAATAAGAACCATCGTATGATGATCTACGAGCATTCTTACAGACAGTTCAATTCTAGACAATAAAGACGTTGGGCGACTGAAGGACGCTACCGAACGGGTGGCGGGCGCTTTGCGTAGGCTTGATGAACGCTCGACCGAGGGCATGTCTCATCGAACATTCCCGAATCCGTACGGAGATCCAGATGCCTGAAGGTGGAACTAACACCTCCTGCGCGTATTCCTCTTTGTCGTAGAAGGTGTTGCATTGGGTGGTCGAACGTAATGCTGCAAATCAGGACCCGCTGGGACGAATAGTTTCAGTGCAGGCAAGATCTGTGGCATACAGCCAACCTTCGTGCCAGCTCCGGAATTCATCAGTATTCTCTAAATAAGGACAATTTTCGGCAGAATCATTCAAGCGACAAGCGTCAAAGCCTTCGACCCACTTCGAGTCGATCAAACCGTCCGCCCGGCGTTTCGCCACATGAATGAGCTTCATTAGAGCGCCCCCCGCCTTGCGCGGAGCAAATTCCTTGCCAGAAGTTTGCCTTGGAAAGCCAAGCCGCCTAAGGTGGTTTTGAACCGCATACAAAACAGGCACAGGAAAAATTGTCAAGGACGTGCATATTTTTCTCGTTCAGACTTTCGTGTTGCAAGTTGACCAGGCACGCTTCTAAAAAGGAGCAACTCTTCTTGAATTGAAGAGAATCTTCGCGAGAGTGCGATATGAACGATGCCTTCCTTCGGACCTGTCAGTCATTGACATCGCTCTATTTACGTCTGACAATAAAATCGAAGGAAGAGAAATTCCGTAATCAGCAGGATGAGGCGTTATCAAGCCTGCTGCTCCCAAAAGCCCGGATGAACCGAACCTGACGGAGGGCAAGGGGTTTACTCTGCCGCTCTTTGCCTGCTTATCAAGAGGCGCGTGGGAACTTAAGAATGAGGCTGGAAAAATCGCTGGAAATGCTTATTGATAAGCTAAGCGACTGGCTCCAGCAGTTCATTTTGCTGTTGCCTAATCTGGCTATAGCCTTAATGCTCGTGCTCGTCTCTTGGCTTCTCGCGAAGCTCGCCAGGAACGTCACTCGCAAACTGCTTAGCCGGGTTTCCCTAATGGAGGAGGTCAACAGGCTACTTGCGACCTTGGTTTTCCTCTGTCTGTTTACAACGGGCGTTTTTATGGCCTTGGGAATTGTAGGCCTGGACAAGACGGTGACCTCGCTTCTGGCAGGCGCCGGGATTCTGGCTCTGGCCGTCGGTTTTGCTTTTCAGGACATCGCCTCCAACTTTATAGCCGGCATCTTTCTTTCAATCCGAAGGCCCTTCCAAACGGGCCACCTCATCGAGTCCAATCGCTTTCATGGTATTGTCGAGAGAATCTCCTTGCGTTCCACCGAGCTGTGTACCCCCCAAGGACAGATCGTCCTGATCCCCAACAAGGAAGTCTTCCAAAACCCCATTATCAACTACTCTCTCACGGGAAAACGCAGGGTTGACCTAAAGGTCGGAGTGTCGTACCAAGACGACCTCGAGAAAGTCCGGAGAGTTACCATTCAGGCCATTGAGGGAATCTCTTTGCGGGATAGAGAACGCGCGGTGGAGTTGTTCTACGAGGAGTTCGGAGAGAGTTCGATCAACTTCGTCGTTCGCTTTTGGATCGGCTCTTTTCTCAACCAGGATTTTTGGCGAGCCCGCAGTGAAGCCATCGAGAGCATTAAGCGAGGTCTTGATGAGAACGGCATTACTCTTCCGTTCCCCATTCGGACGCTCGATTTCAGCGGTGCCAGCAGTAAGAAGGTCTTGCAGATCTTGGCAGGCGACGAGATCTCCCGCGAGAGAAAACTAAGCGACCATTGAGCGTCGGGAGGAGTGGACTCGACGAAAGCTTGCCTACGGTAAAGATGCATAACGTGTAGTTGAAACAGAGAATGCGCCACTGGATGAAATCTTCGTCCAGAGATAAAGAAGAGAAATCCTCGCGCGTTCTACTTGTGATTTCCGTCACTAGTTCGAAATCTCCCTAACACCTAGCCCGGCAAAGATAAGCTGATCTGCAGTTGTCGAGGGTAGGGCTGCAAGCCCAGGATACGTATCTAAGATTCTGAATACGGCTGCGAAAGGCCAGCCCGCAGCTGACGTTGAGTGTTGAGTGAATGACTGCGAAGCAAGCAGGAGAGAATGACGTTCTACCAGCATAGTCAAAAACCGTGTTAGTGGTCAGCTCTTGGTCTCACGCCACCGTCACCCAGCTCGAAAATTAAACCGATCTCTCCTGGTTCTCCGATTCCACCTCCTATCGAGTTTGTGCGTATCTCTGAAGAAATTTTTTCCAGCGTCCTTAAAATTGGTCGGCTGCAGTCGTGTAGGACCCGTTCATTTCCAAGCTATAAACTTCAAGACCTGCTAGAATTCCACGCATCACTTCTCGGGGTGATCGGGACGTGTCCTGTACCATCTCTCCGAAAGGGAAGCGCGTCTTTCCTAAGACCCACCGATGGGTCAATCCCCCAACGGTACCATTTCTTTTTTCCAGAGGTTTAAGATTATGGCGGACTTTTTTCAGAATGTCGTTCCAACCTTTACGCGGCTGGAGAGTGAGGATCTGGTCGAAATGGAGCAGTCGGTGACGAGAGCAGCCGGCCGCTTGCCCATCGGCATCATCATTCCGGCTCTGTTTCAGGACCTCTCCTCGCTGGCCATGCAAAACATCATTCATGAGATCTCCAGCATGAACTTTGTTAAGTGTGTCTACATTAGTTTGGATCGGGGCACTCGTGAAGAATATCAAGAAGCTGAGAAAATCTGCAGGCCATTGAAGAAGAGGGTGCGTGTTTTGTGGAATGACTCACCAGCCGTGGAGTCCGTCATTGGTAAGATCAACGAGGTGCTTCCCGTCGGTCCGCGAGGCAAGGGCCAAGCCATCTGGACAGCGCTGGGATATGCCCTTGGAAAGAGTGAAGTTTCAGTCATCGCTTTTCACGACGCTGACATTTTGACATATGATCGCGCCTTTCTGCTGCGGTTGCTCTTTCCAGTTGTCCGGCTGCGGTACCAGTTCTCCAAGGGATTCTACGCGCGCTATTCCGACCGCTTACATGGGCGAGTGGTGCGGCTCTTCTACTTTCCCTTTGTTCGGGCGCTGCGCAGGATTCTGCAGAAAATCGACTTCCTCGAATACATGTCGGATTTCCGCTACCCGCTTTCGGGAGAGTTCGCGACCTTTGCCAGCATCGCCAATGAGCTTCGATTTCCTTCCGACTGGGGGATCGAGGTAGGTCTCCTCTCGGAAATGTATCGGATCGTCAGGCCGCACCGAATCTGCCAGGTGGAAGTCACTCCTCGTTATGACCACAAGCATCAGGATGTCGGACAGGATCCAGCTTCGGGGCTGGCTCGTATGGTCTCCGATATCGCGCGAACATTCTTTGCCCAACTCAGCTCGAGCGGATGCGTCCTGAATACGGACACTCTGCGTACGCTCAAGCACACTTATATGGCCAACGCACGAGCCTATGTGAAAACGTACGAAGACTATTCCAATATGAACAGCCTGCGGCAATTCGACATGCATCAAGAACTGGGTTCGATAGAAGTGGTTGCTAGCGTTCTGGAGCGAGCGTTCGAGGAGTTCCAGAACCATCCTTTTGGCTCACCGCTGATTCCCGAATGGCGGCGTATTGAAGCGGCGCTGGATGGTATCCTGCCTGAACTTGCGGCGGCATTTGACAACTCCAGTCCTGATCTTGCCGCGAGGTCGACTTGGAGTTGAAATCCGCTGTGCGGCCTCAGCATCTAAGAACAAACATTCCCCACACGGCGATGGCGGGTTATTGTCATTTGGAGAACGACTTCCACACTCAAACGCCAAGTTTCGCTTAACGGGGGCTAAACCTACGTTTCAGAAAGATTCTCCCGCGTCCGCCCTGTCAGCAAGCACCCATGCCGGAATCCCGGTGCACTCGGCCCGCCGGAATGGTGGAATCGTTCACTGGATGGCGTGAGCTTGTAGAGG
>JACXTT010011645.1_pt1 | contig 11761 bp, 8 predicted proteins | sample 9270951 | NCBI WGS metagenome assembly JACXTT01 (sample SAMN15532306, study PRJNA645909) | rock metagenome | isolation source: weathered quartz diorite | place: Puerto Rico | collected 2017-06-21 | reverse complement strand
TCAGAAACAAAGCGTTAACGGAGACAAACTACTGACCAAATTATCCTTCTCACATATTTTGGAATTGATACAAGTAAAAGACAATTTAAAAAGAGCATTTTACGAACTGGAATGCATCAAAGGCAATTGGAGCGTGCGGGAGCTTAGCCGGCAAATAGACAACCTGTATTACGAGCGCAGCGCCATGAGCCAAAAACCGGAAAAGCTATCGGCCACGATTGCCGGCAAAGCCGAAACCGTGTTGCCTGAAGATGTGATTAAGCCTGTTTATACCTTTGAATTTCCCGGTTTACGGCCTAAAGAAGTAGTAGAGGAAAGCAAGTTGGAAACATTTATAAATGCTGAGCTAAAGAAACTATAACAGCATAATTCATCATCAAAATTCAAATATCATGTATTACCCCAACCATTTACCTTACCACTATTCACCCTTCCTGCTTACAGAAGAAGAATATGAAAATCCGCAGCTGGTTATTCCTTCCTTCTTTGATTGCTATGGGTATCCTGAAACAATGCGCCGGCTCCAGTTGTGGATTAATACCGCATTTGCCTACCGGCGCTTTAACCACCGGACCGCGCTGGAAATGCTTGACATTAAATCGCAACTGATGCGGCTGCTGGAAGCCGCCAGTATACTAACCGACAGCGGCCTGGGCGATATTCCGGATGCCAACGCGGATCTTTTTAATCCCCGCTGGTACTATAACCCCTCCCCGGGCTATACCGCCTGGGATTTTTTTCCGCACCATCTTTCCGAACAGGAATACAGAACCCCTTACCTGGTACTGGAAGGATGCATTCAGAAAAGGACCCTGCCCCAATGGAGGTCTATACTCGACGATTTATACGATGGCGCCTGCTACCGCAGCACCAACGGCGAGGAGTACAGCGGCGCCATCTACCAGGATACCAATGAAAACAATATCCTTCAGCGTTGCCGCCAACTGCTTAAACTGATAGAAGCCTGCCACCTCATCCTTGTACGGGAAATAGCAAATCCCGGGGATGGCAAGGCAAAGGCAATAGCCAGGAAACCGGGGATGGTAAAGAAAGCGGCCGGCGTATAATTGATAACAATGCCGGATATTGCATCCCAAAACATCCTTAGTAAGAACAACCGGAAAATCATGAACCCATTAAACGGCAAACAATTTACGGAAGCCGAGGCAGCGGTATTGAAGGAAATCATTTGCAACAGGCGTGATGTGCGTGGCAATCGTTTTATTGACAAACCAGTAGATGAAAACGTATTGCGGCAATTGCTGGATGCGGCCCTTCATGCTCCTTCGGTAGGTTTTTCGCAGCCCTGGGAGTTTGTGGTGATCAGAGATAAGACCATCCGGCAGCAGGTAAAGGAAAGTTTTGCGGAGGAAAATGAAAAAGCAGTGCCGGTTTTTGAAACGGAAAAACAGCCGGAGTATGTTCGCCTGAAACTGGAAGGTATCATGGAAGCCCCGCTTAATATAGCCGTGTTTTACAAACCGCCCGGTAAGCCTGTACTGGGACAAACCTCCATGGAAGAAGTTGGACTGTACAGTGTTGTTTGCGCCATACAGAATATGTGGCTGATGGCACGCGCCCTGAATATAGGCATCGGCTGGGTGAGTATTCTTGATCCTGAAAAGGTGAAAGGCATTTTAAAGGCGCCGGCAGAAAATAAGCTGGTGGGGTATTTATGTATTGGCTATACAGATGGGTTTTATACACAGCCGGAGCTGGAACTATTGCAATGGGAGAAACGAAAGGTCAGTGAGGCAGCAGTGCTTTATGAAAGCTATTAGAAAACCTTAAACCTGTTTATGCTATGAATCTTGAACACTATGACTATTCAAGAACCCGAACCTATAAAGAATATCATTTTTACAGTGAAGGGCCAAAAGGCCGTATTAGAAAGGTAGTACGGTTTATTTTATATTATACTCCAAATGGTCAGTTTTATAACCTTCTTTTGGGAGACTGGAATGAAGAACTCGACGACATAGATGATAAATCTGTTACTAATAATGGAGATACTGAAAAAGTACTTGCTTCTGTTGCAGCTATAGTGATAGATTTTACAGATATCTTCCGAAAAGCAGTTGTATATGCTACGGGAAACAGCTTCGCAAGAACAAGGCGTTATCAAATGGGTATCAACAGGCTATTGGATGAAATAGAAAAGATGTTTTATATCTACGGACGTAGGGACGGTATTTGGGAAACATTTCAAAAAAATATTAACTACGATGCTTTTCTAATTGAACGCAAAGAATTTGTAATTTTAGAAGAACAAACTTCATATTATATGAACCAATCCCAAAAAGAAGAGGACAAAATAAAACGTGTATACAAAGAGCCTGAAATATATGATGAAGAACTGGTAGACATAAACACCAGTCCTTTTGTTCGCAAAAAAATGGAAGAGATGGAAGAGATATTCAAAAAGACACCTCTTCCAAAAGATCTTCTGGAACGGCGCAAATATGAATAGTATTCAACTATAACACCCTGCACTTACCAATTTACTATAAAGAATTTCAATTGCTTTGGACAAAACAGGACAATAAGCCTTCTTTTACTGCATCCCCGTTGAATTGTTATATTTGGCACTACCCCAAATAAATATCATCAATGAAAAAAACTTGTTTCCTGCTGTTCATCCTGGTTTGTGCCAATGCTGTTCATGCACAACAATTTCCCGATAGCTGGACAGACGGGAAATATTATACCGTCAATGGCGCTAGACTGTATACCGTAACGGTGGGCACTGGCGAGCCCCTGATCATTATCCCGGGCGGTCCCGGTGGCGCCCATGTTGGCTACCGGGTCTTTGATTCATTGAGCGTTGGCACCAATATCCAGCTAATCTATTTTGATGCGTTTGGGCGGGGACAGTCCGATACGGCCAAAAATGTAAAAGAATATTCCCTGGAAAGAGATATAGAGGATATTGAAGGGCTGAGAAAGGCCATGCATTTGAACAAAATCAATTTATTGGGCCATTCTTATGGCAGCCTGGTAGCACAGGGATATGCCATTAAGTACGGTCAAAACCTGGCGCACCTCATCATCGCAAATGGCTTTCACAGTTTTGTGATGTGGCAGGAAAATGACGACAACAGCAACCATGAAATGAAAACCAATTACCCCGAGTTGTGGGATACCCTTATGTTAATACGCGGACAGGGGGCCATATCCAGCGACCAACTCCACCAGGATATTTACGGAAGGATGCCTTATGGCTTTCTATATGCCTATAACCCGGATAATTTCCTGGCCCGCGGCCGCAAACCTTACCCGAATCTCTTTAATGCTAAATTATATTACCAAATGGTGGGCAAGGATGGCGATTTTATCGTTGGCAATGATATCGGCAATTTTGATTTCAGGAAGCAACTGAAAGATTTGAAAATGCCTGTGCTGGTTATTGCCGGCCGGTACGACAGGGTTGCCGTTCCCGCTATGGAGGTAAAATACAAGGAATACTGCCCTCAGGCGCAATTTGTGCTATTTGAAAAAAGCGGCCATAACCCCCAGGTGGAGGAACGGACAAAAGAATTTACCCTTATCAAAAAATTCCTGGAGCAATAGCAGGTACCCGCCTCCTTTTTACCCCGTTTTTACGTAAATGGCAGCCCCGGGTAACCCATTGCGCCTTATTTTTACCCCTCCCAAAATCATGAACATGAGAAAAATCCAGTTACTGTTCGCCTGCATGGTGCCCCTGTTTCTTTTTGCCCAGCAGCCCATCACCCGTTTTGAACTGTCCAAAGGCACCGAATCGCCGGCCTACGATGAAATCATCGCCTGGTGGAAAAAGCTGGACCAGCAGTCGGACAAGGTAAAGCTCTTTACCATGGGACCTTCAGACGCCGGTTACCCCCTGCACCTGGCCGTGCTATCAGGCGATAAGGATTTTAACTTTGAAAGCATCCATCAAAAAAATAAACGCGTTATTCTTATCAGCAACGGCATCCACCCGGGCGAGCCGGACGGTATCGATGCCAGCATGCTGCTGGCGCGGGATATAGTCAATGGTAAAACCCCGCTACCGGATAATATTGTGCTGGCCATTATTCCCGTATACAATATTGGCGGCTGTCTTAACCGGAGTAAAAACTACCGCATCGACCAGAACGGGCCGGTGGAAAAGGGCTTTCGCGGCAATTCGCAGAACCTCGACCTGAACCGCGATTTTATCAAATGCGATTCAAAAGAAGCACGCTCCTTTGCTGCTATCTTTCATCTCTGCGACCCCGATGTGTTTGTAGACAACCATGTGAGCGACGGCGCCGACTACCAGCATATCATGACCCTGCTCACATCGCAGCACAATAAACTGGGGGGCGCCCTGGGCGAGTTTATGGATAAAACCTTTGACCCGGCCCTGTATAAGCAAATGAAGGAAAAAGGATATGACATGGTGCCTTATGTCAATGCCTTTGGCGATACTCCCGAAACCGGCTGGCCGGCCTACTGGGACAGCCCCCGCTACAGCAGCGGTTATGCTACCCTGTGGCATACCTTTGCCTTTGTGCCCGAAACGCATATCCTCAAAACCTACGAGCAGCGGGTAAAAGCCACTTATGCCCTCGAAGAATGCTTTATCCATTTTACCAGCGTTAACAGCGATAAAATAAAGGCCCTGCGCGATGGCGCCAAACAGGCGGTAAAAACACAGGCGCAGTTTCCCATTGCATGGTCGTTAGACAGGGGTCAGTCTGCCGATATCACCTTCAAAGGCTATGAAGCCGGACACAAACCCAGTGCCGTTTCCAGCCTGCCAAGATTGTATTATGATCGCAGCAAGCCCTTTGAAAAACAAGTAAAGTTTTACAATGCCTACCAGGTAAAAACAACCATCGATAAACCGGTAGCTTATATAATATCCCAGGGATGGTGGAAAGTGATTGACCTGCTGAAGCTGAACAAAGTAACCCTGCAGCCCTTGCTCCGCGACACTACTATTGAAGTGGACGTGTATCATATTGAAGACTACAAATCATCGCCCCGGCAGTATGAAATGCATCACTTCAACAGCGAGGTAAAGACCAGTACCAGCCTGCAGCAAGTGCATTTCCGTAAAGGCGATTATTATATCCCGCTCAACCAGGTGGCCAACCGCTTTTTAATAGAAACCCTGGAGCCACAGGCGGAAGACTCCTATTTTGCCTGGAATTTCTTCGATGCCATACTCGGCCAGAAAGAAGGCTACAGTCATTATGTGTTTGAGGACGAAGCCGCCGTTTTCCTGGAAACGCATCCCGATATAAAGGCAAAGCTGGAACAACGCCGGGCCACCGATACCGCTTTTGCCAAAAGCGGTTCCGCGCAACTGGATTTCATTTTTAAAAACTCGCCTTATTATGAGCCTGATCATTTGCGGTACCCGGTGTACCGCGTGGTGCACAATTAAATAGTTGCGGTTTTAACCGGTTTATACCAGTAATTTTGGTATATGCAACAGCAATCGATTGCCCATGTAAAAGTAAAACGCATTCATTCCGCGCTTGCGCAAGAGGAAGATGATCAGCTGGCCGTAGAGCAGCCGCTGGAAATAAGCGTTGAATACAGCACGCCTGGCGGCGGCAGGCAGCAACAGCGCATTTCCATTACCATGCGTACGCCCGGCAATGATGCAGAGCTGGCAGCAGGGTTCCTGTTTACCGAAGGTATTATTCAACAGCATAGCCAGGTGCAGGACATTGTATTCCCGCCCGATGGCGATAACCGGGTCTTGGTGGGCCTGCACCCCCATGTCAATCCCTCGCTGCCGGGAAGCGTTAAAAATTTTATTACCAGTTCCGCCTGTGGTGTTTGCGGCAAAGAAAGTATAGCAGACTTACGCACGGTATCCATCTACCCGCCGCAGGCTGATACCATTTGCCTGGAAGCCGGTTTGTTTTACGGGCTACAACAGCAATTGAAACAACAACAGCAGTTGTTTGAAACTACCGGCGGCATTCATGCCGCGGCATTATTTGACCTGGAGGGAAAGTATCTTGCACTACATGAAGACGTGGGTCGCCATAATGCGCTGGACAAGCTTATTGGCGCTGCATTGCTTCAAGACCAGCTGCCGCTAAGTAACGTTATTGTATTATTGAGCGGAAGGGCCAGTTTTGAATTATTACAGAAGGCCGTCATGGCAGGCATTAAAATAGTAGCGGCTGTTGGAGCGCCTTCCAGCCTGGCGGTAGAGCTGGCGCTCGAAAACAATATTACCCTTATTGGCTTTCTGCGCGGGGAGCGGTTTAATATTTACAGCGGCCCGCAGCGGGTAAGCCTTTAAAGAAAGCGGCAGGGTGAGCCGCCCCTGAAGGGCGACCCACCCTGCCGCTTTGTCAACCAAATAAACCGGATGAGCGAAACAACCAATCATATAATAGATGGTTCGGAAAACCCGGAACGGCTTACCGGTATTAAAACCGGTCCTATTAAAATAACAGCCGCGGGTATGCCCGCCATTGTGTCCAGTTTTCAGCAGGTATTTGGCGAAGCAGGTATATTTCGCGGGCTCAAAGCACTGGGCAAGCTCAACCAAAAAGGCGGTTTTGATTGTCCCAGTTGCGCCTGGCCCGACCCCGATGATGAGCGCTCCGGCATTGCCGAATATTGCGAAAACGGGGCAAAGGCCATAGCAGAAGAAGCTACGGCTAAAAAACTGCACGCTGATTTCTTTGCAGCACATGCGGTAGACGAACTGGCCGCACTCAGCGATTATGACATTGGCCGGAAAGGCCGCATAGCCGAGCCGTTGTTTTTGCCCAAAGGAAGCAGGCACTATCAATCCATTTCATGGAACGACGCCTTTGCAAAAATTGCCGCCGCCCTGAATGCATTGCCTTCGCCCAATGAAGCTATCTTTTATACTTCCGGCCGCACCAGCAATGAAGCCGCTTTTCTGTACCAGCTTTTTGTACGCGCCTACGGTACCAATAACCTGCCCGATTGCAGCAATATGTGCCATGAAAGCAGCGGCGTAGCCCTTGGTGAATCGCTGGGCATTGGTAAAGGCTCTGTAACGCTGGACGATTTGTACCAGGCCGAAGTGATTATGATACTGGGACAAAACCCCGGCACCAATCACCCGCGGATGCTTACTGCCCTGCAAAAGGCAAAGGCCAATGGCGCCCGCATCATCTCTATCAATCCCCTGCCCGAAACAGGCCTGATGGGTTTCAACAATCCGCAGACCCTGAAAGGCATACTGGGATTTGATGTTACGCTGACCGATCTTTTCCTGCAGGTAAAAATAAATGGCGATATGCCGTTATTGCAGGCCATCGCCCTGCGGTTATACGAAGCAGAAATGCAGCAGCCCGGCCAGGTGTTTGACCTTGATTTTATTGAAAAGCATACAGAGGGCTACCAGGCTTATATTGACCACCTGCGGCAGCTGGATATTGCTGCGTTGGCAGCGCATTGCGGCATTGACCTGCCGCAAATACAGGAAGTAGCCAACCTGCTGGCTGCTAAAAAGAAGATTATCGTGTGCTGGGCCATGGGGCTTACGCAGCACAAAAACGCGGTGGATACGATCAAAGAAGTAGTAAATCTTTTATTGCTGAAAGGCAGCATTGGCAAACCCGGCGCCGGCACCTGCCCGGTACGCGGGCACAGCAATGTACAGGGCGACCGGACTATGGGCATCTTTGAAAAGCCCAGTCCGCAATTCCTGCAGCGCATTGCCGCCAATTTTAACTTTTCACCACCCCAACAGCATGGCTATGATACCGTTGATTCTATCAAAGCCATGCACGAGGGAAAAGCCAGCGTATTTTTTGCCATGGGCGGCAATTTTCTTTCCGCTACCCCCGATACCCATTATACCGCCGAAGCCCTGCGCAAATGCCGCCTTACCGTGCATGTATCTACCAAGCTCAACCGCAGCCATCTTGTTCATGGCGAAGAAGCGTTAATACTTCCCTGCCTGGGCCGCAGCGATAAGGATATGCTAAACGGCGAAGACCAGTTGGTAAGTTGCGAAAACTCCATGGGGGTGGTACAATCTTCCAAAGGCGTGTTAACACCGGTTTCCGATCAATTGCTCAGTGAGCCCGTTATCGTTTGCCGGCTGGCAAAAGCTACGCTGGGCAATAAGAGCCCGGTGAACTGGGACCGCTACCTGCAGCACTATGATCATATTCGTGACGATATACAACGCACCATAAACGGTTTTGACGATTATAATAAACGCGTACGCCATGCCGGTGGCTTTTACCTGCCCAATAGCAACCGCGAAGGGAAGTTTGCCACCTCCACCGGTAAAGCCCGTTTCAGTTGCAGCGTGTTTAATGCACCACCGCTTAAACCCGGGGAGCTTATCATGATGACCATTCGCAGCCACGACCAGTTCAATACTACCATCTATGGGCTGAACGATCGCTATCGCGGTATTTACAACGAACGCCGCGTTATCCTGATGAACCAGGAAGATATGAACCAACGCAGCCTGGCAAAAGGAGATATTGTTGATTTAACCAGTATCCACAACGGTACCGAAAGAGCGGCGCATGGTTTTGTAGTAATACCCTACGCCATACCCCGCGGATGTACCGCTACCTATTTCCCTGAAACCAATGTACTGGTACCCATAGACAGTGTAGCCGAAAAAAGCAATACCCCCACCTCCAAACTGGTTATACTGGAAGTACGAAAAGCAAAACATATTCATTAATTTAGGGTATGCGACACCTGCAATTGCTGTTCGTTCTGCTGGCAACGGTAGTAACGGCTTACGGGCAGCAAGACACCGTAAGAAAATACCTCGATGCCGAACTTCGCCTTACCACAAAGAAAAAGGCGGCGTACAACGCATTGGCTATCCACATTGGCAGCCAATGGGCCCTGGTAGCTGTGCGACCCGATACTACATTAATGTTAAAAATTTTCTTTAAAGATGCGGGCCTCACTATAAAAGACGGCTATTATGCCATTTACTACCCCGGAGGGCAAATAGAGGAAGAAGGTTTTTTTATCGGCAATGTAGCCGATGGCCCCTGGAAATCCTGGTACCGGAACGGGCAATTGCAGGATTCAGGGCTGGTGGCCGGCAATCATTTTACCGGGCGGTGGAAGCATTGGCATGAAAACGGGCAGCTTAGCATGATACATGAATTCAGCCTCCATCCAGTACCGGCAGTTCCTCCATCGGTACAGGGGCATACCAATCCCAGCGTGCTTAGCTTTATAACCGTGAACGGCATTTCAAACGGCCTTTATCAATCGTGGTATGATAACGGGGCACAGGAGTCTACCGGTATCTATCAAAATGATACCCTGGTGGGGGTATGGAAATGGTTTCGTGAAAACGGCAAACCCAGTACGGTAGAAACATACGCCGGCGGTAAACTCACTAACCTGGAATGCTACGATGAAAACGGGGTTTATTCCGGCGCCACCTGCAGTATTTCAAAACCGGCGGTATTTACCAGCGGGCTACTTGATGAAAAACAATATTTAGGCCGCGAATTAAGCAAGCTGAGAAGCTTAGACTGGAAGCGGGAGGACGTAACGGTAAAATTTACGATCACTAAAAAAGGTACGGTTGCCAATATTATCCTTAAAAGTATTGACATCCAGGAATACAGTCACGCCGTGCTGCGTGTTTTTGCATTCATGCCTTTATGGTCGCCCGCTATCAGTCACAACCGGATAGTCGACTATACCATGGAGGTTTTTATTCCACGGAACCAAAAATGGTAGCCTACTGCACCACCTTTATTGTTCCCCCGCCATTGTATGAATGGTACTCCCCGTTGTACATGGCATCTGCACTGGCAGGCCCCATACGATAAATACCGGGACTGACCGCTCTTACTGCATAGTAGTATACCTGCCGGTTGTCGTGCAGGTTTACAAACAGGTTGATGCGATCATCGCGCACATCCAGCGCCGTAGGCGTGGAAGCGTCTTTTATCCATTCCATACCGGGAATTTCTTTTGTGCGCGGGTTTTCGATTTCAAAACCGGCGGGCAGCAAATCGGTGAGGGCAATATTATCGATATCGCCGTTGTACGATCTTTCCAGCGACAGCTGAACAATAACCAGGTCATTTTGCTTAAACGTGTTGCCGGCAATAGGGCGGCCATAGCGATCAAAGAAGCGGCGGCGCACCCGTATATAATTGTCTTCTTCTTTATAAGCCCCGCTTACACTGATGCCCTCGCTCTGCCACCAGTAATACAGGCGCCCATCGCCTTTGGAGGTGATATCCACTTCATTGCCACCCAGTTGTTTGGCGGACAGTTTTACGGTACTGCCATTCATGCTGCCTACCGTTTTGCCATTTACACTGATGGTGGCCGTAGCCGTCGATTTATTGGCCGCACGGGCTATTTTGCCCAACGCCAGGAAGCTGAAGGCGCTTTCCTGGGTGCTGTACCAGCTGCGTTGTTTCAGTTTATCGGCTACATGTTTTGACATGATGCCAATCTGTGGGTTGGCAGGATCAGCGTCTATCAATGCATCGAGGGCAATAGCTTCATCACGGATATCACTGTAAAAGCTGCCACCGGTCTGCGCCACCGAAACCTCGCCAGTAAATGCGGATGGCAGCAATTCGCGGAACCGGCTTTTATCGCCGGCCACAGCATAAGCGGCAGATAAAAGATAACGGCTGTCGAGCGCCAGCAGCGCGGGGTTGGCTTTATAGTAATTCATCGCGCTTACATTGGGCCGTCCCGCCAGGGCCAGTACATACAGGCTATAGGCCACTTCTTTGGGCGCAATCTTTTTTTGCTGGGTTTGGTTATAATGATAGGTAATCGTTTCACGGTTGCGCAGGCGGCTGTTGAGATAACTGAGCAGGGTTTCCTGCAAGGATTTATCTACATCGTAGCCTGCTTTCTGCGCTTCGTACAGGAAATGCGCAGCATAGATGGATGCCCACCAATGGGCATCGGTTTCTCCATCCCATAAGGTGATGCCCCCGTTGTACAGCTGGCGCAATTTTATTTTACGGATGGCTTCCTGTACATTAAAGTTGGCGGAGGCCTTGTTGGCCTTGCCCGAATTGAGCAGATCGGCCAGGTCGCCGTAATACAATTGCGGGAAAGCAACGGATACCGTTTGTTCCGTACATCCGTAAGGGTATTCCACCAGGTAGCTGAACTGGTTGGCCAGTTCCAGCGCCGGCGAACGGCTTACCACCAGCTGGTAACTGGCGCTTGCCGGCATAAAATCACTGGTGCCGATAGATAGATGTTGTGTTGCATTGCCGGTCAGCGAACCGCCGCCGGTTTGTTTTTGCAGGGTAGAGGCCGGGCGCACGGTAATATCCGTTTCATCATTGAACTTCTCTCCCAGCCCTTCTACATTTACGTTCACTTTTGCTTCAGCTACCGTTGGTGCAGCTACTACCTGGAACAGGGCGCGGCCTTCGCTGTTGGCATTCAGTGTGAGCGACTGCCGCTGCATGCCCACTACTTCCAGCGGTGCCGTAACGCTTAGCGTGGCTACGGCCGTTGTGGCTTTATTGGTGGTATTGGTAATGGTTACGGGAACGGTTACGGTATCTTTCGGGCTCAGGAAACGGGGCAGGGCGGTGCTCAGCACCAGGGGGTCGGCTACCTTCATAGCCGATTCATTGCTGCCAAAGCTTTCGTCTTTATACGCCAGGGCCATGAGGCGCACCTCACCGCTGAACTGCGGTATATCAAATTCAAACCCGGCTTCGCCGCTGCCATTGGCTTTTACGATGCCGCTCCAGTAGCTTACAATTTTTATGCGTTTGTTGGGCATGGGGTTTACGCGCTTGTCCATGTCCAGGTCGCCGTC
>JACXTT010011644.1_pt1 | contig 11761 bp, 8 predicted proteins | sample 9270951 | NCBI WGS metagenome assembly JACXTT01 (sample SAMN15532306, study PRJNA645909) | rock metagenome | isolation source: weathered quartz diorite | place: Puerto Rico | collected 2017-06-21 | reverse complement strand
TTCGAAGACTCCTTCTTCCCCCGAACGCCAAAACCCCGGGTGTTAAACCCGACATTTTCGTGAACCTGGGGGGAACGACTGAGTTAATGTTTATTTACTTGACTAAAGATTCGGGTTTTGGTACAGTTTCCTCATGGTTGGCTACCGTGACGGTTTGCGCCGTTCCTTTCCAGCGTTGAGCGCCGCGAGGTGCTTCTTCGCGTGCCGCAGCACCTTGGGATGGAACGAGTGCGCCGCCAGTTCTTCGGTAGTCATCCTGCTCGGGTTCTTTTTCTTCTTCGCCATGAGGACTCTATGACATCCGAACTCAATCTCCTTTCCGTGATTGAAAAGTACAGCACCGACGACCGCTGCCGCGAGGTACTGACGCATCTCCGCTGGCCCAAGGGCGTGACCTGCCCCAAGTGCCAGAACACCGGCATCTCTCGCGCCTACAACCGGAACGTCTTTGACTGCAATTCATGCCGCCACCAGTTCACCGTGACCGCTGGCACGATGTTCCATGACTCGCACCTGCCGCTCACGAAATGGTTTCTTGCTACCTATTTGATGTGTGAATCCCGCAAGGGTGTGAGCGCGAACCAGGTCAAGCGGATGCTCGGAATTTCGTACAAGACAGCGTGGTATCTCTGTCACCGCATCCGCGCGGCGATGGCGGCGGTGGATGGTGAGCGCCAGCCGCTCGGCGGCACGGTAGAGGTTGATGAGACCTTTGTTGGCGCGAAGCAGCGCGGACATCAGCACAAAGTAGGACATCCTGAGTGCAAGAAGCAGGTGGTCATCGGCATCCGGCAGCGCGGCGGTGAACTGAGATTCTTCCATGCGGCGGACATCAAAACCGGGACGCTGGCGAAATACATCCGCGCGAACATCAGCAAGGACGTAGATGTAATTATGACCGACGAATACGGCGGCTACCCCACAGCGATTGCGAAGGCAGGCGTGTTCACGGAGCACAAGCGAATCCGGCATAAGGACAAGGTCTATGTGGATGGTAACATTCACACGAATACGGTTGAGTCCGCATTCTCGCTGCTCAAGCGCGGGATCGTGGGAACGTGGCATCGTCTGAGCGCCAAACATCTTGAGTCCTACCTCAGCGAAATGAGCTTCCGATTCAACAATCGCAAGAATAAATACCTTTTTCGTGACACATTAAAGCGCATGTTGGCCGCTGACAATTTGGAGTTCAAGGAACTCACGGCTGCCTAGAGCCTGATGCGGCACTGTTTCTCCCTAATTCGATGCGTTCCATCGTAGTCATCGGTAAGGACGACCGTGATATCGCCCAAAAAATCATGGGCGGGAGCGGTGAATCCCTTTAGGTCAAATTTCGGCCATCCCTCAATCCCGCTGCCTTTCCTGAGTGAATTCGCATGCGATACAACACGTAAAAGCTCTTTCGGTTGATATGGTATTCCGCGTCGCTCTGTTAGAAAGACCGATGAGGGAATGGGTGTTGAATCCCCGCTATAGTTAAAGCCCTCTGCGTCCATAATGATCGCCGCGTGTTTCAGTGTCGTCTCGCTTTCGGTTCTATTCGACACGCCCAGTTTCAGAAAAAGTTCGGCCGTTTTTCCCTCCTTATTGCTCTCCGCAAGAAACCCTATGCATGCATCAACGATAGTGCCGACTAGCTCAGGCCGTATCTGCTTATCTCGTTCCTCCCAGAAGAACCACCATCCCAGGAATGCAATGCCAATCGCCAAGAAAACTGCGCCCGCTATCCTCCCTCCCAAGAGGAAGCCAGCCGCCACCGCAAGTGCAGTCAAGGCCACGGCTAAAACGTCCGGTCGCTCCATGCGACGCATACCACACACCTCCGCCCACTCTTGCCTTGGGTGAAAGTGTTTACACCTTGAGCAAGGACGGTGCTAGGATTGTCGTATTGGACACGTCCTTGAGTCAAGGTTATAATCCTGACTGAAGTCGTGCCCTGATACAAACCTGTCTCTTCTAAACCAGCTCATCTCGCTTGGATGCTGAGGACGGGCGGCGGGTCACCCGCGCGGTCGTGATCTCAGGCGGAAACGGCTCGCCATCGGCCCAAATGGCGCCGTCGGAAAAATATTCCTTCTTCCAGATGGGCACGGTGCGCTTGAGGGTGTCAATGAGCCAGCGCGAGGCCTCGTAGGCGGCGGCGCGGTGGGCGGAGAAGACGGCGATGAGCACGCTGCTCTCGCCGATCTGGATGCGGCCCAGGCGGTGGACGATAGCCACCTCGCGGACGGCGAACCTGCCCAGGGCCTCGGCGCGCAGCTTGTTCAACTGGGCCAGCGCCATGGGCTCGTAGGCTTCGTAGTCGAGGTAGAGGGTGGGGCGTCCGCGGCTGTTGTCGCGCACCACGCCGTCGAAGATGACGACGGCGCCGTCCTCGGGCCGCTCGAGCGGCGGAACGATCTGGTGCGGCACGATGCGTTGGTGGACGAGCGCCACCGGCAGTTCTACAGCGCCTCCGCTCACGGGCGGCAGAAGCGCGACCTCGTCGTTCTCGCGAAGCTGGGTGTCGAGGCCTGCGTATTCCTGGTTCACGGAAAGCGCGAGGCTTTTTTCGAATTCGGCGATGCGCGGCGACGCCTTGCAGCAGAGCGCCATCAGGTCGCGCAATCGCGCGCCCTCGGGCAGCGAGATGCTCTCATCGGCGCGGCCCACGGCATCGCGCAGCATTCCGAAGTAGAGGACGCGGACGTGCATGCGTTGTCTATTGTCCCAAAGGACGTGCAGCCGTGCCAGACCGCGCGCTTACGCCTTGGCGAGCGCCGGCTCGGGTTCGGGCTTGGCGGCGCCGGCACGGGTGAGCGCGATCGTGAGGACCTCGTCAATCGTGCTGACGTAGTGCACGGCCACGCCCTCGAGCTGGTCGGGCGTAAGGTCTTCGACCACGTTGGTGCGGTTCTCGGCGGGCAGGATGATGTCGTGCACGCCGGCGCGCTTGGCGGCGAGGAACTTCTCCTTGATGCCGCCCACCGGCAGCACGTTGCCGCTCAAGGTGATCTCGCCGGTCATGGCCAGGCCGGAGCGCAGATTGCGGTCGGTGAGCAGCGAGACCAGCGCCGTGGCCATGGTGACGCCGGCCGAAGGACCGTCCTTGGGGATGGCGCCCGCAGGCACGTGGATGTGCAGGTCGTTGTCCTTGAAGAAGTCGTCGCTGATGCCCAGCAGCGCGGCGTTGGAGCGCACCCAGGTGAGCGCGGCCTGCATGGACTCCTGCATCACCTGGCCGATCTGTCCGGTCATGGTGAAGCCGCCCTTGCCTTTCATCTTGTTGGCTTCGACGAAGAGGACGTCGCCGCCGGTGGGCGTCCAGGCCAGTCCCACGGCCACGCCCGGGCGCTTCACGCGCTCGGCGATCTCGGTGTCCACGCGCACCTTGACGCCGCCCAGGTACTCCTGGATGACCTCGCGCGTCACCACCAGCTTGTCGGTCGAGCCCTCGGCGATGCGGCGCGCCTGCTTGCGGCAAAGCGTGCCGATCTCGCGCTCCAGGCCGCGCACGCCGGCCTCGCGGGTGTAGTGGCGGATGAGGTGGCGCACCGAGTCCTCGGGGAAGTCAATCTGCTCGTTGGTGATGCCGTTCTCCTCGATCTGCCGCGGCACCAGATAGCGGAAGGCGATGACCACCTTCTCGTCCTCGGTGTAGCCCTGCAGCTCGATGATCTCCATGCGGTCGCGCAGCGGCTCGGGGATGGGATCGAGCATGTTAGCGGTGCAGATGAAGAGCACCTTGGAGAGATCGAAGGGCACGTCAAGATAGTTGTCGCGGAAGGTGTTGTTCTGCTCCGGGTCGAGGGTCTCGAGCAGCGCCGACGAGGGATCGCCGCGGAAGTCGCGGCCCAGCTTGTCCACCTCGTCGAGCATGAAGACGGGGTCGTTGGTCTCGGCGCGGCGGATGCCCTGCATGATCTGGCCGGGCAGCGCGCCGATGTAAGTGCGGCGGTGCCCGCGGATCTCGGCCTCGTCGTGCACGCCGCCCAAGGAGAGGCGGACGAACTTGCGGTCCAGCGAGCGCGCGATGCTGCGCCCGAGCGAGGTCTTGCCCACGCCGGGAGGCCCGACGAAGCAGAGGATCGGCCCTTTCATACTGGGCTTGAGGCGGCGCACGGAGAGGTAGTCGAGGATGCGGTCTTTCACCTTCTGCAGGTCGTAGTGGTCGGCGTCGAGGATGTCGCGCGCCTTCACGATGTCCACCGCCGTCCCGCTGGACTTGCTCCACGGCAGCACCGCCAGCCACTCGATGTAGTTGCGGGTGACCGAATAATCGGCGGCCATGGGCGAGATGCGCGAGAGGCGGGCGAGCTCCTTGAGCGCCTCTTTCTTCACCGGCTCGGGCATGCCGGCGGCCTCGATCTTCTGCTTCAGCTCCTCGACGTCGCGCGCGTTCTCGTCCTGCTCGCCAAGCTCCTTCTGGATGGCCTTCATCTGCTCGCGCAGGTAGTACTCGCGCTGGGTCTGGGAGACGCGGTCCTGGACCTCCGATTGGATCTTGTTGCGCAGTTGCTGCACCTCGAGCTCTTTGGCAAGGTGTTGGTTGATCTTCTCCAAACGGACGCGCACCTGGGCGCTCTCGAGCAGCTCCTGCTTCTCGCGGGTGGAGAGCGAGGGCAGCGAGGAGGCGATGAAGTCCACCAGGCGGCCCGGATCTTCGATGTTCATGGCCACGGTCTGCAGCTCGTCCGACAGCGTGGGCGAGCCGGCGACGATCTGCTGGAAGAGGGTGAGCACGTTGCGCTGCAGCGCCTCGACCTCGTTGGGCCGGTCGTGGGGCGGGTCGGCCACGGTGTGCACCCGGGCGCGCAGGAAGGGCGTGAGCTGGATGTACTCGTCCACCTTGATGCGGTCCACGCCTTCGGCGAAGACGAAGAGGCTCTGGTTCGGCATCTTCACCACTTTGTGGACGATAGCCAGGGTGCCGATGCTGAACAGGTCGGTGGGCTGGGGGACATCCACGCGGGCGTCCATCTGGGCGATGACCACGATGGTCTTGTCCTCGCCCAGGGAGTTGATCAGGTTCACGGAGCTTTCCCGTCCGACCGTCAGCGGCAGGACGGCATGGGGAAACAGCACGGTGTCGCGCACGGGCAGCACCGGCATGTTGCGCAAGTCCATCTTGCGCAAGCTCTTATCTTCGGATTCGGGTTTCGCTTTCATCATGTCTTCGGGCCCGTTCATCACGGGCTTCGTGCAATATTGATGACGTTGGACTCACAAAAGATGCAAGCCCACCACGCGCAGGGGAGGCGAGAGGCTGGAATAGTAAACGATTCTGTCACTTGCAGCAATCCGGTGGTGCCGTTTTAGGTACGGCTGAGGTGGAGCAGGAGATTGCCGGCGGGATCGAGCTGAACGGTCGCCCCTGGCGGCACGACGGTGGTGGCGCTGTATTCGGCGATGATGGCCGGGCCGCGCATCTTGCGGCCGACTGGTAGCGATGTGCGCTCGTATATCCCCGCTGGCAGGCTGCGGCCGTTGAAGATCACTGGGCTGGTCTCAGGTCTGCTCCGGGAACGCTTGGCCGCGTAGCGATAGCGTAACGGCGGCGCGGGCAGCAGGCCACGCAGACGCAGGGTAACGATCTCGACCTCCCGCCCCGAGTGGCTGTAGCCGTAGCGGCGGTGGTGCTCGCGGTGGAAGGCCACGAGAACGGAAGCGAGCGGCGCGCGTTCGGGCGCGGGCAGGTTGAGCTCGTAGCCCTGTCCGCGGTAGCGCAGGTCGAGGCTGCGGGAGAAGCGGACACTCCCCTGCCAGCGCTCGCTGCGAAAGTCGTGGCGCAGGCGACGGGAAAGCGCGGCGAATTCGGCTTCCATTCTTGCCGCGATCTCGCGAAGGGTCGCGGCGTTGCTCGTGATGCGCCACAACAAAGTGCGTGACGCATCTTTGACGACGTCGCTGGCGAGGATGCCGAAGGCCGAAAGCGCGCCGGGCATCGCCGGCACGAGCACGCGCGGGATGCCGAGGGCGAGAGCGAGGTCGGCGGCGTGGAGTCCGCCGGCGCCGCCGAAGGCGACCAGGGTGAAGTCGCGGCAGTCGTAGCCTCGCTCGATGGAGACCACGCGAATGGCCTTCTCCATGGCGGCGTTCACCACGCGGACGACGCCGGCGGCGAACTGCTCGAGGGTCAAGCGCGAACCGCGCTTGCGGAGCCACTGGCCGACGACGCGGCGGGTGCGCTCGAGGTCGAGCGTGAAATCGCCGCCGAGAAAGGCTCGGGAGCGCAGGCGGCCGAGAAGCAGATTGGCGTCGGTGACGGTGGGCTCGAGGCCGCGGCCGTAGCAGATGGGGCCCGGATCGGCGCCGGCCGACTCCGGGCCGACGCGCAGCGCGCCGGCAGCATCGAAGCGGGCCAGTGAGCCGCCGCCCGCGCCCACGGTGTGGATGTCGAGCATGGGAACGCGCACCGGCAGTCCGGCGATCTCACCTTCGCCGGTGGCGCGCGGCACACCTTCGGAGAGCGCGACGTCGGTGGAGGTCCCGCCCATGTCGAAGGAGATGATGCGCTCGATGCCGCTGCGGCGGGCCATGGCAGCCGCGCCGACTACGCCGCCGGCAGGCCCTGAAAGCACGGTGCGCACCGGTTCGCGCGAGGCGGCGGAGAGCGCCGTGATGCCTCCGCTGGACTGCATCACGAAGATGCGCGGCGCAAGCGACGCCACGCGGGCGGCGAGGCGCTCGAGGTAGCCGCGCATCACCGGCTGGAGATATGCGCTCACCACCACGGTGCTGGCGCGCTCGTATTCGCGGAACTCGGGCAGCAGCTGGTGCGAGACGGAGAGCGGCAGGCCCAGCTTTTCCAGCGCACGGGCGACGGCGCGTTCGGGAGACGAGTTGGCGTACGAGAAGAGCAAGCTCAGCGCGACGGACTGCGGGCGGCGCGAGCGAATGCGGCGCACCAGACGCTTCAGTCCAGCAGCGCTGATGCGATGCAGAATGCGGCCATCGGGCAACGTGCGTTCTTCCACCCCAAAGCGCAGCTTCGCGGGCACCAGCGGCGGGATGCGATCGAAGAAGAAGTCGTAGAGGCGCGGGCGCGCCTGGCGAGCGATCTCCAGGGTGTCCTCAAAGCCTGCGGTGGTGACGAAGGCGACGCGCGCGCCCTTGCGTTCGAGTAGCGTGTTGGTCCCGACGGTGGTCCCGTGCAGCAAGATCATCCGGCGCGAAGCACCGGGGACGAGCTGCAGTGCGGCTCTTGTTAGAACTTCATGGATCGCCAGCGAGGGGTCGCGCGGCGTGGAGAAGACCTTGAGCATGCCGAGGCGGCGGCCGTCGGTCCAGACGCAGTCGGTGAAGGTGCCGCCGGTATCGATGGCGACGCGGAGAGGAGGATGCGCCGGCATGCTACAGGCGCAGGCGCTCTGCCACGGTGAGCGCGCCGGCGAAGATGCAGAAGAGCGCGGTTGCGACCGAGACGGCATGTCCCAGGCGCGCGGAAGAAGCTGCCCCGCGCTCCAATCGGGCCAGAGCGCCCGTGGCCAGCATGCTGTACGCGACCATGGCCACAGTGATTCCGAGCGCGAAGAGCGCGATGCGCAGCAGCGAGAGCGTGAACGTGGCGGCGAGCGTCACCGGCACGACCAGCAGCAGGCTGCGCAGGCCGCCGAGGGCAAACAGACCGCCCAGCACGGCGGCGAGGACGCCATGCCGGTGCTGGTGCGACTCGGGAGCGCGGCGGAGATGGAGGTGCCAGTGGCGATGGGAGCCGACCGCATGGAGATGCTCGTGTGCGTGAAAGCGGATGTGGCCGGTGATCACGCCGGCGAGCAGAAGCACACCGGTGACCACGAGCAGCGCGCCGGCGGCGAGGTCGAAGCGGCGCTCCCAGGCCGCAGGCAGCACGCCACGGCCGACCGCTGCGGCGAGCCCGGCGACGCAGATCACCAGGGCGTGGCCGGCGGCGAACCGCAGGGCAAAGTAGGTGACGCGGCGGAAGCCGCCGCCGGTGGCGGCGCCGAAGGCGGTGATGGCGGCGAGGTGGTCCGGTCCCAGACCGTGCAGCACGCCGGCGATGAAGATCATCCCGTAGAGCAGCATGCAGAAAATCCGGACGACCGGTGATTGTAGCACGGCGATTTTTCGGCCTGCGGGCCAGGGCATTTCCGCTTTACAGAGTTCCGCACACAGGGATAGGATGGTGCGCGAATCCCGAAGCATGCCGGAGCGCGCGCGCCGACCTTCCTCGAGTCGTGCCTGGATGTTTCAAATTCCTTTGCCCGTAAGGAGGGCCATGCCACTGGGACCCTGGTCCAGGACCGCCGACGGTCGTCTTGTCCTGATTCTCGCACTTTGCACGCTCAGCCCCGCCCAGCTCCCCCCGTTTGCCCAGCAGCGCGGGCCGGTGCGCGTCCGCGTGACACCGCCGGACATGGTGCTGGCCACCAGCGGGATGCAGCAGTACAACGCCTTCGTGGGTTTTTTCACGGGCACCGGACAGGCGGGCGGCGAGCGCAACGAGACCGCCTACGCGCGCTGGTCGAGCTCGAACACGACACTGGCAACAATCAACGCGAACACGGGCCTTGCGACCGCCTCTTCTCTTGCGACCAATACCGGCGTAACCAGCGTCAGGATGCAGGCCGGACCGTTCGCTGCGGCCGTGCCGTTGCAAATCAATACCGTGGCGACCGCAACCGTGACCGGAGTCACCGTCACGCCGTCATCGCCCACCATTCCCCTCGGCCGCGGACTGCCGCTGACCGCGATGGCGACCTACGCCGACTTGACCACGCATGACGTGACGCAGACCGCCACTTGGGGCTCGAATGCTACCGGGGTGGCGACGGTGAACGCGCAGGGTGGGGTGAAGAGCGTCTCGCAGGGCGGGCCGGCCACCATCACGGCGAACTTTGGCGCGCAGAACGGGACATCTTCGGTCACGGTGAGTGCACCGGTGCTGGCCAGCCGCGAGATCGTTCCCTTCCGGCCAAACCTGGACCTGGGCTCGAGCCAGCAGATCCAACTGCTGGATACGCAGAGCAACGCCAGCGTGGTGGACCAGACGGCGGCCGCCACCTGGGTGAGCACCGACGCCACCATCGCGTCGGTGAGCAACGCCAGCGGGCGGAACGGATTCGTGACCGGCGCAGGCAAGGGCACGGTGAGCATCAGCGCGACCCTGGGCGGCACCATGAATGTGCCGGTGACGGTGAACGTCCCCAAGCCGCGCTTCGCGTATTGCGTGAACGTGGCCGACAAGACCATCTCCATCTATTCCGTAGACGCGGTCACCGGCAAGCTGACCAACATCGGCTTCCAGCCGCTCACCGCCACCCCCGGGCCGCTGACCATCGAGCCCAAAGGGCGGTTCCTCTACGTGCCGCTTTCCTCGGGCGCGCTGAACGGCTTCAAGATCGATATCGGCTCGGGGCTGCTGACGGCGGTGCCGGGTTCGCCGTTCGCGGTGGGAGCGTTGCCCAAACCGCTGGTGGCGGACCCGACGGCGCGCTTCCTCTACGCCACCACTCTGACCGGCTTCCAGGGGTTCAGCATCAACCAGGCGACGGGAGCGCTGGCGGCGGCCGGCTCGGCACAGGCCATGAGCACGGCGAGCCCCAACACGGTGACTCTGGACCCGTCCGCCAAGTTCGCGTACGTGGTGCACGGCAGCATGGCCGGCCCCAACACCGTTGACGGCTACACCTTGAACCAGTCCACTGGGGCGGCGACGGTCGCCGCCGGCAGCCCGTTCGGGACCACCGGCTCGGGTTCAAACGGCCTCAGCATCGATGCCGCGGGCAAGTTCGCGTACATGTCGAACCTTATCGCCGGGTACATCTCCATCTTCAGCATCAACGGCTCGACCGGAGCGCTGACCCAGACGGGGACCGCCTCGGCCGCCCCCGGCGCCACCGCTCCCTCGGCGGTCACCGTGGACCCGACGGGCCATTACGTTTACGTCTCGAATTCAACCTCCGGCAACGTTTCCGCCTTCAGCATCAACGCCGGGAGCGGCGCCCTGACGCAGATCGGCGCCAACATCGCTGCAGGCACCACGCCTTCGGGATTGACGGTGGACCCGCAGGGACAGTTCCTCTACGTGACCAACAGCGGCTCGAACGACGTGTCGCGCTACAGCATCAACGGCGGCAGCGGCGCCCTGACCGGCGCGGGCACCACCAATGCCCAGGCGGGCGTGACCGGCATGACCATCCTCAACGGGGACCCGGTGACACTCGGCAGCAACTATGCCTACGTGGGCAACCTGTTCTCCGACAACATCAGCGCCTTCAGCCAGAACACCACGACGGGAGCCCTGACACCCATCCCGGGATCGCCGTTCGCCACTCTAGGCAGCAACTCGTTCATGTGCGGCAACAACAACCCGAATTGCGAGATCGGGTCTCCGCTCGTGGTGGTGGACCCGCAGGTGAAGTTTGCCTACGTGGCGAACCGCTTCAGCATGAACATCTCGGGCTTCAACATCGACCCGGCGACCGGCGCCCTCACCATGATCGGCGGTTTCCCCTATGCGACCGGCCAGGAAGTGCACGCCATCGGGATCCATCCCAGCGGGAAGTATTTCTATGCGCTGCTCGTTCCCGGCGCAGCCCTTCCCTACATCCAGGAGTTCACCGTCAACTCGGGCGGACAGTTCACGGCGTTCGGCGCACCGGTGACGGTGAACTGCGCCTGCAACGGCACGCGCCGCATCCTGTTCGACCCCAGCGGGAACTACCTCTACACCGGCTTCGCATCCGGCGGGAGCGGGCGGATCGTGGCCTACAGCGTGAACCAGGGCACGGGCGCGCTGACCGTGGTCCCGGGCTCGCCCTTTGCCAGCAGCGACACCGACGACATCTCCATCGATCCCAGCGGCAAGTTCCTGTACACGGCGACGCGCAACGTCTTCGGCGCCCCTCCCTTCCCGCCGGGACAGATCAGCTCATATTCCATCAACGTGGCCAACGGCAGCATCACGCCCACGCCGTTCGGGGTGACGTCCACGCCGTCCAGCTTCGGAGCAATCTCGCTGCAGGTGGACCCGGGCGGCCGTTTTCTCTATGTGGGCATCACCTCGCAGTTGCAGCCGGACGGTCCGGGAACGCTGACCACGTACTCCATCAACCGGAACACCGGGGACCTGACCAACATCGGCCAGATCACCACCAACGGCTTCGACACGCTGGCCATCGACCCTTCGAACGCCTTCGCCTACCTGCTGCTGGGGTTCATCCCCGTGGATGGGACCGACAACATTCAGCTGTACACGACCAATCCTACGGGAGGCTTGCTGACGTTCACCAACACCACCTTCCCTACCTCCGGGTCCGGGTCGGCGGGGATGACCATCACGCGTGCCATCCACTGAAGGCACGCACCTTACGCGGTTTTGATTACCAAGGGACACGTCCCTGCGCGAGTGGCCACGGGGACAAGACGTAATTGTCCTTATTCCTGATTGACAATCTTGGCACTCAACATAGAATCCTCTCGAAACTTGGACGCAGGGTGCGGTTTTTCCCCACGCCGCACCGCCAAGAACAACTGAAGGCAACGATTCCCAGGTCTCCGCGGTGGTGTGTGAACCCAAAGGAGACCGTATGTCCTACAAGCGATTCGCACAGCGCAGGAGCTGGCTCTGGGTGGCGGCGGGGCTGGTACTTGTGCTGACGCTGGCGGGCTCGGCGCAGTCGCCGAGCACAACCGAGGCACCCGCCGGCTTCACCACACCCACAGGATGTCCCAGCGGCCCGCTGCCCGACGGCATCGGGACGTGCGCAAGCAACGGCCTGGCCGACCTGCCGACTGTCACATTTGCCGACGCGCAAGA
>JACXTT010011643.1_pt1 | contig 11762 bp, 16 predicted proteins | sample 9270951 | NCBI WGS metagenome assembly JACXTT01 (sample SAMN15532306, study PRJNA645909) | rock metagenome | isolation source: weathered quartz diorite | place: Puerto Rico | collected 2017-06-21 | reverse complement strand
GCGGGGCCGAGCGTTGCCAGATCGGCCATCTTTTCAACACTTCGGGCCGCGACGTAGACCTGATAGCCATCCCTGATCAGGCGTTTGGCGATTTCCTTGCCCATCCCCGAGGATGCGCCCGTCACCAGGGCCGTCTTTCGCTGCTTGTCAAACATGATTGCCTCGCTTTTGTTCCTACTACGATTCCGATTGTAGGAGCTTGCGGGCGCCAATACACTAACGAAAGACGCCAAGAGAGTTGCAGGTTACGCCAATCGCGACATCGAACCGCAGACCACAGAGACTCAAGGATTTAGGGTGTGCAGTTAAAGGCAATCGACAGTGGCCTGGCCGGAGCAACGGTAAAAGCAGCCCGTCCCCAAGCCCTACCACGTCGTAACTATCTGAAACAGCGCTGGATGATCAACATTGGGCAGGTCGAGAAAAAGTTCGATAGTCGCCTACGAAGGGGAGCCAATTCTTAAGTTATTGATTCCATTAGAGGAACTAGCAACTAAAGCCGCTAAGTCCGTTGAAATCAGGTTCGAGTCCGATCTGGGGTTGGCCTTGTTGCACTTCGGAAGCCCGGTGGCGCGCTCGGCAAGATCGGCAATTGCCAGTTGGCCGTTGGCCTGTGAGCTCTACGTGCCGGTGTCGTGCACCGAGGATGCGCCGCGCCGGGTGGTCGACGCGGACTATGGGCGAACGCGGCCTTCCGCGTCGGCCTCGAACGACTGGGTGTGGCGTACGGCGTGGCCATTCGGGGCGAGGCGACGTTCATTATCGCGGGCGTGTCGGGCAGCCAGTCCGCCACGGCGATCGCGCAGTCGGCGCCCGAGAACCCCTGGGACACCGTGACGTTGGGCTCCGGCACGGCCAGCCCGCTCACCGCGCGGTTCTGTGCCCTGCGCGTGCGACCCACGACGGGGCGGGGCGAGCGCTGGCTGTTCTGCGAACGATCCGTCGGACAGCGGAAGTACTACCTGCTCCACCTCTCGGCGAACACATCGCTCGTCGACCTCGTCGCGCTCACCCGCAGCCGCTAGCCGATCGAGCAGCAATATCGCGAGTCAAGGACGATCTCGGCCTCGATTATTTCGAAGGGCGCAGCTATTCGGGCTGGATGCATCACGTCGTCCTGACGGCGGTCGCGTTTACCTTCCTGCAGCTCGAAACGGACGCGCTACCGTCGTGCCCAGGCCCACGCTGCCCGTGGTCCGTGGATGGGTCCGCGAAATCATGGCCCTGCCCTATGTCATCCACAATCGGCGGCAACTCTCCATGCTCGACAGTTCTCGCCGGAATCTCCGAAGGTGACAGAGTAGTGCTAGACTACGTGCGTCGCCAATCCCGAAGGAGCAGATGTTGTCATGACGTGGCTGTCCCGTGTGCTGGTTCTTTCCTGTCTCGCAACCGTGAGCGCTACAGCGCAGTCCGCCGATCCTTTCGTCGGGACGTGGACGTTGAACGTGCCTAAGTCGAACACTGCGTTCAAGAGCGGGAGGACCATCGTCGAAGCTGAGGGAGACGGAATTAGGACGACGGCTGACATGGTCAGGGGCGACGGCACGGCGTATCACTTCACGTGGACCGCGAAGTACGACGGCAAGGACAATCCCGTGCTCGGTGCAAGCCCGTACGGATCCGGAGTGCACTTGATTGCGCTCACCCGGATTGATTCGCGTACCGCGAAGATCGTCACGAAGCTCAATGGTAAGGTGACGATCACGCAGACGCTCGTCGTCTCGGCCGACGGGAAGACGCGGACCATCCACACCACGGGCACGGACGGCAAGGGGCAGCCAGTCGACAGCACCGCCGTGTACGAGAAGCGATAGTGGCTCACTCACCGGCCTGCGGGCCCCGGCATCCGCTTACAACCTGCATCGCCGGCGATCCAGACTTCTTCGTTGCCGACCATCACACCCTTGTAATTTGCGAATAACGTATCGAATGTCTGGTTTCTAACGGCCTTGGCAACTCGTTCGTTAAAAATCTGGGCGTAGTTGCGACGGCAAGCCCCGGTGGTCCCGACATGGCCGGGAACTCGCGTTGGGAGTGGGTAGACGGCCATCGCACAAACTGATCTGGAATCATGCTGCGCAATGGCTGCCTGAAGGTTGCTTAGAAAACTCCGCACTTCCTCGGGTTTCAGACCGGCGACCGCAATGCGCGATTCCACAGATTCCTCCCCGGAGAAAAGACATGTGCTCCAGTTGAAGAAGATAGGAGCAAGCCAACGCGATGAACTGCCGGACATGTCACGGCCATTTTCCCATAGTTTCCCTTCTTAGATGAACGAGTAACCCTGAGCCCAACCGTCGGATGATGGAACTCGCAATCCACCGAGCAGCGGACTTTGCTATATCGCGCCAGATGTCGTGAATTTTGCGTTCCAGATAAAGGTTAGATAGTTGCCCACGAATGGGAGCCAACGAATTATTGCCTTGATAACAAAGGACATGGTGCCGCGACATTTTGGGTACTGTTGATCCTATGGGAGTTGCTGGTTCGAATCCAAGCTGAAGTTTGCTAAAGCGGAGACAACGCGCCGATCCGCACAACGTGCCGGGGCTGAATGCTCACGAGCGCCGCGAGGCATTCTGGAACGACCGGGAGAAGATCTTGAATCCGGTTCGATCGCGCGCGAATGATCAGAACCGCGATTCGCGTTGTGTCCAGATTCTGCTGGTAGGGCAAGTTTTTGTCGAGTGTCATTAGGACATCGAACTCCGGATCGGCCAGAGCGAGCAAATCGCCATTATTCTTCCCGGACCACCCACACGCGACCACCGTGCGACACTCGTGGCCAACCAAGTGTCCAGCCAACTTGCGAGGTAGGTTCTCGTCGAGGAGAACCTTCATCGCGGACCGGTGAGGAGTGACTTGGCTTCTTCGAGCGCTGCGATGGCGGCCTCGCGGCTAACCGAAGGAAAGTTATCGAGGAAGTCATCCAGGCTGTCACCGGCCTCAAGATGGTCGATCAGCGAATCGACCGGCACACGGGTTCCGCGAAAGCATGGAGTGCCACCCAGGATCTCTGGATCGCTGACAACAACGGATTCGCGTGGCATGGGGAAGTTCTCAATTTTGAGTCTACCAAGAATGACGACCCCTACCTGCTCCCGCTGCACTTCCGCGGATGTTTTGATCGGGATACGAAATCGAGTCTGGGCGCCCAACTTGGACACACCTTTCATTTTCATTCGCATGCTTCTGGTACGGAAAGACTTGAGTCGGTTCGAACGGCAGGGGAATTATGCTGCGAGAGTTCTAATTGCGTCCAAGGTGGGGAGCCACAAAACGCCCGGTGAAAGGAGTAAGTTTGCGACGACGACAGCGAAGCGAACGATCGCACTGTGTACAAAGCGGACCCCATACGTCGGCACAGTTCGTCGGGCGAATCGCGCAGCTAAGCGGGGACGTATGTTAACCGAACCGCCTCCTCGCCAACGAGATCGCTGGTCACCAGGCGGAGCGGCGGCCGGGCGCCGGCGAAGAAGGGTGCGCCGCAACCAAGCACGATGGGGCGGAAATAGAGTCGATACTCATCGATAAGGCCAAGGTCGGTTAGGCTTTTTGCCAGGTTTGGTCCGGCAACTGCAATCTCCCCAGCGAACTGGGCCTTCATCCCGCGTATCGCCGCCTCGAGGTCATCCTTGATGAGTGTGGAGTTGGGGCCGACTGACTTCAGCGAACGCGACACTACCAACTTCGGCTGGCGTCGCCACGCAGCCGCGAAGTCCTGGTCCTCCGCGTCCCAATCGGTGCTGTCTTCGTCCCAATAACGCATGATCTCGTACATGACGCGACCGAACAGAAAGCCGGATTGGTCGCGCAGTTGCTCCATAAAGTGACGAGAGAGCGCAGGCCCGGGCGGCCCCAATTTCATGTGGTCGACGTAGCCGTCCAGGGACTGCTGCATTGAGAAAACCAACTTTGCCATGCTCAAAACCCCACGCCAGAGTCCCGAAACTTACCCATTCTGCAGCGCGCTTTTGGCCAGTTTCTGCCAATCGGCGCGCGGATCAAGGTTCTTCAGAATATCATGCGCCGCCGTTGGGTCTACTCCGATCGGATGACGCGCCACTCGTAAGCGGCGCACGCCCGTCGTGGATTCGAACTACGGTTAACGGGCGTGACGACGGCGCCGCAGCCGTCAGACCTGACCCTCAGCATCTCCGTCTTCCTCCAGCCTCCGGCGGAGTGCAGTGATCACGCTGTGCGTCATCTTTATGTCTGCCGCCTGAAGCCCGTCCGCGAGATGGTTGACCCAGGGGGCCTGAAGGCGCATGGCGGCCTCGAAGCTCTGCTTTCCTTTGTTCGTCAGGACGACGAGTTGCGCCCGTCGATGATGTGGGTTCGGCTGGAATGCGACCAGCCCCTCCTGTTCTAGATCGTTGACGATCCGCTGGACATTCTGACGGTTGGCTCCCATGTCGCGCGCGAGCCACGCGACCGGCTGCGGCCGGTCCGCCGCAACGATGCTGCCGACCACTTGCCAGCGGGCGCTGGTCAAGCCAAGCCCGGCGACCAGCCGGTCCCCAGCGGCAAGCATGCGGTTATTGAGCCGGAACAGGTCGAGAATGAGATTGCTCAAAGCCGTTCCCGCAGCGGTTCTTCTGGTCTCTTTCATTTATCACCATACAATCGGATTGACATCATGATGTCAAATCTGCTATGTATGTATCATACCAAATTGACATCATACAACCATAGCAAAAAAGGAGCTTCTTCCAATGCCGCTGATGCGCCCACTAGACCCAACCTTTCCGATCGAACGCCAAGTAGCAATCGATGCATCCCCTGTCGTCCTCGTCAACCTTTTCACGCTCGATAAGGCTGACGAGCCGGCCTTTCTCCAGGCCTGGCAGACCGACGCGGACTTCATGAAGCGGCAGCCAGGCTTCATCTCGACCCAGCTTCATCGCGCAATCGGCGAAAGCCCAACCTATCTAAACTATGCGGTCTGGGAATCGACTGCGGCTTTCAGAGCCGCCTTCACTCACCCGGAGTTCCGGGCAAAACTCTCGACATATCCATCCTCGGCCGTTGGCTCGCCACACTTGTTCCAGAAGGTTGCTGTACCGGGTATCTGCGTGGCATAACTTGCAAAATTCGGGAAGGCAGGCGACCGGCGCGAACGCAGCCGCGGCGAGAGGAACGTTGTTCTCCCGCCCGGCGTCGGGTGGTCGTCAGCAAAGGGAGCGATGAAATTGCATAAAAGAGGCTTCACCGACGCGGATGTTTCCGGCCCGTCAGGGAAATGTTTCATCGTTACGGGAGCCAATTCCGGCGTTGGTTTCGAAGTATCGCGTGTGCTGGCGGCGCACGGCGCGCGCGTGCTCCTCGCCTGTCGCGACAAGACGAAGGCCGAAGCCGCTATGGCTAAGGTTAAGCAACTGACGCCTGGCGCGGACCTTGGGTTCCTGCCGTTCGATCAGGCCGATCTGGCGAGCGTAAGAGCTGCAGCCGAAATCGCTGCCAAGGAGCCGCGCATCGACGTGCTTGTCAATAATGCCGGTGTGATGATCCCACCGTTGATGCGCACCAAAACAGGGCTTCGAACTGCAGTTCGGCGTCAACCACCTGGGGTGCTTCGCACTCACGGCGCTGCTGCTACCGCAGCTTGCCAGAACAGAAGGGGCGCGAGTCGTCGTGACCTCGAGCACTTCCCATAAGTCTGGGAACCTCGACTGGGATGATCTCAATGCCGAGAAGAGTTACAAGCGAATACAGCGTTATAGCGACAGCAAACTCGCCAACGCGCTGTTCTTCTTCGAGTTGGATCGCCGCCTGCGCGCGTCGAGTGTGCCGGTCATGGCGGTCGGCTGCCATCCGGGGACTGCGGGTACGGAGCTCTTCCGCCATTCTGAATTATCAGCATCATAACGCCGCTCCTTCGTCCCTTCATCAACACAGCGGCCATGGGTGCTTGGCCCACGCTCCAAGCCGCGACCGGGAAGGTCAGTCCTGGGGGTTATCATGGCCCCATCGGCTTCGCCGAGCTTCGTGGCCCTTCGGGCGAAGCGTCGCGCGCACGACAGGCTCAAGATCCGGAGCTTGCTCAACGGCTCTGGGACGTTTCCGTCGCCATGACCGGGAATAGACCCCGGCTTGCCGCCCGTTTAGGTGAAAGCGTGGGCCGTGCCCCATTCCGCGACCTGTCCATATCCCCCATCTGAGTCTACCTGGAGTCGATGAACATGACCATAAAGTTGATCGTCAATGCTCGTCCCGTCTGCGCTCTCGCCTCGCTTTACTCGTCGCAAAGGACCACTGCGCGCGGCGTGTTGTTGGGTGGTTCCCCATGCTGAAGAAACGGGCCGTTCTCGCCATTGCCGGTTTGATGGCCGTCTTCTTTTTCTGCATCTCTTCCTGTCGCCAATCCACAAATGGTCGGGAGCAACAATGCTGGGAGGGCTCGCCTTTTTGCTAATGGCTCTCGGCATCGTCCTTTCCACAAGAGCGAAATGCTTGGAAGATATCGTCGGTGGGCTGGACCGCATGTATCAGGTGCATCGGGTGGTTGGCGTTTCCGCAGCGCTGCTTGTCCTTGTTCATTTTTTGCTTGTGCCGAAGGAGCTTCCTCCCGCCACCGATCTTGTCGCTATCTCTTTGTTCCCCTCAGTGCCGCTCGGGATTCTCGGGCTCATTTTCCTCGTGATCGGCCTCTTCGTCGCGCTGAATAGAAAAATCAGCTATTCCACCTGGCGGCCCGCTCACAAAGCGATGGACCTCGTTTATGTGCTGATTGTTGGCCACTTCATGACCGCGCCGCCGGTCTTTTTTGATCGGTCAGGTCCATCAGGGGTGTTCTGATTATCGTGGCTGCTTGCGGCTTGGTGGCGCTCCTTTATTCGACCTTCGGCTTGAACAAACGCACCGCCCTGCATTTCACGATCGAGGTGGTGAACCCGCTGGAGCGCGCGACCGAAATCGTCCTGAAGCCGACGGGCAAAATGCTCGACTTTAGGCCCGGTCAGTTTGCCTTTGTTGAGGTGCAAGGCAAGAACTGGAATGAGCCGCATCTCTTTTCCATTTCGAGTGCGCCCGGCGAGGACCGCCTGCGGTTCACCGTGAAAGTTCTGGGCGACTGGACCCGCAAGCTGCGGTCGGAGTTACAGCCAGGCGGCGTTGCGCTCGTGCGCGGGCCCTACGGAAGATTCGACTGCTCGCGTGCCGGCAAGCAGCAGGTATGGGTTGCCGGCGGCATTGGCGTCACACCTTTTCTGTCCACCTTGCGCGCCATGAAACCCGATGACGACCGAACGGTCTCCTTCATCTATGCCACACGCAACGAACGCGACGCGATCTTTCTCGATGAGTTAAAGACGCGGAGCGCAGAACTCGGCAATGTCGAACTGATCGCACTGTTTTCCGAGTTGGGAGAGTTCGCTCGCGTGGAAATCATGAAAGAGAAGCTACGTGACGCTCTCACGAACTACGACTACTTCCTGTGCGGACCCAAGGCTATGATTGAGCGGATTGTAGCCGAACTCAGGAAGATGGGCGTGCCGCGCGTGCGCATTCATACCGAGGCCTTCGAGTTTCGCTAAGCCCCAATACGGAGAAAATCGATGCGCCTCTTTTTCAACATTCTTGCGATCTCAGGCTCGTCGATGTACGCCGGGGTGATGCTGGCTATTGGCGTAATACTCGGCGGCTACTGGACGACCCTCTCCGCGGAGGATTTTCCCGGCTCGTTTGCAAACAACGGGCGGTTCATCGGGCGAGCAATCCTCGTTGTTCTTCTGCCGGCACTCCTCGGACTCGCTGGCTCTCTGCATGTAAGCTGGGGGGAGGCATATGCTCGGACGCTCTGGTTGTCGTCAGTTGTCTGTATTGCGGCGTTGCTGATTCTGACCATGGTCTGGTTCGGCCCGACTATCGCCCAATTCGCCGCTGGGTCATTTTCGATAGATCGAGTGTCGCCGAAACTCGATGCATGGCTGATGCTCCAAAGCCTTCGCATTGCGCTAGCTGCAGTAGCCTCAGTGCTGTGTCATCGCAACAAGCCGCGGATAACACCCTAGGTCGCGTTGCCCGGTCCTGAGGTTCTCTCAGGGAAGATCGACCGGCAGGCAGAGGCTTCACTCCACTTTCACTCAGTTAGGCACAGTTTCACTGCGGTGTGCCGGAACTCGCTGATTTCCTTGCACCCGCGCGTGGCCGTAGGGCCGGACGGCCCACTAATGGAACAGAAACTCGACTTCGCTGCGTCGTCCGGCTCCGTTGCGCAGGCGAGTTCCTTAGAAGCCGGCGCAGGGCCGGACGGCCCACCAATGGACCAGAAACTCGATTCCGTTGCTCTGTCCGGCTCCGTTGCGCAGGCGAGTTCCGTAGAAGGGCCGCGAATGACAACGCCCAGTCTATCGGTGAGTCTTCGTCAATTGCGCTGTCGGAATCGCCGGGGAGGTCACTCGCCGAATCCGATTGTTGTTCGTATCCGCGATATAAAGTGTCCCATCCGCGCTGACTGCGACACCCGATGGAGTCCTGAATTCAGCGCTGGCAGCCGGTCCCCCATCCCCGCTGAATCCCATGGCTCCGTCACCGGCCACAGTCCAAATGTTGCCGTCGCTGTCGATCCTCCGGATTCGTTGGTTAAGTGTGTCTGCGATGTATAGTGTCCCATCCATTCCAACCGCGAGACCATAGGGCGAAGACAACCGGGCGCTAACAGCAGGGCCGCCGTCCCCGCCAAATCCGGCTTGATCACCAGCCACTACAGAGATGCTCCCGTCACCGTTGATACGCCGGATCCGGTCTAAATCCGCGATGAATACAGTCCCATCGATACCCACCGCGACAGCGTGCGGAATGTTCAACCACCGGCCGGGATCGCCCGCCACGGTGGAGATCGTACCGTCTGGAGCTACGCGCCTCACCTTGTAAGAGTAGGCGTCCGCAATGTAGATGGTTCCGTCGGCTGCTACGGCGATGCCGTAAGGCCGACCCAAAATAGCGTCAGTGGCTGGGCCGCCGTCGCCTTCCCCTCCTGCTCCAAGTCCCCCAGTTCCTACTACGGTCGAGATCGTACCATCCGGATCCAGCCGGCGGATTCGGGAATTATTCGTGTCCGCGATCAAGAGAGATCCGTCCGGCGCAAGCGCAACTCCGCGCGGATAATACAATTGAGCGCTAGTGGCCGGGCCGCCGTCGCCGCTAAATCCATTCGATCCTGTGCCGGCTACGGTAGTGATCATGCCATTCGGATCTATCCGGCGGATGCGAGATTTATCAGTATCCGCGACGTACAAAGTTCCGTCGCCAGCGACCGCGATACTGGACGGCGTGTTCAACTGCGCACCAAGCGCCGGTCCACCGTCGCCGGTGAATTCCGTGGGCGAGGCGCCCCCGGCGACGGTCGAAATGCCGCCGCTGGTCCCTACCAACCGTATCCGGTGGTTACCCAAATCCGCCACGTAGACGCTCCCGTCCACGGCCAACGCGACACCAACTGGCGAGGACAACTGAGCGCTGACGGCAGGCCCATCGTCGCCGCTGAAGCCGCTCGACCCGGCGCCCGCTATACTGGAGATCGTCCCGTCGGCCCTCACCAGCCGGATTCGATTGTTGATAGTGTCTGCAATGTAGAGTGTCCCATTCTCTCCAACAGCAACACCAAGCGGCTGGTTCAACTGGGCGCTTGCAGCCAGTCCACCATCCCCGCTGTACCCGCTTGACCCATTGCCCGCCACAGTGGATACAGTGCCATCGGCCGCAATTAGCGAGATTTGGGAGGGGAAGCGCGTGCAGACGTAGACAGACCCATCCACTCCTGCTGCTACACAATTCGGATTAAAAAACGATCCCACCGTGGAGATCGTACCGTCAGTCCCTACCCGTCGAATCCTGTTATTGCCGAGATCCGCTACAAAAACAGTCCCATCGGCGCTAACCGTGACGCCATTTGGCTGATTCAATCGAGCATTGGCGGCGGGCCCGCCGTCTCCGCTAAACCCGTTCGATCCATTGCCCGCCAAAGTGGAAATCGTCCCAGCCGGCCCAACCCGCCTGATTCGGTTGTTCCCTGCGTCAGCGATGTAGAGCGTCCCGTCCGGTGCTATCGCGACACTCTTCGGATTGTTCAACTGTGCCTGGGTAGCCGGTCCTGCGTCCCCGCTGAACCCGCTCGATCCATTTCCCGCCACAGTGGAAATCATGCCACTAGGTGTAACCCGCCGGATCCGGTCATTCGCTGCGTCCGCTATATAAACAGTGCCATCGATTGATACAGCCACACTAAACGGCTGGTTCAAGATAGCGCCGGTCGCCGGTCCACCATCCTGGGTATTTCCACCGGCGATAGTGTCGATGACACCGCTCTGAGCGCTCGCGAGCCCAGAAGAAAGAAAACAGGGGAGCGCAAAAAGGGTCGCTCGCAAAATGGTCCAACGATGTATCATTCGTCGATTCGTCCGTTTAAACGGCCATTTTACCAGTAGAGAAGGATACCCGATTCGTCGTTGGGCCCCGTGATTTGGGTAGCTTCGCGGCTGTGGTCATGTTCCTGAGCTAGTCTCCGGTTTATTTAATAGAACCGAAGGGCGTAGAAGGACCTAAGCCTCGCTACCAGGTTTGAGGACAAATTCACGACTCGACCGCGGATTCAGGCGCACCTGGAAAAACCCTCGAGCCGGAATGAGGAATCGCGCGTGCCCGCTCCAACCTCACCTTCCTGGACCCCTGTTCCGCTCCTCCTCCCCAAACAATGGCTTCACCTCATCCGTCATTGCGGACTCCACAATCTTCCGGTCAAAAATCCCCCGCCCGGCATCCGAGAACTGGCACAAATACTCCCGCGCGTAGTTGTCCTGCCCCAACGCCTTCCGCTCCTCCGCCAGGAACTCGGGCGTGAACCTCGGAACATCGCTAGCCGGCACTACCTCCCTCAGCCAGCCCTCCGCAGATTGAGTCAACTCGAAGAAGAACCCCACCGGCTCGTTCGCCGAACTCATCACCACCAAATCCCCGGCCGTCGCAGCCAGCATCGGCCGCGCCGCCGCGTAGACCACATCCGGGGTCCACGCCGCCTCGTCCATCACCAGCAAATCCGCCGTGAATCCTCGAATCGTCGGGGCCGCGCAGGGCAACCCCACGATTCGCGAACCGTTCTCCAGCCGCATCGAATGCGCGTTCGCCCCATCCCCCGAAACCCGGCCGATATTGCCCAATTTCCGCAACATCCATTTGCATTTATCGAGAAATAATGCGGATTGCCGTTCCGACGCCGTCACCACCACAACCTGGTAATCCGTCCGCACCAACATCCGGTGGACCGCCAGGGCCGCCACCGCCATGCTCTTGCCGCATTGGCGAGAACCTAACAGGACCTTGCGTTTGGCGCCCGCATCCACGAACCGCGCCTGCCACTCATCGAGCCGGATTCCCAAACGCTCCGAGCAAAACTTCGACGCCTCCGCGGGCACACGTGCCGCTTGGTAGTCCACCGGGTTCGCCTCCGCGGCGTCGCGGGGCTTCGAAGTAGTTGCCTCGGGCCCCCTTTGGCGCAACCGGCATCGCGGCGTCCAGGGGACCCAGAAATTGTCGTGGTTCACCGAAAAAGGGCAAAATCATCCCTGCCTTTGAATACCACAAACATTCCAGAATCGTGCCCGTTATTTTCAACTTTCGAAAAACGTCCAAAGCCCGGACACGCGTTGAACTAAACCGCTACGCGGTAATTTTCCCGTTAGAGAAGACCTCCTGGATGTAAACGGTTCGCGATTGCGACCGACGAGACATCCAGGAGGTAATCCAATGACCGCTCTGCGAAA
>JACXTT010011642.1_pt1 | contig 11762 bp, 16 predicted proteins | sample 9270951 | NCBI WGS metagenome assembly JACXTT01 (sample SAMN15532306, study PRJNA645909) | rock metagenome | isolation source: weathered quartz diorite | place: Puerto Rico | collected 2017-06-21 | reverse complement strand
CCGGGCCCGGCCAACAGGGCGGCGGCGACTGACGACACGAGCGCGTTCGGCCACGCGCGTGAGGAGGGGCGCTCACCGGCGCCCCTCCTTCGTGTTCGTGGCTATCATCCCGCCCGACGCGATCCGCCCGGATCAGAGGAGGCACTCCATGCTCGGCGCGAAGATGGCGGTGACCACGATCCCGGTCAGTGACCTGGATCGCTCGAGATCTTTCTACGGCGAGACGCTCGGCCTGACGTTCCTGTGGGAGAACCCGGCCTCGGTGCGGTTCGTTGCGGCGACCTGAGCGAGCTCTCGGTCTTCAAACGGCCCGGGACCGCCACCGAGCACACGCTCGGGCACTTCGAGGTGACGGACATCGAAGCCACGGTTCGCGATCTCCAGGCGCAGGGCGTCGAGTTCATCGACTACACGGAAGGCCCGCTCGTGACGACGAACCATATCGCGCAGCTCGGGCCGGCGCGGGGCGCATGGTTCCGCGACCCCGATGGCAACACGCTCGGACTCCGCCAGGGCTGAGTCACCGCGTCAGCGCGTGGCGAACCAGCAGCCACGACCACACGCGCTGCCCATCCTTGACGTCGGTGTCGAGGACGGCCTGGCCGCGGCGGAAGCCGGCCTTTTCGTAGGCGCGGAGCGCGCGCGAGTTGTCCTGGGCAGCGACGAGCGCCACCGAGGACGCCCCGCGCTCCTCGAACAGGAACCGGCACGCGAGGTCGATCACGAGCGGCCCGATACCTCGGTTCACGAAGGAGGGCTCGCCGAGGAACAGATCGATCCCCCACGCCTCATCGTCGAAGGTCAGGCCGAGCGCCTGGACGCTCTCGGGATCCGCGTTCCAGCGATAGAACTGGAGGAAACCGATCGGTTCGCCGCCCCGTTCGATGATGCAGGCCGTGGTCGGCGAACCCTCGAGCGCGTCCCCCCGGTACTCCTCGGTCGCCGCGGCGAGCGTCATGGGAGGGTCGTCCGGGTCCCACCATTCGCGGACGTGCGGCTCGTTCCGCCATCGCACGATCAGCTCGTAATCGGCGGGGTCGTCGCGCAGGCGACGGATCGCGAGGTCGCCCGCGTGCGCGATCACGGCGACGTCAGCCGCCGACGGCGACCCTGAGCGTCGAGTCGTTCGGGCGGAAGTCCTCGCACAGCTCGCGGCAGGCACCCATGCGCTGGCTGAACGCCTCGGTCGCCCGCCATCCGTCGGCCGTCGCCCAGTCGGCCCAGGCGCCGAACGAGAGGAACCGATGCGGGTCCTCGCGGCCCTGGATCAGGATGAAGGACTGGCCGCCCTCGCCCGCGGATTCCACGAGCGCCGTCCAGCGCGTGACGAACTCCTCCTCGCTCCCGTCGCGCACCGTCCAGATCCCGCACGTGTACGGCTGGCCGATCGTTCCCGTGGCTCCCTCCTTCGCCGGCTGCTGGCCTGGGGGCATCATCTTCGGCGACGCGCGCCAAGGGCAACTCCCGCTCCTTCGTACGTCGTTCGGCCTAGCGGCGCGGCGGACCTAGGCCGGTCGTCCCCCGCGTGCGATCACCCCCCCTCGCTCGCAGAAAGAACTCTTCGGGGGAGCACTTTGAGGCTTCCAGGTGATTCGCCCGCCGGATCGCCCATCGATACTCGGGTCATGATGTACGACCGATCCTGGGGCGGACCCATCGCGCTCGCGCGCTCGTGGGGCGCGAGGCGCCGTCAGGCGCTCGGCATGCGGGTCACGGCCCTCGCGATCGCCTCGCTCGTGGTGGTCGCGACCGGCGGGGTCGCCCGCAGCGCGGCCGCGGTCCTCGGGAACCTCAGGATGTCGGTGATCGTTCGGACCCTGTCCGGCGAGGGATCGGCGGCGGAGCAGGCCGTCCGCGGGCTCGGCGGGACCGTGGGCCTTCGTCTGGGGATCATCGGCGGGTTCACCGCGACGATCCCGACGTCCGCACTGACCACGCTGCAGACGATCCCCGGGGTCGTCTCCGTCTCGCCGAACACCCACTTGCGGCCCGAGAGCGCGAGCTACGACCCGAGCGCCGACGTGAACTCCATGGACTCGACCACCCAGTACACCGGCGCGCAGAACTTCTGGAGCGCCGGCTACACGGGCGCGGGCATCGATGTCGCGGTGATCGACTCCGGCGTCTCCCCGGTCGATGGGATGAGCGCGCCGGGCAAGGTCGTCTACGGCCCGGATCTCTCGATCGAGTCGCAGGCGCCGAACCTCACCGACCTCGACACCTTCGGTCACGGGACGTTCATTTCCGGCCTGATCGCCGGGCGGGACGACGAGGCCACCGCCCCCTACCAGAACGACGCGGCATCCGTCTACCGAGGGATGGCCCCCGACGCCAGGATCGTGAGCGTGAAGGTCGCGACGGCAGACGGCGGGACCGACGTGTCGCAGGTGATCGCGGCCATCGACTGGGTCGTCCAGCACGCGCACGACCCGGGCATGAACATCCGGGTCCTGAACATCTCCTACGGCACGAACAGCTCGCAGAGCTACCTGACGGATCCACTGGCGTTCGCGGCCGAGGTCGCGTGGAAGAGCGGGATCGTGGTCGTGGCCTCCGCCGGGAACATGGGGTTCCAGCGAAGCCACGGTGCCCCCGCCCTCGCGGATCCGGCGTTCGACCCCTATGTCATCGCGGTCGGGTCGTCCGACTCTGAGGGGACCTCGACCATGCTGGACGACACCGTGAGCAAGTTCTCGGCCGGGGCGAAGTGGGGCAATGCCCGGGGGCCCGACCTGGTCGCCCCCGGCGCGCACATCCAGGGTCTCCGGGTCCCGAACTCCTACATCGACGTGAACCATCCCGAGGGCATGCTGGACGCCCGGTACTTCCGGGGCAGCGGGACGTCGCAGTCGGCGGCCATCGTCTCCGGCGCCGCCGCCCTGCTGCTCTCGAAGAATCCGTCCCTCACGCCCGATCAGGTGAAGAAGATGCTCGAGAACGGCGCGTACAAGCTGATCGGCTACAACTCACTCGTGCAGGGAGCGGGCGAGCTCCGCGTGGACCCGCTCCTGTCGATGCCGGCGCCGATCTCCACGCAGAGCTTCCTCAGCGCGACGGGCACCGGGCTCCTCGAGTTGGCGCGTGGCACGGACCACATCACGCGCGACGGCGTCGTCCTCAAGGGCGAGCAGGACATCTTCGGCCACCTCTTCGACGACACGGCCATGTCGCTCCTCGAGGCGACGGGGAGCTCGTGGTCGGGGGGCGACTGGAACGGCAACACGTGGACGGGCAGCAGCTGGAGCGGCAGCAGCTGGTCGGGATCGAGCTGGAGCGGGTCCAGCTGGAGCGGTTCGAGCTGGAGCGGCAGCTCCTGGTCGAACGCGACCTGGACGGGATCCAGCTGGAGCGGCAGCTCGTGGTCCGGGTCGAGTTGGAGCGGCTCGAGCTGGAGCGGGCAGTCCTGGAGCAACAGCAGCTGGGGCTAGGCCGACCCGCCCGGAGGCACCCCGGCTATTCCCCCGTCTCGCCGTCGATGGATTCGCGGAGGAGGTCGGCGTGGCCGTTGTGGCGCGCGTACTCCTCGATCATGTGGGTGAGGATCCATCGGAGGCTGGGCGATTCGCCGCTCGGCCACGTGCGCTTCGCGAGCTGATCCAACCCGCCGTTCGCGAGCGCCTCGGCGACGAGCGACCGGGAACGTTCGCACGCGCGCTGCCACATCGCGCGCAGCTCGTCGGGCGAGTCCTCGGCGGCGGTCCCGAACTCCCAGTCGGGATCGGCCTTCCAGTCGATCGTGTTCCAGGGCTCGGCGTAGTCGTTGCGGTGGAGCGACCGTGAGAACCAGCTGTCCTCGACCAGCGCGAGGTGCTTGAGGAGCCCGCCCAGGGTCAGCGTGGAGGCGGCCGTCGTCGCCCGCAGGCCCGCCGCGTCGAGCCCGGCGCACTTCCACGCAAACGTCGCGCGCTGGTAATCGAGGAACCCGAGCAGGGTCGCGACCTCGTCGCCCGCGATGGGCGGCTCGGGACGGCCGTGCTCGTCGAGGTCAGCCATGGGCCGCTGAGTCTAGCTCGGCCGTTCGAAGCGGGGGTAGGCTGCCTCACGCCGCCATGAGCGATCCACAGGCCGAACGCGCCCGGGTCACCCCGCTCGAGCTGTTCTTCGATCTCGTATTCGTGTTCGCCATCACGCAGGTCACGACCTTCCTGGCCCGCATCCCCACCTGGGGCGGCCTGCTCCGCGGCCTGCTGCTGAAGACGACGCTCGCGTTCGCCGAGGAAGGGAGCTCGCTCGCGACCATCCCCGCGATCGGCCTCTGTGGCGGCCTGGCCCTCTACATGCTCGCGCACGTGCTCGTTCGGCTGCGGCTCGGCGGCGGGCTCGGTCGCGGCCGCCCGATCGCGACGGTCGTCCTCGTCGCGATGATCCCCGTCACCACGCACATCCCCCCACTCGCGGCCCTGGCGACCGTCACGGCGGTCTGCGTCGTGTTGATCGCCTACGAGGTCCTGCGACACCGAGCGTCGCGCGCGTGGATCCGCACCCATCGGGACGGCTTCACGTTGGGCGAGGCACGTGAGGTGACCGAGCCCGAGCGAAGGCCGCGCCGCGCGCGGCGTCGGCGCTAGGCGAACGAGCCCGTCTTCACCTCGCCCGCCCGAGCATACGAGGCGATGATCACCCCGCTCGGCGACGTGGTGCTCGACGTCAGCGTGAAGGCGGCCGGGATCGCGCCGTCGCCGAACAGTCGTTTGCCCGCCCCGAGCGTCACGGGGAAGATCTTCAGCCACAGCTCGTCGACCAGGTCGTTCCCCATCAACGTCTGGATCAGGTTGCTGCTGCCGTGCACCTGCAGCATCGGCCCGTCACCTTGCTTCAGCTGACGGATCCCCGCGACGACATCGCCCGTGATGAGCTGGGAGGGCCCCCAGCTCAGCTCCCGAGCCTCGTGCGACACGACGTACTTGGTGGCCGCGTTCAGCGACGCGCCCTCCTCGTCGTGATCGGGCCAGTAGCCCGCGAACAGGTCATAGGTCGTCCGACCGAGCAGGAGGTCGAACGGGACGCTCATCTGCTCGTCCATCGCCGTGCCGAGCTCGTCGTCGAAGTACGGGACCGTCCACCCACCGAGGGTGAACCCGCCCTTCGGGTCCTCCTCAGGCCCACCGGGTGCCTGCATGACGCCGTCCAGCGATACGAACGTCAACACGACGATCTTCCGCACACAGGCATTATTCCCCAGGCCGCGGTTCGCGTCGTACCCTTGCGCCCATGACCGTCCTCGACTGGCCGCTCGACTCAGACCCGTCCCTCCTGTGGGGCCGGGCTAGCCAGACGCATTCAGTCCGCCGAGATGCCCGGTCAGGCGGCCCCACCTTCCCCCGAAGCGTCGGCCAGGTGATGGGACGGGGTTTAGCTATCGCCATGTGATGGGACGAGTTGAGGATGTGGACCTGAGGGGAATCGAACCCCTGACCTCTTGCCTGCCGAGCAAGCGCTCTACCATCTGAGCTACAGGCCCTCGGGGCGGCAGTTTAGCAGCGACCTCTGGAGGTTCTAGCTGGAGCGTTTCGCCGCTTCCTCTTGCTCCTCCCACTCCACGACCGGCGCGTCGATCCAGAGGTTCTCCAACCGGTAGTACTCCCGTGCTTCGCGGTCGAAGACATGCACCACGAAGTCCACGAAGTCCAGGAGCACCCACGTCGCGTTGGCTTCGCCTTCCCTTCGAATCGCCCGGGTGCCTCGCTTCTTCAACTGCATGCTGATCTCGTCAGCGATCGTGGTCACCTGACGATCCGAGGAGCCTGAGGTGATCACGAAGTAATCCGTGATCGTGATGAGCTCGCGCACGTCGAGGACCACGACGGCCTCGCCCTGCTTGGAGGCGGCGACCCGGGCAGCCAGGCACGCCAGGTCCCGGGAGGCGGTCACCTGGCCCCGGATGGGTCAGCTCCTCGTTCGATCAAATGCCTTTGAAGTCCTTCCCCACCACGATGGTGATGTCCGCGATACCCGTGGGCTGCGCGCCGACGTACACATTACCGGCTTTCAGCAGGGAGATGACCTGCTCTGCCTGGGGCAGAAACGACGCGGTGGACGCGACCACCTGGGTGAGCGGCTCGTCATGGTAGGCGTCGTCCTGAGCCGCCACCACCCGGTAGCCGTGCGGGGCAAGGATCGAGGAGATCGCCGCGCCCATGTTCGGCCGGCCGTTCTCCGAGAGGACGACGACGCGGATCAGCGGGATGGTGGGTGCGAACGTGCGGCTGGTGAGGGCGGCGATCGCTTTGGTGTCGGGCTCGACGACGCCGTCCGAAGCGACGGTCGGCAGCTCGAAGAGCGGCGTGCCGTGCGCGGCAGCGAGGATCCTCCCTGCGAGCGACACGTCGTCGCTCTGCCCGAGGGGGAACGTCCACAGGCGGGGGTCCGTCGGACCGTTGAACACTCCCGTGAGCACGTCCTCCCAGCGGCTCGTGAAGTCGCCCGGCTGTTGGGTGGAGGCGGCGAGGTACGCGGCGACGTCGGCACCGAGGAGATGCACCGGGCCGGGACCGAGCGACTGGCCGCGGGAGAGGAACGAGCCCTCCGTGTCCACACTGATGCCGCCCAGCCGGTCGACGAGCGCCTCCAGGTCGGCCTCGTTGATGAGGAGGTAGTGCGGTACCCGGACGTTCAGGGTCGCCTGCGCGGCCGCGACGGTCATCCCGGGGGTCGTGGCAGCCGCGCCGATCGTCCCCGCTCCCCCGCCGGGGAGGTCGACGATCGTGTCGCTCGGGATGACGACGAGCGAGGCGGGACGGTTGGTCCCTGGCAGCGAGACGACGGCGATCAGGGAGCCGCCCGAGGTCTGGATGGCCCACGCGAGCGTGGTCGGAGCCGGTCGGTTCGCGCCGGCCGAGCCGCCGCCGACCAGACGGCGAACGGGCCCGGTGAGGACGGAGACCAGGACGAGGGCGGCGACCGCGCCCGCGGCGAAGCCGATCGCGCGCGGCGTCAGTCGCCTGATGCGGGTCTCCGGCCGGTCGCCCGGGTTCTCGAGGGCCTCCTCGGCCGCCCGCCAGTCGAAGTCCTCGGGCGCCTGGACGCTCACGGCTCGCTCCGGTACAGGCCGGCCTTCTCGATGTAGGTCTGGACGCCCTCGGGGACCAGGTAGCGGATCGGCTCGCCGGCGGCCACCCGCCGGCGGATGTCGGTCGAGGAGATCGCCAGGGCCGGGATGTCCATCACGCTGATGTTGGGGTGGCTCGAGGGAGCACGCTCCTCGAAGCGGGCGAGGTCGTACCCCGGCCGCGTGGCGGCGATGAAATGGGCCTGGGCGAGGACCTCGTCAGGGTCCTTCCACTGCAAGATCTCGAGCATGGCGTCGGCACCGGTGATGAAGAACAGGTCGATGTCACCTTCGGCCTGCCGGCGCAGTTCCTGAAGGGTCTCGACGGTATAGGTGGGGCCCTGCCGGTCGATCTCCAGGCGGGAGACGGAAAAGCGCGGGTTGCTGGCCGTGGCGATCACCGTCATGAGGTAGCGGTCCTCGGGCCCGCTCACGGGCCGGTCGGCCTTCATCCAGGGGTTTCCGGTCGGGAGGAACATGACCTCGTCCAGGGTGAAACGCCAGAGCGCGGCCTCCGCGGTGACCAGGTGGCCGTGATGGATGGGGTCGAACGTGCCGCCCATGACCCCCAGGCGCCGGGGTGTCCCCACGGTCGGATTCTACGGGCCGTTCCCCCCGCGCCCGAGCAGCTCGGCCGCCCACTCGCGCAGGCGCGGGAGGTGCTCCGCGTAGTGCTGGACGCCGCCTTCGACGAACCAGCTCTCGGCCGTCGGTGTGACCTCCCGCAGGCCCCAGAGCTCGGTCAGCATGCGCGTGCGCGCCGCCCAGGCCTCGGCCTGGACGACCGAGAGGGGCAGGTCCCTGTTCCCGTCGAAGAATCGCTCGTTCACCGCGTCGACGTCGAGGGGCGTGTCGTCGAACGTGTCGTTCCGGATCTGCTCCAGGACGCACTGCGCCTCGGCGGCCCACGCGCCGATGTGCCCGATCAGGTCCTTCACCGACCAGCCCTCGGCGAAGTAGCCGGGCACGTCGTACTGGTCGATCGAGATGGCCGCGAGCGCCTCACGAAACTCGGCCCAGCCCGCGTCCTCCGCGGCAAGCAGCTCGGCCTTCGTCGTCACGGCGCGTCGGGCTCCGGGATGAACTCGAAGGTCGAGGGGCCGATCAGCACCTCGTCGCCGCTGCGCGCGCCCGCCTCGGCGAGGCGGCGCTCGACGCCGGCCTTGACCAGGCGGCGTTGGAGCTGGGCGACCTGCCGCGGGTCCTCGAGGTCGGTCTCGGCGACCCAGCGCTCGACGCCGGGGCCGCTCACGCGGTAGCCGCCACCCTCCCGACGGACCACGAACGGGTCGCGTCCGGGGCGGAGCACGACGAAGGGCGATCGGGGCGGCTCGCTCGCGCGAGCGGCGGTCACCTCGGCGTCCAGGCGCTCCGACAACGCGGGGATGCCTTCGCCGGTGAGGCCCGACACCGAGAGGTCGACGGCCGCGGTCGTGGGGGCAGTGAGGAGGTCGAGCTTCGTGCCCACGGTGAGCGATCGGCGTTCGGCGAGGGCGGGATCGTAGGCCGCGACCTCGGCCCGCACGACGGCCAGGTCGCGCTCCGGGTCGCCGGCGGTGAGGTCGGCCACGTAGACGAGGACCCGGCACCGAGCGACGTGCCGAAGGAACGCCAGGCCCAGGCCCTTGCCGGTGCTGGCGCCCTCGATCAGCCCGGGGACGTCGGCGACCACGATGCGTTCGTCGCCCGCGACGCCGAGGTTGGGGGCGAGCGTGGTGAAGGGGTAGTCGGCGATCCTCGGCCGCGCGGCCGTGAGGGCCGCGAGGAGCGTCGACTTGCCCGCGTTCGGCGCGCCCACGAGACCGACGTCGGCCACCAGCCGAAGCTCGAGCGAGAGCGTTCGGTCCTCGCCGGGCTCGCCCCGCTCGGCCACGCGCGGGACGCGGTTCCGGGCCGAGGCGAGCGACGCCGTCCCCCGTCCGCCGCGGCCGCCTCTGGCGACGACCGCGCTCGCATCGGGGCCGACCAGGTCGGCCACGAGCCCCCGCTCGTCCCGCACGACGGTCCCGTCGGGCACCGCGATGACCAGGTCCTCGCCGTCCCGCCCTCGCCGCTGGTTCGGACCGCCCGCGCCGCCGTGCTCCGCCGAACGGTGCGGGCGGTCGGCGATCGCCCCGAGGTCCCCGGCCGACGGGTCGACGCGGAGGATCACGTCCCCGCCGCTGCCGCCGTCGCCTCCGTCCGGCCCGCCCCGCGGCTGGAACGGCTCGCGGCGGAGAGAAGCGGAGCCCGCACCGCCGTTCCCCGCTCGTGCGACGAGGCGCGCTTCGTCGACGAACATAGGCTCGATTATGGCCGCCGCGCGCTACGCTCAGCCGCGCGATGCCCACGGCGTGGATGGTTCATTCGCTCACCGGACCGAACGGGGTCAAGGGCGAGCTGACGGTGGAAGGCCGGGCGGTGGTCTTCCGGCCCGCCGCCGGGCGGGGCGCCACGGAGACGTTCCGGTTCGAGCACATCCGCAAGGTCAAGCGGTTCCGGAGCAGCCCCGTCCTGGAGCTTCGGCTGCAGATCCCCGACGGCATCCCCGTGGTCGGCTTCTACTTCATGAAGCCGCCGAGCCTCGAGGCGCCCGAGGGGATGCGCTTCGCGACGAAGGGGCGAACGAGGCGGCGCGCGGTCGCGGCGCTCTATCGGGGGAACGCCGAGCGCCGGATCGAGATCGAGGCGCTGGCGGCCGAGATCGAACGCGAGATGCGGGCCTAGCCGGCCGCGGCCGCCGAGGCCGGGTCGATGGACACGACCCGCCGGCCGCCGGAGGTGTGATAGCGGACCCTCCCCGCGGTGCGGGCGAAGAGCGTGTCGTCGCTCCCCTTGCCGACGCCCTCGCCGGGATGGACCTTCGTCCCACGCTGGCGAACGAGGATCGAGCCGGCCGAGACGTCCTGTCCGTCGAAGCGCTTCACGCCGAGCCGCTTGGACGTGGAGTCCCGGCCGTTCCGGGACGAGCCGCCACCCTTCTTGTGCGCCATGAGGTCACCCAGCCTAGCAGACGCTCTTAGGCCTCTTCGGCCCCGACTGGCTCCTCGGGCTTGGCCTCGGACGTCTTCTTCGCGGGCGCCCTTCGGCCGAGCGACACGTCCTGGATCTCGACCAGCGTGTACAGCTGCCGGTGTCCCTGGCGCCGCGAGTAGCCGGTCTTCGAACGGTACTTGAAGATCTTGACCTTCTCGCCCTTCTCCTCGCCGACGAGGCGGGCCTTCACGACGGCCTTGCCGAGGTCCTTGCCGACGTGGGCCTTGCCGTCGTCATCGACGACGAGGACCGGCGTGAGCGTGATCGACTCGTCGTGCCCGCCGTGCACGAGTTCGATCTCGATCACGTCGCCCTTGTGCACCTTGCGCTGCTTGCCGCCCGCCTTGATCACCGCGTACATGGGTCCTCCGATCTACGGCTTGTACGTGAGCACGATGCCCCGGCCCTCGCAGGTGGGGCAGGTCTCCGAGAAGGACTCCAGCAGGCCGGCCGAGACCCGCTTGCGCGTGACCTCAAGCAGCCCCAGCGGCCCGATCTCGAAGACCTGCGACCGGGTCTTGTCCTGCGCCATCGCTTGCTTGAGCGTGTTCGTCACCTTGTCCCGGTTCTTCTCGAGGAGCATGTCGATGAAGTCGATGAGGATGATGCCGCCGATGTCACGAAGCCGCAGCTGCCGCGCGACCTCCTCGGCCGCCTCGAGGTTCGTCTTCGTGACGGTCTCCTCGAGGTTCGCCTTGCCCACGTGCTTGCCGGTGTTGACGTCGATCACCGTCATGGCCTCGGTGCGGTCGATCACGAGGTAGCCGCCCGAGGGGAGCCAGACCTTGCGATCCAGGGCCTTCTGGATCTGCTCGACGGCGTGGTGGGCCTCGAGCACGGGCAGCGCGCCGGTATGCATCCGCACCTTGGACACGAGGTCGGGCGCCACACCCTGCAGGTAGGCGATCACACCGTCGTAGACCTCCTGGGAGTCGGTGATCATCTCCTTGAACTCCCCGCCCGTGAAAAGGTCCCGCACGACGCGCACCGTGAGCTCGGGCTCCTCGTAGAGCACGCGCGGGGCCTTTCCTTTCTTCGCACTCTTGGCGATCGCAGCCCACTCGGTTTGCAGCCGCTCGAGGTCGGCCTCGAGGTCCTCCGCGTTGGCGCCCTCGGCCGCGGTGCGAACGATGACGCCGTGCCCCGACGGCCGCACCTTCTTCAGGATGTCCTTCAGGCGCGCGCGCTCCTTGTCGGGCAGGCGCCGGCTGATGCCGAACACGTCGGAGTCCGGGACGAAGACCAGGTACCGGCCGGGGAGGCTGATCTCCTGGGTGAGTCGCGCGCCCTTGCCCCCGATCGGGTCCTTCGTCACCTGGACCATCACATTCTGGCCCGCGCGGAGCATCTTCTCGATCCGTGGCGCCTGGCCCTCGATCTCCTCGTCGTAGGAGACCTCGCCCGCGTACAGCACGGCGTTTCGACCGCGGCCGACGTCGACGAACGCGGCCTCCATGCCGGGCAGCACGTTCTGCACGCGCCCCAGGTAGATGTTGCCGACCATCGAATGTGCGCCCTTGCGGGTGATGAAGTGCTCGACGAGCTCCCGGTCCTCCATGACGGCGATCTGGTCTCGGTCGCCGAGCTCGGTGATGAGCATGGTCTTGTCGGCGACGCGCTCGGGCCGAAGGACCGGCTCGCGGCGGCGACGCCCGGGGGCACGGCCCTTCCCGCGGCCGCGGGTCCTGGCGGCGGGAGC
>JACXTT010011641.1_pt1 | contig 11762 bp, 5 predicted proteins | sample 9270951 | NCBI WGS metagenome assembly JACXTT01 (sample SAMN15532306, study PRJNA645909) | rock metagenome | isolation source: weathered quartz diorite | place: Puerto Rico | collected 2017-06-21 | reverse complement strand
CGCGGCGCCCGCCGCAACGGGGGCGGCGCGCTTCGGCATGCCGCCCGTCGCGTCGGCCGGCTGGCCTGCATCCACGCCCGCGCGGATGCCGCCGTCCGCTTTTGCCGCGGCGCGACGACTCGCTCTCGGGCGATGCTCGTCGCCAGCCGCCCGCGTGACGGGGTCGGTGAGCTGAACGACAACGGTGTGTCGCTTGCCGTCACCGAACGCCGGAATCAGGCGGCCGTCGTGCGCGCGCCCGTCCACGAGCACGCGCTCGCGCGGCGCACCGAGACCGACGCGGATGTCGTAGATGCTCCCGCGGAAGCGACGCGTCATCCGGAAGCCCTGCCAGTGCGGGGGCAGGCACGGCTCGATGCGGAGCCCATCCCAGTCGGGTCGGACTCCCAGAATCCACTCGGTGCTGATGCGGAACATCCACGCCGCCGAGCCGGTGTACCAGGTCCAGCCCCCGCGCCCGAAGTACGGCGAGTCGGGGCCGTCGACGTTGCCGGGCGTGACGTAGGGCTCGACGCAGTAGAGATCGGGGTCAGCGCCGCGGAAGATGGGGCAGAAGCTGCGGTACAAGCGCCACGCCCAGTCGCGGCGCCCGAGCACGCACTCGGCTTGGACGGCCCACACCGCGGCATGGGTGTACACGCCGCCGTTCTCGCGCGAACCTGGCGCGTAGCGGGTGAGGTAACCGATCTTCGGGTCGGGAACGCGATACGCCGGCCACAAGAGCAGCGGTCCGTAGTCGCGATACAGGAACTTCTCGAGCGACCGCAGCACTCGCGGCAGCCGCGACCTCGGAACCACGCGGCTCAGGATCGCCCAGGTCTGGGCGTTCAGGAAGATCTTGCCTTCGCCGCAGCGCTTCGAGCCGATGGCCTCGCCGCTGTCCTTGGTCGCGGGCAGGTACCAGTCTCCGTCCCAGAAGTGGCGGTTGACGCTGGCGCGCATGCGGGTGGCGGCGCGCGTGTAGCGCGAGATCACGCGGCGGTCGGGTCGCGGCAGACGGCGTTCCAGCTCGGCCCAATCATCGAGGATGCCGACCAGGAACTGGGCGAGCCACACGCTCTCGGCCTTGAGCTGGTCGCCGATCGCCGATAGTCCGTCGTTCCAATCGCCGGCCCCCATGCGCGGCACGCCGTGCGGGCTGAGCCGAGACCAGAAGCTGTCGATCGCGCGCCGGCAGTGGACGTACAGCGTGTCGGCACGGCTCGCGCGAGATCCGCTCGTCGCCGCGAACGGCACGCGTTCGAGCAGCACCGCGACGTCGCCGGTCTCGCGTACGTAGTTGAGCGTCACGAACGGTAGCCACAGCAGGTCGTCGTTCAGCGGCTTGCGAGCCCCCTCTTCGGTGAGCGGGTGCCACCAATGGTAGGCGGTGCCGTCCGCGAATTGATGTGCGGCGTGCAGCAGGATCTGGCGTCGCGTCAGACCGGGATCGAGCGGCAGCGCGAGCTGGCTGTCCTGCAGCTGGTCGCGAAAGCCGAAGGCGCCGCCCGGCTGAAAGTATCCGGTCCGTCCCCACAACCGGCTCGACAGCGTCTGATACTTGAGCCAAGTGTTCGTGAGCACGTCGAACGCCGGGTCGGGAGTGCGCACCGCGAGCGGCGCGAGCAGCGACTTCCAATGGGTGCGCATGCGCTTCCTCGCACTGTCGACGGCCGCCGGTGTTCGATACCGCCGGGCCAGCTCCAGCGCCGCGGCCCGCGTGTCGGCGAGGCCGAGCGTGAACGTGACGCGACGTCGGGCGCCCGGCGAGAGGCGCACGGCGACCTGGAGCGCACCGATTCCGTCCTGCCACTTGCCGGCGCCGTTCGCGAGCTGCGGTTCGCGCAGCGCGGCCGGGGAACGCAACGTGCCGTAGCGGCCGATGAAGCGCTCCTTGTCGCTGTCGTAGGCGACGGGTCGAGGGCTCGCCGCGTGGAACGCGACGTGCGGCCACTCGACGTTCCACGGCCGACCCATGCCCCGCTCGGCGATCGTGCTCAGACGCTTCGTTGCGAGCAGCGCGCCGGCGGATTCGGCGTACTCGGTCTCGATGAACAGCCGGTGGAATTCGCGATGGGTGTCCGGAGCGGGGCCGAGGTTCCATTCGAGGTAGCTGAAGAGATCGAGCGAGCGGGCGCGGCGCGTCCGGTTCGTGAGCGTGATCCGCCAAATCTCGAGCGTCTCGCCCGGGGGCACGAACACGGTCCACTCGGTGTGCACGCCGTCGTGCTCGTTGCGGAACGTCGTGTACCCGATCCCGTGCCGGCACTCCCAGCGCCGGTACGCCGCCTGCACCGGTTGCCAGGTGAGCGACCAGAGGTCCCCGCTGTCGCGGTCACGGCAGAACACGTACTTGCCCCACTCGTCACGGACGAGGTCCTGCTCCCAGCGGGTGAGGCGATTGAATGTGGCGTGGGTGCACCACGAGTAGCCGGAGCCGGCCTGCGAGACGACCGTCCCGTAGTCGCCGGGGCAGATGACGTTGACCCAGGGACGCGGCGTATCCGGCCGGGTGACCACGAATTCCGAGCCGTCGTTCGAGAAGTAGCCGTACTTCGTGCTGAAGCGCCGTTTCGCCAAGTGGGCTCTCTCCGCGCCGGCAGCGCCGGCGCGCGGCATACTGACACACCCGCGTCGTGCCTCGCATCCGTCGTGCGGGGCGGGGGGCACCCGCCACGCGTCACTTCGAGTGCGAAGACGCGACGCCCTAGAAGCCGGCGACCACCCCGGTGAATCGAGGTGGTCGCCGGTGAATCGTGCCGGGGCGAACCCCCGGGTTCTGACGTGCTACTGGATCACCGCCACGCGTTGCGACAGGCTGCGTCCCGACTGGCTCAGCCGCACCACGTAGATCCCCGTGGGCAGCGCGCCGAGCGATACCGTCTGCGAGCCGCTGCGGCTGCCGACGTCGCGCTTCAGCATCGCACGCCCGGCGACGTCGAATACCGACAGCTCAGCCGGAGCCGACGACGGCAGGCTGAAGGTCGTCGTCACCCTGCCGGTCGCCGGATTCGCGACGTGCAGCGAGAAGCTCGTCGCGCCGACGTCTACGCCCAGCGGGGATTGGATCGAGAACGTGCCGCTCGACGCGTACTCGGTCTCGTTGACGATTCCGGCCGCGTCGGTCTCGTACACCGCGGTCAGCAACAGCTGCATCGAGCCGATGGCATTCGGTACGGTCCAGTGGTACGTCCCGCTATTGGCGATGCCGCTCTCGATGATCGACCACGTCGCACCGCCGTCGCTCGTCGACAGCAACGACATCGACGATGCCGACGGGTCGACGGTCCACGTCACGTCCTTCGGCTGCCCGGCGATCAGCTGGTCCCCTGCCGCGGGGCTGCTGATCTCGGGGGAATTGACGGTAATGAAGTCGTTGGACTCGATGCAGTCACCTCCGACTTCGCCGGTGAGCAGCAACGGGACGTTGGTCCCGGCCGACAGGGTCGCCGCGATCGCGCCGCGGTCGAACCGCACCTTGAGGGCGCCCTGCTTCTGTTCCGGAGCAGGCGAGGCCAGCGCAGGCACGCCGTTCAGCCGTAGCGAGGACACGTTGATAGCGCTCGGGTCGGCGGCGGTGATGTAGGCCGTCACCCAGTTGCCGTGCGAACCGATGTTGAGTGTGCGCGGCCGCAGCGTGACGCTCACGTCCGCCGGGTGCAGGCAGTGGCTGAACTTGATGTTCGAGAACGTGGCCTTCACCTCGACCGGAGTGCCCTGACCAAGGAACGCCTTGAAGTGGCCGCCCACCGCACCGTCGTTCAGCATGCCGTAGGCCCCGTAGGGCGGATCCTCGTTCGGGTTGGCCTGGTCGAAGGCGATTGGGCCGCTGGTGTAGTCGTTGCCAAGATAGCTGACCTTGTACTCGATCGTGGCCGGGCTCGCCGCGGTGCGACCGTGGGGATCGTAGATCACCGCGAGATGGATCGTGTTGCCCTTGGTGTAGCGCAGGCCGAACGCGCCGGTGAAGGTGAAGAACGGCAGGCGCCCCGCGAAGCAGGCGATCTCACCGTCGGTCGAGCGCACGTTGAACAGGCCGTCCGTCTTCTTGGCCCACCACGGCGCGACCAGGATCCCACCCTCGCCGTTGCCCGTGCCCTCGATCTTGAAGTCGGTTTCGTAACGGAATTTCGCATTGTTGTTGAAGATCGCCGGGTTCGCGCCGCCGTCCTCTGAGAACTGCCACACGTGCAGGTTCGCGAAGCCGAAGCAGTCGACGTTCGAATCGTCGAACGAGATGAGGGACGGATAATTGTTCGTCGTCACCAGCGTCGACGTCGGGCAGTCGTTGAACACGCGCTCGAACACCACCGCCGCGTTCGGGCTCGGCGTCGTTTCGAACTTCATGTTCGCGAACGTGGCCTTGATGCCCACGGCAACGCCCTGGCCCAGGAACGCCTTGACGTGTCCGCCGACGCGGCCGTCGTTGAGCATGCCCCACAGGCCGTGCGGCGGGTCCTCGGCGGGGTTGCCTTGGTCGAATGGGATCACTCCGCTGGTGTAGTGGGTTCCCTTGTAGTCGACGTTGTACGTGATCGTCGCCGGACGTCCGGAGTTCAGGGCGCGCGGCTCGTAGACGACGCCGAGGTGGATGACGTCGCCCTTGGTGTAGCGCAGGCCGAAGGCGCCGGTGAAGGTGTAGAACGGCAGGCGTCCGCCGAAGCAGGCGATCTCGCCGTCGGTCGAGCGCACGTTGAACAGGCCATCGGCGTCGTGCGACCACCAGGGCGCGACCTGGATCCCGCCCTCGCCGTTGCCGGTGCCCTCGATCTTGAAGTCGGTCTCGAATCGCCACGACGAATTGTTGTCGAATGCCGCCTCGTTGACGCCGTCTTCGGACAGGTGGAAGACGTGGAGGTTCGCGAAGCCGAAGCAATCGACGTTCGTGTCCTCGATCGTGATGAGATCGGGGTAGTTGTTCACCACGTTGACCGTCGAGGTCGGGCAATCGTTGAAGACTCGCGTCTTCACGACCGCGCTGGTCGGCGTGGGTGTCGGGTTCGAAGCCGCCATTACGGAAGCCACGCTACCCACGAGCAGGCCCACGAGGACCAGGGTGAACAACGCAAAACGAGTGGGGGTGATCCGGTTCATGGGTGCTTCCTCCATCGAAGTGAGCAGCGAGACACCGGTCGTGACGTAGCGCAGGCGGTGGGCAATCCGCATGCGAGACATGCTCTCCAGGGACGCGAGTAGCTCGTGTCTCTCGACTGCCGGCGGCTCGGCGAGGTCACCCCGGGGATCGCAGCTCGGGCACACGAGCACTGGGGAACTGGCGCGTGAGGCTGGCAAGGAGAGTTCGCACCCTCGCGGACTGGTATGTAAACGGTAACACTTCTGTTAATAATGGGCAGGCTTAAACTCGGGATCGTCGAACTATTGACAATGTATCGAAAATGAAAAATGTTTTGTTGTGCGGAACTAAACTCACCATGGTTGACACGATATGCCGTGTGACACGGGTCGGGTGCGGGAGCGTCCCCGCTCAAGTAGGAACCGTGGCGCCAAGGCTCGCGTAGTCGACTCATGGCCGCGCCTCGACTGTTCCGCTGGCTGACGCGCCAGCGAGTTCCCACCGCGCAACTCCGCTTTCGCGATCTCGCCGGCGAAACGCGTTGGCTGCTGGTGTTTGCCTGCGGTTACGTGCTCGCCGCGGTGACCACGGGCCTCGCGATCTCGCGTTTCCCGTTGCCGCTATGGGGTGCGACCGATTTCCTGCAGGACTTCTGGTATGCCGGGTGCTTCAAGATCGGTCTGCTGCTCGTCCTGCCGGTGTGGGAATTCCGGCGTCGAGGCTATCGGGTGGCCGACCTGCTGTACGGCTGGCGATGGTCGCCGCGGTCCGTCGTCGTGCTGATGGTGTGCTATGCGATCGGATGGATCGTCAATGCCGGCCGGCTCGACGAGCTGCGCAGCGCCTGGAGTGCGCACGTCGCGGGCGAGGCGGTGCTGCGGGCCGGAATCGGCGTCGCGCTTGCGTTCCTGCAGGCCGGGATTCCCGAGGAGGTGGTGTATCGGGGACTGCTCCAAACCCGGCTCGAAGCGGCGTGGGGGAGGGCGCCGGCGATTCTCGTGAGCGTCCTGCTGTTCGTGGCGTGGCATCTGCCGACGCGCTTCTTGTTGGCGCACGGGGTCGAGGGCGAGGCCGGCAATCTCGGCTCGGTGCTGCTCGGCACCGGGGTTCCGGTAGGCATCGTCGGGCTGGCGTTTGCGCTCGCTTGGGACCGGCACCGCAACCTGCCGGCTCTGATCGCAGTCCACGCGGGCATCGACACCATTCCGATCGTCTGCTCGATGCTTCAGTCTATCCCGACCCCACACCGTTGAAGCGGTCCGGGGTGCGTCCTCGCGAGGCCGAAACCCCTCATCCCGGCCCGTTGCCCGAGGCGGCTGCTTGCGGCAGAATGACCGGCTGGAACGCCCGCCATGGGAGGCGGGTTTCGTGCCCAACCCGGCCGTCCGCAGCAGGTTTTGTAGCCGGCGGTCCGCCGTGTTGCCGTCCACCGAGTCGTCACGCCGCGTCCGAGCCGCAGGGCGCGGCCACGATTGCGCGCGGGTAGCGGTATCTCAGGCGTGGCCCCGGACAAGGAAGGTTCCTCTCGAGTGGCAGCCTCGATCTCCGAACGACGACAGCGAATGATCCTGGCGGTGCTGCTGGGCGCCTTGTCGGTGCTCGGTACCGCCAGCATCGCCACGTTTCAGCTCCCCGCCCCGGGGGTTCCGCCGTGGGACGTCGCCAACGCCTGCGGCCCGGTGGGGTCGTTGCTGGCATTCGGCCTGACGTGGGTCTTCGGCCGGGTCGCGGCATTCGGAGTGCCTCTGCTCGCGCTGCTCTGGTCCGTCCATCTGTTCTTCCGCCGTGCGTCGGCCCGCGGGCTGGCTGTCAGCTCGGCCGTGGGGACCCTGATGGTGTTCGAGCTGTGCAGTGTCGCGGCGCTCGTCGGGCTCGATCGCTGGCAATGGGCCGGCGCCTGGGGGGTGTCGACGGCGATGGCGCTGCACGCAGCGCTCGGCGCGGTGGGCTCGTGGGTCGTGGCGTGCGCGCTGCTCGGCGTCACCACGATCGCGGCGAGCGAGCTGGGCTTCCACTGGATCGGGCGCTTCCTGCACGCCGTGATCGTGGCGCCGGTGCGACGCTGGGCCGCGGCCTCTGAGGCGGCCCGCGAGCGAGCGATCCAATCGCAGCCCAAGCCCCGCCGGACGCGCGAGCCCGCGAAGGCGGGCGCGCGATCCGCGACCGACGCCGACTCCCCCGCGCTGAAGGCTGCGGCGCCCAGCGGTCCGCCGCGCATTGCGCCATCGGGAACCCCGGTCGCGTCGGAGCACGAAACGGACGACGGGCATCAGTTCAAGCTGCCGCTTGCGGGAATCCTCAAGCGGGAGTCGGCGAACGGTCGCAGCAAGACGCGCACGGCGGCCCCGGCCGTGTCCACCCCAGGCGCGGCTCCGCCCGTGACGGTGCCGAGCGAGCCCCTGCCCTCCCTCAGGCTGCTGGCGATGCCCGCGCAACCCGAGGACCTGATCACCGCGGCGGACCTGACGAGCGAGGCGAACCTGCTGGTGGCGAAGCTCGCGGATTTCGGCATCGAGGGTCGCGTGACCGAGATCCACCCGGGGCCGGTGGTGACGACGTTCGAGTTCGAGCCGGCGCCCGGGGTCAAGGTGAACCAGATCGTATCCCGCGAAGACGACCTGGCGCTGGCGCTGCGGGCCCAGCGCATTCGGATCCTCGCGCCGATCCCCGGCAAGGGCGCCGTCGGGGTCGAGATCCCGAACCGGATGCGCCGAACGGTGTATCTGCGTGAGGTACTTTCGTCCCGCGCCTACGACGAGAGCGCGGCGGTGCTCAAGATTCCCCTGGGCGTGGACGTCGTCGGCCAACCGTTCGTGGCCGACCTCACCCGCATGCCGCACGTGCTGGTGGCGGGGGCGACGGGCTCGGGCAAGAGCGTGTGCCTGAACGCGGTCATCACCGGGCTGCTGTTCCAGCACGGGCCCGAGACGCTGCAACTCGTGATGATCGATCCCAAGATGCTCGAGCTGTCGGCGTACAACGGCATCCCGCACCTGGTGATGCCGGTGATCACCGAGCCGAAGAAGGCGAGTCGCGCCCTGCGCTGGGCGGTCGCCGAGATGGAGAAGCGGTACAAGTTGATGGCCCTTTGCGGCGCGCGCAACATCCAGGGGTACAACGACAAGGTGGCTCAGGGGTTGGTCCCCGCGTCCCCCGGGATCGCCGGTGGCGAGGGCCGCCCGCCCGAACGGCTGTCGTTCATGGTGGTCGTGATCGACGAGCTGGCGGACCTCATGCTCACCGCCCCGACCGAGATCGAGGAGCCGATCGCGCGGCTGGCCCAGATGGCGCGGGCCGTCGGCATCCATCTGGTGCTCGCGACTCAGCGCCCTTCGGTCGACGTCATCACCGGCGTGATCAAGGCGAACTTCCCGTCGCGGATCGCATTCCAGGTCGCGAGCAAGACGGACTCGCGCACCGTGCTCGACATGAACGGCGCCGAGAACCTGCTGGGACACGGCGACATGCTGTTCAACCCCGCGGGCAAGCCCGAGCCGTATCGCATTCACGGCTGCTACGTGACCGAGGAGGAATCGGCGCGCGTGGTCGACTTCTGGAAGTCGAAGATCAAGGCGGCGCCGCTGGAAGAGGGCCGCGAGCCGACACGGCCGCCGCTCGCGACGCGACCGGAGCTGAACGAAGCCGAAGAGGCGATCGACGACGGTGGCGAGGAGGACGACGCGTTGTTGCAGGAAGCTGCCCGACTGGTCGTGCAGCACCAGCAGGGGTCGACCTCGTTGCTGCAGCGCAGGCTCAAGGTCGGCTATTCGCGCGCCGGCCGGCTCATGGACCAGCTCGAGCAGATCGGCGTGGTCGGTCCGTTCCAGGGCAGCAAGGCGCGCGACGTGCTGGTCGACGAGCGCTGGGTCGAGGACCGTTTCGGCTCATGACCGCTCGCGCACCCTGGACACTCGCGTTCGTGACGCTCGGCTGCCCGAAGAACACCGTGGATTCCGAGCACATGGTCGCGCAGTTCGCGAAGGACGGGTTCCGCACCGTCGGGGACGCGCGCGAGGCCGACGTCGCGGTCGTCAATACCTGCGCGTTCCTGCAGAGCGCGGCGCGCGAGTCCCGCCACGCGATCGCGCACGTGGCCGAGCTCAAGCGCTCGGGGACGCTGCGGGCGCTGCTCGTCACGGGGTGTCTCGCTCAGCGCGCCGGGCGCTCGCTGCTCGAGGAGTTCCCGGAGGTCGACGCCGTGCTGGGCACCGGCCAATGGCGGGAGGTGGTGGCCGCGGCGCGCCACGCGCTCGACGGCGCCGGCGCGCGCATCGTCCGCACCGACTACCCGGGAGGCGCGCTCGATTCGCTCACGCCGCGGGCGCTGTCGACACCGCGCCACCTCGCGTACCTCAAGATCTCGGAGGGCTGCGACCACGGATGCACGTTCTGCATCATTCCGAAGCTGCGCGGGAAGCAGCGCAGCCGGACGCTCGAGGACCTCGTGTCCGAGGCCGAGCGGTTGGCGGCTCACGGCGTCACGGAGCTCAACCTGATCGGCCAGGACACCACCGGATGGGGCGCCGACCTCCCGGGGCGGCCCGAGCTCGCCGATCTGCTCGAGTCCCTCGACCGCGTCACCGGCCTGACGTGGATCCGCGTGCAGTACACCTATCCGAGGGCGTGGAGCGACCGTCTGATCGAGGTGTGGGCGCGAGCGCGGCGCGTTGTTCCCTACGTCGACATGCCGCTCCAACACATCGCCGCGGAGCCGCTGCGGCGGATGGCGCGCGGCATGACGGCGGCCGATACGCGCGCGCTCGTCCGCCGCATCAAGACGGGGATTCCCGGCGTGGCGTTTCGCACCAACTTCATCGTGGGCTTTCCGGGCGAGACCGAGGAACACTTTGCCGAGCTCGAGCGGTACGTGGTAGAGGAAGGGTTCGACCACCTCGTCGTGTTCGCCTACGAGCGCGAGCCCGAGTCGCCGGCGTACGCGATGACGCCGCGCGTTCCGATCCAGGCCCGTCGTCACCGTCGCGCGCGGCTGCTGGCGTTGCAGCAGCGCCAGTCGCGCGCCCGTCTCGCGAGGCGGATCGGCGAACGCATCACCGTGATGATCGACGGCCGGAGCGGCCGGGGCCAGTGGGCGGCGCGCACCGCGGGCTCGGCGTGGGAGGTGGACGGGGGAGTGGTCGTCGAGGGCGAGCGGCTGGTTCCCGGGAAGTGCGTGGACGTGCGCGTGACGGGGTCGGCCGCCTACGATCTGTTCGCCCGCCACGAGCCGGTGCGTGATGGTCTGCAGGTGGTGGCGTGAGGTCGCGTCGCGCGCTCGCGGTGGCGGCGCTGCTCGCGGTGACGGCGCTGCCGCACGTGGCATCGGCGAAGAAGTTCCGCTACTCGGCCGGGCCGAAGCCGGTCCCCGACACGTCGCTGTCGGTGGCGGAGGTCGCGGTCGAGCCGATCGTGCGCGCGCGCGGTCCGCGCGTTCCACCCACGAACCTCCAGCTGCTGGCGATGGTCGCGAACACCGCCTTCGACCGGGCGCTCGCCGCCGCGCCGCTCGATTCCGGCTCACGCGTGATCGTCGCCCCGATGGCGCCGAATCCGCTCGGCTTCGTCGTCGAGCACGCGATCCTCAAGCACCTGGCGAAGCGCCGCGTCGCCGTGACGGTGCGGCGTGCGCCGGTGCCCGAGGACAGCACGCTGGCTCAGGTGGCGTCCACGGGTGAGCCGGTGCTCGAGTACGCGATTGGCGCCACGCGCGTGACGTACCTGAGGCTCGTCGGCTGGCTGCCCGGACGCGTGCGCATCGAACGCCAGGGGCAGGTCGAGGGCCAGCTCGTGATGCGCGATCCCGTGACCCTGCGGGTGTTGTGGACGGGGGACGCGAGCTACAATCTGCTCGACTCGTTTCCGCGCGGGCAGTTGAGCCTCGTCGAGGACCCGAGCAACCCCAATCTCAAGTCCTCCGTGCCGGATCGCAATGTCGACAAGCTGGTCGAGCCCGTGATCGTGGTCGCGATCGTCGCGGGGCTCGTCGCCTTGTTCTTCCAAAACCGTCCGTGACCCACCGTCTGCCGCCGCTGCTGTACGCGCTCGCGCTCGTCGGGCTGCTCGCTGGTTGCGGGGCATCGACGATTCCTCCCGTCCACAGCGAGCAGGAGCGCCTGATGCTGGCGCGACGCATGATGGAGCAGCGGCGCTGGTCTTCGGCGATCGAGCTGCTCAAGACGTACGTGCAGAACAACGGCGGCAGCGCCGACGTCGACCAGGCTCATTATCTGCTGGGCATGAGCTACCTGAAGAACCGCGATTGGGCGCTCGCCGCCACGGAATTCGAGCAGATGATCCGCGAGTACCCTGAGAGCGACTCGACGCCGTCGGCGTCGTACCGATTGGGCGAGGCGCTGTTCGCGCAGGCGCGGCAACCCGATTTCGACCAGGAGTACACGACCAAGGCGATCGATCAGTGGCGCAGCTATCTTGACACCTACGCCGGTCATTGGCTGAACGACCAGGGCAGCCGGCAGCTCTTGCTCGCGCGCAGCCGGCTGGCGACGAAGCTGCTGAACAACGGCGAGCTGTATTTGTCGCTCAGGCTGCCGGGCCCGGCGCGCGTCTACTTCGAGCGGGTGCGGGACGAGTACGGGGACACGCTGCTGCTGCCGCGCGCACTGCTGGGGCTGGCGATGTGCGACGCGCTCCAGGGGCACCGCGAGCAGGCCATCGCGCAGCTCAAGCAGATCGAGTCCGGCTACCCCGGCAG
>JACXTT010011640.1_pt1 | contig 11762 bp, 8 predicted proteins | sample 9270951 | NCBI WGS metagenome assembly JACXTT01 (sample SAMN15532306, study PRJNA645909) | rock metagenome | isolation source: weathered quartz diorite | place: Puerto Rico | collected 2017-06-21 | reverse complement strand
CCGCCGGTGGGCTGCGTGTCGATATGGCTGCCCGTCATGATGGGAGGCAGTGCATTATTGGTGCCGTCGCGGCGCATAAAGACATTGCCGATCTGGTCGATCGTCACCGACATGCCCGCCTCCTTGGCCCAGCCGACGACGAGGTCGCGGCCCTGGCGGTCCAGGTCAGTCAGGGTCAGGCGCTTGACACCACCTTTGGGGGTGGCGCCGATCTTGGCCAGTTCCATCAGTGCCGACCAGAGGCGGTCGCCATTGATGCGTAGGTCCTTGGTGCTTGCTGCTGCGATGCCGGATGGCGCTGCTGGATGGTTCATGATGCGCTCCCTGGTTTAATTGGCGCTGGTGGCGGTAAAGGCCGGGCGGTCGATGTGGCGGCCCGCGCCCTGCACGGCATTGAGTTTGCCGTTGTCATAAACGACTTTGCCCGCAGCGACCGTATGGGTTGGAATGCCACGCACGGTGCGGCCTTCAAACACATTGAAGTCGCCTTTGGAGTGGTGGGTCTTGGCCGAAATGGTTTTGCTCGCTTCTGGATCCCAGACGACGAGGTCGGCGTCCGAACCAGCAGCGACCACGCCTTTGCGCGGATAGATATTGAAAATCTGTGCTGCATTGGTTGACGTGACCTTGACGAACTCCATCGGCGTCAGTTTGCCGGTATTGACGCCCGCGTCCCACACCACGGCCATGCGTTCTTCCACGCCGCCGCAGCCATTGGGGATCTTGGTGAAGTCGTCCTTGCCGGCCGCCTTTTGCGCGGCACAGAAGGTGCAGTGGTCGGTTGCCGTCGTGTGCAGGTTACCGCCCTGCAGGCCGTGCCAAAGGGCTTCCTGGTGGTGGGCGCTCCTGAACGGTGGGCTCATCACATGGGCGCGAGCGAACTCTTTGTCTTCATGCTTGTATACGTTTTCGTCGATGACCAGGTGGCCTGCCAACGCTTCGCCATAGACACGCTGTCCTTTGGAGCGAGCGCGCGTAATGGCGTCGAGCGACTCCTCGCAGGACACGTGCACGATGTACACCGGCGTGCCGATCACGTTGGCAATGGCGATGGCGCGGTTGGCCGCTTCTGCCTCGACTTCAGGTGGGCGCGACAGCGGATGGGCTTCGGGGCCGGTGATCCCTTTAGCCATCAGTTCCTTCTGCAGCTGGAACACCAGTTCGCCGTTTTCAGCATGCACCGTAGGGATGGCGCCCAATTCCAAGGAGCGGCGGAAGCTTTTCACCAAGGTCTCATCGTCGGCCATGATGGCGTTTTTGTAGGCCATGAAGTGTTTGAAGCTGTTCACGCCGTGGTCGCGCACCAGCTTGCCCATGTCTTCATGCACCGTATCGTCCCACCAGGTGATCGCCACGTGGAAGGTGTAATCGCAGGCGGACTTTTCAGCCCAGCCGCGCCAGGTCTTGTAGGCCTCCATCAGCGGCTGCTTGGGATTGGGGATAACGAAGTCAATAATGGTCGTCGTGCCACCGGCCAGCGCCGCAGCCGTGCCGCTGTAAAAATCGTCCATCGTGACTGTGCCCATGAATGGCAACTGCATATGGGTGTGCGTATCGATCCCGCCTGGCATCACGTACTTGCCCTTGGCATCGACGACGGTGGCGCCCGCAGGGGCCTGCAGGTTTTCGCCGACTGCGACGATCTTGTCGCCCTCGATCAGGACATCGGCCTTAAAGGCGCGGTCTGCATTGACGACGGTACCGCCGCGAATAATGGTGCTCATACTGTTCTCCGTTGTAATTCAAGACCCGACCGTGGCGTTCACTGGATGGGTGGCCTTCCCTTTCATCATGATGCCGTAGGCCAGTGCCGAAATGGCGATGCCGACGAACCACGCATAGGTGTAAATCGTTTTGAATGTATCACTGACGTTCGGGAAGGAAGCCGGGAAGGCCGCATTCAGGAAGCCTGGGATATTCGGCGCCACGCCGATAATGAAGGCGACAATGGCAGCCACGTTCCAGCCACTACCGTACGAATAGGTGCCGTCGGCGAGATAGAGCTGCTTGACGTCCAGCTCTGTCTTGCGAATGAAGTAGTAATCGATGATCAGGATCCCGGCGATGGGGCCCAGCAGGGCCGAGTAGCCGATCAGCCAGGTGAAGATATAACCCTGGGTCGATTCCAGGATCTTCCAAGGCATCATGAGTATCGCGATAGAGGCCGTGATGTAGCCGCCCGTGCGATACGAAATCAGTTTGGGCGCCAGCGACGAAAAATCGTAGGCGGGGCCGACCAGGTTGGCCGCCAGGTTGACGCTGACTGTGTCGATCAAGAGGATCAACAGGGCGATCAACACGGCAGCACCCGTCATGCGGCTGGCCAGGTCGACCGGGTCCCAGATCGCTTTGCCATACAAGACCACCGTGCCGGAGGTGACGATCACCGCCATCATCGCCAGCAGGCCCATTGGCACTGGCAAGCCGACCGATTGGCCAATGACCTGGTCGCGCTGGGTCTTGGCGAAGCGGGTGAAGTCAGGAATATTCAGCGCCAGCGTGGCCCAGAAGCCCACCATGGCCGTCAGTGAAGGCCAGAACACGGTCCAGAACTGGCCCGCCTTCTTGCCGCCGTCGATGAATTGCGACGGCTGGTCCAGCAGGGTGCCGAAGCTGCCTGCCTTGCTGTAGACCCAGCCCAGCAGCACAAAGCAAATGACGATCTTCAGTGGCGCCGTGTAGGTTTCGAGCTTACGGATCGAGTCCATGCCGTGCACGATGTACCAGAACTGGATGGCCCAAAAAGCAAGGAAGCAGGCAAACTGGGCACCATTGATGCCCAGGCCAGCGATCTTTTCGCCACCAATGTCGTGACCCATTAACACGCCCAGCAGGGTATAGATCATGCTACCGCCGAACCAGGTTTGGATGCCGTACCAGCCGCAGGCGACGATGGCGCGCATCAGCGCGGGCAGCCTCGCACCCATGGTACCGAAGGAGGAGCGAGCCAACACGGCATACGGGATGCCGTATTTGGTGCCAGCGTGGCCGATCAACAGCATCGGCAGCAGCACGATGGCATTGGCGAGGAAAACAGTGAACACGGCCTGGTAGCCGGACATGCCGCCTTCAATCAGGCTGGCCGACAGGGTATAGGCGGGAATGCACATCACCATCCCAACCCACAGGGCGGCAAAGTGATACCAGCGCCAGGTGCGCTGGGCTTCGGTGGTGGGAGCCAGGTCGTCATTCCAAAGCTGGGCATCTTGTGTCACTGTCTTGTCTCCGTTTTTGGTTGGAACAGCGGTGCTTTGCATTGTGGTGGGTAACGAGTTACCCACCCTACATTCGTATATATTTTGGTGCTGCTTTTTTGCCCCTTACATGGTACAAGGCCGGCGCACGCGCCGGCCAGCCCTCTTTATGCTGCCTTTTCCCGTCGCGGATTACGCGGATCCTGGGTCCAGTTCATATAGGCCTTTCCGTTCGGTTGCGGCACCATAGTAATGCAACCTTCGACCGGACAGGTAATTTCGCACAAATTACAACCCACGCACTCGTCTTTGTTGACTTCATAGGTGCGTACGCCCGCCGCATCGATCAGCTGGAAAATCGACTGGTGCGAGGTATCTTCGCAAGCCACATAGCACTTGCCGCACTTGATGCAGTCGTCCTGGTTGATCTGCGCGATGACGGCGTAGTTCATGTCCAGGTACTTCCAGTCCGTCGTTTGCGGCACTGCCTTGCCCATGAAATCGCCGATGGTCTTGTAGCCCTTTTCGTCCATCCAGCGCGACAAGCCGTCCTTCATCTCTTCAACAATACGGAAGCCATGCAGCATCGCCGCAGTGCAGACCTGTACCGAGCCGCTACCGAGGGCGATGAATTCTGCCGCATCGCGCCAGTTGCCAATACCGCCGATGCCAGAGATGGGCAGGCCAGCCGTTTCCGGGTCGCGGGAGATTTCAGCGACCATGTTCAGCGCGATTGGCTTGACCGCCGAGCCGCAGTAGCCGCCATGGGTACTGGCGTTACCCACAATGGGGAAGGCAACCATGCGGTCCAGGTCCAGGTGGGTGATCGAGTTGATGGTGTTGATCAAAGAGACTGCATCGGCGCCGCCTGCCTTGGCCGCACGCGCCGGCTTGCGCACGTCGGTGATGTTTGGCGTCAGCTTGACGATCACGGGCAGCTTGGTATGCGTTTTGCACCAGCGCGTCACCATCTCCACGTATTCGGGCACCTGGCCCACCGCCGCGCCCATGCCGCGTTCAGGCATGCCGTGCGGGCAGCCAAAATTGAGTTCGATGCCGTCGGCGCCGGTGGCCTCAATCTTTGGCAAGATCTCGGCCCATTGGTGCTCCTCGCAAGGCAGCATCAGCGACACGATAATGGCACGGTCCGGCCAGTCCTTCTTGACCTGGGTGATCTCCTGTAGGTTGATCTCCAGGCTACGATCGGTAATCAGCTCAATGTTATTGAAACCCAGGACTTCGCGGTTCTTGCCGTAGTGGGCCGAATAGCGCGAGGACACGTTCACCGCTGGCGGATCTTCGCCCAGGGTTTTCCAGACCACGCCGCCCCACCCTGCTTCAAAGGCACGCACAACGTTGTAGGCTTTGTCCGTCGGCGGTGCAGAAGCCAGCCAGAACGGGTTGGGCGACTTGATGCCGCAAAATTCGATGGAAAGATCGGCCATTATGCAGCCTCCGCTTTGGATTGGATGTCGTGATGGATGGCGTGTGCCGCCAGTTTGCCGTGTTGCACTGCCTGTACCGTCAAGTCCTGGCCTGGAGCGACGCAGTCCCCGCCTGCATAAATACCGGCGAGCTTGGTGCGGAAGTGAGCGTCAACGTGGATCTTGTCGCCGTCGCGCTGGATGGTCGATGCCATGGAATCGGACAGTCCGCTGGCGTCCATGCTCTGGCCAATGGCCTTGAACACGGCATCAGCTGCAATTTCAAAGGTCTCGCCGGTGCCAACTGGGCGGCCATCCTTCATGACCGTCGCTTCAAAGCGCATCCCGCGTACACGGCCCGCATCGTCCAGCAGCACCTCCTTCGGCGCCGCCCAGGTACGCATGCGCACCTGGTTGGCTTTGGCGATGTCCTGCTCGTGGTGGGTTGCCGTCATCGATTCAAAGCCACGACGGTACACCAGCGTCACTTCTTCTGCGCCCAAACGCTGGATCTGCACTGCCATATCGATGGCCGTATTGCCGGCGCCAATCACGATAGCGCGTTTTGGTACTGGCAGTGCATGCAGGTCCTTTGCCTGGCGCAGCGCGGCGATGTAATCCACCGCTGCCATCAGTCCAGGTGCCTCTTCGCCTGTCAGGCCCAGGTTCTTGCTGGCGTTCAGGCCCAGGCCCAGGAACACGGCGTCGTATTGGGCATGCAAGTCGGCCAGGCGCAAGTTGCTGCCCAGGACCTGGCCGTGGCGGATGGTGATGCCGCCAATCTCCAGCAGGAAGGCCACTTCCTTCTGTGCGAAGTCATTGGTCAGTTTGTACTTGGCGATGCCATATTCGTTCAAGCCACCAGCCTTTTCTTTGGCCTCAAAGATCACCACATCATTGCCAAGCATGGCCAGGCGATGTGCGCAAGCCAGGCCAGCGGGGCCTGCGCCGACAACGGCAATGGTCTTGCCCGTCGACGCGGCGCGCTTAAATGGGTGCTCCTTGAAGGTGGCGTTGTCGAGCGCATAGCGCTGCAGCAGGCCGATTTTAACGGGCTGGCCTTCGGCGTCGTGATTGCGCACGCAGGCGTCTTCGCACAGGATCTCGGTCGGGCAAACGCGCGAGCAGCTGCCACCAAGGATGTTCTGCTTCAGGATGCCGGCTGCAGCGCCATTGATGTTCTTGTCGTGGATATTGCGGATAAAGCTGGCCACGTCGATCTCGGAAGGGCAGATGCGGGTGCAAGGCGCGTCGTAGCAGTACAGGCAGCGCGAGCTTTCGATGGCGGCTTGGCGCGCGTTCAGCGCCGGGGCCAAGTCGGTGAACTGCTCGGCAAGCGCGGCATTGCTCGCTTTGGCCTGTGGCAGATGTTTGAGTAATTCGATTTTCATTATCCGTCCTTATTTCATCTGCGGGAATGCGAATTGGACACCTGCGCTGGCGGTGTTCGGCCAGCGCTGCATGACTGCTTTGTGGCGCGTGTAAAAACGCACGCCCTCTGGGCCGTAGGCATGGTGGTCGCCAAACAGGCTGCGCTTCCAGCCGCCAAAGCTGTTAAAGGCCATTGGCACAGGCAGCGGTACATTGACACCGACCATGCCCACCTGGATCTGGCGCACAAACTCGCGCGCCACGCCGCCGTCGCGGGTGAAGATGGCGACGCCGTTGCCGTATTCGTTCGAGTTGATCAGCTTGACGGCGGTGGCCACGTCCGGCGCGCGCAGCACGCACAGCACAGGGCCAAAGATCTCTTCCTTGTAGATGCTCATCTCCGGTGTGACGTGGTCAAACAGCGTGCCGCCGACGAAGAAACCGCCTTCGCGCCCTTCCACCTTGCAGTTGCGGCCATCGACCAGCAGCTTGGCGCCGGCTTCCACGCCTTCACCAATCAGCTTTTCAATACGTGCTTGGGCCTGCTTGGTAATGACAGGGCCCATTTCGGCCTCTTTGTCCATGCCGTCGCGTACCTTCAGCTTGGCCGTGCGCTCGGACAGCGCGCCGATCAACTGATCGCCCGCGTCGCCAACGGCAACCACCACCGAAATGGCCATGCAGCGCTCGCCAGCCGAACCGAATGCCGCGCCAATCAGCGCATCGGTTGCCATGCCCATATCAGCATCGGGCATCACCACCATGTGGTTCTTGGCGCCGCCCAGAGCCTGCACGCGTTTGCCCGAAGCGCTGCCGCGAGCGTAGATATACTCCGCAATCGGGGTCGAGCCGACAAAGCTCACAGCCTGGATCTCGGGATGATCCAAAATCGCATCGACGGCATTTTTGTCGCCTTGGATCACATTGAACACGCCGTCCGGCAGGCCCGCTTCTTTTAGCAGCTTCGCGTGCAACAGCGAGGGCGAAGGGTCGCGCTCGGAAGGCTTGAGGATAAAGGTGTTACCGCAAGCGATAGCGACCGGGAACATCCACATTGGCACCATCACAGGGAAGTTAAACGGCGTAATGCCGGCCACGACGCCAAGCGCCTGGCGCATTGACCACGCATCCATGCCGCGCGAGATCTGGTCGGTAAATTCGCCCTTGAGCATTTGCGGAATGCCGACGGCAAATTCCACCATCTCGATACCGCGGGCCACTTCGCCCTTGGCATCTTCAAAGGTCTTGCCATGCTCGCGCGTGAGCATGGTGGCAAATTCTTCAGTGTGCTTGTGGCACAGCTCCAGGTACTTGAACAGCACGCGGGCGCGCGTCAATGGCGGCGTGGCAGACCATGCCGGGAAGGCGGCGGAAGCTGCTGCGACGGCTGCGTCCACTTCTTCCTTGGTACCCAGCGCGACCTTGGCGATCGGCTGGCCCAGGGCAGGATTGAATACGTCCTGGTACTTGCCGCTGGCAGTATCGACCTGCTGGCCGTTGATGAAATGTGTGATGGTGGCTGGTGAGCTCATGATGGTGTCTCGTTATTGTCGTTTCTATGTGTTTTCGTTGGTCCGGGTGCGGCGTCTTAATTATTCGAGGTTCTGCAGCACGGTCTTGAGCTTGCCGAACAATTCGTCGATATGCTTTTTCTCGATGATGAGCGGTGGCGACAAGGCGATGATGTCGCCCGTTGTGCGGATCAGGATGCCGTCTGCAAAGGCCTTTTTGAAGGCGTTGAAGGCGCGTGCGCCTGGCTTGCCAGGGATCGGCGCCAGCTCGATACCGGCGATCAGGCCGATATTGCGGATGTCGATCACATGCGGCAGGCCCTTGAGCGAATGCACCGCATCTTCCCAGTACTGCGCCATGGCCTTGGCATTGTCGAGGATCTTCTGCTCCTTGAACACTTGCAGCGTGGCCAGCGATGCAGCGCAGGCGACCGGGTGGCCCGAATAGGTATAGCCGTGGAAAAGTTCGATACCGGCCGGCGCATCCATGAAGGCGTCATGGATGAAGGACTTGGTGAACACTGCGCCCATCGGCTGTACGCCATTGGTCAGGCCTTTAGCCGTCGTCATCATGTCTGGTTCGACGTCAAAGTAGTCGGAGGCGAACGGCGTCGTCAGGCGGCCAAAGCCGGTGATCACTTCGTCGAAAATCAGCAGGATGCCATGCTTGGTGCACAGCTCGCGCAGGCGCTTCAGGTAGCCTTTTGGCGGGATCAGTACGCCCGTCGAACCAGCCACTGGTTCAACGATCACGGCGGCGATGGTAGACGCGTCATGCAGGGCGACGATGCGTTCGAGTTCATCGGCCAGGTTGGCGCCGTGCTCTGGCTCGCCGCGGCTATAGGCGTTCTTCTCAATGTTGTGCGTGTGCGGCAGGTGGTCAACGCCAGGCAGCATGGGGCCAAAGGTCTTGCGGTTGCCGGCAATGCCGCCAACGGAAATGCCACCAAAGCCCACCCCGTGGTAACCGCGCTCGCGGCCGATCAGGCGGGTGCGGCCAGCTTCACCGCGCATCTTGTGGTAGGCCAGCGCCATCTTCAGCGCCGTGTCCACCGCTTCCGAACCGGAGTTGGTGTAGAACACATGGCCGAAGCGGTGATTGGTATAGTCCATCAGCTGCTCGGCCAGGTCGAAGGCGGCAGGATGGCCCATCTGGAAGGTGGGAGCAAAGTCGAGCTGGCCGATCATCTCACGCACGGCGGCGACAATCTTCGGCTGCGCATGGCCGCAAGGGACGCACCACAGGCCTGCGGTGCCATCGAGGATGCTGTTACCGTCGACGTCCTTGTAGTACATGCCTTCCGCAGACACCAGCAGGCGTGGGTTGGCCTTGAAGTCGCGGTTATTCGTGAATGGCATCCAAAATGAGGACATCGATGCTGGTCTGGTCTCGTTCATACTGCTCTCCAAGAATTTTTACGACGTAAAAAATAATTTACCAGTTGGCAAAATGATGATGCAATAATAGACACCGAGTCAAGGATGGCACAGATACACAAATTGTAAAGCGCACCAACCGTACAGGTTGCGCAAACATTACAGTTTTGCGCGCTGCAGCAAAGGATTTCAGGAATGGAAGAATTGGACGGAGACAACGGCAGCATCGTCCGCGACAAGCCGCTAAATGGCGCCGCGCCAGAATGGCCGGTGCTGCCGATCGACCGTTCCAAACGGGGCAGCCTGGTGGACCAGATTGTGGCGGCGATAGCGTTGATGGTGAACCAACGCAAGTTGCGCATAGGCACCAAAATGCCCTCGGTTCGCCAATTTGCAAAGTGTAATGGCGTCTCGACCTTTACAGTTGTGGAGTCCTACGACCGCCTGCTGACCCTCGGTTTGTTGTCATCGCGCCGCGGTTCCGGCTTCTTTGTGGCCCGCCAGGAGGAGCTGGCTGCACCCCAGCCCCTGGCCATGCACGCCACCCCTGCCGCCATCGATGCGCTGACCCCTGACCTGTATTCCGGCGTGTCCGACGCCCTGCCCGTCGGCGCCGGCTGGCTGCCGCCCGAGTGGTATGGCGAGACCACCATCCTCGATGCCGTGCGCCTGGCAATGAAGATCCCCGCCAACCGCCTGCGCGGCTACGGCCATCCACTTGGCTTCCCCACGCTGCGCCAGCACATGGCGTCCACGCTGTCGGACGAGCTATTGGCCGTGAACCCTGACCAGATCCTGCTGACCCATGGTGCCACCCATGCCTTTGACCTGGTCCTGCGCACACTGACCAAGCCGGGCGACACGGTGTTTGTTGAAGACCCCGGATACAGCAACTTGCTGTCGCTGATCCGCCACCATGGTTGCATCGCCGTTGGTATCCCGCGCAATGAGGCTGGCCTGGACTTTGACGTGCTGGCGGCCGAAGCGGCGCGATGCCAGCCCAAGATCATGTTCGTCAACACGGTGCTGCAAAACCCGCTGGGCACCTCGCTCAGCGCCGCGCACGCGCACCGCCTGCTGGGCATGGCGGAACAGTTCGACTTCTGGCTGGTGGAAGACGACATCTATCGTGAGCTGGCCAACCGGGGCGATGCCTCCTTGGCCGCGATGGATGGCCTGCGCCGCGTGATCCGTGTTGGCAGCTTCTCCAAGACCCTGTCGCCCGTGCTGCGCGTCGGCTCCATTTGCGCGTCCAACTCGCTGATGCCAGAACTGCTGCGCGTGAAAATGCTGGCCGGGCTGACCACGTCGGAAATCAACGAGCGCGCTGTCTACCACGCCATTTCTGCCCGCCCTTACAAACGCATGGTCGAAAAGCTGGTCAGCCAGCTCGATGCGGCGCGCGAGCGCACCGTTGAAAAGCTGGGAGAAGCCGGCATGGCCCCAGTGGCGCGGCCGCGCGGCGGCATGTTTGTCAGCGCCGGGTGGAGTGTGCCGCAAAGCGTCAACTGCAATGGCAAGCTGGTCGCCGACCTGGCGCTCAAAGCGGGGATCCTGTTGTCGCCCAACGAATTTTTCATGCTGCGCCAGCCCGATTCCGTCTGGTTCCGCTTCAATGTCGCTTATGCTGGCGACACCGAGCAGCTCATCACCTTCCTTAAATCAGTCCGTCCACGGAGCTAAGCACAATGGCCACCGCAACCCTGATCAAGCGCCGCGCCCTCAATCGCGACAAGCTCGAAGCCGATATCGTCGCCGAAGCCGTCAAGGTCTTTGCCGAATGCGGCTATGAAGGCACTTCGATCGCCACCATTGCCGACAATGCTGGGCTGTCGAAGCAAAACCTGATGTACTACTTCCCCACCAAGCCCGTGCTCTACCAGCGCGTGCTGGACGATGTGCTGGACGAATGGCTCAGCCGCATGGAAAACCTGGCCAAGGCCGACAAAGAACCGGCCGACCTGCTGCGCGCCTATATCCAGGCCAAGCTGCGCTTCTCGCGCGAGCAGCCCTTGGCCTCGCGCGTGTATGCCATGGAAGTGATCAGCGGCGCCCCCATGTACGGCCAGCAGATCCAGGACCGCGTGGTGCCACTGCTACGCAAAGACATTGAGACCTTCGAACGCTGGATCAGTGAGGGAAAGATCGCGCCCGTCAACGCCACCCACCTGCTATTTGCCATATGGGCCATGACGCAGTCTTATGCTGACTTTGCCCCCCAAATGGGGCTAGTATTGAACCGCAAGCTCTCCAAGCACGATTTCGACGACGCCGAGAAAATGATCGTTGATATGGTCCTAGCAGCCGTCAAGGTATAAGCCAGGCAAAGTGCAAGCGCCCGGGCGGCGCAACGAGGGCGCCAACCACTGCGATGGAAGCTTTATGAGCAGCCCTATCAAACGTATCGCCATCAATACCGGCGGCGGTGACGCGCCGGGCCTGAACGCCGTGATCCGGGCCGTCACCCTGTCGGCCAATAATCGCGGCTGGGAGGTGTATGCCATCCGTGACGGTTTTTGCGGCATCCTCGATCCGGGCCGCTACCCGGACGGTTCCGGCGTCTACCGGCTGACCCTGGACAAGGTGCGCGGCATTGCCCACCTGGGCGGCACGGTCATCGGCACCACCAACAAGGGCAATCCCCTGCACTACCCAGTTCACCAGCCTGACGGCAGCGTGGTCGACACAGACCGCAGCAATGAGATCATCGACTACTTTGCCAAGAACGACATTGACGCACTGGTTTCCGTCGGTGGTGACGGTTCACTGACCATTGCTGATGCCTTGTGCAAGAAGGGCTTGCGCGTCGTCGGCGTACCCAAGACGATCGACAATGACCTCGACAAAACCTTCACCACCTTCGGCTTTGACACCGCCGTGGCCTT
>JACXTT010011638.1_pt1 | contig 11763 bp, 9 predicted proteins | sample 9270951 | NCBI WGS metagenome assembly JACXTT01 (sample SAMN15532306, study PRJNA645909) | rock metagenome | isolation source: weathered quartz diorite | place: Puerto Rico | collected 2017-06-21 | reverse complement strand
ATCTCGCTTCTCTCAAGACTACTTTAAGGCGTGAAACTCGCATACCGCTTCTGTTCCATCAAGCTGGCGACCGTGCTCATCAAATCGTACTTCGTCAAAATTTCAAATTTCGCTTCGCCCATTTCCACAAACACCGCCGGATTTTCGTGGCTCAAAATGTGCGTCACGCGCTCGACCGGCGCCGTTTTCGGAATTTTCGGCAGCGGCTTGCTCATCACTTCGCGCACGACCAGTTTCCGCAAATCTTTTCCCTGCAGCGCAAGCGTCAGAATCTGATCCTCATACACGGTGCCGATCGGCAAATTTTCTTCAAACACGGGTATTTGCGAAATGTCTTGCTCCTGCATCGTCTTAAGCGCGTGAAACACTGTTTGATACGGCCGCGCAACCACTAGTTCGCGCACTTTCCCCGCGCTGTGCTTCGCGTGAACAATTTCCGCCGCCGTTATCGGCACCGCCGAGTCCACATAGCCGCGCTCGCGCATCCACTCGTCGTTATAAACTTTGCTCAAATACCTCATGCCGGTGTCCGGCATGAACGCCACCACAAAATCATCCGGTCCCAAGTCTTTCGCCAGCCGCAAGGCACCCGACAAGCATCCGCCACCGCTCCCGCCCGTAAAAATTCCTTCCATCTTCACCAGCCGCCGCGCCACAACAAAACATTCCTCGTCATTCACTCGAATCACGTCGTCCAGAATCTTCATGTTCATCGTCGTCGGGAAAAAATCCTCGCCGATTCCTTCGACGACATACGTTTTCGCCTTCACCACTTCGCCCTTTTTGTGAAAGTCGTAGTACAGCGAACCTTCCGGATCCACGCCGACAATCTTGATCTCCGGATTTTTCTCTTTCAGATACTGCCCGACTCCGCTGATCGTCCCGCCCGTCCCCATGCCGCACACGAAATGCGTAATCTTCCCTTCTGAATCTTCCCAAATCTCCGGGCCCGTCGTGCGGTAATGCGCTTCCGGATTCATCTGGTTGTCGTACTGATTTGGATAAAACGAATTGGGAATCTCCCGCGCCAATTTTTTCGCCACCGAATAATAGCTGCGCGGATCTTCCGGCTCGACCGCCGTCGGACACACAATCACTTCCGCGCCCAGCGCCTTCAGCAAATCTACTTTTTCTTTCGATTGCTTGTCCGTAATCGTGAAAACCATTTTGTAGCCGCGCACGGCCGCCACCAGTGCCAGCCCCATGCCGGTATTTCCGCTGGTGCCTTCGATAATCGTTCCCCCGGGCTTCAGCAATCCCTTCCGCTCGGCTTCGTCAATCATGAAAATGCCGATGCGGTCCTTCACGCTCCCGCCTGGGTTCGTGTAGTCCGCCTTCACGTACATCTGCGGCTTCAATCCCTGGTTGATACGGTTCAGCCGTACCAGCGGCGTTTTTCCAATCGCATCCAATATACTGTTGCAGCGCATGAAGTTGTTGTTCGTCTCTTCAAATCGCCGGCGCTTCCACGCACAAAGCGCTCCTGTGCGATAATTTCCCTTCAGTTTAGCACGCAGGAGAGCGGCCGGTCAGCGAACCGCGGCGGAGGAGCCCCAAATGGCACGGGAAAACATCTCAAGCGGAGCGCAGTGGGAGCCGATCGTTGGTTATTCACGCGCCGTGAAAATCGGCAACATGATCAGCGTTTCCGGCACCACCGCCACCGGCCCTGACGGTCGCATTGTCGGCGTCGGCGATCCTTACGCGCAGACCGTTCAAACCATTCGTAACATCGAAGCGGCTCTCGCCCGCGCCGGCGCTTCTCTTAAGGACGTTGTCCGCACGCGCATTTACGTTCTCAACATCGCTGAATGGGAAAAAATCGGTCGCGCTCACGGCGAATTCTTTGGTTCAATTCGCCCCGCCACCAGCATGGTTCAGATTACTCGCCTCATCTCGCCCGAAATGCTCGTTGAAATCGAAGCCGACGCCGTCATCGAGAGTGAGCCTCCACAATCGGCGTGAAACCGAGACAAGAAAGGCACCCGAATCGGGTGCCCTCTTTGATTTTGGTTAGGAATACGAACTACCACCTTGCCCGAATCCTGTACTTCAGCACGCTCGTCCCATTCGCCGCGACCGGCACTTGAAACTGCGCCGCCCACGCCGCCGTCTTCGTGTATTTGTAAGTCGAACTGAGCATCTCCCAATCCCCGCCAATTGGTTCATTCACTTCTACCGTGACCGGCGTGTCTTTGTGATTCCGCAGCGTGATTTCAAACTCCATCTCCCACGTATGTGTATCAATCCGCTTGTAATCGGTCTGTTTGCGTTCGCTGACCACATCGAATGCGTTTCCGATGTGGATCGTCACCATTTCATCTTTCGGCGTGTGATCAATCCGGTCTTCGCCGATAAACAAAATGCTGCCCTTCGAATCCTTCTGGTAAACGCGCACATTCCCGGCAGGCATCGGCATTCCGAGCCTCGCCTTCTGTTCGTTCTTGAACTTGTAGAACACCATGACGTTATCTTTCAGCGGCGCGCCCGGATTCTGTTGATTGTGGTAATACCAATTCTGTCCGTTCACCACGAATATCTTCTGCACTGGCACGTCGCTGCCCTGCAGCAAACTGATTTGCTTCGTTTCTTTATCCTCGACGGAAGTCTTCCGTCCCAGCGTGTACAAGTGATATTCGCTGAAGTTTTCCTGTGCGAACTGCTCTGCTCTCGCCGCTTTGGCCACTAACGCGTCAGCCGCCATCGCCCGCGAAGCCGGCGCATTCTGAATGCGGTTCAAGTCTCCCGCCACCAATTGCAACCGCGCATTGTGAAACGCCGTTCCACTGTTGTTCGTCAGCGTCACCCATCCATCGAGGTCCGCCGCTTTGTCGTCACGGCCGACCGTCAGCACATAGTCCGAATTCCAGGAAAGGTTCGTGGCCAGATACGACGTCTCCACCTGTTGCTTCCGCCCGCCTTCATTTTCGAGCGACATCAAGAGCGTCGGCCGGTCGTACAAATTTGCAGGCACTTCCGGAAAGCGCAAACTTTCCGAATACATTCCCGTCACAATGTCGTTTCCGATCCTCCACACCGGCCCGTTGTTGTCCGCCAGCAGTGTCGCTTTAATCTCCTCGCGTTTCGTCGTTCCGTTTTCCTGATATGACCTCACCAGCGTCACTTCTTTTCCCACGTACTTGTGCAGCAGTTTCGCCGGCTCCAGCAAGTCGTATTCGTAGTTCTGCTCGATCACTCCAAGCTTCTCCGGCTCATTTAACGACCGAAAATGCACCGTCGCCGGATTCACCGTCGCCGCAATGTCCATCAATTTCAGCCGGAACAATCCGCTCGGCAGCGAAAGATTCCTTACGTCGCGCACCAGCGCGATATTTGAGTTGTATACCGTCACCGCCAGATCCGTCTGGTCGCTCAAGCTCGTGGCCTGATCCTGGCTTGTGGCTCGCGCGCTCTCTTTTTCCTGCGACGCCATTACCTTTCCTGACCGGCACAATGGAAACGCCACCGCAGCAGCAGCCAGCACCGCCGCGCCGGAAATCACTCCTACGCGCGCGCCCTTTGAAGCCCACTTCATCCCGATCGTCATCTCATTCTCCTCGACAAGAATTTCCTTCTACCCATAGAACGGGCCAGCCCCAAATTCTTGCAGATTGAATTTCGAAGCTGTTGTTGGGTCCGCCTTGTGGCACAGCCATTCCTGGCTATGCTCCTACGAGCTTGACTTCACTTCTGCCCGTGAACGTTACTGTCCACTTGTTGTGGGAACTCAAACTACTTCTGCGGCACCACTTTCCACGTCGCTCCGCCATCCGCCGTCGAATAGCTCACTCTTCCGCTAGCGTCGGTCACCAGCGCGCTCACCGCGTCAAGACCGGTAATCATGGTGAAATTCCCATCCGACGGAGCGTTCACAGTTATCCATTTCTTCCCGCCGTCTTTCGTGCGCAGCACAATCCCCTTTTCCGCAAGCAGCCAGCACGTCTTCGCGTCCGGCGCTGATCCCGCCAAAAGCTTCATCCCAGAGCCGATTTTCTGCGCGCGCGTCGTATTTCCGCCGTCTTCTGTCTTGAACACCATTCCATTCGCGGTAAAGACCCAAAATACTTTCGAATCTGGCGTCCTCACAAAACCGAGTCCGTTCCCGTCGCGGAGATTCGCTGCAATCAATCCCGTGCTTTGGGTTTCTTTCAGCTTCTTGTGTGCAGCTGCACTATCACCAGCCTTCTCCTCGGCAAAAGCTCTCGGCGCTTCGCCAGTTACTTCTACGGTCTCCGACACTGCGCCTATCTTTTGATCCTTGCTCTCCTCCGCGTCGGCACGTGACACAGCACCTCCCGCCGCTCCGGCAGCGGGTACTGGAGGAGGCGCAGGCGAAGGCGCAGCAGGTTCAGCCTTCATCGCCTTTTCATTTCGCCGCTGCCCATTTTGCTCGAACCCCGTTGCATTCTTTCCCGTAATCGGAATCCCTGCCAGTTTGTCGAATTCCATGGCCTGGTTCTGCGCCGCAACCTGCCCGTTGTTCTGATTCTGATAAAGCATCTGGTTCTGGGTTTGATTCGCTTGGTTTTGTAGCTGTCTTGGCCCATGACTGGAGGGGCGAGGGGCGAGGACTGCGCTGGCCCGTCCCCTCGACATCGTTTCGTCCTGAGTCTTACTCTGTGTCCTCTCCAGATCCCCAACCGAAAACGCTTCCGATTCACGCTTCGAATTGCTCCGGTCGTCCTTGGTAATCATGTCGGTCATGGGAGAACTTGCCGCCGGCGTCTTCGTTTCAGGTTTTGGCGTGCTAACCGGCGCTTCCTTCTGCCCGCGGTTTTCTGCAACTTGAACCTTGGCGTTTTGTTTCATTGTCATCGGAGACCGGGCGGTATTGATGGCAATCCAAACAAGCAATCCCGCCGCAATTGCCCCAGCGGACGCGGCCCAGCGTAAATAAGCCTTCCGCTTCGGCATCTCTCGCACCTGAGCGGTTTTCGCCCGTGCGGCCTCAAGCTCCTTGGTCTTCGCAGGAACCTTCTCCAACTCCTGCGCTCCGCTCGGAATCGCTTCCGTCATTTCCACCGTCGCCAAAATCTCCTGGCAACGCGGGCAAGCGGCAATGTGCGTTTTCTGCGCCGACATCTCTTCCGGAGAAAGCATCCGCTCGTGGTACGCCGCCAGTGTTTCCGCATCTGGACAGTCCAGTCCGCTCGCGTCATTGCGCCGCAGTTCGCGTCGCAACGCCTTTTCAAAATTCCGTTCGCGGTCTTCAAGCGCCATAACCTGCTCTCCCGTTAGAACGGCCAAATGCCGCTTTCTTGCACTCGCGCTTCATGCCTCTTGCTTACCTTTTCGCAGTGTTTCCGTCTCTTTTGATTTCAACAACTTGCCAAGATCAATCGGCACATCTTCCGCCGCATATTCAAAGCACAACGCAATTTGTTCCGCGCTAAGCCCTGGCCCTGGCTCTGCTTTTCCCAAAATATCCTCGACGTTTTCTCTTATCTCTCGGCGGATACGATCCAGATTGCGTGAGACGCTCGATTCGTGCTCTCCAAGCTTTTTCCCGATTTCCGCCAGTGTTTTTTCTTCCGCGTAATAGAGTCGCAGCCGTTCCCTGTCTCGCATTTCCATCTTTTCCAGCGACGCTGCCAGAGCCGTCTGGAACAGTTTCAAATAGCGGCTGCGATGCGGATCGTTCGGCGGAAGAATCACTCTGTCCGCCGGCTCGTGTGTTTTCCCTTCGCCATCCGGCTCATCGAGCGATTCGAATTTTCTGGCCACTCGCACCGCGTCAATGTGCCGCTGCGCCAGAACTGCGCGCAGCCAGGTTTTCATCGAGCTGCGTCCGTGAAAATACCGGAACAGCGATCGCTCACCAGTTTTTCCGTCCGCCAGTCCGTAAAGTTCTGCGAAAAGCGAATCCGCAAGCTCGCGCGCTTCGGCCGAAGGCGAGCTTGCTCTTAAGACTGCTGCGGCCGCCGCTCGCAAATACGGGCGATACGTCTCCACAAAAAATTCCCACGCGGATTCGCAGCCTATTGCGCATGCCTGCGCCACGGCGAGATCTTCCAGGTGCAGTGTGCTCAGAAATTCCTCGCGCTGCGCCACGGTTAATTCCGCGCCGCTCATCCGCTTTCGAACGGCCCGCTCCAGCGCCTTCGAAAAGTGCTCCGCGCTAAGGCCCCACCGCTCCGCCCCCGCCTCCTCGAACAGTCGGCGTATGAGGCTTACACACCCTTCGAGCGGCTGGCTCTCGTTTACCCGCTCGTTTTCTCCACTTTTCGCTTTTTCATCCATCTGGGCTCAGGCCACCGATTTCTCGCATGCCCGCATCCTAAGCATAAGCCCGCGAAGGAACTTTGGTGCGCAAAACTCGAGCCCCGTGCTGCGGATTCGTTTATCCTTCCCATTGACCGCTCACCCGGCCGGAGTCACAATAAATGTCCCCCAGTCCACAACTCAGCGCATCTCTACGGGTTCATGGAAAGGGGTATGCCGCGCTGCGCTCGCAAATAGCATTGGCAATTTCGCGACGCTAGTACGAAAGTCCTATTAGGGCGCCTTCAGCCTCGTAAGTACGCTAGTACAGTAACCGCGCGTCCTTTTTCAAGCGAACTTGGGAACGCTTGACTGTAGTCGTTCCCTTATTCGCCGGACAATTTAGCTGAGTCGAGGCGGCAAGCGGATGACTACAATGATTGCAGATCCACCATCGAAGGCGACGCGTCTCGGCGTCGGCTTCGACCGCAAAGCCCCGCAAAACCGCGAGGCATGGAAGCAAGCAATCGGCACCAAGCCGATCAGCGCCCGCCTGGCCATGCTTCCCGAACCAAAGCGCAATTGGAACCGAATTGGCCTCAGCGCCGGAGTTCAGATTGGTGCGCTCATTTTCCTGTTTATGATGCCGCTGTTTTATCCGGAAAAAATGCAGACCGCCCTGCACTACTCCATCACCCAACTAGCAAATCCGGTCATCGAAATCCCGGTGGCTCCACCTCCACCGCCACCGAAAATCGCTAGAGTAAAAGCGCCAACGCCGGAACCGGTCGTGGAACCGCCGAAACTGAATCCGAAGCAGGTCCACATCTTCATGCAGCCCAAAGCTCTTCAGCCGAAGTCCAACCCGGTCGAAGTCAAAGCGCCCGTGATGACGCAGGTTTTTGACCAGCCAAAAGTAGAAGTCAATTCGAATCAGCCAAAGCGCCCCAAAGAAGACGTGAAGGTCGGCGTGATGAGCAGCGGCAACGCCACCCCCGCCACCGTCAAAGCTCCCGTGGAGCAAGTGCAAACGGGCGGCTTCGGCGATCCAACCGGACTCAAGGGCAAAGGCGATCCAAATAAGGGCAACATCGTTGTTCGTCAGGGGCTGCCCACTTTGCCTGGTGGCCCCGGCTATGGAAACGGAACCGGCGGCGACAAGGGCATCCGCGGAACGGTTGCGAGCACGGGTTTTGGAAATGGCACGGCCGTGCCGCCGCAGGGCAGCGGCAAGAAGGGCAACATTCAAACTTCGGGTTTCGGCGACGCCACTGCACCTGCTACAGAGGCGCCGAAGAAAAAGTCTGGGAACGAGGGTCCCGCGGATACTCCGGTTACGATTTTGGACAAGCCCCGGCCGGTATACACCGCGGAAGGGCGTAGCATGAAACTGGAGGGTGACGTCGTCATCGAAGTCGTCTTCCTCGCGAGCGGTAAGATCGTGATCAATCGGGTCGTCAGCGGTTTGGGACACGGCTTGGACGAGAACGCCACCCGCGCCGCACAACAGATTCGTTTCAAACCGGCCCTACGCGAAGGCCAGCCGGTGGATTATCCGGCGCGCGTGCGGATTGAATTCCGCTTGGCTTACTGAGGGAGAGGGAAGATGCGCAAGGCAGCTTTTGCAAGTTTGGCTTTACTTTTGAGCGGAGCGGCGGCGTTTGCTGGCCCCGCGACACCCAAACCCGCCGAGCAGGCTCCTCGAACGATGGATGAAGCGCTTGACCGCGTCATCACGAACGAGAATCGCCTCTACGGCAACATGAAGAATTACTCTCCGCTCGTCGAGACCTACATTCAAAATTTGAAGCCCGACAAGGATCTCGGTTATGTGCCGGGCGGTGACAAGTATTTCCTAGGTCGCGCCGATTTTCAGAAGGGTGTGGCTCTTGTCTCTCTCTCCGACACCAACGGCAAGGGAAAGAAAATCTTCGCCTCCATCGGCAACTTTTTTTCGTTCGCCATGCAGTACCTGCCCGATGGCTTCCTGCAGATGATTTTCATTGACACGAACGGATTCGATAAGCAGCACTACAAATTTGATTACGTTCACCGCGAATTTCTCGGCGAAGTGCGCTGCCTCGTTTTCGACGTCACCCCGCTTGCCAAAACCGGCAAGGGGCGTTTCGCCGGCCGCATCTGGGTGGAAGATCAGGATTTCAACATCGTTCGCTTCAACGGCTCCTATAACGGCGGCGGACATTCCAGCTGGTACTTCAATTTCGACAGCTGGCGGACCAACGTGCAGCCGGGACTTTGGTTGCCGACCTTCGTCTATAGCGAAGAAAAAGACCTGCACTATGCGCTGAGCAAGAAGCTCGACTTCAAAGCACAGACCCGCTTGTGGGGCTACAACCTCGGCCACGCGGCGCAGGAACAGGAACTGAGCAAAATCCTTGTCGAGGGCGCAACCAAGGACGAAACAACCACGGCGAACGATTTGAGCCCGGTCCAGGCGCAACGTTCCTGGGATCGCCAGGCAGAAGACAACGTTGTCGACCGTTTGCAGCGCATCGGCCTCATCGCACCCAAAGGCGAAGTGGATAAGATTCTTGAAACCGTCGTCAACAACCTGGAAGTCACCAACAACCTCGATGTTGAACCGGACGTTCGTTGCCGCGTGATGACGACTTCGACTTTGGAGTCCTACACCATCGGCCACACGATTGTCTTGAGCCGCGGCTTGATCGACGTTTTGCCCGATGAAGCCAGCCTCGCCACGATGCTCGCGCATGAATTGAGCCACGTCGTGCTCGGCCATCGCCTGGATTCGCAGTACGCGTTCTTCAATGAACTGCTCGTCGAAGACAAAGACACGTTCAAGCATTTCGGTTTTGCCCGCACACCCGACGAAGAAAAAGCCGCGAACGAAAAAGCGATACAGCTTCTGAACAATTCGCCTTACAAAGCGCAGCTCGGAAACGCCGGATTGTTCCTGCAGGCGTTGCAGAGCCGCCAGAAGGAAGTTCCGAACCTGATCAGCGCGCACCTCGGGAACCGTGTTCCGGATATGCCTGGCCTGCAATCGACGGCGCCGGTGGACCCGAAGCAGAATCCTCAGAAGATTGCGGCGCTTCCGATCGGCGGGCGCGTAAAGATGGATCCGTGGAACGACAAGCTGGACCTCATCAAGAGCAAACCAGTGGGCACCATCGCGGAACGCGAAAAGATGCCGTTTGAGGTGACCCCGTTCATGCCGTACCTGGTGCGCTTCGGTGCAGAAGGATCCGTGAAGCCGATAGCCACAAGCACGGCAGCCGACGCAAAGCCGGGAGACGCGGCGCCGAAACCGTAACAGAAATTTTCAATTCACTTTTCCAGCGGCCCGGATTTTCCCCGGGCCGTTTTCTTTTCTTCGCCGTTTTTCTCTTACTTGCTCTCTTTCTGTTTCTCCAATCTAGATTTGCTGCGAGCTCTCGCCCGCAGTCGCAGCAAGCGCGCGTTTCAAAAAACCGGCAAGATACCCCGTGACAAAGAAAAGAAGCGCAATGCCCAGAGCTGCATCCAGAAAGGTCTGACAAAGAATCGCGGCGATGGCGCCGAGTCCGAGAATTGATCCGCGCATCAGTGGAGCGTGGAGGCGGGCGTTTACAAATTCGGCGACTGCGTTCGGCCAATGGAAAATCCAATAAAAATTGAAAAGCGGGATGAAATGAAAGCCGACGGCTTTGCCCGGAGAAATCGGATGAACGTAGCGCGGCACTGCGGCGAGAATTTTGTGGTAGCGGTAGATGCAAACGAACCAATAGACGCGGGCGACGAACGCTGGCAGAAAAATTTCGAGCGGAGGCACGCCAAACTCCACTCCCTTGAGGAGATTTGGATTGCGACCGACGGCGATCATTTCGCCGACGAAGGTTGCCACGGCGAGGAGATAGCCGATCCAGAGCTTAGGCATGGCGGGGCGTGGCGGTGATTCGGCCGGGCCGACGGGAGGGCCCGGATCGTTTGTCGAGTTGAACGGATCGCCGGAAGTTTCAGTCATCGGACTACTCTCTTTTTTTGATTCAACTTCACTTTTTGGAGATCCCGTACATTCTGCGAAGAATGAGATCCATCATTTTGTCGGTGAGGAAGCGTTTGCCGAATTTTACCGTGCGCGCGAGCGGCGTGACGCCATAGCGCGGACTGGGCGAAGAGGTTTCGATGGCGCGAAGCATCACGCGCGCGCAATCTTCGGGAGTGGTTTTGGAACCGTCGCGGCCTTTGTCGGCTCCACGCCATGCTCCCGAATAGATCTTTGCGTACGGACTGAATTTTGAGGCGTCCACGTAAGGCTTCGCGAGAGCAGCAGCAATTTGCTGAAAATTGGTGACGATGTAGCCCGGCTCGATGAGGATGACTTCGATGTTGAAGGGATAGAGTTCGAGGCGCAAAGAATTGCTGAGGCCTTCGAGGGCGTGCTTGCTGGCGCTGTACGCACCATAGGTCGGAGGTGAGACCAGCCCGGCCACACTGCTGACCATGAGAATGCGGCCGCTGCGGCGTTCGCGCATGTGCGGAAGAACGGCTTGGGTAACGCGGAGGACGCCAAAGACATTGGTTTCAAACTGCTGGCGCATATCTTCCATTTTGAGCTCTTCGACGACGGCCATATAGCCGAGGCCGGCATTGTTGACGAGGACATCGATGGCACCGGCTTCGGAGAGGACATGCTGGACAGCGGAGCGGACAGAATCGTCCGAGCAGACGTCGAGTTCGAGGGATTTGAGAGGAAGATTTTTCGTTTGCGCGAGCTGATCGAGCCCGGCGCGCTTTTCTCGGGAGCGGCCTGCGGCGTAAACGCGGTAGCCGCGTTCGGCGAGAAGGACGGCGGCCGCTTTGCCGAGGCCGTCCGTAGCGCCCGTTATGAGAACAACTTTGCCGAGGACGACTTTACCGGAAGAAGGGCTGGTCATGGGGTGAAACTCCGTTGGGCGAAGCGGCAAATTTGAGCGAGAGGAGATGGTAGCGCGAGCGTCGAGGTAGAACAAAGCAGATGAGCCGGAAGGACTTGTCGGGCAGGGACAGACTGAAGAAAGCCTACCGCTAGTTTCTCATAGTCAAGCCAGCGGCTCCGGGCCGGGCCTTTGCGTGGGCAAGTAACTTGGGGTGAACGCTTTGGAGAAAATCGGAGGCTTGTTTTTCTGAGCGAATATCGCTGGGATCAATGCCGCTACGCTGATCAGGTGGTAGGAGACGCCTTTCGAGTAAAGACGTTGCTTCGACTTGAGCGGCGAGGTCGTCGCTGATGTCAGCGTTGAGGTAGACCGCCTCAACGTGCGCTGTGCCAAGCGCGGTGATCGCCTGATTAGGTGGGTCGGTTAATGTGAACGTCACCGCGTCCGTGCGAGGCATTGCAAGAACGAGATTTCTCTCAAAGGTGTTTGCGTTGCGGTCGCGGCTGGTCAGCGAAGCGCCTGGGACATCCCTCAAAAGGAGTTTGCACGCCGTGGCAACGATAGAGCTGTGATCGTAGATAGTATGATCAATTGTGCCTGCGTGGATGTAAGGAGAAATCAGGACGCAAGGAACGCGGACGCCAAGGCGGGTGAACTCAAATGCAGGACCGGGGGGCGCTGG
>JACXTT010011637.1_pt1 | contig 11763 bp, 11 predicted proteins | sample 9270951 | NCBI WGS metagenome assembly JACXTT01 (sample SAMN15532306, study PRJNA645909) | rock metagenome | isolation source: weathered quartz diorite | place: Puerto Rico | collected 2017-06-21 | reverse complement strand
GCGGTCGGCGCCGAAGATCACGATGCCGACGTTGTCGGTTTCGAGGTTCAGCGCCATGCCGCGGATGCCGTTTTCGAACTCGACCATCTCACCGGCCTGGACGTTGTCGAGGCCGTAGACGCGAGCGATGCCGTCGCCGACCGACAGCACCTGGCCGACTTCGGTGACCTCAGCCTCCTGACCGAAATTCTTGATCTGGTCTTTCAGGATGGCGGTGATTTCTGCGGCGCGGATATCCATCAGCCTGCCTCTTTCATCGCGTGCTTGATCGCATTGAGTTTGGTGCGGAGCGAACTATCGACCATGCGGGAGCCGAGCTTCACGGTGAGCCCGCCGATGATCGAGGGATCGACCTTGACGTTGAGATCGACCGCCTTCTCGCCGGTGATCGACTTGAGCGTGTCTTTAAGTTCATCGAGCCGCGCATCGGACAGCCGTTCGGCGACCGTCACCTCGGCGGTCACCTCGCCCTTCCAGCGCGCCACGAGCTTGCGGAAATCGCGGATCATGTCGCGCACCGCGAACAGCCGGCGGTTGGCGGTGATCAGCTTGAGGAAGTTTGCGGCGAGCCCGCCGATGCCGGCCTTGTCGAGGACTGCGGCCAGCGCTTTGCCCTGCTCCTCGGCGCCGAACACCGGGCTCCGCACCAGGCGGTGCAGGTCGGCGCTGTCCGAGATCATCGCGTCGAATTTTTCCAGGTCGGCTTTGACGGCATCGACGGACTTGCTGTCGAGGGCGAGTTCGAACAGCGCCCGCGCGTAACGCCCTGCCATGCCGGATACAGTCGGATCGTCGCCTGCCACGTCGAGATGCTCTTGAAATCAAAATCCGAGAGGCTCGGCACCGGCCAACCGGGCGCGGCACAAACCCTTGGATTTCAAGGGATTTTTTGGGATCCTGGGGGCCGTCGCCGAACCCCACGAAAATCGCGCGGTTCCGTAACATAGCCAACGCTGTGGCGCAACATTTCCGACATCGAAAGCGGCATAGGACCTCGATTTGGCAGGCTCGCCGTAACGCTTGGTCCACCACGAATCCGCCCGCAGGGAACCTTCACGGACCATTGGAGTTTCCGGACCGCGCCGACGGCCATCGGTGTCCGACCATCAACGCAGTGCTTTGCCATGCTGACCCCGGCCGGCCATCAAAAGTTCAGCAGCGCGGTGGCTTACCGGGCGGCCGCCGGACTGCGGCTTTGCCTGCGCAGCGTGACCGCCGAGGCCCATGCCCGCCTGGATGCGCGGCTGGGCGTCCTCGATCTGACCAGCCTGCCGGGCTACCGGCAGTTCCTGGAGGTCAACGCCGCCGCGCTGGTTCCGCTGGAAGCCGCCCTGGAAGCCGCTCACGTGGCTGCGATCTTCCCGGACTGGGAGCTGCGCTCCCGGCGTGCCGCCGTCCTTGAAGATCTGGCCCGGGTCGACGGTAAGGCCGCTCCGCTGCCGGTTTCAGGGCCGCTCGATTTCGGCGGGGTGCTGGGCACCATGTACGTCCTGGAGAGTTTCCGGCTGGACGCGCGGGTGCGGCTGAACGCCGTCAAGCGCTCGGCCGATGCGGAAGTGCTCCACGCCACGGCTTTCTTGCGCCATGGTGCCGGCCAGCATTTCTGGCCGAGCTTCCTCATCATCCTGGAAAGCCACGCGGACGCTGGCCACGAGGCCGGTGCCATCGACGGAGCAACACGGGCGCTGGCGATGTTCGAGCGCGCGGCCGCGCGGACAAGTGGCGGAGCGACCGCCCCGCCACCCATCCGCTGATTTGCGCGAGGCTGCCGCCTACCTCACCGCAATCGGCGAAACCGTCGAGCCGGTGCCGCCCTTGAGCTTGAGCGGCACCATGAAGAACGCGAACTCATGGACGTTCTTGGCGACCATCTCATCCAGCTTGAGATTTTCCAGGAGGTGGATGCCGTTCACCACCAGCGCAATCTGATGCACCGGCAGTGACAGCTGCGGATCCGGGTTGGGCGCGACCTCGACCGGCCAGTTGTCCGAGCCGAGCAGCACCGGGCTCTGCGAAGCAAGCCACTCGGCGGCCTTCACGCCGATACCCGGGCAGGACTTCACGAAGCGCGCATTGTCCTTGCCGTAGAGCTTGCCCCAGCCGGTGTGGATGATCACCGCATCGGCGGGCTTCAACGTGAGGTTCTGCTTCTTCAGCGCGCCCTGCAGATCATCGACGGTGATCTCGTAACTGTCGCCGAGCATCTCGACGCCTTTGAAACCCGCAACATCGATCAGCACGCCGCGGGTGATGAAGGCCGGCGCATTCTCGACGCCGAGCTTGGTGAAGCCACCACGGCTGCTGATCTCATCGGTCTTGAAGCAGTTGTAGTGCTGGTTGCGCCAGCTCTGATGGGCAAAGCCGTCGAACTGCGTGCCGACCTGGCCGATCTCGGACAGCACCATCTCCTCGTTGCTGCCGCGCTCGTTCGAAAAGGCGTTCATAAAGGTGCGCTTAAGGTGGATGTCGAAGCGCCGCGTGCCGAAGAACGGCATGGTGCCGCCGAGCACGTGCGCGAGGTCGATGACCTCGCCGGTCTTGATCAGCTTGACGGTGTCGAGCACGACCTGCGGCTTCATCAGATTGCCGGAGCCGCGCTCGTCGCCGGCGCCCCACTTCGACGGGCAGCGCTGGTTTTCCGCCGGCACCGACCAGGTTGGAGCCTGAGTCGGTGCTTGAGCCGGTCCTTGAGCTTCAGCTGCGGTCGCCGCAACAAGCGCGCCGAGCGCAGCACTGCAACATGCAATGCGCTTCATGGTGTCGTCCCCTAATGGCGTTTCCTCGCCTTCCGGTCATTGCCGGAAAGCGCGCAAAGGATGCGCTTTGGTGATCGGCCCATCAAGCCGCCGCGGCAGGTACGCGCGTAAGGCTGATCCGGACCAGGAAGCCAACTACGGAGCTTTGGGACCCACCGACAGATACCAATCGAGGATCTGCTCGCCGGTCATGAAGGCCACGTCGGTCTTCCTTCGGATGTTCTCGAAGATCCTGCGGAAATATTTCAGCCGGTGCGGCGCGCCCATGATGTAGGGATGCACCACCAGCGCCATCACGCGCGCGCTGGCTTCGGCGTCGGCATAGATCTGCTCGAACTGGTCCATGGCGCGGTTGTAGTATTCCGACGCCTTGTGATGCTGGATCAGCATCATGGCGACGTCGTTGCATTCCTGGGTGTAGGGGATGTTGACGATCGGCTTGCCGCGGGTCTTGAGCCACACCGGCTGATCGTCAAGCACCCAGTCGGCGACGTAGTCGTAACCGTCCTCTTTCAGCAGGTCCGGCGTCTCCCAGGTTTCAGTGAGGCCCGGGCCGAGCCAGCCGCGCGGCGGCTTGCCAGTCGCCTTCCTGATCGCCTGCGTCGTCATGTGGATGTCGGCCTTTTCGTCCGGCACCTTCTGCATGTTGCGCTGTGTAAAGCCATGCCCGATGAACTCCCACTTGCGCTCCAGCGCAGCCTTGACGATCGGCGGAAACGCCTCGATGGCGCAGCCGTTGATCGCAAGCACACCGGGGATGGCGAACTCGTCGAACACCTTGAGCATGCGCCAGAAGCCAACGCGGTTGCCGTATTCGTGCCAGCACCAGTTCGGGATGTCGGGCGTCGGCGCGCCGCCGGCCGGCGGCGTCAGCACCGTGCGCGGCATGGTGTCCTTGGAGTCCCACTCCTCGACATTGACGATCACCCAGATCGCCATACGCGCACCGCCGGGAAGCTTCAGCGGCGCCCGGTCGGCGATCGCCGAATAGGCGATGCGGTCGGTCGGCAGCATGCGGCCCGCTGCGGTTCCGGCCTTGCTCGCGGTGTCGTTCATGGCGGGACTCCCTGGTCACGGATTGGCGCGGATGCTGGCACAGGCCGCAGACCGCGCCAACTCGACGGCCAGAGCACCGCTCCGCAGGGGACCAATGCATTTGGGGAGCATCGTCGACAGCCGATTTCGCGTAGGGTGCGCCGCCAAACAGGACCTAGCCGGGTCCGTGAGTGTCCTGAGCCGATGAATCGTCCGATTTCGCCCGGCGAGGTTGCGACCTCGCCTCCACTCTGGGCCGTGCTGGTGCTGCTGTGGCTCGCCGGAGCCGCGATCCGGATTCCGCTGCTCGCGGTGCCGCCGGTCATTCCGCTCATTCACGACGATCTGCATATGAGCGAGACCCAGGTCGGGCTGCTGATGGGCCTGCCGCTCGCCATGTTCGCGCTGGCCGCGGTGCCGGGCTCGCTGCTGATCGCGCGCTTCGGCGTCGTCATGGTGGCGACGTTCGCCCTCGCGATCACCACGTTCTCGGCAGCGGCGAGGGGCGGCGCGTACAACGTGCTGGTGCTTTACGCCGCGACGCTCGGGATGGGCTTCGGCGTCGCGATCTTTCAGCCCTGCCTGTCGACCCTGGTCCGGCTCTGGGCGCCAGCACGCGCCTGGCTCGCCAACGCAGTCTCGATCAACGGCATGCTGATAGGTGTGACCTTCGTGTCGGCGCTGACCATTCCGGTCGTGCTGCCCGCGATCGGCGGCAGCTGGCGGCTCGATCTCCTGGTGTGGTGCGTGCCGGGCCTGGTCGCGACCGTGTTGTTTGCCGCGAACGCGTTGCGCGGCCGCAGCCAGGCATCGGCGACCGGTATCCCGGCGCTCAGTGGCTGGCCCGATTGGCGAAGCCCGCAGCTCTGGATTCTCGGAGCCGCACTCGGAACCAACAATGCGCTGTTCTATGCCTACAACGGCTTCGTGCCGGACTATCTGACCCACACCGGCCGCGGCGACCTGATCGGCAGCACGCTGACCTGGCTCAACGGCTCGCAGATCATAGGCTCGTTCCTGATGCTCTCGGTGCCCGAACGCCTGCAGCGGAAAAGCTGGCCGTTCACGGTGTTCGGCCCGCTGACCACGCTGGGCCTGATCGGCGTCATCGTCGGCGATGGCATCGGGATGGTCATCGCGGCGATTGCAACCGGCATCGGCGCCTCCGTGACGTTCATCGTGACCTTCGGCCTGCCGGCGGTGCTGAGCCGGCCCGGCGAGGTGCACCGCATGGCTGGCGGCATGCTCACCATCAGCTACACCATCGGCGTGGTCACACCCGTGATCTGCGGCGCATTTTGGGACCTGACCGGCCTGCCTTGGACGGCGTTCATTCCGATGGTGCTGTGCGCGATCGGCATGACCGTGTTCGGATACATGCTGACGCGGCAAGGCGCGCCACAACGATAAGGAGCAGCGATGCCATCCAATCTGGCTTGGGCGATCCTGTTTGTCGCAGGTCTCTTCGAGGTCGGCTGGGCGATCGGGCTGAAATACACCGAGGGCTTCACGCGTTTGCTTCCATCGGCGCTGACGGCGGCAGCGATGCTCTTGAGCATCGTGCTGCTCGGGCTCGCGCTGAAGACGCTTCCGGTCGGGACCGCTTATGCGGTGTGGACCGGAATCGGCGCTGTCGGCACCGCGGCGCTGGGCATTTACCTGTTCGGCGAGCCCGCGACGGCGGCGCGGCTCGCTTCCATTGGCCTGATCGTCGCCGGTATTGTCGGGCTCAAGCTCGTGACCTGAGACCCGCCCGCTCTCCACGCCCTCTCCAGAGATATCATCAGGTGACATTTGGCCGCCAAGCCCGGATTGAGTAACGACACCACCGCAAAGCTCCTGCTGCTGGCGCTGAGCTTCTGCTGGGGGCTGAGCTGGTCGGCGATGCGGATCGCGCTCGACGAGGTGTCGCCCTGGACGATGCGGGCGATCGGCTACACCATCGGCGCCGTGACGCTGCTGGTGCTGATCAAGGCCCAGGGCCGCTCGCTTGTCATTCCTTCCGGCCGCGACCGCTGGCACCTGCTGGTCGCAGCCGTGTTCATCGTCGTGGCGTTCGGCGTCGCCGGCACCTTCGCGCAGCTGATGGCCAACACCTCGCGCGTCATCATCGTCAACTACTCGATGCCGGTCTGGGGCAGCGTGATGGCGTATTTTGCGCTGGGCGAGCGCATCAACCGGCAGGCCGCCATAGGCCTCGCGCTGTGCGTCGCAGGCCTTGTGGTGCTGGTCTATCCGGTGGCCGAGCAATCCATGCGCGAGCCGATCGGCCTCCTCCTCGCACTGGTCTGCGCGCTCGGCTGGGGCGGCGGCACGGTCTACATGAAATGGGCACGCATCAAGGGCGATCTCTTGGCGATCTCGTTCTGGCAGATCGTGGTCGGCATGGCGGTGTTCTTCATCGGCTATCTGATCTTTCAGGGCGTGCCGCACTACGAGCCGCTGCAATGGCGCACCTGGAGCGGCCTCCTGTTCAACGGCGTGCTCGGCACCGGCATCGCCTATTTCATCTGGTTCAACATCATCGGCCGGCTGACCACCGTGATGGCCTCGCTCGGTTCGCTGATCAATCCGGTGGTCGGCGTCATTGGCGCCATGATCATTCTCGGCGACCGGCCGACGCTGCCGGATGCCGTAGGCTTTGCGCTGATCTTCGGCGCCGCCGCCTGCGTGATGATCCCGCGCCGCGAGAAGCCCGCAGCCGAGGCCGACGCAGTGTGAAACGCTGTGGCGCGGCTCTCCCGCGAACGCTAGGCTCCCTGCAAAAATATTGGCCAAAATATCTGGAGGAACGACATGGCATTTCATCCGGTCACGCGCCGCATGCTGCTGCAAGGCGCCGCCGCGGCCGCCGCATTCGGCGCCGCGCCCGCGCTGGCGCAGAACGCCGGCAACTGGCCCGATCATCCGCTGCGGATGATCATCCCTTATCCGGCCGGCGGCTCGACCGACGTGCTGTTCCGCATCCTCGCCGAAAGCCTCAAGGAAAAGCTCGGCCAGCCGACGGTGGTCGAGAACAAGCCCGGCGCGTCGGGCAATATCGGCATCGATCTTGTCGCCAAAAGCGCGCCCGACGGCTACACCATCGGCGGCGCGACCGTCGGGCACTTCTCGATCAACCAGTTCCTGATCGCGAAAATGCCGTTCGATGCCGAGAAGGACTTGATCGTACCGAGCCTGACCTACGAATTGCCGAACGTCGCGGTGGTCGCGGCCAATCATGTACAAGCCAAGACGCTGCAGGAGTTCATCGCCTTCGCCAAGGCCCGGCCGAACGGTATTTCCATCGGCAGCCCTGGACCCGGCACCACGCCGCATCTCTCCGGCGTGCTGTTTGCGGCGCGCACCGGCGTCAACGCCGTCCACGTGCCGTTCCGCGGCGCGTCGCAGACCATCCCCGCGATGCTTGCCGGCGACGTCACCTTCGCGGTCGACAATCTCGCCTCCTACATTCCGCAGATCGAGTCGGGCACGATGCGCGCGCTCGCCGTCACCTCGTCGACGCGCTGGCCGACATTGCCCAACGTGCCGACCATGGCGGAAGCCGGTGTGCCCGATTTCGTGGTGACGTCGTGGAGCGCTTACGTGATGCCGGCCGCAACGCCCCCAGCGATCGTCGAAAAGCTGTCCGCGGCTCACAAGGCGCTCGCCGCCGACGAAACCATGCAGAAGCGCTTCCTTACTGCGGGCGGCAAGCTCCTCTCCAGCACACCGGCCGAGGCCAGGACGTTTGCCGCGAAGGAAACCAAGATGTGGCAGGAGATCGTGCGGCTGTCGGGGCTGACGCCGCAGTGACGGCGCGATATCAGAAGAAGCTTTGCGGATCGACATCGACTTCGAGCTTCAGCGTGCCCTTGGCCTTGGGCGCGGCGGCGAGCCATTCACGCAAGTAGGCCGACAGATCGAACCCGCGCGGCGATTTGACCAGGAGCCGGAAGCGATGCCGGCCGCGCACCACGGCGAGCGGCGCCTCGGCGGGTCCCAATACGCGCACGTCGTCGTGCATGGGCGCGACCGCGGCGACCTTGCGCGCAAAGGCTTCGGTGCCGTGCTTGTCGGCGCCTGATACGAGCAGGCTCGCCAGCCGGCCGAACGGCGGATAGCCGGTCTTCTCGCGCACCTCGATCTCGGCCGCATAGAATGCCTCGCGATCCTGCGCGATCAAAGCGCGCATCACCGGATGCTCAGGCTGGTGCGTCTGCAGGAAACCATAGCCGCGGCCTTCTTCGCGGCCGGCGCGGCCGACCACCTGATGCAGCAGCTGGAACGAGCGCTCGGCGGCGCGCGGATCGCCGTTGGCGAGGCCCAGATCGGCATCGACGATGCCGACCAGATTGAGCTTCGGGAAATGATGCCCTTTCGCCACGAGCTGTGTGCCGATCACAATGTCGAAGCGGCCCTGCGCCACATCGTCGAGCTCCTGGCGAAGCCGCTCCATCGACTCCACGAGATCGCTCGACAGCACGAGGATGCGCCGGTCGGGAAACAACTCGGCGGCCTCCTGCTCGAGCCGTTCGACGCCGGGCCCGACCGCAACGAAGCTGCCCTTTGCCTCGCACTTGGGGCATTGCTCCGGCGGCGGCATCGAGTAGCCGCAATGGTGACAGACCAGCCGCCGCTTGAAGCGGTGATCGACCAGCCAGGCGTCGCAGTTCGGGCAGGCCATGCGGTAGCCGCAGGCGTTGCACAGCGTCAGCGGCGCAAAGCCGCGGCGGTTGAGGAACAGCAGCGCCTGCTCGCCGCGCTCGATGGCGAACTTCACCTGCTCGGCAAGCCTGGGCGAGATGAAGCGGCCGCGCGGCGGTCCTTCGCGGCGGAGATCAATCGCCTCGACCGACGGCAGGTGCTGGCCGCCGAAGCGCTCCGGCAATAGCAGATGCGCATAGCGGCCGCGCCGCGCGTTCACCACCGTCTCGACCGAGGGCGTCGCCGAGGCGAGCACGATCGGGATCTTGACCTCGCGCGCCCGCACCACCGCCATGTCGCGGGCGTGATAGCGCACGCCGTCCTCCTGCTTGTAGGCCGGGTCGTGCTCCTCATCCACGACGATGAGGCCGAGATTGGCATAAGGCAAGAACAGCGCCGAGCGCGCGCCGACCACGACCGACACCTTGCCCTCGGCAACCGCGGTCCAGGTCCGTGCGCGCTTCCTTGGCGCCAACTCCGAATGCCACTCCGCGGGACGAACACCGAACCGCGCCGAAAAGCGATCGAGGAATTGCGCCGTGAGCGCGATCTCCGGCATCAGGATCAGCACCTGCTTGCCATGTCGAATGGCCTGCGCCACCGCCTCGAAATACACCTCGGTCTTGCCCGAGCCCGTGACGCCGTCGACCAGCGTCACTGAGAAATTGCCCATGTCGACCGAGGTCCGCAGCGCATCGGCGGCCTTGCGCTGCGCGTCGGTGAACTCCGGCACGGCGAAATCCGGATCGGGCTGCCGCGCCACCGGCTCCGGCGGCAGCATCAGGGTTTCGAGCGCGCCCTCGTCGATCAGGCCGTCGACCACACCAGCCGACACGCCCGCTTCATGCGCGGCCTCGCTCTTGGTGCGCACCAAGCCGTCGGCAAGGAGTTGCAGCACGCGGTTGCGCGCCGTGGTCATGCGCTTGGGCGCAGGGCCCGCGATCCGCACGCCGACCTTCTCGCGCGCGGGCCCGAGATCGTTGCCCATGCGCAGGCACATGCGCAGCACCATGCCGCGCGGCGACAGCGTATAGCCCGACACCCAGTCGACGAACTTGCGCAGTTCCGGCTTGAGCGGCGGATAGTCGAGCTTCAGCTCGACGTCCTTCATGCGGTTGTGCAGGCCGGGCCGCACCGTGACGTCGTCGGCCCAGACCACGCCGATCGCCTCGCGGGCGCCGAGCGGCACCGCGACGATGTCGCCGGGTGCGAGGTTGAAGTCCCCCGGCACCCGATACGAGTAGGTCTGGTCGAGCGCGACCGGGACCAAAATGTCGACGAAGGGCTTGGCCATATCTCCTCGGTCGGCGCATCCTCGAATGGACCGATTCGCGCACTTAACGAAGGTGAAGGAAAGGGTTGAGATAGTTCCCGCCGTGTCAAGCACAAGACGGCCCAAAGCTTCGCCTGAGCCCCCGTTGACCGCCGGCACGCCCGAGGTTGCGGCCGAGATGGCGCGCTGGCTTGCGCAATTGTCCACCGAACGCCGGATGTCGCCGAAGACGCTCGACGCCTACGGCCGCGACGTGCGCCAGTTCCTGACCTTCCTGGCCAGGCACCTGGGCGGCGCGCCGTCGCTCGGAAAGCTCGCCAAGCTCACCCCGCAGGACGTGCGCGCCTTCATGGCGGCGCGCCGCGCCGACGATATCGGCAGCCGCTCGCTGATGCGGGCGCTGGCCGGCGTGCGGTCGTTCGCGCGATTCCTGGAACGCAACGGCAAAGGCAAGGTCGGCGCGCTCGCCGCGGTCCGCGCGCCGAAGGTGCCGAAGACCCTGCCGAAGCCGCTGCATATCGCTGACGCCAAGCAGGTGTCGGATGTGGACATCCGCGCCGGCGAAGAGCGCGAGCCCTGGGTGATCGCCCGCGACGCGGCCGTGCTCGCGCTGCTCTACGGCAGCGGGCTCCGCATCTCCGAGGCGCTGGGGCTCGCGCGCGGCGACATGCCGGCGCCCGGCCGCGGCGACGCCATCACGGTGACTGGCAAGGGCAACAAGCAGCGCATGGTGCCGCTGCTGCCGCAAGTCGCCCAGCTCATCGCCGACTACGTGGCGATCTGCCCCTACGACCTGCCGGCTGAAGGACCGCTGTTCGTCGGCGCCCGCGGCGGGCCGCTGTCGCCGCGCATCGTGCAGCTTGTCATGGAACGGTTGCGTGGCGCCCTTAGCCTGCCCGACTCGGCGACGCCGCATGCGCTGCGGCACTCTTTCGCAACGCACCTTCTGGCCCGCGGCGGCGATCTGCGCGCCATCCAGGAATTGCTCGGCCATGCCTCGCTGTCGACGACGCAGATCTACACGGCTGTTGACACCGAGCGGTTGCTGGAAGTCTATCGCAACTCGCATCCCAGGGCATGATCCCCGAAAAGTGGGTACCGGTTTCCCGCCTTCGCGAAGCCCGCTTCGGCGGGCGAAGCAAGGTCGGAAAGGATCATGCTTTCGAAAGAGCCATGATAGACTGCCTCCCCAGGACCAAACGTCCAGCGACGGGGATGCCCAATGAGCCACGGTGTGCATGCGGTGCAGCACGAGGTCGAGCACCAGATCGAGCATGACGAGGAACACGGCGGCGGCGGACACGGCCACGCCGACACGGCGACGCAGAACAAGCGCGTCGCGCTGTTGATCGCCGTCATCGCGCTGTTCCTTGCCTTCTCGGAAACGCTCGGCAAGAGCGCGCAGACTGCGGCGCTCAATCATCAGATCGAGGCGTCGAACCTCTGGAATTTCTTCCAGGCCAAGAACATCCGCCGCACCTCGACCTTGATCGCCGCCGAGCAGGGCAAGCTCAGCATTGCCGGCGTCGCCAACGATGAGCAGAAGGCCGCGCTCACCAAGCAGGTCGACGACTGGTCCAAGACCGCGGCGCGCTACCGATCCGAGCCCGAGGCCGCCGGCGGCAAGGGCGAAGGCACCGTCGAGCTGTCGCGCCGCGCGATCGAGGAGCAGCACCTGCGCGACACCGCGCTCGCCCGCTATCACCACTACGAGGTGGCGTCGGCGGCGTTCCAGATCGGCATCGTGCTCGCCTCGGCAACGGTGATCACCGGCATCGTGGCGCTGAGCTTCCTGGCCGGCGGGCTTGGCATTGTCGGCCTGGCATTCATGGCGATCGGGCTGCTCGCACCGCACTCGGTGCATCTGTTTTAGAGCATGATCTTTTCCGAAAGCCGCTTCACACTTTTCGGGATCATGCTCTAGGCAGCTACGTCGACGTCGCCGCGGAAGCGGCGGCGAATCCGCCAGAACAATCGCAGCGCGCGGCCGGTGCGCTGCAGCTTCATGAGCTG
>JACXTT010011636.1_pt1 | contig 11763 bp, 12 predicted proteins | sample 9270951 | NCBI WGS metagenome assembly JACXTT01 (sample SAMN15532306, study PRJNA645909) | rock metagenome | isolation source: weathered quartz diorite | place: Puerto Rico | collected 2017-06-21 | reverse complement strand
TGATTCGCCTGAAAGGTTACCCCCCGCAGTCGGCCACCTTCGAGCGCAAGACAGACGCCAAGCGCTGGGCGCAACAAACCGAGGCTGCGATCCGCGATGGCCGCCATTTCAAAACGACCGAGGCGAAACGCCATGCGCTCGCCGATCTGATCAAACGCTACGAGCGCGACATATTGCCCGGCAAGCCAAAGAGTGAAGCCAACCGGCGGCAACAGCTAGGTTGGTGGCGCGATCAACTAGGCGAGAAACTGCTTGCCGACATGACACCGGCGCTCATTGCCGAGTACCGCGACCGGCTGGCGAGCCCTGATCCAGAGACAAAGGCAAAGCGCTCAAACGCCACCGTTAACCGATATTTGGCCGCGCTCTCGCACGCTTTCACTATTGCTGTGAAGGAATGGGGATGGGTAGAAGCTAATCCGCTACAGAAGGTCAGCAAGCCAAAGGAACCGCGCGGGCGGGTGCGCTTTCTCATCGACGACGAAACGCGCCCTGACGGCACGGTGATCGAGGGCGAGCGCACGCGGTTACTCAAAGCCTGCAAACAATCGGCGAGCCCATACCTTCATCAGGTTGTCGTACTCGCGATTTCCACCGGCATGCGTCGCGGCGAGATTCTGAATCTCGCTTGGGATGACGTAGACCTAAAGAAAGGCCGCGCCACCCTGCACGACACGAAGAACGGGGAACGGCGCGTGGTGCCGCTGGTTGGCCTTGCGCTCGAATTGCTGAAAGAGCACGCCAAGGTGCGACGCATTGACAATTCGCTCGTGTTTCCCGGCAGAAACGACAAGCCGGTTGATATCGGACGCGCCTGGGACACGGCGCTGGAAAAAGCCGGTATAGAGAATTTCCGCTTTCACGATCTGCGACATACAGCGGCAAGTTATCTTGCCATGAACGGCGCGAGCGTCGCCGAAATTGCTGAAGTCCTGGGACACAAAACGCTTCAGATGGTGAAGCGCTACGCGCACCTTTCCGAGTCGCACACGGCCAAGGTGGTAGAGCGCATGAACGAGAAAATTTTCAGTAGTGGTTAAACGTTCACGCTATACGTGTTAAACGCGGCGCTCTAGTGAGTGACAAGCAACATTTCCAAAAAAAGGGGCGAGCATGAGATGGGCGATTTTGTGTTTTCTGGCATTTAGTTATATATGCCATGCTCAGGAAGACCCAGGGCTGACCTGTAATAAGGGATTGGCAACGGATGCGAAATTCGCAACTCTTACAAGAAAAACTTCCTTAGTATCTGCATCGGATTTAACGTTTGAAATGCTCGCCGATCAAACGTTTGCTAACAAAAAAGAGCGAAAAGCCATTGCAATATGGATGCAAGCTAAGGACGAATGCATAAAGTCCGCACAAGACTTTCGACAAAGCAATTATCCGCCACAAATACGAGCCTTGATAACAGAAGCGGATGGTAGTCTAAAGGCGCTCGCTGTTGATCTATACAACGACAAGATTACTTTTGGTGAATTTAATAGGCGCTATCAAGTGCTCGCTAATGACATTACAAACAGGGCGACCGTAATTATTCAACAGTTGAAGAGCCAACAAGCCGCACAACGGATGGCCGAAGAACAGAAGGCAGACGAACAACGAATGGCGGAACAACAGCGGGCAGACCAACAGGCGGCACAAGCGGCTGCACTGCGGCAACAGCTATTACTCCAGATGATTCAGAATAACAAACCGATCCAAGTACCACTGCCACCACCAATACCGCCACCTGTGAATACAAATTGTACTGTCTTCGGCAATTCAGTGAACTGTATAACACGGTAGGTTCGTGTCCTAAGCGCTGATTCTGAAATCAATGCGATTTCAAGGGCAAGCTCACAAGGTGAGTCTAAAGTGAAGAATACATCTCTTGACCTATACCCTTTTTGGACAAAGGTCCATCCAGTGTTCGCGAAAGAATTGCTTGCGTCAATTGCATACAAGTGCCGATCAAATAAAAAACTTGTCAAAGAGGAGCGCCAGTATCTGGCCGAATCTATAGACAAAATCCTTAGTGGCTTACCCGCTGACCGTGCTTTAAATCTAACGGTGCACTCAGGCGCGAAACGCAAGACACTGAGCGACCGTAACATTAATATCTATAACAGAGTGGAAGAGTTACTCACCAAAAACTATTCGAAAAATAAAGCTTTCAAGGAAGTGGCCGCCGATACAACGGGGCTAACCGCAAAGGAGAACGCGAAAGAAAACCTCACGCCAAAAGCAGTTGAGAAAATCTACGAAGGTATTCGACGCGACTTGCATCCGAAACGAACCGCAAAGGGTTCCTAAAATACTCATCACCGAAAAGTAGGAAGTTTTGTACACCGATGGCGTTATAAATACCTCGCAACGCGCAGCAATATATTGCGCATTAACTCAGCGAGGTATCACAAATGACATGCGACATCCCCTCTTTATTAACCGTTACACAATTCGCAGCAAAACACCGCGCCTTCAAGATCGGTGGCCTTCGCTGGTTCATCTTCCACGAGGACATCAATGGGCTTCGTGCATCGGGCGCGATTGTGCGTCTGGGGCGCAAGGTGATGCTAGATGAGGCCAAGTTCCTGGCCTGGGTGTGCAGCAACCCGAAGCGCGCGGCGTGAAGGTCATGACCATGTCACTCGGTACACGGCTATGGCTGTTGAGATACGACATCGAAGGCAGGCGACGAAAGGCATTCACGCGCAGGTACTACGTCCGCGAGGCTGCGTGGGCATTGCTGCTCGCGCTGTTGAGCATCGGAGGCTGTCCATGAGCGTGCCAGCCTTGGCGGTCCGTGTGTTGTCACTTGACGACGCGCTAACACAATTCCGAGACGCTATCCAAGCTGCCGGCCTGGAACCGCCGGAGATGATCGAGGCAGACGGGCGGCTCCATCGTTTCGCTAGCAATGGCAAAGCGAGTGATGACGCCGGCTGGTACGTGTTCCATGCTGACGGGGTCCCCGCTGGCGCTTTCGGCGACTGGCGCACGAGCGTTTCGCAGACGTGGCGCGCCGACATCGGCCGGCGGCTTTCCACGGCAGAAGAAGCCGCACACCGCGAACGCATCGAGGCGATAAAGCGGGAGCGCGAAGCCGAGGAAGCAAGACAACGCGCTAAGGCCCGCGAGAGGGCGGCGGCGATCTGGAACAACGCAACACCGGCGAGCGAGCATCCCTATTTCAACGCTAAGGGCATCAAATCGCACGGGCTGCGCGTTCATAACGGCTTGCTGGTAGTTCCGATGCGTGACGGGCAAGAGCTGCACAGCCTGCAATTTATATCCGGCGAAGGTGAGAAACGCTTTCTTACCGGCGGGCGCGTGAGCGGCTGTTATAACTCCATCGGAAAACCGGACGGCGTGCTGTGCGTTGCCGAGGGCTACGCCACGGCGGCGAGCATTTACGAAGCGACGGGCTACGCGGTGGCGGTAGCGTTCAATGCTGGAAACCTGCTCGCGGCGGCGCAGGCTATGCGGGCGAAGTTTCCCGATCTACGCCTAATTGTGTGCGCCGATGACGACGCCAAGACGGAGGGCAATCCAGGACTGACGAAAGCCCGCGAAGCAGCGCAAGCCGTTAACGGACTGCTCGCTGCTCCCGACTTCGGCGCAAACCGACCGGACGGAGCAACCGACTTCAACGATCTGCACCGACACGCTGGACCGGAAGCCGTGCGCGCCTGTATCGAGCGGGCTGCGACCGCGACACCCGAGACAGGACAGGCTGTGCCAAGCGATGTCGAGATTGCGGACACCGTTGCGCGATTGGCGAAGCTGTCGCCGATCAAATTCGACCGGGTGGCCAAGGATGAGGCAAAGAAACTCGGCTGCACTCTTGAGGCGCTGAAAAAAGAAGTCCGCAAAGCGCGCGGCGATGGCGAGGGAACCGAAAGCGGTCAGCCGTTTGAGATTAAGAATCCCGAGCCGTGGCCGGATTTCGTGAACGGCGTGCGGTTGCTGGATGATCTGGCCGCCACCTTCCGGCGTTTCGTGGTACTGCCGGAGCACGGCGACGCGATAGCCGCGTTGTGGTCGCTGCACACCTACGCCTTCGAGCTTGGACACATTACGCCGATCCTTGTGGTGTGTTCACCGGAGAAAGGCTGCGGCAAGACCACGCTGCGGGACATGTTGGCGCAGGTTGTCCGCTCGACCCTCTCGACGGATGGTATATCGGCAAGCGCGCTCTTTCGAGTGATCGAGAAATGGCGTCCCACGGTGTTGCTGGATGACTTCGATTCCTGGGGCAGAGAGAATGAGGAATTGCGCGGCGTGTTGAACACCGGCTACCGTAAGGGCGGTGTATATGTCCGCTGTGTCGGGGACGATCAGGAACCGCGTGCTTTCGTCACCTATGCGCCGAAGTGCATCAATCTTATCGGCCGTCTGCACCCGACGCTATATGATCGGGCCGTTACCATCACGATGCGGCGCAAGCTGCGCGGTGAGGCAGTGGACTCGCTACACGGCTTTCATGGCGAGGAACTACAGCGCAAAAGCGCGCGGTGGGTCCAGGACAATGCAAAGCGGATTGAGGTGGCCAGTCCGAAGATGCCGGAAGGATTGTTTAACCGGCAGGCGGATAACTGGCGTCCGCTGCTGGCGCTTGCCGAGGTTGTGGGCGGCCACTGGCCCGAGCTGGCACGCCAAGCGGCGACGGCGGCAATCAACGCCGACACCGACAACGAATCCCTGGGCGTCATGCTGCTCGCTGATATTCGTACCGTGTTCGAGGTTAAGGAGAGCGACCGGCTCAGGTCCGAGGATTTGCTAGAAGCCCTCAACGGACTGGACGAGCGTCCTTGGTCGGAGTGCGTGAACGGCAGGCCGATGAACTCCCGAAAACTGGCAAAGCTACTCAAGCCGTTTGAGATACGGCCGGACTCTATCAGGCTGGATGACGGCAAGACGCCGAAGGGTTACCTGCGCGAATGGTTTGCGGATGCTTTCACGCGCTACCTGCCCGATGAAATATCCGCAACAGCGCAACAAAGGGGGAAAACAAGAGATTTTCGAGAGAATTTATCCGCAACGCCTTCAGAACCTGTTGCGGATGAAAAATGCAAAAAGAGTCTAGAAAACAGGGCTTGTTGCGGTGTTGCGGATGTGGAGAGGGGGTTCAACGGATGGGAGACGGAGCTATGAGCGCCGCCCTGTTGATCGGTCAGGTACAAGCTGCCGGTGGGTCCATTCGCGCCACGGATGGGCGGCTCAAGCTGTCCGCCCCGCGTCCCTTGCCGTCTGATCTGGTGGAAACCATCAAGGCCCACAAGGCCGAGGTGCTGGCCTACCTGGGCGATGATCTAACCGAGAACCTCCGGGAAGCCTTCGAGGAACGCGCCGCGATTCGGGAATACTGTGGCCATGAGCTAAGGGTGGAGGCCGAAGCTAAGGCCCGGGCCGCGTTGCGGGTGTACGAGTACCGCCTGAGCGACTACGGCGACAACGGTCCCTGGCTCATCTTGTTGGCTCCGGGTTGCGATCTTGCTGAGGCCGAGCGAAGCTTAAGAAACCGATTCGGCGCTGATCGAGTGCTGGCGGTGAAGGCGCGATGCGTTGAGTGAACGAGGTATTTGTGAAAGAACGGTGGGACAAAGAACTAGCCGATCTAAATTAGAGGGTATAGACGATGACCTGTTCAGAACAATGGGTTATCAATGGCGTAATCGACCCAGTACGAAAACCAGTGCCAGTGGTTGATGGAGGTGCTTAAATGGCAGAGAAAGACATCATAGCCAAGCCGGAATCCACGGATAAACCGATCCTTACCGTTGTCCCCCTCCCCCGGAAGCGGCTGCCGCTCAAGACGGTCTCCGATGTGCGCCGCGAGATGGGACGAGTCTACCGAGATATGCGCGCTAACCGGCTCGACACGCAGGAAGGCGGTCGGCTGGCCTATGTGCTTTTCAACCTGGGCAAACTGATCGAACTGGACGAACTTGAACAGCGGGTGACGGCGCTGGAACAACACGGAAATTACAAGCCATGACGGGTATCGAGCGAAGGATCGCGGCCTTGGAAGAACAGGCGTCACACACTGGGCGGCGTCCCTGGCGGACACGGGAAGAATTTCAAGCATTCCTCCACAGCGTTTCAGACGAGGAATTGCAGGCATTCGGAGTTTACTTGCAGGGGGTAGTAGCAAAAGCAATGGATGAGCAGGGCTGGAACGCACAGCTGCGAAACCCCGAGACGGAGGAAACGATAAGGCAAATGACCGACGAGGAACTTTGGGCGCAGATGTACTCTGCGTTCATGAATTTTCGACGGACGCGGGCTAATGGAACCCGCTAAAACCTCAATGTTTCAACAACTCGTGCTCAAACTAACGTTCGCCATTTTGGTTTGCACTATATCTGAAATTTCTATTGCAGAGGAACCGCAACATGTCGATGGCAATTGGCTCAAGCGAGAAGTCGATGCCTACAACCGAGTCATGGTGACAGGAAACGCTTCCCTTGAGGATGGAGTTAACAGTTCTATGATGATCGGATATGTCTACGGAGTGCTTGCGGTTCATCAAACAAACAACATATATGTCGGCGTTCACGTCCTCACATGTAATCGAAAAAGACAAAACCCCGGTGATAAAGAATTAAAATTTTTTCCATGCAGCAAAGCCGAGCTGGCCGCACTGCGTTTTCTTGCCCCACTTCCTAATCTACCAAACGCGCTCGATGTTCCTCAGGCCGTGGCCATTTTGCAGAAGTATCTGGAAGCACATCCAGAAAGGTGGGGGGATCCTGCCGAATTTTTGATTACGACGGCCTTCGGAGAAGCGTTTCGGAGCCATTGACCGGAAGCAGTCTTCGCAGAAACCGGATCGTAGTTGCAAATGAAGTTCGTGGTGCACTCGTGGTGCAGTTGCTTGCAAAAAACCACAGTTCAGACCGATAGACGGCAGTAACCGGAAAGGCTTAACGTATTGATAGTTTTGCTGTGTTCGATTGCAGAGCGTTGCCTATTTTTTGTTCAGCCCGCTTTGTAATCAGGCGGTCGGGGGTTCAAATCCCTCTGCGGGCTCCATTAATTCAAGGGGTTTACTCGTTCCCACGGTTCACCTCTTGAAGCGCTGTAGCAGAAACGTCACCGACCGCGTCAACCACACGCGGCCGGGACAACTTCTCCGCGTACTCCCGCAGGTGATCGCTGGTCAGGTGCGCGTACCGCCGCACCATCTGCGGCGACTCCCACGAGCCAAGCTCGCCTAACACGTGCAGCGGTGTACCTTGCTGTACGTGCCAGGATGCCCAGGTATGCCGCAGGTCATGCCAGCGGAAGTCCCTAATACCCGTTTGCTCCAGCGCTGTGCGCCACACCTTGGTGTTCGCGTTTTTCACTGGTCGGGGATCGCGCGCTGGCTTCCCCTTCCGGTGCGGTGGTTGATACGTAAACACGCGCGTTGCATGCTTACCTTGTTGGCGCCTCAGTACCAATACGGCATCCGCGTTCAGCGGCACCGCAATGGCCTTGCGCGCCTTCGTCTGGTCGGCATGAATCATTACGTGTCGGCGTTCCAAATCCACCTGCGACCACTCCAGATGTGTGACGTTGTGCTCGCGAAGCCCGGTGGCCAAGGTAAAGCGCATCATCTCGGCGATGTGCTCCGGTAGCGCGGCAAGCAATCGGTCGGCTTCCTCATGGGTGAGCCAACGGATACGGCGTGTTGACTCTGGCAGCAATCGGACCCTGGGTGCTCGGTCCAACCACTCCCACTCGTTCACCGCCCGCCGCAATACCGCGCGCAGTACCGCCAACACACGGTTTACCGTGGCGTTGGCGACACCTTCCTTGAGTTTGTCGGCGGTGATTCGATCTATCGCGTCGCGGCCGATCTCATCAAGGTGCTTTCCGTGTAGATGACGGTCCAACCATCGCAGATTCAGCGTGTCGTCCTGATGACTCGCCTTATGCGAGGTTTCCCTCAGCCACCGCACTACCGCAGACTCGTCGAGCAAAAGCGGATATAGAGCTTGCTGCCGTTTTCCAAGCGTGTACGGGGGTCGTCTAAAAATCAGGCTCCAGTGGGATCGCCCGTTGTAGCCCATCTGCGTGTCTTGCTTGTAAGTAACATATAAGGTACTATTTATTTATGACCCTCCAAGTCCACGAACTGCTCCGCGAAGACGGAACCAGCCCGTACGCGGAATGGTTCGATAGACTGGACGCCACCGCCGCGACGAAGGTAACAACCGCCAAGGTTCGCATGGAGCAGGGAAACCTGTCGAATGTTAAATGGTTTCGCGGGATCGGAGAGTGCCAAATCGATTGGGGACCGGGATACCGGATATACCTGGCGAAAGATGGTCTGAAGATCATTGTCTTGCTGGGTGGTGGCACGAAGAAAGGGCAACAGAAGGATATCGAGCGCGCCGTTGCGCTGTGGGAAGACTACAAACGACGCAAAGCGAGACAGACGAAACCGAGGTGATGATATGGCACTAACCCGAGATTTTAAAGAAACCGTGATCGCACGGGTCAAACGCGATCCGGCGTTCGCCCAGGCGCTGCTCGATGAAGCGCTCACGCTTTTCCTCAACGGCGAACCGGATACGGCGAAACTCATCCTGCGCGATCTCGTCAACGCAACGGTGGGGTTCGAGACGCTTTCCAAGAAGGTTCACAAATCGAGCAAGAGCCTGCATCGCATGCTATCGAAGTCCGGGAATCCGACGATGGAGAATCTTTCGGCGATCCTGGTCGCTATAAAGAAAGCACTCCACGTGGATATCAGGACGGTGGTGAAGGCGGCTTAGTAGTCTCTGGCGACCGCCGCGATTCCGAAATCGAATGTAGCAAATTTGTCACCGAGCGCTTTACGAGTACCGCATATTTACCGGAAATTGAAGTAGGAAATGGAAGAGGGCAAACGGTGCAAAGTGTTGATTGAAAAATACTCTTCCAATTCCTGGTACGTTTTGTAATCAGGCGGTCGGGGGTTCAAATCCCTCTGCGGGCTCCATACATGCCATCCGTGGTGAGGCGGCGATGATGTAAGATAAGCCGGCCCGTACATCCGTGTGCGGACGTTCGCCGGCGCCAATGCACGTTAAGTGTATTGGCGATTACTCCGGCTCACCCCTCCGCGGACTCCATATGTAGCTATATACAGATTAGTTATTGAGTGAACATGGAAAAGACTCCTGCTGACGCGGTCGTCACGGTCCGCAATTACTATAAGTCTCTGCCTGAACGCATGGCCGCGGTCCGTGCCCACGTTGGTCGACCGCTCACGCTCGCAGAGAAAATTCTTTTCGCGCACAAGTCTGATATCGCCGCCGACCTGCCTGAGCGTGGCAAGACCACAGTCGGGCTGCACCCCGATCGCGTGGCCATGCAAGATGCCACCGCGCAGATGGCGATTCTGCAGTTCATGACAGCGGGAAAGGCCGAAACGGCGGTGCCGACGACGCTGCATTGCGATCACCTGATTCGCGCTAAAGTCGGCGCGTTCAAGGATCTCGAGATCGCGGAGAGCGCGAATAAAGAGGTGTACGAATTTCTTGCCACCGCGTCGAACAAGTACGGCATGGGTTTTTGGGAACCGGGTTCGGGGATCATTCATCAGGTGGTTCTCGAACACTATGCTTTCCCTGGAGGTCTCATCATCGGCACCGATTCGCATACGCCGAATGCCGGCGGTTTGGGCATGCTCGCGATCGGTGTCGGCGGCGCGGATGCCGTGGATGTTATGGTCGGTCTGCCGTGGGAATTGCTGTGGCCGAAATTGATCGGCGTGCGACTGACCGGAAAACTTTCCGGTTGGACCAGTGGCAAGGATGTGATTCTCAAACTTGCCGGCATGCTTACCGTGGCCGGTGGCACCAACAAGATCATCGAATATTTTGGGTCAGGCACGGAATCACTCTCATGTACCGCCAAAGGCACCGTGACCAATATGGGCGCGGAGTTGGGCGCGACGACATCGGTGTTTCCGTTCGACAAGCGCATGGCTGACTATCTGCGCGCGACCAATCGCGCCGAAGTAGCGAGCTTGGCCGCCAGTCTGGTTGAGCATCTCAGCGCCGATGCTGAGGTGTTCGCGCATCCGGAAAAATATTACGACGAGATCGTCGAGATCGATATTTCGAAGCTCGAACCGTATGTGGTCGGGCCGCACACGCCCGATCTGGCACGGCCGGTGTCGCAACTGACGGCGGATGTGAATGCGCATGACTATCCGGCCGAGATCAAAGCCGCGCTCATCGGCAGCTGCACCAATTCTTCTTATGAAGACATCGGCCGCGCGGCGCACATCGCGCGTCAAGCCAAGGCCATGGGGCTAAAAGCACGCGTGCCATTTCTGGTCACGCCGGGGTCGGAGCAGGTGCGCGCCACCATCGAGCGCGATGGCATGCTCGCCGATCTCAAGGCGATCGGCGCCACCGTGCTGGCCAACGCCTGCGGGCCGTGCATCGGTCAATGGGAACGCACCGATATTGCCAAGGGCGAAAAGAATTCGATCCTGACCTCGTACAATCGCAACTTCCCGAAACGCAACGACGGTAATGCGAGTACGCATGCCTTTATTGCCAGCCCCGAAGTGGTAGTGGCGTATGCCCTGACCGGGAGGCTCGATTCGGATCCGATTCATGAAGGCGTGAAACTCGACGGCAACTTGCTCAAGCTCGAGGCGCCGAGCGCCGCCGAGCTTCCGGCCAAGGGTTTCGATGCCGGTCGCGACGGTTATGTGGCGCCATCGGAGCAGGTGGTTTTGACCAGTGTTATGGTGAATCCAAAGAGTGAGCGATTGGCTTTGCTTGAGCCATTCGAGCTGGTGGACAAGGTCATGGGCTATCAGAACTTGCCGGTGCTGCTGAAGGCACGTGGCAAATGTACGACCGATCATATTTCACCGGCAGGTCCCTGGCTCAAGTTTCGCGGCCATCTGGATCGGATCAGCAATAACATGTTCTCCGGGGCGGTAAATGCTTTTACCGATAAGCCAGGCACCGGTTTTAACGTACTGAACGGCCAGACCGGCGAAGAACTGCAAAAAATCGCTCGCGCCTACAAAGCCAAGCAACTAGGCTGGGTGGCGGTGGGCGACCAGAATTATGGAGAGGGCAGTTCGCGCGAGCACGCGGCCATGAGCCCCCGGTTTCTCGGATGCCGGGCGGTGCTGACGCGCAGTTTTGCCCGTATTCACGAGACTAATCTCAAAAAACAGGGGGTGTTGCCACTGACCTTCACCAATCCGGCGGACTATGAGCGTATCCAACAGGATGATCGACTGAGCTTTGTGGGCCTCAACAACTTGGTGCCTGGACGTAAAGTCGAGGTCAGAATCACCCATGCCGATGGCGCCCAAGAGGCGTTTTTTGCCCTGCACAGCATGACCCATGACCAGATTGCCTGGTTCGTGGCCGGGTCGGCGCTGAATCTTATTCGACAACAGTCCTAGGAGGTCGTCAGGCTGTCGGAAGTTGGGGAGTTTATTCAAAAAATCAAGGATATCGGTTGACAACGCAGGCCCGCTCCAGCAAAATTTGCGGCTTCGTTTTTTCCGGAGGGGTTCCCGAGCGGCCAAAGGGATCAGACTGTAAATCTGACGGCTCTGCCTTCGGTGGTTCGAATCCACCCCCCTCCACCAGGTTGGGGGCGAGTGAACTGCGTGGAGAAGGGCGAGGCGGGTTCATCAATAAACAAACATCCAAGGCGGGTGTAGTTCAATGGTAGAACCTCAGCCTTCCAAGCTGATGATGTGGGTTCGATTCCCACTACCCGCTCCAATTATAGGCTGGGCTGATTAATCGCCCATATAGCTCAGTC
>JACXTT010011635.1_pt1 | contig 11764 bp, 13 predicted proteins | sample 9270951 | NCBI WGS metagenome assembly JACXTT01 (sample SAMN15532306, study PRJNA645909) | rock metagenome | isolation source: weathered quartz diorite | place: Puerto Rico | collected 2017-06-21 | reverse complement strand
CAAGGTGACGATCGGCAGCAGCGCGACGTTGAAGAAGCGCTTGCCCTCGCCGTCGTCGCTCACCGGCGCATCCTACTCCACGCGCCCCGCGCCGCGAACTTGGCCTGGCCGATGTGGTGAAATGTACGCTGCCGCCCATGAAGCGCACCCTGCTCCTGCTCTCGCTCGCGCTCCCCGCGTGCGGCACCACGATGGCCCCGGCCCGCGCGACCGCGCCCGCCGCAAACGTGCGACTCCCCCATGGGGAGGAGGCCTCGGCGATGCAGATGCCCGGTGACTTCGCCACCTACCGCATCTCCGGCAGCTACCGCGAGGCGCCGGTGACCCTGACCCAGCGGGTCCTCGCGCGGCGCAGCGGCGTGCTGCTCCTCGACCTGACCATCGACGACGGCGGCTCGACCGAGAGGCTGCGGCTGCGCGTCGACGACGGCGCGCGCCGCGGCGAGCTCCTCAGCGTGGCGAAGGTCGAGGGCGGCGTGCTCCGGCCCTACGGGGTCATGGCGTACGAACAGCGCATGAGCGAGCTCGTGCCGGCCGCCGACGACAACGAGGGCGAGATCGGCAAGACCGGCGACGTGGTGCAGGTGAGCGGCGTCACGCCGATCCGCTGCATCCGCACCGAGTACCGCGTCCGCATGGGCGCCCACCACGGCGTGATGTCGACGCTGTCGGCGCAGGGCTTCCCGTGGGACAACCTCGGCGGGAAGATGGTGGCCGACGACGGCACCGTCATCTACCAGGCGCAGCTCGTCGAGCTGGGCAACCAGCAGCCGCCGCAGCTTCCGAGCGGCAGCGCGATGGCCGCCACCTCCGAGGAGCTCTACGATTTCCTCGACGAATAGGGAAAAGCCTCACGCCGGCAGCTGGCTCGGCGGCTCGTCGTCGGACGCGCGCCAGGTGAGCTGCACGCCGAAGCCGGCGAGGTAGCGCGCCTCCTGCTCCAGCGCGGCGAGGGTGAGCGGCCGCTCGTCGAGCCAGCCGACGGGGAAGGCGAGGCGCAGGCGGGTACGGTCCTTCAGCCGCAGGGTGAAGCGCGGCAGATCGACGTCGCGGCTGCGGTTCAGCTGCACCGCCAGCCGGAACAGCACCGCCAGCATGGTGACGTCGCCGGCGCGCTCGGGGTCGAGCGCGTCGAACGCCTCGCGGTGGACCTTGCGGCGCGAGGCGAGGATGAGCGCCGCGAGGATCTGCTGCTCGCCGCGCGAGAAGCCGGCCATGTACGAGTTCTGCACCAGGTAGGCGCTGTGCTTGTGGAAGCCGGTGTGGTTGATGGCGAGGCCGATCTCGAGCAGGCGCGAGGCCCAGCGCAGCTGCTGCTCGGCCCAGGCGGGATCGCGCGGGGCCCAGCCGGCGCGGGCCTGCTCGAACAGCTCGAGGGCGGTGCGCTCGACGCGATCGGCGTGCTCGACGTCGGCGTGGTAGTGGTCCTGGAACCAGCGGATGGTGCGCTCGCGCACGTCCTCGTGATGGATGCGGCCGAGCAGATCGTAGAGCGCGCCCTCGCGCAGCGCGCCGGGCGAGGTGGCCATCTGCTCGATGCCGAGATCGCGGAACAGCGCGTGGAGGATCGCCACGCCGCCGGCGATGACCGGCCGGCGATCGTCGGTGAGGCCCGGCAGCGCCAGCGTTTGCACGCTGCCGGCGCTCACCAGCGCCTTCTTCAGCTTCTTCAGGTTCTTCATGCTGATGCCGTCGTCGCCCCAGCCGTTGGCGCGGGCGATCGCGGCGATCGCATGGATGGTGCCGGAGCAGCCGAGCACCTGCCCCCAGCCGAGCTTGGCGTACGGCCGCACGATCGGCTGCACCTCGAGCTCGGCCGCGACCTCGGCGGCCTCGAAGCGCTTGTCGCTCACCGCGCCGTCGGGGAAGAAGCGCAGCGAATAGCTGACGCAGCCCATGTAGAGGCTGTCGGCCTCGATGATCTCGAAGCCGTCGCCGAGGATGCACTCGGTCGAGCCGCCGCCGATGTCGACCACCAGCCTACGGCCCTGTTGCGGGTTCGTCTGCGCCACCCCCAGGTAGATGAGGCGCGCCTCCTCGCGGCCGGAGATGACCTCGATCGGATGGCCGAGCGCCTCCTCGGCGCGGCGCAACAGCTCGGGGCCGTTCCGCGCCTGGCGCAAGGTGTTGGTGCCGACCGCGCGCACGCGGCCCTTCGGCATCTGGTTCACGCGCTGGCCGAAGCGGCGCAGGCAGTCGAGCGCGCGATCCATCGCCGCGGCGCTGACGTTGCGATCGGGATCGAGCCCGGCGGCGAGGCTCACGCGCTCGCGCAGGCGATCGAGCACGTGGAGCTGCCCGCCCTGGAAACGCGCGACGATCAGGTGGAAGCTGTGCGATCCGAGATCGACCGCGGCGACGAGCTCGGCCTCGGCCGGTGGAACGCTCGCCCGCGTGACTTCCTCGCCCGGCGCCGTCATCCATCGGGCACCTTAACACCGGAGCCGCTCAAATGCGGCCGACGAAATGCGTGCCGGCCTTGCCGTCGAGCGCGTCGACGAGGCGGTCGGGGCTGGTGATGAGCCCGCGGCGGCCGCCGCGCTGGAGGAAGCCGTAGATCGCCTCCACCTTGGGCCCCATCGAGCCCGGCGGAAAGTGGCCGTCCTCGATGTAGCTCTCGCATTCGGCGAGCGTGACCGCGCCGAGGCGCAGCTGATCCGGCTGGCCGTAGCGCAGGTAGACGGCGTCGACCGCGGTCAGGATGATGAGCAGATCGGCGCCCACGTCGCTGGCGAGCACGCTCGAGGTGAGGTCCTTGTCGATGACCGCCTCGACGCCGACGTAGTCGTTCTGCGGCCCGAGCGTGACCGGGATGCCGCCGCCGCCGCCGGCCACCACGATGTGCCCGCCGCGCGCGGCCTCGCGCACCATGTCGCGCTGGATCACCTTGATGGGCCGTGGGGAGGGGACGAGCCGCCGCCAGCCGCGCTTGTCCTGTTTGCCGATGACCCAGCCGAAGCGGTCCTTCCGCTCCTCGGCGACCGGCTGCTCGAGGAACGGGCCCACCGGCTTCGTCGGGCTCTTGAACGCCGGATCGGCCGGATCGACCAGCACTTGGGTGACCATCGTGACGACGCGGCGCTTGATGTTGCGCAGGCGAAGCTCGTTGAGCAGCGACGTCTGCAGGAAGTAGCCGAGGCTGCCCTCGGTCTGGGCCACGAGCACGTCGAGCGGCATCACCGGCAGCTGATCGCGCGTCAGCTCGGTCTGGTTGAGCAACACGCCCACCTGGGGGCCGTTGCCGTGGGTGATGACCGCGTCGTAGCCGCGCTCCACCAGGGTCATGAGCTGCTGGCAGATGCGCCGCGCGTTGCGGCTGGTCTCGGCGTAGGTCCCGGTCTCGCCGGCGAGCATGAACGCGTGGCCGCCCATCGCCACGACCACCATGGGGCGCCCCGCGGGCGAGACCTGCACCGACATGGCGCGATCCTCTACTCCCCGGCGGCGCGCGTCCAATTTCCGCGGATCAGCCGTAGTGGCGGTGATCGACCATGATGCAGCGGTCCTGCACCACCTGGACGCCGCGCGCCTCGAGCGCGCGTGCCACCTCCCCATGGGAGATGCCGAGCTGCAGCCACACGACCTTCGGCAGCGGGGTCATCGCGAGGAACTCGGACAAGTGCGCCGGCAAGCTCTCGGCGCGGCGAAAGACGTCGACGAGGTCGACCGGCTCGGCGATCTCCGCGAGCGAGGCGCGAACGGGCTCGCCGAAGAGCGTGCGCCCGGCGAGCGCGGGGTTCACCGGCACGATCCGGTAACCGTGCGCGCGCAGGTACTCGGGCACGTAGTAGGCGGCGCGCGCCGGATCGTCGTGCGCCCCGAGCACGGCGACGACCCGCGTCGCACGGAACAGGTCGGCGAGGTCGAGCGCCATCGCGCCAGTTGAGCGCAACGGATCCGAAACGCCAAGCCTCGAACGAAGCTCGCCTCCCATGTTTCGAGGGTGCCGCCGTGGCGCCGTTTCAAGCGGTGGTTACCTCATCGGTCGAGGCGAACTGCCACACTGAGGCAACGCGCAGAGCGCCGTCGTGGCGGAACCGCCGCGCGGGACTATCGCAGCTACGCGGGATCGGCGCGCCGCGCTCGCGTGATCCATGGCACATGGCGTGCAGTCGTCCGTGGCGCCATGACGAGCGCGACGGCCGCAAGCGTCCACGACACCGACCCGCTCCCGCGCGCGAGCTCGGCCTGGGACTACATGGCCGAGCCGGTGTACTCGGTGTCGTGCGACGCCAGCGCCCGCGAGGTGGACCGCGCGCTCGAGGAGCGCGACGTCTCGGCGGTGGTGGTGGAGGACGTCAACGGCGACCCCGTCGGCGTGGTCAGCCGTTCGGACCTCGTGCGCGTGGCCTACCACGAGGAGCTGGCGCCGCCGCGGCTGGTGCTGTCGCTGCCCGACAAGCGCGCCGGCGAGGTGATGACCAAGGGCATCGTCACCCTCCCGCCGGAGGCGCCGATCGAGGCGGTCGCGCGGACGATGGCGGACCGCGGCATCGCGCGCGTGTTCGTGTCGCGCGAGAACCTCCTCCTAGGGGTGGTGGGCGCGGTGGAGATCCTCCGCGCGGTGGCCGATCGGCGCATTCCCACGCCGCTCGCGCGCGCGATGTCGCGTCCGTTCCTCACCGTCGAGGCCGACGAAGGCCTGGCGGTGGCCGCCCAGCGCGTGGCCGGCGCCGGCATGCACGGCCTGGTGGTGGTGGAGGACGGCTGGCCCGTCGGCGTCGTCGGCGACTCCGAGGTGCTGCTCGCCCGCCGCTGGCCGCCGCACGTGCCGGTGCGCGACTGGATGCAGCCGCGCGTCTTGTGCCTGCCGGCCGGGATGCCGCTGTTCCGCGCGGCGAGCCACGCGCTCCACAACGACGTCCGCCACGTCATCGTCATGGATGACCGGGGCATGAAGGGGATCATCACCGGCATCGATTTCGCGCGCTCCCTCGCCGTCTGGGACGCGCGCGCCGAATGCTGCATCGAGGAACGAAAGCACCATGTTGCCTGACTTGAACCAAGAACGACCGACCACGCTGTTGACTCCCGACCAGGAGCGCGAGCTCGTGGCGAGCTTCCGCCAGGGCTCGCGGGCCGCGCTGCAGACGCTGGTGAGCGCGCACATGCCGCTGGTGCGATCGATCGCGCGGCGCTACCGCGGCCACGCGCGCCACGACGACGACCTCATCGCCGAGGGGCGGCTCGGTCTGCTCCAGGCGGCCCAGCGCTTCGAGGCGGAGCGCGGCGTGCGCTTCGCGGTGTACGCCGCCTGGTGGGTGCGCGCGTTCGTGCGCCGCTTCGCCCTCGACAACCGCCGCATCGTGCGCGCGCCGTCGACCCGCATCGGCCGCAAGCTCGCGAGCAAGCTGCCGAGCACCATGCAGCGGATGCGGCAGGACGCGGGCCGCGAGGTCAGCGACGAGGAGCTGGCGAGCGCGCTGGAGGCGCCGATCGACGAGGTGGCGTCGGTGCGGCTCGCGCTGTCGACGCCCGATCTGATGCTCGACGACGATTCGAACGTGCGCACCGGCGCGCTGGTCGATCCGAGCTCGACGCCCGAGCAGCAGGCCGCCGATCACGAGACGCAGCTGCGCCTGGCCAAGCGCGTGGCGAAGGCGCTCGAGGCGCTGTCGAGCCGCGAGCGCGAGATCGTGCAATGCCGCTACCTCGACGACGACGGCGCGACGCTCGCGACCCTCGGCGCGCGCCTCGGCATCAGCCGCGAGCGCGTGCGCCAGCTGGAGTCGCGCGCCCGCGACAAGCTCCGCGAGCAGCTGTTCGACGTGGCGTGAACACAGCCGCGCCGCTCGGGCCAAGAGAGCCGCGAAGGTCTCGGCGGCGCGCGCGAGGTGGTACGCTCGGCGGCGCAACCATGATCCATGGCATCAGTGGCATCTACAGTCTGACCGTCTACGTGCACAATCAGAACGAGGCCCTGCGCTTCTACCGCGACATGCTCGGCTTCGAGGTCCGCCGCTACGAGCCGCTCGGACCCGCCGGCAGCTGGATCGAGATGGCGCCGCCGGGCAAGGACACCGTGCTCGTGCTCTACCCGCAGGCGATGCAGGCCGACTGGAAGATGCGCCGCGGCTTCCTGCTGCTCGCGTGCGACGACGTCGCCGCCGCCCACGAGGCGATGACCGCCAAGGGCGTGACCTTCACCCAGGAGCCGGGCTCGCTCGGCTGGGGGATCATGGCGATGTTCACCGATCCGTTCGGCAACGAGATCGGCCTGCTGCAAGTCACGAAACCCGCCGGCGCCACGCCGATGGCGCGCCCCAAGCAGGGAAGCCTGCCGCCACCGCCTCCGCCGCCCGGCCGCCGGCGCTGACGCGGCTTGACCGACGGCGATGCCGCGACCGACTTGGCCGCGGCATGGTTCGCGACGATCCCCGCGCGGCGCAAATTTTGCTCCGTTGAAGCGCAGTGCGCATGCGCCGTTCGTCCCCGCGCCTGTTGATCGGTTGAAGAAAAGAGCCGCATGGGACTCTCCTGGCAACAAGGTCCTCTCTCACCCGGAGCGATCGGCCGCTTTCTCGTGCCGCATCCGCCGCCCAAACGTTTGTTGTACGCCGAACCGCTGCGACGGCGCATGCGCGTGCGCTTCGGCGGACGATGGATCGCCGACAGCGAGCACGTCCTGCTGCTCTTCGAACCCGGCCGCTATCCCGTCGCGTACTTCCCGGAGAGCGACGTGTCGCCGGAGAGCTTGCAACGCGCCGAGCAGACCACGAAGCACCACGACCTCGGGCTCACGTCCTGGTACACGGTCCGGGCGGGCCAGCAAAGCGCCCCCCGAGGCGCATGGCAGCACATCGAGCTGCCCGCCCACGCGAGTGAATTGCACGCACACGTGGCGTTCGCGTGGCCGGCCATGGACGCTTTCTACGAAGAAGACGAACGCATCGTGGGCCACGCCGCCGACAGCTACCATCGCATCGATATCCGCCGGACCTCGCGTCGGCTCGTCGTCCGCCATCGCGAGCGTATCATCGCCGACAGCAAGCGGCCGTTGGTCCTCTACGAGTCAGGCTTCGCGCCGCGCTGGTACGTTCCGCGCGCGGACGTGGATGGGCCCGCGCTGACCTTCGTCGAGCGCCAGACGTTCTGTCCATACAAGGGACTGTGCAGCTACTACGACATCGGCGACGCACATCAGGCGGCGTGGTCCTATCGTGACGCCTATCCCGAAGTCACGCGCATCTCCGACCTCGTGTCGTTCGAGCCAGACGTCGTCTCGGTAGAGCTCGACGGAACCGAGCTCCGTCTCGAGCCGGGTCAGACCGTGATTCCGCACGGCCCTGATCGCGAGCTCACCATCGCCGAGGCGCATCCCCGCGAACAGCCATGAGCCGGCTCCTCTCGGTGAATATCGGGCTTCCGCGCGACATCGCGTGGAAGGGTCGCACGGTGCACACCGGCATCTGGAAAGATCCGCTGCGCGGCCGCTGTCGCGTCGGCCGGTTGAACCTGGAGGACGTCGTCGTCGACTTGTGAAGCTCGTTTCGATGGCTACGAGGAGAGCGCCATGACCACTGTCAAATACCGGAGCGTCGACGTCGACGGTTCCAAAGTCTTCTTCCGTGAAGCGGGGGCGACGGATGCGCCAAAGCTGTTGCTGCTTCACGGATTTCCAACGGCAGGCCACATGGTTCGTGACCTGATTCCGCTCTTGGCCGATCGCTTTCACCTCGTCGCGCCTGACCTGCCGGGCTTTGGCTCGTCCGAGCCTGCCCGCCCATGCACGTTCGATCGCATCGCCGAGATCATCGATCGCTTTACCGAGGTCGTCGGTTTCGAACGCTATGCGGTTTACGTGTTCGACTATGGCGCGCCGACGGGATTCCGACTGGCCGTGAAACATCCCGAGCGGATTGCGGCGATCATCTCGCAGAACGGCAACGCCTACGAAGAAGGTCTCAGCGACGGTTGGAAGCCGATCCGCGCTTATTGGCAAGAGGCCTCGCCGGCCAACCGCGATGCGCTCCGGGCGTTCATGAAGCCCGAGACCACCATTTGGCAATACACCCATGGCGTCGCCGATCGCTCGGCGGTTTCGCCGGACGGCCATTCACTGGACAACTTTTACCTGGCTCGTCCAGGCGCGGTCGAGATGCAGCTCGACCTGCTCGGCGACTATCGGAGCAACGTGGCGCTGTACCCGAGCTTTCAAGCGTACTTCCGCCGGCACAAGCCGCGCTTTCTCGCCGTCTGGGGCAAGAACGATCCGTTCTTCCTGCCGGCCGGCGCCGAGGCGTTCAAGCGGGACATCCCGGACGCGGTGGTGCGCTTCTTCGATACCGGGCACTTTGCGCTCGAGACGCACGCCGGCGAGATCGCCGCCGTCATCCGCGCGTTTCTGACGGACGGAGGCGGCCGGCGGTGACCGCGCCGTCTCCTTGTTCTGATCACGCCTCGGAGGAGGAGGAAGAGGGGCCGGCGCCGAGCAGGTAGAGCAACGCCATGCGAATGGCCACGCCACGGGTGACCTGGTCGAGGATGACGGAGCGCGAGCCGTCGGCGATGGCGGGGTCCATCTCCACGCCGCGGTTGATCGGGCCGGGGTGCATGATGATGGCGTCGGGCTTGGCGTAGGCGACGGTGCGCGGCGACAGGCCGAAGTTCCGCGAGTACTCGCGCGTAGTGGGGAAACGCCCGGGGCCGCCGCCCATTCGCTCCTTCTGGATCCGCAGCATCATGACCACGTCGGCGCCCTCGAGCGCGGCCTCCAGCCGGTGGCACAGGCGCACGCGATCGCGGCGATCGCCGGCGAGGTCGGCGATGCCCTGCGGCATCATGGTATGGGGCGCGCACAGCCGCAGGCGCGCGCCGAGCCGGGTGAGCCCGTAGACGTTCGAGCGGGCGACGCGCGAATGCTCGATGTCGCCGACGATGGCGATCTCCAGCCCCTCCACATGGCCCTTGTGGTGGCGGATGGTGGAGGCGTCGAGCAGCGCCTGGGTCGGGTGCTCGTGGGTGCCGTCGCCGGCGTTGATCACCGCGGCGTCGACGTGGCGCGAGACGAGCTCGGCGGCGCCGGACGCCACGTGGCGCAGGACGATCACGTCGGGCCGCATCGCGGCGAGGTTCTTGGCGGTGTCGAGCAGCGACTCGCCCTTCGAGGTGGACGAGCCCGAGCCCGAGATGTTGACCGCGTCGGCCGACAGGCGCTTGGCGGCGATCTCGAAGCTCGTGCGCGTGCGCGTCGAAGCCTCGAGGAACAGGTTGATGACCGTGCGGCCGCGGAGCGTCGGCACCTTCTTGATCGGCCGCTCGCTGATCTCCAGAAAGGTCTCGCCCAGATCGAGCACCTGGACGATGTCCTCGGCGGAGAGCGGCTCGATGCCGAGGAGGTGGCGGTGCGGGAACGGGCGCGCGCTGTGGGTCATCCGGCCCTCTCGCGCAGCACCACGCGGTCCTTCTGGCCCGGCTCGCCGAGCAGCACGCGCACCGACTGATCGCGCGTGGTCTCGACGGTGAGCCCGGCGTAGTCGGCGTGGATCGGCAGCTCGCGGTGGCCGCGATCGACCAGCACCGCCAGCTGGACCGCGCGCGGGCGGCCGTAGTCGGTGAGGGCTTGCAGCGCGGCGCGCACGGTGCGGCCGGTGTAGAGCACGTCGTCGACCAGCACGATGATCTTGCCGGGCAGCGAGAACGGCAGCTCGGTCGAGCCCACCTCCGGCCGGGGGAGGCCCTCGAAGACGTCGTCGCGGTAGAGGGCGATGTCGATGGCGCCGAGGGGCGGCGGCTCGGCGGCCCCCTCGGCGAGCAGGCGCTGGAGCCGCTCGGCGAGCACCAGGCCGCCGGTGCGGATGCCGACCAGGGCGACCTCGCCGACGCCGGCGTTGCGCTCGGCGATCTGCCGGGCGACGGCCTCGAGGGCGTGGTGGATGCCGCGCTCGTCGAGCAGCTCGCGCCGGTCGACCAGATCTCGATCGCGTTTCATGCGAGGCGAGGGAGGGTTAGCCCCGCGTCCCTTCCCCGTAAAGAGGAACGTGTACGCTCAGCTCCGCGGCTTGCGGGTGCGGCGGGCGCCCGCGCAGGCGTCGAGCAGCGCCGCTTCGGCTTGCAGACCGAGGGCGATCCACGTGCGCATCCGCTCCTGGTAGCCGCCGCCGTCGATCCGCGCGCACAGCCGCGCGCCGTCGATCTGCCACGGTTCCAACAGGATGGAGATCCGCCGCAGCGGCGCGGCGGCCTCGCCGGTCTCGACCCGAGCCATCAGCGCGGCGAGCTCGGCGGCCGCGGCGCGCGCCTCGAGATCCTGCGCGGCCGCGAGATCGGCCAGCGATCGCGTGAGCTCCGCGAGGAGCGCCTCCTGGCGCGGTGACGCCCGGCGAGAAGGGGAAACGAAATGTCTCTTCATATGCATCAATATATATCGAAGGAAATCTTGTTTCCCCTTCTTCCCGCGCGCCCGGGCGGCCGGCCCGGGCTGGCGCCGCGCTATGATCGACGGCGATGACGAGCGACGATCCTGCCGGGGACCTGCCCGAGTCGCTCCGGGCCGGCGAATCGCTGCCGCCGGCTTCGCTGCGGCCGGGTGCAGGGTTGGTGTCGCCGGGCGCGATGGTCGATCATTTCCGCGTCACTCGCCTGGTGGGGCGCGGCGGCATGGGCGAGGTCTACGCCGCGCGCGACATGAAGCTCGGTCGCAAGGTCGCGCTCAAGATGGTGAGCCCCGAGCGGTTCGCGTCCGAGCCGATGCGCCAGCGCTTCCTCTACGAGGCGCAGACGACCGCGCGCTTCAACCACCCCAACATCGTCACCATCTACGCGGTGGGCGAGCACCAGGGCTGCCCCTACCTCGCGCTCGAGTACCTCGAGGGCGAGAACCTCGCCGAGCGCATGCGCGATCACCGCTTGAGCCAGCGCGAGGCGCTACGCGTCGGCCTGAGCATCGCCGAGGCGCTGGCGGAGGCGCACCGCCACGGCGTGCTGCACCGCGATCTCAAGCCGGGCAACGTGCTCATCGGCCGCGACGGGCGCGTGCGGGTGCTCGATTTCGGCCTGGCCAAGGTGGTGGCGGCGCGCGAGAGCGAGCCCGACGCGCCGCCCGAATCGCCGAGCGAGAGCGACGAGAGCCTCGGCGCCGGCACGCCCTCGTACATGGCCCCGGAGCAGTGGCAGGAGGAGGCGTGCACGCCCGCGGCCGACGTGTGGGCGCTCGGCGTGGTGCTCTACGCGATGCTGTGCGGGCGCCTCCCCTATGAGGAGGTCGACTTGCTCCAGCTCGCGCTGGCGGTCGGCGGCACGAGCCCGGCGCCGCGCATGAGCGAGCGCTGCGAGGTGCCGCGCGAGCTCGACGATCTGGTGGCGAGCTGCATGGAGAAGATCGCCGCCGAGCGCCCGTCGTCGCAGAAGGTGGCGGCGGAGCTGCGGGCGATGGTGCACGGCGAGGCGCCGGCGCCGCACGAGGACCAGAGCCCGTTTCGCGGGCTCTTGCCGTTCACGCGCCAGCACGAGCGCTTGTTCCACGGGCGCGACAGCGAGATCGCCGCGTTCGTCGAGCGCGCGCGGGTGCGCACGGTCCTGCCGGTGGTCGGGCCGAGCGGCTCGGGCAAGAGCTCGTTCGTGCAGGCGGGGGTCATCCCGCGCCTGTTGGAGCAGGAGCGCTGGACGGTGCTGTCGCTGCGGCCCGGGGGCGATCCGTTCGGCGCGCTCGCCTCGCGCCTGCTGCTCGGCGAGGAGGGCGCGAGCTCGTCGCAGCGGCTGCGGCGCGCGTTCGACGCCCCCACCCGGCCGATCCGCCGCGCGCCGTCGGGCGACGACGCCGAGC
>JACXTT010011634.1_pt1 | contig 11764 bp, 14 predicted proteins | sample 9270951 | NCBI WGS metagenome assembly JACXTT01 (sample SAMN15532306, study PRJNA645909) | rock metagenome | isolation source: weathered quartz diorite | place: Puerto Rico | collected 2017-06-21 | reverse complement strand
CTGATTCGCAGCGGGTGTGCCGCGCATCCGCGCCGCTGTGTCGCCGACATTTACTAAGTGCATTGCAGCGAATTGAAGTGGCGACGCAGCGACTACCACCATGTAAACCATATCGACCGCGGACATGGTGCGCTCGCGTTTCACGCACACAACGCGCGAGCACTGCGACACGCAGCTCCTCTGCGCCTGCAATGAAGCAGCGCAGATGCAACGGTTCCTTTCCCCTTACGCAATTTCTGCGATTTTCGCCTACTTCACTTTGACGATTACCTTGCCCTTCGCTCTTCCTGTTTCGACATAGGCCATGGCGTCGGCCGTCGAGTCGAACGGGAACACTCGGTCTACAACCGGCTTGATGACACCGGACTCGACTAGGGAGCCAATCTCGCGCAGTTGGGATCCGCTGGCTCGCATGAAGACAAAGGCGTAGTGGACGCCGCGCGATCCTGCTTTCTTCCTGATTCCGTGGCTGAGCAGACGCATGACTTGCTTCAGCGGCCAAGATAGCCGCTGCTCATTCGCAAACTCCGGGGTGGGAGGGCCGGAGATGGAGATAAGCTGACCGCCCGGTTTGAGGACTACCAGAGACTTCTCCAGCACGTCACTGCCGAGACTGTTCAATACCACATCATAGTCACGCAGCGTTGTTTCGAATTGTTGCTTCCTGTAATCGATGACGACATCGGCCCCCAGTGCTTTTACCCAATCGACGTTGCTCGTGCTGGTGGTCGTGGCGACGAAGGCGCCGAGGTGTTTGGCAAGCTGGATGGCGATGGTACCAACACCGCCCGAGCCCGCATGAATGAGTACCTTCTGCCCCGCCTTCAACTTTGCGGTCTCGACCAATACCTGCCACGCCGTGAGGGCGACTAAGGGGATCGAAGCTGCTGCCTCCATGCTCAAATTACTGGGCTTCAGAGCCAAGGAATCTTCCCCGATGGAAATGAACTCGGCGAAAGTCCCAATGCGATCCTGGTCAGGACGCGCGTACACATCATCGCCTGGTTTGAATCGCCGAACGCGCGACCCGACGCGTACGACAGTGCCCGCGACGTCGTTACCCAGAATCAGCGGCAAACGGTAAGGGAGGATCAGTTTGAACTCGCCGCTTCTGATCTTGGAGTCGAGAAGGTTGATACTCGCGGCATGAATCTGGATCAGAACGTCATCGTCCCGCAGCTCAGGCTCCGGCACTTCGCCAATGCGGCCGATTTCCTTCTTGCCGTAGCGGTCAATGATGAATGCTTTCATTTCATATCCGGTCATTTCTCCAGTGACGGTTCAATCAGCGAGGAAAGACAGGGCCTTTGACACGAAGTCAACGTGATTTTGAAAGATTCCGCCGTGCCCAGCGTCCTCATAGATGACCAGTTGCGAATTAGGAATGCGGCGTGCCATGTCGATACTGTTCACGGTCGGCACCATGATGTCGTTATCGCCGTTGGCGATCAGTGTCGGGATCCGGATACTGCCCAGATCCTGAGGCGCTTGCCGGCCCCAGGCCTTGATCGCTTTCAGTTGCCGAGTGAAGGCGCGGGGCGTCGGTCCTTTATCCCTGTTTGCCCGCCGCTCCTTCAGTCGTGCCAGGAAGGCCTTCGCGGCCTGGCGACCATTGGTCGTGGAAGTAAAGAAGAGATAGAACTTGGGATCGCGCAGCGTCAGCAGGCCCTTGAGCATCAATGGCCAGGAGACCGCCCCTACCTTTTCGATGTCCGTGCCACCTGCCGGTCCCGTTCCCGTCAGGATCAACTTGCGCACCAACTTTGGGGCTCTCAGTGCGATGTCCTGGGCCACGAAACCGCCGAGAGAGAATCCGAGTAGATCAATCCTTTCGAAGCGCAGCGCGTGGATCATTGCGATCGTATCCCGTGCCATTGCATCAACGGTCACGGGCGCCGTTCCGCCCGATGCGCCGATCCCCCGATAGTCAATGGCGACGACGCGATGTCTGCTGGCAAGGGCATCGACGATCCGCGGATCGAAATTGTCCAGTACCGCGCCCCAATGGTTGAGAAGGATCAGCGGCACTCCACTGCGAGGCCCCAGGTCACGGTAGGCAAAAGCACTTCCGTTGACTTCGATCAAGCGGTTCGGAGCATTCACGTAGCGCGAATCCGATGCGGGGTGTTTGTCGGTCATTGTTGACTCCATACGTCTGGTCAGGATCGGGATCGGAATTGCCTGCGGGTACCGGGACGAAGCTCAGAGGACGGTGGAACGAGCCGTCACGGGTTTGTACCCTTGTCGCCAAGACCGCACGCCAAGGCCTGCTCCTCCAGGAACTGGATCGCGTGCTTCAGGAAGCGTTCGGGGTACTGGAATTGCGCGCCGTGCCCGGCATCGGGATAAATCAGCAGCTGGGCATTCGGAATGTTCTGCGACAGATGCCACGAGTTGATCGTGGGGATCATGATGTCGTTGACGCCGTTGAGCACCAGCGTGGGCTGCTTGATCGCGTTCAGGAAGGCATAGGGGTTCTCGCCCGGCCTCGGCTGAAGGTAAGCCGCGTGGGCCTCGGACTGGGCCTTGGCGACGTCGGCGGAACTCGGCGGGTCTTGATCGCTGCGCTGGTGGCGCCGCTCCCAGAAGGCCAGGCCCGCCTTTTTCGCGGCCTCAGAACGGCCGAAGAACAGGTAGAGGAAGTCCTCGGCGGTCGGTACCGGGCGCGGCGCCACCTCAAGAACTTTCGGCTCCATCCTGGGATCGCCGCCGCGCAGGCCCGTGCCGAGCAGCAGTAGCTTGCGCACCAGTTGCGGATGGCGCAGTGCCACTTCCTGCACTTGAAAGCCACCGATCGAGAAGCCCAGCAGATCGACCTCGGCCAGGCCCAGCGCCCGGATCACCAGGGCGATGTTGTCCGCCATGTCCTCGATCCGATTGCGGGGCGTTCCGGTCGAGGAGGCGATGCCGCGGCCGTTGAACAGGATGACCTCGCGACCCTCGGCCAGCCCGTCGGTCAACAGAGGATCCCAATGGTCCAGCCCGCCGCGGAAGTGCGCGACGAAGAATAGCGGAACGCCCGAGGGTTTGCCCCAGCGGCGATAGGCGAATCGGTCGCCGTTGACTTCGATGAAGCGGGTCGGTGCGGTCAAATGGGTCGTGCTCATGGCCCAAGTCCTTTGAAAACAGCAACGGGCATTATGATGACGATCATAATCTAACCTGTCAAGAGCTTTGATGATGATCGACATCAATGTATATTGGGCGCCTGACTACCAGCACGAAAAAGGGCGTGAGGACATGAAAGTCACCAAAGCGCAGGCCCAGGCAAATCGGGCGCGCATCGTAGCGACGGCCTCGGCTCTGTTCCGTGAGCGGGGCTACGACGGCGTGGGAGTGGCGGATCTGATGGCGGTCGCGGGCTTCACCCATGGCGGGTTCTACAAGCACTTCCGGTCCAAGTCCGACCTGATGGCGGAAGCGGCCGCGAGTGGCTTTTCGCAGACCGCCGCGAGAGCCGAAGGCGTCGATATCGTCGAGTTCCTCAAGAACTACGTATCGCGCCGGCACCGCGATGCCCGCAGCGACGGCTGCACGATAGCCGCACTTGGCGGCGACGCCGCGCGTCAGCCCGAGGCCATCAAGGCCACGTTTGCGGCAGGCATCGAAGTTCTGCTGGCAGGCCTCGAACGCGACGTACCCATGTTGGGCGACGGGAACCACCGGACAGCGCGTGCCAAGGCGATCGACATACTGGCCCACGCGGTCGGCGCGGTTTTGTTGTCGCGGGCCTGCCCGGACGATTCACGCTTGGCGGATGAAATACTGAAAAATTGTCGCGTTGAAATTCTTGCGTCGGTGGGCAAACCGGGACGCCAGAAACCCAGCCCCAAACACCAAAAAAACGCTTGATGCAAAGAAGAGCCCCAGCCGGTGCGAACCGCGCAATATTGCCGCCGGACCTTCAGGTCGAGTTGCTTGCCCTGGATGCGCAATATGAGGCAACGCGTGCCCCAGTTGGCCTAGTAGAGAAACGCATCGAAAAAGTTCGCGACGAGCTCGTGCGGGTCCGCTTCGAAGTCGCCCCACTCGCAAGTGTTGACGAGCCATGTGGGCGTGATCGTCGACCGGCTGGTAATCGCGCGATAGGCGGCGAGCCGCTTCTCGAACGTTCGTAGAAGTATCGGGACTTCCTGGTCGACATAGTCATGGATTCGCACTTCAGTCTTGGTTCGCCGGGTGTCGCCGATGCAGGCGGCCGCTGTGCTGGATCAGCGCGCCCTTCCATGATGTCGGCGCTGCGAGAATTGGGGGGCTGTTGAGATCGGACCGATAAAGGACTATATTAGGTCCTGAATAGGTTCCAGGAGCCGCCATGCGGTATTCAACCCAAATTAAGCCGATCAGCTACTTAAAGGCCAATGCCGCCGACGTCCTGCAGGAACTGAGGGACCAACGACAGCCGATGGTCATTACACAGAACGGCGAGGCTACGGCCGTGATCCAGGACGTAGCTACCTACGAGCAGACCCAGGAGACGCTGGCGTTGCTGAAAATACTGGCGCTGGGCAATCAGCAGATATCCCAGGGACGGGTGAAGCCGCCGGCCGACGTCGCCAAACGACTGCGCGCCAGATTGACGATTGAGGACTGATGCGCTTTGAAGTCGTCCTCACCGAAGACGCTGAGCGCGACTTGGAAGACATTGTCACCCACATTGCGACGCACGACTCGCGCCAGAGCGCTGAACATGTCCTGAGTCGGATACTTCAAGTCGCCGAGGGTCTTGCCGCAGCGCCGAGTCGCGGATCGCAGCCGAAGGAACTGCGCGATCTCGGCGACCAAGAATACCGCCAAGTGTTCTTTAAGCCCTACCGGCTCATCTATCGCGTCGTAGGGGAGCGGGTGGCCATCTACCTGATCGCCGACGGGCGTAGGGACATGCAAACCCTTTTGACCCGACGACTGCTGAGCGGTGGCAGATAGACCGCTACGCCGAGTTCGCGTCCCCGTCTTTGGCTGTAATTTGTGATGGTATTTCTGGGTTCTGGTGCATTGAGTAGAAATCCTTAATACATTCAAGCGTTTTTGCGCGGGGGAGTCGAATGACACACGCAAAAGCGCGCGACCCGATCTACCGTGGCCGCAGATTTGGATCCGAGACCATCGAGCTCTGTGTTCGCTGGTATGTCACTTACCGCCTGAGTTACCGCGACCTCGTGGCCATGATGGCCGAGCGCGGAATCGCCGTTTCCCATACGACCATCCTGCGCTGGGTGATTCGGTATGTGCCTGAATTCGAGAAGCGCTGGTCCCGCTATGCGCGGCGCGTGAACCCGTCGTGGCGGATGGACGAGACCGCCGTTTCCGTTCGAGGCGGGCGATATTATCTCTACCGAGCCGTGGACAAGTACGGGCGATCGGTTGATTCCTTGCTCTGCCCTGGGCGGGGCGTCGCGGCCGCACAAGCCTTCTTTCGCAAGGCCGTCGATGCCAACTCGCAACGCTGGCCCCATAAGGTCAATCTCGACGGCAACATGTCAAGTTACGTGGCGCTGCGCCTGTTACGCGATGAAAACCCTCGATGGAGTTCGGTCATCGTTCGCAAGCGGCGCTACCTCAACAACATCATTGAGCAGGATCATCGGGCCATCAAACGCCGTTGCGCGCCGATGCTTGGCTTAAAGTCTTTCCGAACGGCGGCCATCACCCTGACGGGGGTAGAACTCGCCCACCGCATTCGCAAGCGTCAATACTCATTCGGTCGAGGCAGATCACGCCAGTCCGAGTCCTTGAAGGATCTCTGGGCGAGGGCGCTCACGTGAACTCCTCGATCGTTCGACCGCGAATGCACCAGAACTCACGGATGGGAAAGCTGACGCCAAATGCCGTTGCAGAACTGAGGCCCGTTCGATACGCCCGAAAGGTCTCGGACGGCGGCGGTTTGTATGTGCTTATCACACCGAACGGCAGTCGGTGCTGGCGATTTGCCTATCGGATGGCGGGCAAACAGAAGACGCTCGCGCTCGGGAAGGATCCCGACGTTTCCCTCGAGAAGGCGAGGGAGCGCCACCAGTTCGCGCGCAACCTGCTGAGAAACGGTATAGACCCTGCGATATTGAAGCACGCGCTGGGTAAGCATACTTTCAGCGTTGCCGTGCGAGAGTGGGTCGTACACCGACACCCATAACATGAAAGTACTGCAAAGACCAAGCGGCTCAAGAATCCCGCGATGGCAGGAGCGTCCCCTCCCAACAGCAACTCATAGGTCTGCCAAAAACATCCCCGGACGATCAGATTCCCGGGGGATGGAACCTTCGGGTCACTGAGCACGGCTGACGCGTTTCAGCTTAGAAGCTCTACATGGCAGAATCTGCGGACGAGATAGAGGGGAACGCTTTGCTATTTCGCGCTTCTGTCAGTATCCCGCAACCCAGTCTTCTCGCTCGGCGCCGGAAAGGCTGCTTTCGACTCCTGAACTCCCGGCGAGCGACTCCGAGATCGGTGACTCCGATCAGCAGAAGCGGACACAACACCAGGAGGACGCAGCGTCCGGCATGCTCCACGACTGGGCCGTGATGGAATTCTAGGGCGATCTAAGTCCCGATCTGCCCGTACTCCGGCTTCCCGCTGCGCTCGAACCGGTGGTAGGTCGCACCCTTGCCGGACGTGACCGACTCCACCTGTTTGAGCGCCACCGGTACCGTTCCGCCGCCAAAGAGCCGCTTGCCGGAGCCGAGTACCACCGGGAAGATGAACAGCCGGTACTCGTCGATCAGGTCGTCGTTCAGCAGCGTCTGGAGCAAGTCGGCGCTGCCCCAGGTATGCAGGGTCCGGCCGGGCTGCTGCCGGAGCTTCCGGAGTTCGGCGACCACGTCGCCCTTGATCAGGCTGGAGTTGTTCCAGGTGGCACGTTCGAGGCTGCGCGACACCACGTACTTTGGCCGCGAGTTGAGCGCGGTCGCGATGGGGTTATTGGGGTCGGTGATCTTGGGCCAGTAGTTGGCGAAGATGTGAGTGTGCTCCCGGTATTTGAGGGGCGTTCTCGGGATTTCTGATCACGGTAGGCGAGGGAGAGCAACCCCCAACCCTCCCGTAACGTGATCGTGGTGCAACGCTGAGATCAAGTCGTGGGCGGGGGATCGAGCTCGGCGATCATCTGCTCGAAGGTGACAGTGAAAGTGGGTTCGTACTGATCTGGGTGGGCGCGTACGAACTCGATGACCTTGCGGTAGCAGTCGGCGGCTGCCTTCCGCTCGCCGCGCGCTTCGTAGACCATCCCGAGCCGATCATATCCATCGTGGACCTGCGGATAGCGCACGAGGAGCTCGCGCGCGGCGCGTTCGGCTTCCTCGAGCTTGCCCTCGTGGACGAGATCGACGGCGGCGTTGGAGTCACGGGTGAGCTGGTCGTCTTCGGCGTCGATGAAGTGACCGCAGCCAGGGCCGTGCTCGTGGCGGGCGGGCTGTGCGGCACGGGCCTCGGCTGCGGCCTTGAGGGCGGCACTCTCGGCGGCTTGATCCTTCGGCAAGCAGCAGCGCTTGTATTTTTGCCCGCTGCCGCACGGGCACGGATCATTGCGTCCGGGCTTGGCCATGATCTTAGGAGAGGGCGCCGATGTGTGAGCAGGTGTTGGGCGATGCGACATTTTACCGGCTGTTGCTGCGCTTCGATGAGGATGTCGCCGCCGCCGAGCGCACCGAAGGCTGCCGGGTTTGTGGTGGCCGGCTCGATGTGTCCGACTTCCGGCGCAAGCCGCGTGGACTCACCCTGGAGCTCGGGGAGCGCTTTGCGGAGCGGCTCTCCTTCTGCTGCGCCGATCGGCGTTGCCGCAAGCGCCGCACGCCGGCCTCGCTTCGCTTCCTCGGGCGCAAGGTCTACCTCGCCGCCGTGGTGGTGTTGATCTCGGCGATGCGCTGCGGGTCGACGCCGAAGCGGATGCGCCACTTGCACCAGCTCATCGGGGTCAGCCGCCACACGGTGGCACGCTGGAGGCGGTGGTGGAGCGAGACGCTGCCGGCGACGCGCTTCTGGGCAGTCCTGGCCGGCACTGTGATGCCGCCGATCGCCGCGGCGGACATGCCGGCCTCGCTCCTTGAGCGCTGGGTCGGCTCAGCGGGTGAGCGGTTGCTCGCGCTCTTGCGGCTACTCGCTCCGCTCACTGTTGGCAGTCTCGCCGAGCACGCTGCCTGAGAGAGCTCACCGCGCCCGCAGAGGATGCCCGTCGCGTAGCCGCTCAACCGCGCTTACGGTGCGCGCATCCGAAGAACGACCGGGGATGCGGGCGTGAGCGGGGCGAAAGACCCTTCGATACACGAGCGGTGGGCGCATCTGCGCTTCTCGGTAGTGGGGCAGTTGCTGGCGGCCCCGCCGCCGAAGGGCCAGTTGCGTGTCGAGCTCGAGCGACTCGCGGCGCGCACCTGGCGTCATCCGGTCACGGGCGAGCCGGTGCGCTTTGCGCTCTCCACCATCGAGCGCTGGCTGCTGAAGGCGCGGCGCGAGCGGCGCGATCCGGTCGGCATCCTGCGCCGCAAGGTGCGCGCCGATGCCGGCAAGCAGCAGCTGCCCCTTGCGATCCGCGAGGTGCTGCGCGCGCAGTACGCCGCCCATCCGAGCTGGTCGGTCAAGCTGCACTACGACAACCTGCGCGCGCTGGCCGAACGCCACGCCGAGCTCGCGCCGCTGCCCTCCTACTCGAGCATCCGGCGCCTCTTCCAGAGCCAGGGCTGGCGCAAGCGCCGGCGGCTCACCACGCGCGACACCGCCGGCGCCGAGCGCGCCGAGGCGCGTCTCAGCGCCCGCGAGGTCCGCAGCTACGAAGTCGAGTATGTCGGTGGGCTCTATCACTGGGACTGTCACTTCGGCTCGCGCCCCGTGCTGACGACCCGGGGACAGTGGGCGAGGCCCGTGCTCTTTGGCGTCATCGACGATCGCTCGCGCCTCGCCTGCCACCTGCAGTGGTATCTGAGTGAGTGCGCGGAGAACATCGTGCACGGGCTCTCGCAGGCCTTCCAAAAACGCGGACTCCCGCGCGCCGGGATGTCCGATAACGGCGCGGCCAACCTCGCCGGCGAGGTGACCGAAGGGCTCGCCCGGCTCGGCATCCTGCACGAGACCACACTCGCCTACAGTCCCTACCAGAACGGCAAGGCCGAGGCGCTGTGGGGCCAGGTCGAAGGGCGCCTCATGGCGATGCTCGAGAGCGTCGCCGATCTGAGGCTCGAGACGCTGAATGAGGCCACCCAGGCCTGGTGCGAGTACGAGTACAACCGCGCCATCCACGGCGAGACCGGCGAGACGCCGCTGAAACGCTTCCTCACCGGCCCCGAGGTGCTACGCCCCTCGCCTGACAGCGCAGCTCTGCGCGCCGCCTTCACCCGATCCGAGCGACGCATCCAGCGCCTGAGCGATGGCACGATCGTGCTCGGCGCGCAGCGCTTCGAGATCCCAAACCGCTATCGGCATCTGCGCGAGCTCGTGGTGCGCTATGCGAGCTGGGATCTCTCGACGGTGCATCTCGTGGATGAGCGCTGCGGGCAGCAGCTCTGCCGACTGTATCCGCAAGACAAGACCCGCAACGCGAACGCCGTGCGCGCCCCGCTCGTCCCGCTGGTGGCCTCGGTGCCGACACCGTCCACGCCGCCGGCGGCGGCGGGTCAGATGGCGCCGCTCCTCGAGCGGCTGCTGCACGAGCGTGCCGCCACGGGGCTGCCGCCGGCGTATCTGCCGAAGGACGAACTCCTACCCCCCGATGAAGGTGACGCGCCGTGAACAAAAAGCTCCTCTCGCTCTATGGTCTGAAGTGGAACCCCTTCGCCGTCGAGGTGCCCACCGAGGCGCTCTACGTCAGCCCCCGCGTGGACTCCTTCTGCTGGCGTGTCGAGCAGCTCATCGATGAGGGCGGCTTCGCGCTCATCACCGGGGCGCCGGGAGTGGGCAAGTCCGCCACCTTGCGCGTGCTGAGTGAGCGGCTCTCGCTGCTGCGCGATGTGCAGGTCGGCGTGCTCTCACGCCCCCAGGCCGGCATGGCCGACTTCTACCGCGAGATGGGCGATCTCTTCGGCGTACAGCTACATCCGCACAACCGCCACGCCGGCGCCAAGGTCCTGCGCGGCCGCTGGCAGGCCCACATCGACGCCTCGCTCTCCCGCCCGGTGTTGATCGTCGATGAGGCGCAGGAGGTCGTCGCCCCGGTGCTCGCGGAGCTGCGCCTCCTGTCCTCGGCGCGGCTCGACTCGCATCTGCTCTTGACCGTGGTGCTCGCCGGCGATCAGCGCCTCATCGAGCGCTTCCGCAGCGAGGAGCTCTTGCCGCTCGGCTCCCGCATGCGCGTGCGCCTCGCTCTCGAGCGGGCCACGCCCGAGGAGTTGCGCGAGTGTCTCGCGCACGCGCTCGCCAAGGCCGGCGCGCCGAAGCTGATGACCGCCGAGCTCATCAGTACGCTCTGCGATCACGCGCAGGGGAACCTGCGCGCGCTCATGAACATGGCCGGCGAGCTCCTGACAGTCGCCGCCCAGCGCGAGGCGCGCCACATCGACGAGCAGCTGTTCTTCGAGACCTTCACCCCGGCGGCGGCCCAAGCTGCCGCCGTGCCCCTGAAGCTCCCCGCGCGCAAGCGATGATGCTCCCGGTCGAGCCCGCGTACCGCCTGGCCGCCCGGGCCGATGAACCACGCTGGCTCGTCGAGAGTCTGTGGAGCGACGAGGCCGTCGGCATCGTCGGCGGGGAACCGAAGTGCTGCAAGAGCTTCCTCGCCCTCGATCTCGCGGTCGCGGTCGCCTGCGGGCGCCCCGCACTGCGACACTTCCCCGTGCCGCATCCGGGGCGAGTGCTGCTGTATGCCGCGGAGGACGCGCTCCACATCGTGCGTCGCCGGTTGGACGGCATCTGTGCCGCAGCCGAGGTGAGCTTAAGCGAGCTGGATGTCCAGGTGATCACCGCCCCGACCGTGCGGCTCGATCTGCCGAGCGATCGCAGCCGGCTCGAGCACACCGTGGAGGCGCTCAAGCCCCGCCTGCTGGTGCTCGATCCGTTCGTGCGGCTGCATCGCGTCGATGAAAACGCCTCCGGCGAGGTCGCTCCCTTGCTCGCCTACCTGCGGGAACTCCAGCGCCGTCATGCGCTCGCCGTGCTCGTCGTGCATCACGCCAAGAAGGGCGCCGGACGCATCCGGGCCGGCCAGGCGCTGCGCGGCTCCTCCGAGTTCCACGCCTGGGGCGACTCCAATCTCTACCTGCGCCGCCTCGATAACACACTCACACTCACCGTCGAGCATCGCGCCGCCCCTTCGATGCCGCCGATCCATCTCGAGCTCGTGCAACGCGCACAGTCCCTGGCGTTGGAAGTGCGCACCCTCGCCGCCGGTCCCCATGCCGAAGCCTCGCCCCCCACCTCCGTCGACGAGCGCATCCTCAATGCACTCCGTCACGCCGAGCGTCCGCTCCCCGCCGCCCAGCTACGCGCGCTGTCCTGCGTTCGCAAGGCGAGCTTCTATGCACGGCTCCTCGAGCTCACCCGCTCGGGCCGTCTCGTCCGTTCACCCGAAGGCTATCGCCTCGCTGTCACCGCCTGAGGGGGCGGCTCACCCCCAATCCCTTCGGTTCCCCGTCCCGGTTCCCGTTCGCTCTACAGCGTGCGGGAACCAGACTCGGGAACCACATCAAAATGCTTGATCCGACCACCATCAAAAAGCGAGCGCGTGCTCAGCCGGCCTACGTGTCACGCCCATCTAATGCGTACGCCCCTTCTCTGGGTGGGTGGGCTATGCTCGTTGCTGTCGAGTTCCCCTCGACCGGCTGCTGGGAGATCTCGGGCGAGTACAAAG
>JACXTT010011633.1_pt1 | contig 11765 bp, 11 predicted proteins | sample 9270951 | NCBI WGS metagenome assembly JACXTT01 (sample SAMN15532306, study PRJNA645909) | rock metagenome | isolation source: weathered quartz diorite | place: Puerto Rico | collected 2017-06-21 | reverse complement strand
GCCGACCAATTCGTGCGACTGGCGCTTGACGACCGCCATCGAATAGCCGGTCCCTTGCATCCAGTCGGTCAGCGCGCCGCGAACCAGGTCCTTGACCTCGCGTTCGCTGCGGGGTGCGGTTTTGGACCAGCACTGCTCGAATGCAGGCTGCACGACCGCGCGCCAGATGCGCGGGACATCCGCCCCATCGAGCTGGCGCAGCACGCAGTGCTCGGTGAACCAGCGAAAGTAGCGCGGCAGCAGTGCGTAGGCACGTTGCTCAGCCGAAGTGGGCGTCGAGGTTCCGCTCATGACCGTCTCCCTGACAAGTTCTCTAGATCCCCCGCGAACGTGGTAGGGACAGCCGTTCGCTGGAACCTATTGTGGGGATCGACTGGATGGACTACACCTTGAAATACGTGAGGGAATGGCGGAAATGAGGCGCGACTCTGTCAGGGGAATTCTGACAGCCTACGGAGGCGTACCACCAGGCTGTCGCCCGATGCGGCAACTGCACCGCAATTGCGCCATAACTGCAGCCTATTTGAGCTCTTCGGACAGGAATCGCGCCAGGTCGCGGATTTCCTCCTCGCACACCGAATGTGGGATCGCGTATTCGTGCCATTGAGAGCGGCACCCGAGCGCCGACAGAGCCTCGCGGGAAGCCTGGGCACGGTCGATCGGTACCACGGTGTCATCGCGGCCATGCGCCATGAAGATCGGCGTCGCGCGCCCCGCCGCGGTCGCCTCCGAAACGGCGGCGGTCGCAAGCGGCAGATAGGCCGACAGCACCACCAGAGACGCCAGCGGCTCGGGCTGGCGCAGGCCTGTTTGCAGCGTGATCGCGCCGCCCTGGGAGAACCCGGCCAGCACAATCCGTGAGCGCGCGGTTCCACGCGCGACCTCGCGCTCGATCAGCGCTTCGACCTGAGTCTGCGACTGCCGGATGCCGGCCTCGTCCTCGCGCCAATCGATCTGCGCGCCCAGGATGTCGTACCACGCCCGCATCACGTAGCCGCCGTTGATCGTGACCGGCCTCATCGGAGCGTGAGGAAAGACGTAACGCGCCGCCGGCGCGCCCAGCGCCTGCAGCTCGCGCACCAGCGGAACGAAATCGAAGCCGTCGGCGCCCAATCCATGCAGCCAGATGATCGAAGCGCCCGGAGCAGGGCGTGTCTGAAGCTCGACGCACTCGAGCAACGCGTGCTCGGTGCCTTCGCTCAACGGGAGCCTCCGGATGAGGAAGCGGGGGTTGAGGAGCGCCGCGCGGACTTGGGTCGAAACGCCGCCACGACGTCGTCGTTGGTCTCGACATACGGTCCCCCGATGAGCTGGATGCAATAGGGGACGGAGGCGAAGATGCCGGGCACGGTGCGGCCCGAAGCGGCATCGCGCAGCCCGCCAAGCGTTTCGGTGATCGACTTGGGCTGGCCCGGCAGATTCAGGATCAGTGCCGCGTGATTCGCCGTTTCGCGCAATACGCCAACCTGCCGCGACAGCACCGCCGTGGGCACGAATTCCAGCGAGATGCGCCGCATGTGCTCGCCGTAGCCGGGCAGCTGGCGCGTGGCCACGGCCAGCGTCGCCTCCGGCGTCACGTCCCGCCGCGAGGGGCCGGTCCCTCCGGTGGTCAGAACCAGATCGCAGCCGACCTGATCGACCAGCTCGATCAGCGTGGTCTCGATTTGAGCGCGGTCATCGGCAATCAGCCGCTCGTGTGCCTGCCAGGGCGATTTCAGCGCGGCGCCCAGCCAGTGGTGCAGAGCCGGCACCCCCTCGTCGGCATACTGCCCGGCCGAGGCGCGATCCGAGATCGAGACCAGCCCGACCACCAATTCGTCGGGGTGGCTGCGCACCGCGCGGCTCACGGCCCGGCCCCGGGTTTGCCGGTGACCTCCGCCAGTGCCGCGCGGATCGCGTCGGCATCGGCCTGGCGCATCAGGCGTCCGACGTATTGCAACTGCCGGCGCAGCGCCTCGCGCGCGGTGATCCGGCGCGCCAGCTCGATCTGCTCGCGTAGCGCCTCGGGCAGCTCGATTCGGGCGAGCTGCGCCGGCGCAAGAGCGGCCAGCCGCTCGCCCAGCCGCTGCAGCTCGTGCATCTGCCGCTTCAGCCGGGTCTTGCTCGGGGGCTCGCGCGGATCGGCTGCCGGGGCGCTTTCGGTCGGGTCGTCGTGAGTCAGTGGTCGCATGGCGGGCACTCGTTATGATAGCCACCCGGCCGAGATTCCCTGCCAGAGCAGCGGCGCGGGCCGTGTGCTGAACCAACAAAAAACGCAGGCGCCCCATGAACGTACGGTTATCGATCCCGCAGGAACAGTTGCGAGACATCGCATCGCAGGCGCTGCAGATCGCAAAGGACCTGGGCGCGACCGCCGCCTTGTGCGAAGCGAGCGAATCGAGCGGCCTGTCGGTGACCACGCGCAAGACGGTGGTCGAAACGATCGAGAACACGCGTGACAAAGGCGTTGCGATCACCGTCTACATCGGCCAGCGGCGAGGTCACTCCTCGACATCGGACTTCGCGCCGACGGCGCTGCGCGAGGCGGTGCAGGCGGCCTACGACATTGCGCGCTTTACGGCCGAGGACGATGCGGCCGGCCTTCCCGACGAGGACATGCTGGAGCGCTCGCCGACTCAGCTGGACCTGTTTCACCCATGGGAAATCGAGACCGACGATGCGATCCAGATCGCCCAGCGCGCCGAGCAGGCCGCCTTCGACGTGAGCTCCAGCGTGGTCAACTCCGAGGGCGCCAACGTGTACGCCTCGGGCGGGCACTTCGTGCTGGCCAATACGCTCGGCTTCGTGGCCGGCTATCCGTACTCGCGACACTCGATCTCGGTGGCGCCGATCGCGCGCGACGCCAGCGGCATGCAGCGCGACGATTGGTACTCGGCCTCGCGCGCCCCCGAGCAGCTTGCGGAGGCCGAGGCGATCGGAACCTACGCCGCGCAACGGGCCCTGGCCCGACTGGGCGCGCGCAAGCTTCGAACCCGGCAGTGCCCGGTGCTGTTCGAGGCGCCGGTAGCCTGCGGACTGCTGGGCAATTTCATCCAGGCGGCTAGCGGCGGAGCGCTATACCGGAAGGCCTCGTTCCTGGTCGACGGACTGGGCAAGCCTCTGTTCGCTGACCACATCACGGTTCGCGAGGATCCGTTCCTGCCGCGCGCGTTGGGCTCGAGCCCGTTCGACGAGGAAGGCGTCCGCGGGCAGCGGCGCGACGTGGTGACCGCGGGCGTGCTGAACGGCTACTTCCTATCCAGTTACTCGGCGCGAAAACTGGGGATGAAGACGACCGGCAACGCCGGAGGTGCACACAACCTGGAGTTGCGCTCGTCTCTGACACAAGCGGGCGATGATTTCGCGCAGATGCTGCGCAAGCTGGACCATGGGCTTCTGGTGACCGAACTGATCGGGCAGGGCGTGAACGTGGTGACCGGTGATTACTCCCGCGGTGCCACCGGCTTCTGGGTCGAGCGCGGCCGGATCCGCTACCCGGTCGAAGAAATTACCGTGGCGAGCAACCTGCGCGACATGTTCCGCGGTATCCGCGCGGTCGGGGCAGACCAGGTGATCCGCGGCGGACGGATCAGCGGTTCCGTATTGATAGAGAAGATGACGGTCGGCGGAAGCTGATCGGCGCCCTCATCCTGTCCTTCTCCCGCAAGCGGGAGAAGGGACCTGCTAAACCTCTCCTCTCCCGCTTGCGGGAGATGGGCCGGGGGTGAGGGTAGCGCGTTGCGCCAGCACTTCCTGCCAGCGCTTGACCTCGGCGGCCACCCGCGCCGGCGCGGTGCCGCCGACGTGGTCGCGCGCAGCGACCGACCCTTCCAACGTGAGCACCTGAAATACGTCGGCGCCGATTTGTGGGGCCAGGGCCTGCAGCTCCTGCAGCGGCAGCTCGGGCAACGCGCGGCCGAGCTCGTCGGCGCGGCGCACCGCGCGCGCCGCCGACTCATGCGCGTCGCGAAACGCAACGCCGCGGCGCACGAGGTAGTCGGCCAGATCCGTCGCGGTCGAGTGCCCCTGCAGCGCGGCCCGGCGCATCGCATCGCAGTCGACCCGGATTCCGGGAACCATTTCGGCGAACGCCCGCAGCGTCGCGTGCAGCGTGTCGATCGTGTCGAACACCGCCTCCTTGTCCTCCTGGTTGTCTTTGTTGTACGCGAGAGGCTGGCCCTTGATCATCGTGAGCAGGGCCACCAGGTTGCCGATCGCGCGCCCGCTCTTGCCGCGCGCCAGCTCCGCCACGTCCGGATTGCGCTTTTGCGGCATGATCGAAGAACCCGTGGTGAAGCGGTCCGGAAGCGCGATGAAGCCGAAGCCGGGGCTGAGCCACAGCACCAGCTCCTCGGCCAGCCGCGACAAGTGCGCCATCAGCAGCGCGCCGGCCGCGCACAGCTCGATCGCGAAGTCGCGGTCCGAAACCGCGTCGATCGAGTTGCGGCATACCACCTCGAACTTCAGATCGCGCGCCACGCGCTCCCGGTCGATCGGAAACGTGGTGCCGGCTAGGGCGGCAGAGCCCAGCGGCAAACGGTTGATGCGCCGGCGCGCATCGATCAGGCGCTCGCGGTCGCGCTCCAGCATCTCCACATACGCGAGCAGATGATGCCCGAACGTCACCGGCTGAGCGACTTGCAGATGCGTGTAGCCGGGCATCACGGTGCTCGTGTGCGCGGCCGCCAGTTCCACCAGAGAGGCTTGCACCGCATCGATGCCTTCGACGAGCCGATCAACCTCGCCGCGCAGGTAAAGCCGCAAATCGGTGGCGACCTGGTCGTTGCGCGAGCGCGCAGTGTGCAGGCGCTTGCCGGCGTCGCCGGCGAGCTCCGTCAGGCGTGCCTCCACATTCAGATGCACGTCCTCGAGCGCCACCTGCCACTGGAAGGTGCCGGCCTCGATCTCGGTCAGAATCTGTTGCAGGCTCTGTGCGATGCTCGCCAGGTCCTGAGCACTCAGCAGGCCCACCGCCGCCAGCATCGAAGCGTGCGCCAGCGAAGCCTGGATGTCGGCGCGGGCCAGCCGCCGGTCGAAGCCGACGCTCGCCGTGTAGTTGAGCACGAACTGCGCTACCGGCTCGGCGAACCTCCCGGACCACGCGCGGTCCTTGGCGTGCAGCGGGGAGTCATCGCGCATTTTCTCGCGCGGTCTCTCGTCCTGGCCCGCAGGTTGGGCGGGGTGGCTCTCTGTCATTTCGGCGCGGGCTATGCAAGACTGTGAGTTCGAAGTGTAACGAGGGCGGGGTCGGGAGCGACGCCTGGACTGGCCACGTGATGCGAGATCTGCCTGCCCCGAAATCGGCCACGCCACTAACTGCGGTCGAGGCGTCCCGCGCGCGTCCGCCGGCCGAGCTGCCTGCCGGGCTGATACCGGACGGATGCAACCTGGGCACGTTGCTGCGCGTGAGCGTCGGTGTGAACGTCGTGGCGCTGATCGGCACGCTGGCCGCGACGTCCGAGTCGGGCCAGTTCAACGCCGCGTTCCTGTCCACCGCAGCGGTCCTGGAGCCGGTGACCTTGTTGACTCTGCTCGCCTGGTGCGCGTTGCGCCGACTGCTGCCGCCGCTGCCGCCAGCCAGGTCGGCCGCAATACAGCGCGCGCTGGCCTGGGCAACGCCCGCTGTGGTCGCGTACGCCGTGTTGCGTCTGCTGTTGGGGCCGGGCGAGCCGGTCAGCCGCACCGTCTGGGCCGGGTCGGCCGTTGCTTTGGCCGTTGGCGTGGCGGTGCAGCATTACCTGGAGTTGCGCTCGCGCGCCTTCTCGCCCGCGATGGCCGAGGCCAAGCTGCAGGCGCTGCAGTCGCGGATCCGTCCGCACTTCCTGTTCAATAGCCTGAACGCGGTGTTGGCCGTCGTCCAGTCGGATCCGGCGCGTGCCGAGCGCATGTTGGAAAATCTGGCCGAACTGTTTCGCGCCGTAATGGGCGACGTGCGCCAGCTGGTTTCGCTGGAGCACGAGTTGGATTTGTGCCGCAGATATGTCGAAATCGAGCAGACGCGACTGGGGGAGCGGCTGCAAGTGAACTGGCAAATCGCGCCGGTTCATCCGCGCGCACGCGTGCCGCAGCTGCTGCTGCAGCCGATCATCGAGAACGCGGTGCGCTACGGCGCTGAGCGCGTGGCCGGGACGTGCGAAATCGACGTGAAAGTGCGCCAGCGGGGCTTTGCGCTGGAGATCGGCGTAAGCAATCCGATCGCGCGCGAACCGGTCCAGCGCGAAGGCAATCAGATCGGGCTGAACAACATCCGCGGGCGCCTGGCGCTGATCTACGATCTGGAAGCGCGGCTTGAAACGCGCGTGCGGCGCGGGCGGTTCGAACTGACGATGACGATTCCAGTGGAAAACAAGGCGGCCTAGTGTCCTGCGTCGGAGGCTCCGCGAGCACCATGCCAGGCAAAGTCCAATTGCGTCCCACAACACGAACATGCTCAACGTTCTGATCGTCGACGACGAGCCGCTCGCGCGTTCGCGCTTGACGCAGCAGCTGACGGAATGCGGCCGCCAGATGGACCTGAAGCTGGTCGGAACCGTGGAGGGCGGGCTGGCGGCGCTGGAGGCGGTCGACCAGTTGCACCCGGACGCGGTGCTGCTGGACATCATGATGCCGGACATGGGTGGCATCGAAGTGGCGCGCCACCTGGTTGCGCGCGAGGCACCGCCGGCCATCATCTTCGTGACGGCCTTCGACGAGCACGCGTTGCCCGCGTTTGAGGTTCAGGCCCTGGACTATCTGCTCAAGCCGGTGCGCACCGAGCGTCTGCTGGATGCCTTGAAACGCGTCCAACGCTTGAAACGCAACGAGCCGCGCATCGAGGAACTGGCGCGAACGCTGGGCGCGTCGCGCAGTCACCTGACCGTTTCGGAGCGGGGCCGGATGGTGCTGGTGCCAATCGAGGAGATCGTTTACCTGCGCGCGGAATTGAAGTATGTGACGATCCGAACCATACAGAAGGAGCACCTGACCGAGGAATCGCTGACTGCGCTGGAGCAGGAATTCGGCGAGCGCTTTGTGCGCATCCACCGCAACGCGCTGGTGGCGCGCACGGCGATTCAGGGCTTCCAGCGCGTGAAGGCGCGCCCCGACGGCGACGCCGAGCCCGGCGAGGGCCACTGGGAAGTGGTGCTGAAGACGATCGCCGAGCGCCTTCCGATCAGCCGCCGGCAGTGGCCCACCGTCAAGTCTGCCACCGGCGTCTGACCCGGCACCCCGCTCGAAGCCGATCCTCCCGATTTTCCGTTCCGAAGCTGCCGTTCGTGGCAGGAAGCAGCGCTGTTCGAAGGTGAGATTTGTGAAACGGTTAGACTGGCCCGGCCATGCAGCGCCTGATCATCGCCACCCGCGCCAGCCCGCTTGCTCTGTGGCAGGCCGAGCACGTACAGAACCTGCTGCGCCACGCGCACCCGGGCCTCGCGGTCGACCTGTTGCGGCTTTCCACGCGCGGCGACCAGGTGCTGGACCGGTCGCTGGCGAAAATCGGCGGCAAGGGATTGTTTGTGAAGGAACTGGAGATGGCGCTGATGGACGCGCGCGCGGACATCGCGGTGCACTCGTTCAAGGACGTGCCGATGCAGTTGGAGCCGCAGTTCGAGATCGGCGCGGTGCTCGAGCGCGAGGATCCGCGCGACTGCCTGGTGAGCAGCCGCTTCGGCAGCCTGGAGGCGCTGCCGGCTGGCGGTCGCGTAGGCACCTCGAGCCTGCGACGCGAACTGGCGGTGCGAATCCATTATCCGGCGCTGCAGGTGGGCCCGGTGCGCGGCAATGTCGGCACGCGGCTGGCCAAGCTCGACCGCGGCGAATTCGATGCGCTGATCATGGCTGCGGCCGGACTGAAGCGCCTCGGTATGACCGACCGGATCCGGGCCATCCTGCCAACCTCGCAGTTTCTGCCGGCGCCCGCGCAGGGAGCGCTCGCGATCGAAATTCGGGCCGGGGACGAGGAGGTGCGCCCGCTGATCGCCCGCCTGGAACATGCGGCAACGCGAGCCGCGACATGTGCCGAACGGATGGTGTCGCGCGCGCTGGGGGGCAGCTGTCAGGTGCCCCTGGCCGCGTATGCCGAGGTCGAGAGCGGCGAGCTGCGGCTGCGCGCCTGGGCGGGCAACGTGGCCCGCGCCCGCGCTATTTACGGGCAAGCTTCCGGCTCCTTCGAGCAGGCCGAGGCGCTGGGGCGCGCGGTCGTCGGCCAGATGAAGGCGCAGGGCGTCGACGAATTGTTGGCCGTGAATCCGGAGGCGGGTTGACTGCCGCCAGCGCAATCAGGCGCGGCACCATCGCCCTGGTCACCCGCCCCGGCGAGGCCGGGCAGCGTCTGGCGTGTGCGCTGCGCGACCGCGGCCACGGCGCGCTGTGGTGGCCGGCGTTCGACCTGCTGGCGCCTTCGGAGTTGGAGCCGCTGCAGGCGTTGCTGCAACGTCTGGCTGAGTTTGACCTCGTCGTATTTGTCAGCGCTGCCGCGGTGCGGAGCATGGCGGCGCTCGACTGGAGCGGGAAGTGGCCGGTCGGGACGCGGATCGCCGCGGTCGGGGCCGGTACGCTGCAACTGGCTCGTGCAATGCTGCCGGGAGCGGAGGTCGCTCGCAGCATCGGACCCGCCGAAGACGCGCAGCAGGCGGGCTCGGAAGCGCTTTGGGAGGCGCTGCGACGCGAGCCTGAGCTGCCGCGCCGGGCGCTGATCGTGCGCGCCGAAACAGGCCGCGATTGGCTCGGTGACCGCCTGCGTGACGGCGGCTGCCCGGTCGAGTACGCGAGCGTGTATCGACGCGTGGTGCATATCCCGAGCCGCGAGCAGCGCGCCGCGCTGGCGGCATCGCACGGCGCCGGCGACCGCGTGGCATCGATCGTCACCAGTTCCGAAGCAGTCGGCGCGCTCGACCGGCAATTCGCGGAAACGCCGGACACGAAGGCTTGGCTACGCCAGGGGCTGGCGCTGTGCTCGCACCCGCGCATTGCGGACGCGTTGCGCGCGGCCGGCTATACGGTGGTGCGCGAATGCGAGCCGTCGGCATCCGGCGTGGTTGACGCGATCGACGGGGCTTGCTGCAGCGAGCGTAGCCCACGACCTGCCCAAGCGAGCGCTCGGTGAACGACTTGGCCACCGAAGCCCCGCCGCAAGAGCAGGAGCCGATCGTAGCGCCACGCTTGGTTCGTACGGGTTCGAGTGCTTGGGTCTGGGTGCTGGCGATCGCTGTGCTGGCGACCGCCGGCGCCGTGGTGGCGTTGCGCCTGGCCGCGTTGCAACGCGCGCTGGGCAGCGTGCAGCAGCGCAGCGAGGAAATGGCAGCGCTCCACGCGAGCGATGCCGCCGAACGTCAGGTGCTGCAGGAACGAATCGAGGCGGCTCTTCGGCGCACCGAGCAGCTCGAGCAGCAGCTGACGCAGACTTCGAGCCGCGACACGGCGGCCGATGCCGAGCTGCGCCGCTTGCGCGAGGAGCACGTGCTGGCCGAAGTTGACGAGCTGCTGACGCTGGCCGGCAGCCAGCTGCAAGTGGTGCGCGATCCGAACGCGGCGATCGCGGCGCTCGCCAGCGCCGATGCGCGCTTGGCGCGCGTGCCGCGTGCGCAGTTTTTTGCGCTGCGCGAAGCCCTGGCCCGCGACATCGAGCGGTTGCGCAAGACGCCGGCGGTGGACATCTCGGGTACGGCGATCCGGATGGACCGGCTGGTGCAGGGCGTGGATGCATGGCACTTGCTGGCGGATCCGACCCGGCACTTGGCGGCGCCGTCGCCCAAGCTTCGTCCCGACATCGTACCGCCGAGCCGCTTCGGCTGGGTCGGTCGCGAGCTGGGCGACACGCTGCGCGACCTGGTGCGGATCCGCACCGTCGAAGCGCCCGACTCGCTGCTGCTGCCGCCGGATCAGCAGCCTTTGGTGCGTGAACACTTGCGTGTGCGGCTGCTGATGACACGCCAGGCGCTGTTGATGCGCAACCAGACACTGTTCCGCGCCGACCTGGCCGACAGCCTGGCGATCATCAATCGCTATTTCGACCCCAGCGATCCTCTGGTCGCCGCGGCGCTGGTGCAGATCAAGGCGCTGTCGGCGAGTGTGATCGACGTGCCGATGCCGACGCTGGACGACAGCCTGGCGGCGCTGCGGGCTGCGCGCTCCCCATGAAGTCGCTGATCGGTCTTGTGCTGCTGGCACTGCTGGCGGTGCTGTCGGCGATGCTGCTGAAGGAAAGCGTGGGCACCGTCGTGTTTCTGGTGCCCCCCACCCGGGTCGACCTGTCGGTGGGCTTTTTCATCCTGGTCGCTCTGATCGCGCTGTGGCTGACGTTTTGGCTCGGACGCACAGTGCAGCGGCTGGCGGCGTTTCCCGAGCGCGTGCGCATCTATCGCGCACGTCGCAACGAGCTGGGGGCGCACCGCGCGCTGTACGACGCGCTGCGCGCGCTGCTCGAGGGCCGCTTCGTGCGCGCCGAACGGGCCGCGCAGGACGCGCAGAACACGCCCGAGGTCGCCGGCATGGCGGCGCTGATCGGGGCGCGCGCTGCCCACCGATTGCAGGAATACCAGCGGCGCGACCACTGGCTGGAGCAAGCTGAATCGGACCGGGAGATGGCCACCGCGCGCCGGGTGGTGAGCGCCGAGCTGTGGGCCGAGCAGCGCGAGCCGGCGCGCGCGTTGCAGGCGATCGACGCGCTGCAGTCCTCGGGAGCCCGTCACCTGCACGCGATGCGGATCGCGTTGAGCGCCCATGTGCAGGCCGGCCACTGGCGCGATGTGATGCGCACGGTCCGCGCACTGGAAAAGCGGCACGCGTTGGACGCTGAGGCGGCCGCGAGGGTGCGCCGGATCGCGGTTCGGGGCCTGCTCGCCGATGCTTCGGACGATCCGAACGGGCTGGAGCGCACCTGGCTGGCGGTCGACGCATCCGACCGCATAGTGCCTGAGATTGCGCTGGACGCGGCTCGCCGCCTGAACGTTGCCGGCCGGGGTCGTGCCGCCGCGGCCGCGCTGGAGGCGGTGCTGGAGCGCAACTGGGACGAGCGCCTGTTGGACGAATACGCGCGTTGTGAGGAGCCCGGCTCGCGCGCAACGATCGAGCAGGCCGAGGGGTGGTTGAAGGAGCATCCGCGCAGCAAGCCGTTACTGCGATGCCTGGCATTGATTTGCCTGCGCGAGAAGCTTTGGGGCAAGGCGCGCGCCTACCTGGAGGAGTGCCAGCGCCTTGGCGAGGATGCGCAGACGTCGCTCGCGCTGGCCGAGCTGGCCGAAGCGATGGGTGATGGGGAAGGCGCGGCGCGCTACTTCCGCAAGGCGGCCCTGGGCATGGCGCAGCGACCGGCGGAAGAGGCCGCGCCCCGTGCGCCGCGCACGATCCGCCGCGAGGCGACCTGGTAAGGTCACACGTGCGAAGCTTGTGCAGACCGCGGGGGTGCTCGAGGGGGCACTGAGATTCATATAGAGGAGAGGTCAGCCGATGGGATTGGATCGAGTCAATGCCGGGCGGGCGGTGCCCGACGATTTCAACGTCGTGATCGAGATCCCGATGAATGCAGACCCGATCAAGTACGAGGTTGACAAGGAGTCGGGCGCGATCTTTGTGGACCGCTTCATCGGCACCGCGATGCACTACCCGTGCAACTACGGCTACGTGCCGCGCACGCTGAGCGACGACGGCGATCCGATCGATGTGCTGGTTATCACGCAGTTCGCGTTACAACCAGGCGTCGTCGTGCGCTGCCGCCCTTTAGGGGTGCTGGACATGCAAGACGAAGCCGGCGGCGACCAGAAGCTGCTGGCGGTGCCGATCGACAAGATCCTTCCGTGGTACAAGCA
>JACXTT010011632.1_pt1 | contig 11765 bp, 9 predicted proteins | sample 9270951 | NCBI WGS metagenome assembly JACXTT01 (sample SAMN15532306, study PRJNA645909) | rock metagenome | isolation source: weathered quartz diorite | place: Puerto Rico | collected 2017-06-21 | reverse complement strand
GGAGCAGAGCGCCTTCATCTTCTACACGTCGGGGACCACCGGCTTCCCCAAGGGCGCCGTGCACAACCACCGGATCGTCAAGAACACGTGGGATCACGCCGACCGCATGGGCATCACGGTCAACGACGTGATCCTCATGTACCTGCCGCTCTTTCACGCCTTCGGTTTCGTCGAGGGGCCGCTCATGTCGATGATCCGGGGCGCCCGCGAGGTGCTCACCGAGACCTTCGACCCCGGCCAGTGCCTCGAGCTCATCGAGCGCGAGAAGGCGACGATCATCCACGGGTTCGACACCCACTACAAGGAGCTGCTCGACGCCCAGGAGAAGACGCCCCGCGATGTCTCGAGCGTGCGCACCGGCATCTGCGGCACCGGCATGTCGAGCTCCGTGCCCATCGCGCGGCGGGCCCGGAAGACGTTCGGCAACCTGATGACCGGCTTCGGGATGAGCGAGGTCGGCATCGGCGTGACCTTCTCCTTCCTCGACTCGACCGAGGAGCAGTGCGTGGAGGCCAACGGCTACCCCGGCGCCGGCTACGAGGTGCGCATCGTCGATCCCGAAACCGGGAGCGACCAGCCCGAGTCGGTCCCGGGAGAGATCCTCATCCGCGGCTACATGGTCACCGCGGGCTACTACAAGAGGCCGGAGGAGACGGCGCGGGCCATCGACCGGGACGGGTGGTTCCACACCGGCGACATGGGCCTCATGCGCCCCGACGGCCACATGCGCTTCCTCGGCCGCTACAAGGACATGCTCAAGATCGGCGGGGAGAACGTGGACCCGATGGAGGTCGAGGCCTTCCTGATGACCCACCCCGCCATCGACGTGGCCGCGGTGGTCGGGCTGCCCGACGCGCGCCTCTCGGAGGTGGCGGTGGCCTTCGTGCAGCTCGCCCCGGGCGCCTCGCTGAGCGAGCCCGAAGTCATCGAGCACTGCCGCGGACGCGTCGCCAGCTTCAAGATCCCGCGTCACGTCGTGTTCGTCGACGAGCTCCCGATGACCAGCTCCGGCAAGATCCAAAAGGTCAAGCTCCGCGAGCGCGCCCGGAACGAGCTGCCGGGCGCCCACCACTAGGCTCGCGAGCTACCGCACGCACCACACCCGACCGTACTCGAGGACAACAATGGGAAGCTTCGATACGAGCGAACGTCAAAGCCTTCGCGGCTTCCTCGGCATGGTGGAACGCGACTTCCCGGATGAGCTCCTACGCATTCGCGCCCCCGTCCGCCCCCATCTCGACATCACCTCGCTGGTCTTCGAGCTCGAGCGGGCCGGCCGCAGCCCGGTGGTGGTCTGCGAGAACGTCGAGGGATCCTCGATGCCGGTGGTCACCAACGTGGCGGGCAACCGCCTCCTGCTCGCCGCTTGCCTGGGGGTGAGCCCGGCCGAGCTGCCGGTGGCCTTCCGCGAGCGGTGCCAGACCTACGTCCCCTGCGAGGTCGTCGGCGACGCTCCCTGGCAAGAGATCGTGATCGAGGGCGACGCGGTGGACCTGACCCGGCTGCCGATCCCGCTGCACTTCTCGGTCGACGCGGCCCCCTACATCACCGCGGGCCAGATCGCCGCGCGCGATCCGGTCAGCGGGGTCGACACCACCGGATTCCATCGGCGGATGGTCAAGGGCAAGAACCGGCTGGGCGTCTCGCTGCACTCCCGCCGGCGCATGCACGAGTTCCACCGGCGCGCGGAGGAGCGGGGCCACTCCCTGCCGGCGGTCATCACGCTGGGCGTCCACCCCCTTCACTACATGGGCTCGATGGTCTACGCGTATCCGCCCCAGGTCCGGAAGCTGGAGATCATCGGGGGGCTGTTCGGCGAGCCGTACCGGGTCGCGAGGTGCGGCGTCCAGGACCTCGACGTGCCGGTCGGCGCGGAGATCGTCATCGAGGGCGAGATCCTGGCTCACGTCCGGGAGCCCGAGGGGCCCTTCAGCGAGTTCACCGGCTACGCCTCGTACCGCAGCACCGAGAACGTCTTCGTCGCCCACCGCATCCGGATGCGCCGCGACGCCCTGTACCACTCGGTCGTCTCGGGCATGTCGCAGGACCACATCCTCGTCTCCTGCATCACGCGCGAGGGGGAGATCCTGAACGCGCTACGCCGCAACCTGCCCAACGTGCTCGCGGTACACGTCCCGCACCGGACCTGCGGCGCCTTCATGGCGTTCGTCAAGATGCGGAAGACGGCGCAAGGAGAGCCGCAGCAGGCGATCCTGGCCGCCCTGGGGACGGAGTTCTACACGAAGTACGTCATCGTCGTCGACGAGGACGTCGACATCTTCGACATGAGCGACGTGATGTGGGCGGTGGCGACCCGCGTCCGCGCCGAGGCGGACATCGTGCTGGTGCCCGGGTGCAAGGGGGCGATCCTCGACCCCACGTCGGACCCCGAGACCTTCACCGTCACCAAGATGGGCATCGACGCGACGCGTCCGACGGGCCGGGATTTCGCCGAGCGCCTGGTCATCTCGGAGGAGCAGCGTGCCCGGGTCCGCGGGATCCTCGAGGCCGCCGGCGTGAAGCTGTGACCCGGCGACGCCCCGGCATCCGGCGGCGCGCGCCGATGCGCGGGTCGCTCCGGTCAGCCGGACCGGAACGCTCGGGGGCGCCGACTACCGCATCGAGGTGCCGGCCGACTGGCGGGGCGGGCTCGTGGTATTCGCGCACGGCATCCAGAGGACCCGGACCCGGCGCGGTCACCTCGCCGCCACTGGCGACCCACCTTCTGGGCGAACGCCACGCCTGGGCCGCCTCCGGCTATCGCGCACGCGAGTATCGCCCCGACTGGTTCATCGAGGACCTCGTCGCGGTCCGCGAGCTCTTTCTGAGCGAGATCGGACGCCCGCCCTGGACGATCATCTGCGGCCAGTCGATGGGAGGGCACATCGTCGTCGCCTCGCTCGAGCTGCGGCCGGGACTGTACCAGGGCGGTCTGGCGGAATGTGGTCTCGTCGACGGCATCGGGATCGCGGACTACCACCGCGGCGGCGGAGCTGATCTCCGGCGTGCCCCTCCTCGATGCCCGGGACAAGCCCGGCTTCGCCGAGCTGCTCAACGATCGAGTGGTCCCGACGCTCGGCCTGCCCGGCGAATATACGGCCCGGGACCGTCAGTTCGACAGCGTCGTGAAGTACCTGATGCGGGGCAACGATCTACCTTTGCGGCGGCAAGGCCTCCGGCCGCGGTACCTCCCGAACATGATCCACCGCCAGCCCGACGTGGAGCAGGAGCCCACGCCCGGCGGGCGCGCGGCCAGCACGGTCCACGTCCGATATCGCATCGATCCGGGGCTCGGGCTCACCGAGTCGGAGCTCAACGCCCGAGTGCGCCGGCTCCGCCCCGCGAAGGGCGCGCGCTCACCGAGCGTGGATCCGGTCTACGCCGAGCGCACCGGCCGGATCACGGTCCCGCTGCTGACGCTGCACGAGACCGGCGACGCGTGGGTGCCGCTCAGCCTCGAGCAGGCGTATCGTCGACGGACGATCGCGGCCGGGACGGAGCGCTTGCTGGTCCAGCGCGTGGTGCGCGCGCCCAGCCACTGTGGGCTCGACGGCGAGACGCGCGAGCGCGCGTTCGACGATCTCGTCGCGTGGATCGAGCGGGGAGTCCGGCCGGAGGGCGAGGACGTGCTCGCCCGCGACCTGTCGCGCATCGGCCTCACGTGGACGCCGATCCTCCATGCCGAGGACCCGCTGGCCGGACGCCGCTGAATCGCGAGCGCGCCGATGAGCGCCCGCCATGCTCCGCCGGCGTTCGTCGGGCTATCCCGGGTTCACGAGCCTGCCCCGCCCCTAGCGGGCCGGCGGCCCGAGCGGTACCGGCACCGGCGAGCGAGGCGCGCGTCCTCGCCCGACGGTGCCGGCGATCGGTGGCTACTTCCGGATGGCGAATACCCAGATGACGCCGCCCTGGGGCACGTCGGTCTTGGTGCCCCGCGCGTCGTCGAGCGAGCCTTGCATCCGCTGGGCGTCGACACCCCAGCCCGACTGGACCGCGATGTACTGCACGCCGTCCACCGAGAACGAGCTCGGTACCGCGGTGATACCGGAGTTGGTGCGCCATTGCCAGACGAGCTCGCCGCTCTTCGCGTCGAAGGCGCGGAAGTAGCGATCGTTGGTCCCGCCGGCGAAGACGAGGCCGCCGCCGGTGGTGAGCACCGGCCCCCAGTTGTGCGACTCGAACGTGCGGGTCCACATCTTCTTCCCGGTGTTCACGTCCCAGGCCTGGAGCTCACCCACGTGGTCCGCCCCCTGCACCACGTTCAGGCCGATGTCCTTGATCTCGGTGCCCAGCCACAGCTTGCCGGGCTCGTACTTCTGCATCGCGCCGAGAAGCGAGCCGCAGAGATTCTCGTTCACCGGGATGTAGATGTATGCCGTCTTCGGGTTGTACGCCGCCGGCGGCCAGTCCTTGCCCCCCCACAGCGAGGGGCAGAACCCTATCTTCTTCCCGGTGACGGGCTTCTTCGTCTCGTCGTAGGTGGGCCGCCCGGTCTTGGGGTCGATGCTCTTGAAGACGGTCTGGTTCACGTACGGTCTGGCGTCGACGAAGGTGATGCCGTCGGCCTTCCGCTCGAGCACCCAGAGATACCCGTTCCGCGCCGGGTGCACGAGGCTCTTGATCGTGCGATCGCCGCGCTTGACGTCGATCAGGATGGGCGCGGAGACCTCGTCCCAGTCCCACGAGTCGTTCCAGTGGTACTGGTGGTAGCCGCGGATCTTGCCGGAGTCCACGTCGAGGGCGAGCACCGACGCCGAGTAGAGGTTGTCGCCCGGACGCTGGTCGCCCATCCACTGCGCCGCGTTGCCGGTGCCCCAGTAGGCGAGGCCGAGCTGCGGATCGTAGTTGCCGGTGATCCACGTGGAGACGCCGCCCGTCTTCCACGCGTCGCCCTTCCAGGTCTCCGACCCCGGCTCGCCGGGAGCGGGGATGGTGAACGTCTTCCACGCGGGCTTGCCGGTGGAGGCGTCGAGCGCCGCCACGAAGCCGCGGATCCCGAGCTCACCGCCGGAGACGCCGACCATGACCTTGCCCTTGGCGATGAGCGGGGCCAGGGTCATGTAGTAACCCGTCTTGTAGTCCTCGACGGTCTGGTCCCACACCACCTTGCCCGTCTTGGCGTCCAGCGCCACCACGTGCGCGTCGAGGGTGGCCAAATACACCTTGTCCTCGTAGAGGGCGACGCCGCGATTGGTCGGATGGAGCTGGAACAGGTCCTCGGGCAGCTCGCGCTTGTACCGCCACAGGAGCTCACCGTTCTTCGCGTCGAGGGCGAGCACCTGGTTCTGCGGGGTGCTCACGAACATCACGCCGCCGTTCACGATCGGGGGCGCCTGATGGCCCTCGGCCACGCCCGTCGAGAACGTCCACACCGGCACGAGGCTCGCCGCGTTCGCCGGCGTGATCTGCTCGAGGGGGCTATAGCCCCATCCGTCGTACGTCCCGCGATACATCAGCCAGTTCTCGGGCTCGGGGCTGACCAGACGTTGATCCGTCACCGACACGTAGCGTGACGGCGCCTGGGTGGCCTTGGCCCGAGGAGCCGGCGCCGCCGACGCCGCCATTGCCATCTTGGGCGCCTCGGGCGCGCTGGCGCACCCGCCGATCAGGAGAGCCGACATCGTTGCCGTCATCAGAAGACCGCCTATGGCGAGGAACGTTCTCATGCTCACGATCGCTCTCCTCTCGGTCCGGTCGGTGAGGGTCAAGAGCGCCTGCGCTCGGTCACGTCACCCGGTCTGAAAGCCAGGCCGGCCCATGAAGTTGCCGCCGGCCATCAGCACGCCGTCCACGACCTTCACGGGCAGCCTCGGTAGCCGCCGGGGCGCGGGGCCGCCAACCACGCGGCCACTGTCCTTGGGGTCGAACTCCGACTCGTGACACGGACACCGGAACCGCTTGGTCTCGGGCTTCCACAGGATGACGTCGCAGCCCGCGTGGGTGCACACGCCGGAGTAGGCCAGGACGCCGTCGGCGGCGCGGCTCCGCGTCTCGTCGGTGAGCTCGGCGACGCCGATGCGGACCAGCAGGATCTGATTGAGACGCGACCCGTTCCGGACCACGTTGGTGCCCGGGTCCATCGGATAGACGATGAGGGGAGGGCCGCCTTCGGGAAGGTCGGCCATCGTGATGGCCTGTCCGGGCCGCTCACCCGACTGGCGGACGAAACGATCGCCGGCCTGGGGGCGCTGGCTCTTGGGGTCTCCGCCCTGGGCCATCACCGCGCGCCACGGGCACAGACCGCCGAGGGGCGCACAAACCCCGACGGCGAGCGCGGCGCGCAGCATCGCGCGACGGGTGTCGCGGTGACTCGATCTGCCGCCTTCTCCCTGGTCCATGGCCTGCTCCGACCTCGGGGTCGGACCAACTGGCTTTCGGTCCATCGGCGGGCACCGCGCGCCGATTCCGGCCCGCGGTGCGGGCCGTAGGTCCAGCTCGATCAGTACCGGACGATCGGGTTGCCTGGGGAGCCGGTGACCACGATGATCCGCAAGGGCGCCGCTTCTCCCGAGCTCGCTCTACCGAGCCCCCGCGCGAGAGGATGTGCCGTGAGATGAGGCCCTGTCAAGCGAGGCCCTCGCCCACCAGCGATTGCAAGTGATCCAGTTCACGTGCGTCACCGATTCGGACGCGCGTGACCGGCAGGCGAGGAGCCGGGGGCGGGCGCGGCGGGTCAGACGACCAGGCGCCCCGGGTGCTGGCCCAGGTCTCGTCGTGCCAGCACGCGCCGGTGCTCGATGAGGAGGCGCGCCGTCTCCTGCAGCACGGTGACCACGGGCACCGCGATGATCATGCCGAGCACGCCGAGCGCGTGGCTGCCGACCACCACCGAGCCGAGCAGCAGCGCCGGATGGAGGTGAACGCTCCGTCCGATGGTAAAGGGCTGGATGATCGTGTCGTCCAGCACCTTGATGATCAGGAACAGCGCCACGACGCGCCCGACGCCGGCGAGCCCCTGCCCCGGCGTCAGCACCACTACGAGCCCGGCCGCCGCCGCCGAGAGCAGCGGCCCCACGAACGGCACCACGTTCGCGAGACCGGCAAAAGCGCCGAGCAGGAGCGGATACGGGACGCGCACGGCCCACAAGCCCAGGGCGGCGAGCGCGCCTACCACGAGGCCATCCAGCACCACGCCGCGGATGTAGCGCCCGATGACCCCGTTGATCTCGCGCCACACCGCAACCGAGGTCTCCACGTGCTGCGGCGGCAGCCGGTCCATGACCAGGGCGATGAGCCGGTGCATGTCCCGCAACAGGAAGAAGGCGAAGAACGGGATGAGGATCGCCAGCAGGAAGAAGTGTCCCGCGTGCTCGAAGAGGTCGCCCGGCTCGCCAGGACCGCGGTTGAGGACGAATCGCTGGACCCAGGCCCCTCCCTCGGGAAGGAGGCGCCGAACCGCCGGCGCCGACTCGGCCAGCTCGCGCACCACGGCGTCGAGCCCGGTGTCGATCTGGCGCGCCAGCGCGGGCTGTCGGTCAACCAGGGCCGCGGCTTCACCCAGCAGACCCGGCCCCAGCAGGAATCCGGCCGCGACCAGCATCCCGATGATCACCGCGAAGAGCACGCTCACCGCCACGCCCCGCCGGAGGGCCAGGGCGTCCGCCCACGCGACGGCCGGACTCAGCAGATAGGCGAGCGCAGCCGCGAGAAACACGGGCAGGAGCAGGCCACGGGCCAGCCAGGCGAGCGCGGCGAGGCCGCCCCACGCGAGGAGCCGCCCCGGCGTCATGGTGGGCCCGCCGGCTCCGGGTTCGGCTCGGCGGCGAGCACCGGAGTGCGCCGCGCGTAGACCGCGAGAAGCCGAGAGAGGTTGCGCATCACCACGAGGGCGATCCGGGCGTTGCCGTCCATCAGCGCGTCGAAGTCGCTCTTGTAGAGAATGAGCAGCCGCCCCGGCGCGACGATCCGCGCGGTCGCCGACCGGGGAGAATCGTCGATGAGGGCCAGCTCCCCGAAGGCGTCGCCGGGGCCCAGGGTGTTCAACACGTAGGCGCGCTGCGCCGTCGCCCGGGTGATCTCCACGGTGCCCTCGACGACGACGAAGAGCGCCCGACCCGGATCGCCCTCCTCGAAGACGATCTCACCCGGGTGATAGACCTTCTCGAAGAAGCGCGTCGCCAGGCGGGCCAGGAGGCGCCGCGGCAAGCCGATGAAGAGCGGCGAGCGCGCGAGGAACGGCGCCCGGCGGAGCTGCTCGGGATCCGTCGCCCAGGCCAGCCATCGTGGCAGCGGGCGCTCGAACATGCCGCGCACTATAGCAGACGTGCGCCCCGCCGGGTTGTGGCCAGGCGGCGCTCGTGAAATCATGGCGCCAGCCACCGACCCCTACTCCCGGAGGATGCGATGGACGTCGGCCTGCAGATGATCTTCGCCAGCTACGGGTGGAGTGACGTGTCCGATGAAGAGGTCTGGGACGAGGAGCTCCGGCTCGCCCGGCTGGCCGCCGACCTCGGCTTCGACGTGCTGTGGTCCGTGGAGCACCACTTCAACGACTACTCGTTCTGTCCGGACAACCTCCAGCTCATGTCCTACCTGGCGGCGAAGTGCCCGGATGTCGGCCTCGGGACCGCCGCGGTGATCCTGCCCTGGCACGATCCTCTGCGCGTCGCCGAGCAGGCGTCCATCCTCGACCACCTCAGCCGGGGCCGCCTCCGTCTCGGCATCGGCCGCGGCCTCGCCCGGCGGGAGTTCGAGGCTTTCCGCGGCACGATGGACGAATCGCGGGGGCGGTTCGACGAGGCCGCGGAGATGATCCTGCGTGGCCTTCGCACCGGGATCATCGAGGGTGACGGGCCGTTCTACCGGCAGCCGAGGACGGAGATCCGGCCGCGCCCGACGCGGAGCTTCGACGGTCGCGTGTACGCGGTGGCCTCCTCCGACGACTCGGTGATCTCCGCCGCCCGGATCAATGCTCGGATCGTCATGTTCGCCGACCGGCCCTGGCCCATGCGCATGCCGGCCATCCAGAAGCACCGCGATCTGGTGCGCGAGCTGCACCGGCAAGAGGCGGGGCCGCCCCTGCTCGCCGACTTCTGCGTGTGCACCTCGACCATGGACGGCGCGGAGACGAAGGCCCGCCAGTACATGGGGAAGTTCGTGGAGAGCAACTTCTACCACTACGAGCTGCTGGGGCCCCACTTCAGCACCGTGAAGGGCTACGACGCCTACGCGCAGAAGATCGCGATGGCCCGGGAGATCGGCATGGACGGGATCGTCGCCGCGTTCATGCAGGCCGCGGTCTGGGGCACCCCCGACCGGATCCTGCGCACGCTCGAGGAGCGACGCGCCCTCGTGGGCGACTTCGAGCTGGCCACGTCGTTCCGCTTCGGCGGCACGCCGTTCGACCTGGCCGAATCCGGGCTTCGCCTCTACGCCAAGGAGGTCCTGCCGGTGGTGCGCTCCTGGAGCCGTGCCGCGCTGAAGCCGTAGCGAGCGCGCACTCCGGCCTTGCTCAGGACGGCAGGATGACGGCCTTGCCCGTCGTCTGCGTGTCGAAGAGCTCGTAGGCCTCCTTCGCCTGGTCGAGCTTCCATCGGTGGGTGAAGAGCTTCTCCACGTCCACGCTCCGGTCGGCGACGAACTCGGCGCATTCGGCCTGGCCCTGCTTCGAGAACGTCCAGGAGCCGACGAGCGTCACCTGCCGGCGCAGGAGATCCGGGCTGACGTCGAGCGTCACCTGGCCGCGCTCGCCGACGAAGCAGGCCGTGCCCCACGAGCGCACCGAGCGCACGGCCGCGGCGCGGGCCTCCGGCGCCGAGGAGGCGTCCAGCGTCTTGTGCGCGCCCTCGCCGTGCGTCAGGTCGCGGATCGCCACCACCATGTCGCCCGATTTGGGATCGATGACCTCGTGCGCACCGAACTCGCGGGCGAGCTTGCGCCGCTGGGGCGCGATGTCGATGGCGATGACGCGGGCGCCCATGACGACGGCAAGCTGCGTCGCGGACAGGCCCACCGGGCCCTGACCGAAGATGGCGATCGTCTCGCCGCCTTGCAGGTTGAGCCGCTTCAGCGCGCCCCACGCGGTGCCGGTGCCGCAGGAGATCGCGGCGCCCGTCACGAAGGAGAGCGAGTCCGGCAGCGGCACCAGCGTCGACGCCGGCACCTTCATGTACCGGGCGTGTCCGCCGTGCCCGCCCGAGCCGTAGATCACCGTCCCCTCGAGGCACATCTGCGTCCAGCCGGCCCGGCAGTGCTTGCAATTGCCGCAGCCCTCGTAGTGGTGGTCCATCACGCGCCGACCGACCCGGGCCTCCTTCTCGGTGACGCCGGCGCCCAGCGCCGCGACGATGCCGCAGGGCTCGTGGCCGGCGATCACGCCGGCTTGCCGCTTGATGCCGCCGGTCACGGCCCCGGCCGGCTGGGCCGGCGCGCGGTAGTTGTGCAGGTCGCTGCCGCACATGCCCGACGCCTTGATCTCGAGGATCACGTCTCGGGGGCCTGGTGTCGGATCGGGGAACTCCCTGAGCTCCAGCTTCCGATCTCCGAGAAAGACGACGCCTTTCATGATGTCCTCCGGTGCCCGCCGGTTGACTTCCTTGACCGCTCCCGGCGGTCAGACTACTCTCCTGCCACCCGGTTGACCACGAATTCGGGAGGACCACCATGACCGTCTACGAGATGCGGACCTACACGCTTCATGTCGGCAAGATGGCCGAAGCGGCCAAGCTGTATACCGAGCTCGGCTTCCCGGCGCTCCAGAAAGGCGGCCAGGACAAGAAGCTGGTCGGCTACTTCCAGGCCGACACCGGCACGATCAATCAGCTCGTCCATCTCTGGAAGTTCGCCGACGACGCCGACCGCCGCGCGCACTGGGCGTCCGTATACGCCAACAAGGATTTCGTCGAAGGGTTCGCGGTGAAGTTCCGTCCGCTGCTCGCTTCCCAGGAAGTCAAGCTGCTGACCGCGGCCCCGTGGGGACCGCATCCCTGACGGTCAGGCGCATCGAGTGCCGGCGCTCGTCTGATTCGGCCGCTCGCTTGAAGCCGGAGAGGGTTGGCGGCTAGCAGAACCCGCGTTGCCCCGTCCTTGGGCATATCAGGCGGGGCGGCCACGCGGAATGTCCGGCCCGCGGACGTGTCGCCGGTGACACTGTTCGCTAGCAGATCACGAACGTCCCCCAGCCTACCCTGATCGCGCCCGAAACTGGCCACTTCGGGCTGGATTCCAACGTGGCACCGCGCTTGCCTCATCACATTCGCGTCGATCCACCTACCACGCCAACTCTAGGTCTCGGGGGCCACGCCCTCGCATTCCCGTTGCCGAGCCGCTGGGATCCGGCCGAGTGGAGGAGCTCGATGAGACTGTCGCGCCGCCAATTCGTGACCACGCTGCCGTACGCGACCGCGGCAGGCTACATCACCTTCCCCTGGCGCTCGCCCGCCGCCCGTCCTCGTGGCCGCTATCTGATCGTCAACGCCGATGACTTTGGCGCGGACGACGCCATCAACCGAGGGGTCATCGAGGCGCACGAACGCGGGATCGTGACGAGTGCGAGCTTGATGGTCAACATGCGAGGCGCACGGTCGGCAGCACGGCTGGCGAAGGAGCATCCGGGCTTGGGCCTCGGCCTCCATGTCAATTTCACGGCGGGGGAGCGGGTCGTCGACCTCGGAGACATTCGAGCGCTTCGACAGGAGCTCGACCGACAGTTTGACGCCTTCACCGATATGACGGGCGACATCCCGACCCATCTTGATTCTCACCAGCACGTGCACCGGCGACCCCACATTGGACGGCTCTTCCTCCAGCTCAGCAACCGCCATCGG
>JACXTT010011631.1_pt1 | contig 11765 bp, 10 predicted proteins | sample 9270951 | NCBI WGS metagenome assembly JACXTT01 (sample SAMN15532306, study PRJNA645909) | rock metagenome | isolation source: weathered quartz diorite | place: Puerto Rico | collected 2017-06-21 | reverse complement strand
TCGACAAGCCGGTTTCGGATGGCGTAGCGAACGAGGTCGCTGAGGGATTGAAGCCCCAACTTGCGCATGATGTTTGCCCTGTGGGTCTCCACGGTCCTCGTGCTGATCTCGAGCGCAACCGCCACCTGTTTATTGCTCTTGCCTTCCGCCAGCAGTTGAACGATCTCGCGTTCGCGCGGGGTCAGACTGTCGGAAGATAGATCGTGGTTTCCGGATTGCGGGCCGCCATGGACGTAGCTCTCCAATACGAATTTTGCCACGCGCGATGTGAGAAAGGGCTTGTGTTGTCTCAAGGCGTTCACGGCGGCAACCAGGTCGGTATCCGCGTCCGATTTGAGGACATATCCGCGCGCGCCGGCCTGGAGCACTTCCCGCGCCGCTTCTTCGGAGTGATGCATGGTGAGAATGAGGACCTCAGTCCTCGGAGCCTCCTTTAAGATTTGTCGGGTTGCGTCCAAGCCATTCAGCTCTGGCATGCTGATGTCTAAGATCACGACATCGGGTTTCAATTGCTTCGCCTTCTCGACGCCTTCCCTCCCGGTGGACGCTTCCCCACAAACCTCATACCCCGACTCGGCTTCCAGGAGCGCGCGAAGTCCTCGTCGCACCACGGCGTGGTCATCAACGAGCAGAACCCGGGCCTTCATGAATCGCCTCGGCCTAGCGGCAGAATCGTCGTCACCTTGGTCCCGCGCTCCAAGGAATGAATCTCTAACCGGCCCCCAACCTGTTGAATTCGTTCATGCATTCCCATAATGCCCACACCCTTCAGCGTGCTGCCATTCGACAACGCCTGAAGGACCTCCGCCGGCATTCCCCGTCCTTCGTCCTCGATTTCGAGTGCCATCGAGTGTTCATTCCGAGTGATACGAACTTTCGCGGTTGAACTTCCTGAATGCCGATGAATGTTATTGAGGCACTCCTGCACAATCCGGAATAGCGCGGTTTCCATCGCCTGTGGCAAGCGCTCCATATCGGCCGGAATTTCCAGGTTCACCCGGATACCACTTCGTTCGGAGAAACCGTTCGCGTACCAGGACAGCGCCGGAGCGAGGCCGACCTCATCCAGCAAAGGCGGGTGCAGGAAATAGGAGAGGCTGCGGATCTCGCTCATGCACTGATCCGTCAGCGCCAGGCTCTCGGTCAGAGCCTCGCGCGCCTTCGTATCCAGCGCGTATGAGGATCGCTTCACAGAGGCGAGGTTTAACTTCAGGGCGGCCATGTTCTGGGCGGCTACTTCGTGGAGTTCCCAGGTAATTCGTCGCTTTTCCTCGTCCTGCAAATAAAGAAGACGGCCCGAAAGCTCGCGGAGCGCGCTCTGTACACGCGCCCTTTCCTGGTTTTCGAGACGCAGTTCCTCGTTCGTCTTCGCCAACTCCTGCGTGCGCTCCGTCACTCGTTTATCTAGCTCCGCGTAGACGGCCTTCAATGCCTCTTCGGCCCGTTTTCGTTCGGTAATATCGTTACTGACTTCGAGAATCGCCGCCGGAATCCTGGCTCTGTCGCGTTGCAGCACCCAGAGGCTGGCCACGAAAACAGGTTTCTGGTCCCGCGTCTTATGGAACAGCTCCCCATCCCATTGCCCCTCGGCGAAGAGCTTGGCCCGGATCTGGTCCAGAGGCTCTGGCAGGCGCGTCTGCAATAGAAGGTGAGCGACTTTTCCTAGGGCTTCCTCCTTCTTATATCCGTAGAGGCGCTCCGCGCCTGAATTCCATAGCACTATTCGGTCCTCCATGTCGCGGATCAAAATGGGCGCCAAGTCCAAGAGATGTGCCTGGTCCTGGAGGGATTGGGACTGGGACTCGAGCTTCCGCTCGTGCTGCCTCCGCTGCCAGAGCTCTGTGGCGACGCACAGGGCCATCACTGATGTGACACCCAGATACGCCTGTAGCTCCATGAGCACCCCCATCCGAGAAATCCCCATGGCTCCGAGACCATTGGCCCACCCCCAGAGCCCGAGGGCCGAAAGCAGAAGCATCGAGGCGGCTGTCGCGCGCCGCCCGAACCGAAACGCCGCCCAAAGCAGGGCCGGTATGGAGATGAATGCAAAGCCCATGTGCGGCGGCCGGGGCGGGACGATGCCGGTGAAGCTGCTGAGGCCCAAGACACACAGCGTCACGACCAGCGGCGCTACTTCCAACGCTTGTGCGCGGCTCAACTGCAAGCGCGGGTTCGCCGCCCACAGAACCAGAGCAGGCGCCACGATGAGATCCCCGCTTGCGTCGCCAACCCACCACGTGGTCCAGATGTTGGAGTAGTTCGACCAGTTCGCGAGTCCGGCAAGCGATAGACTGGTCGCTCCGAACGTGGCGCTGATGGGCGTGCTCAACATCGCCGCGAATATCGCGAAGGCCAAGGTGGTTTGTGCACCATCAAATACTCGGCGACCGCCCGCAAACCGGTTCACCAGATGGACGCCAACGACTGCTTCCAGCGTGTTCCCGACGGCAATTCCGATCGAGGCCAGAGCCCGGGCGAGTGTGATGCCATCGCCGGTGGTCAGATTTACCAGCAACGCCCCGATAAAGATACCTGGCCAAAGCCGGTAGCCCCCCAAGAGCAAAGCCGCGAATGCAATCCCAGTGGGCGGCCACACGGCCGTTGCGTGTTCATGGACAAGAGCCAACCTTAGGCCCAACTTCCCGGCAATGAAGTAGGCCACGACGAGCACTACGATCGAACGCATGCGTTTGTCAGCCGCATTCACCATACACCGAGACGCCGGTTCTTACATAGGGCAGGCGCAAAACAACCGCAAGATTCCGATACTTACCTTCAGCGATGACTCTGTTTGAGGGGCGTTCAGATTTCTGGCGGGAGAAAAATCACCTGATGACCGGTTCCGGGGAAGTGCGAAGGATTTGATTTACGCGTAGGCCCTTCGAACGAAGCTTACACGCCGACGGGAGGAGTTCCAGGAGCGCTTCGGGTCAGTGCCTGCTCCGCGGTGACGACGCCCGGGACGAAGCATGCCCGGCAGCGCGGTTCATAGACACCACTTGCGCCAACAAGCACACGGTCGGCACTCTCGACGATCCTTTGCGAGAAGTTCGCGGGGTTCCCGCAGCGCACGCAGATGGCCGAAGTCTTGGTGATCTGTTCGGCGATCGCCAGTAACTGCGGAATCGGTTCGAACGGCTGTCCGAGATAATCCAGATCGAGCCCGGCCACAATGACGCGCCGGCCGTGATTGGCTAATTGGTTGCATACTTCCACGAGTTTGTTGTCGAAAAACTGACCCTCATCGATGCCCACTACTTCGGTGTCGCTCTCTACCCGATCAAGGATCTCCATAGCCGTGGTTACCGGTTCGGAGTCCATCCGCATATTGCTGTGCGAGACGATCTCGAGGTCACCGTATCGATCATCGATCACGGGTTTGAAGATCTGAACGCGCTGTCTGGCGATCTGGGCCCGGCGAATTCTGCGAATCAGTTCCTCACTCTTTCCGCTGAACATTCCGCCACAGATCACTTCGATCCAACCCGATTGATTTCGAGCCAGGTTCACTTCCTCACCTCTGTCCTCAGTTCATCGGACACGGGGGCAGGCATGTTCGGTTTTCCCTCCTGATACATGGCACTGTTATAAAACGGCGCCATAGCCGATAGGAGCGCAAGGCGGAAGGTTTCCATGCGATCAACCAGATTCCGGGTGAGTACCCCCCAGGTTCCCTGACGACTCCGCACATCGCGCTCACCGGCAAGATGATCGATCACTTCGCTTAGCTCTTCGCCCCCTTGCATCACCCGATCGGCAATTTCATGCGGCACCGCGATGCTGGGACCGGCGCCAAAGTATCCCCGCTTGCCATCGCTTACATAGGCCCAACCGCGCAGGAAGATCAGCTCCTCCTCTCCGACAACCTCAATATGGAAACCGCCCTCCAAGCCGACATAGTAGTCTGCTCTGATGGAATCGCTCTCGAGAAGTTCCGCCAGCAGTTGGGCACGACTCTGAGCTCCGATCATCATCTCTTCGTCGCAAAGAGGCATCGCCGGTCCATGTCCTTCGATTTCTCGAGTGATAATCCGGACCTCCTCCTCGTCGCGGAGGTGCGGCAGCAATTCCGATTGCGCGAGTGTGTCGAGCGCGGCTCGCAATGCGGCAAGCTTTGGCTCTCTTTGTGATGCCAGTGCAACGATCACCGGGACTTGCATGACCTCTCGATCAAAGGCTCGAAGAGTGCGTGCCTTGACACCCCTGATTCTAGCTGGTTGAATCCAAAATTCAACCCCCGATGCAATGATTCACGAGCGGTCGCGAAATCGTGCGTTCGGAAATCTTCAGACAGCTTGAAGGCTTGTGGCCTGTCGCGGGATCCGGGTGATGGAAACCAGCACACTGATTTATGACTGGAACCGAGAGGGCGGGGAGAAGCCGCCTGGGCGGAAGATCGAATTCGATGACGAAACGTTGCGGGACGGCCTGCAGTCGCCCTCGATTACAAATCCTCCGATCGATAAAAAGCTAGAGATTCTTCACCTGATGGCCACTCTCGGCCTCGATGCGGCCGATATCGGACTGCCTGGCGCCGGACCACATGTTGAAGCCGACGTCACCGCGCTTGCCCAGGAAATCGTAGACTCGAAGCTGGCGATTGCCCCCAACTGCGCTGCTCGCACCGTTCGCGCCGACGTCGAACCGATAGCCAGAGTCTCGCACCGGGTAGGGATCCCGATCGAGGCATGCACCTTTATTGGCTCGAGTCCCATCAGGCAATACGCTGAAGATTGGTCCCTGGATATGATGATACGTGCCACCGAGGACGCCGTTGGTTTTGCCGTGAAAGAAGGACTGCCGGTCATGTATGTTACGGAAGATACCACGCGTGCTCAGCCCGACGTCATTCGCAGTCTTTACAGCACGGCGATCCGATGCGGCGCGCGTCGTATCTGCGTTTGCGACACCGTAGGCCACATCACCCCGCCGGGCGTGACTGCCCTGATCAAGTATGTGAAGCGCGTCGTTGACGAGCTAGATCCGGGAGTGAAGATCGACTGGCACGGGCACATGGATCGGGGTTTAGGGGTGATCAATGCCGTGGCGGCGATTGACGCGGGCGTGGATCGCGTTCATGGAACGGCGCTCGGCATCGGGGAGCGGTGCGGGAATGCACCGATGGATCAGATTCTCATCAATTTGCAGCTCATGGGATATGTGGACAGGGATCTGTCGCGGCTGGGGGAGTACTGCCGCGTGGTCTCGGAAGCCTGCCGTGTGCCCATTCCTTATAATTATCCCGCCCTGGGGCGAGATGCTTTTCGGACCGCGACCGGCGTGCATGCCGCGGCTGTCATCAAAGCATTCAAGAAAAATGACGTGAAGCTTGCCAACACGGTCTATTCGGGCGTGCCCTCACATCTGTTTGGATTGGAACAGATCGTCGAGATCGGACCAGTAAGCGGCCGGTCCAATGTGATCTACTGGCTTTCGAAACGAGGGATCGAACCGACCGAAGAGCGCGTCGATAGGATCTTCCAATTCGCCAAACGATCACCGACGGTGCTCACAGAGGAGGAAGTCCTTCGTCTCGTCTGAATGCACCTCGACCTTAGCGTATGAAGTATTCTCCCTTCGTCTTCTCGTGACCCAGACCGTTCACGACACCTTGCGGGCGCTCGAAGCGAGGCGCGTATTCGAAGCGATCGACGCGCGGGCCCAGGCCGTCACATCCGAGCAGATCATCCTGTGCGAGATTCCCGCACCTCCCTTCGGCGAGGTTCGCAGGGCGAAATATCTTCACGAGCGTTTTACCCAGTTGGGCCTCGATCGAGTCTCCATCGATGAAGAGGGAAACGTCGTGGGTATTCTTCGGGGCGGGCAGGCGAGGCCAGTGGTGGTGGTTTCAGCTCATATGGACACCGTTTTTCCGGAGGGGTCGGATGTCCGAGTCCGCATTTTGGACGGGCTGCTCCACGCGCCGGGTATCAGCGATAACTGTAGCGGTCTAGCAACTCTACTAGCGATCGCTCAGGCGATTCTCGAACACCATTTTCCTCTCGTGGGCACGCTCATTCTGCTCGGCACCGTCGGCGAAGAGGCCCACGGGAACTTGCGGGGAGTGAGGTACTTCTTCAATCGTGGCGAATGGTCAGGCAATCCTCGGATCGATGCCTTCATCACATTGGATGGGCATGGACTGGAGCGCATCGTGGACCGCGGCCTGGGTTCTCGCCGGTTCCGCGTGCAGATGTCCGGCCCCGGAGGTCACAGTTGGGGTGACTTCGGTCTGGTGAATCCGATTCACGCCCTGGCCTCGCTGGTCATTCAGCTCGCCCGCTTTCCGTTCTCGGACGAGCCGCGGTCCAGCATGAACGTGGGAACCATTCGGGGCGGCCGCTCGGTGAATGCGATTCCGCAAACCGCTTCGATCGATGTAGACCTCCGCTCGACCGCAGCCGCGGAGATCGATCGGCTTGAGGCCTACTTGCGGCAGTCGGCGGAAGAAGCGGTCGAAATGGAGCAGCAGAGGGCCGGAGCCAAGAATGGTCGCATTCATCATGAAATCAAGATTCTCGGCGAGCGACCCGCCGGACAGATCGCCCATGATTCCGAGCTGCTCAAAGTTGTGGTAGAAGCCACGCGCGTTCTGGGAATAGAGCCTACACTCGAAAGCGCGTCGACCGATGCGAATATCCCCATCTCGATGGGAATACCTGCCGTCGCCATTGGGGCAGGGGGAATGGCCGGTGGGGTACACACTTTGCAGGAGTGGTACGACCCGTGCACGAGAGAGACAGGAATCAAGCGCGCGCTGTTGGCGGCCCTAACCTTGGTTGGCTTAGGTCTGTGACCGCGCAAGTAAAGAAACATTACCGGCTCCGCCTGCCCTCCGGAACCCTGTCTCTCGGCCGGGAGGCGCTGGTGATGGGTGTGCTCAATGTCACCCCCGACTCCTTCTCTGACGGAGGGAATTTTCTGGATCCCGAGCGGGCCGTGAATCACGCCATCCGATTGGAGGCCGAAGGCGCGGCAATCATCGATCTGGGAGGGGAGTCGACACGGCCAGGCAGTCAAGGAATCTCGGCTGAAGTGGAGTGGGAACGCGTTGGGCCGGTGCTCGAGAAGCTGCAGGGAAGAATTCGAATCCCGATTTCTATCGACACGGCTAAGTTCAGCGTGGCGGAAAGAGCACTAGATCTCGGTGCAGCGATCATCAACGATGTGAGCGGGCTTCGTGTCGAGCCGCGACTAGCTGAGCTCGCCGCCGGGCGGCGAGCGGGTTTGATCTTGATGCACATGCGCGGCACTCCAGCCACGATGCAGGAGCCGCCCTATAGCGAGGATATTTTTGCCGAGGTGGATTCGTTCTTTCGATCAGCGGTCGAGACGGCTACTGCGCGGGGGGTGGAGCCGAGCCAAATCATCCTCGATCCAGGCATCGGCTTCGGTAAGAATGTTGAGCAGAATCTTCAATTGATAAATCACTTGGAGAAGTTCCGTGAATTCGACCTGCCAATTCTGATCGGCGCTTCCCGAAAGGCCTTCGTGGGCTGCATCATCGATGGGGAACCAACCCAGCGCCTTTTCGGCTCGATTGGCGCGGCCGTGATCGCCGCGCTTCGTGGAGCTCACATTGTCCGAGTACATGATGTGAGGCCCACGGTCGAAGCCCTGCGCCTGGCCGAAGCCATCGCGCGTGCGTAGGAGACCTCTCGATAGGCCCACAGGCGGTGGAAAAAAGCGAATGAAGGTAGTGAGGGCTGTGTGGGTCGCGCTCTGGATCCGTCGTGGCGGACTACAGTTTCAGGCGGCGTCACTCGGCGTGCCGGCGGCTTCAGGTCGAGGTTCAGCCATCTCGGTCACACCCGTATACTCCCGTTCGCGCACTCGTGCGGCCTTGCCGCGCAGGTTTCTCAGATAGTAAAGCTTTGCCCGGCGCACCCGCCCTCGCTTCACGACATCGATCTTCTCGATGACGGGTGAATGAATCGGGAAAATGCGTTCAACCCCGATTCCGAAGCTCACCTTCCGGACCGTGAATGTCTCCCGCAGGCCACCGTGCTTCCGGGCGATCACCACGCCCTCGAACGCCTGCAGTCGCTCCTTTTCCCCTTCTTTGATTCGCACGTAAACGCGGACGGTATCTCCCGGCGCGAACGTCGGGGCTTCCTTGCGGACTTGAGTTTTCTCAAAATCATCGAATAAATGCGTCATGACCGACCTCAAGCCGTCTTACGCCTTAATCAATCCGAGAACAGACTTCCTGGGATAATAGTTAAGGAAGGCGATTCGACGGGAAGGGGGGCATTTTATCGACTTTCGTCCAATTTGCAAGCTCTCCACGGCGATTCTCCTGACAACTGCTATTCACCGGGACTCGAGTTGGCTCGCGATAGCAGATCCGGGCGGTTCTCCCGCGTCTTTTGGAGCGCCTGCTCCCGGCGCCAGCGTTCGATTTCAGCATGGTTTCCATGAAGGAGCACCTCGGGCACTTTCATCGCACGAAAATCAGCCGGGCGCGTGTAATGAGGGAAGTCCAACAGCCCTTCGGTGAATGAATCATGAACCGCCGACGTCTCGCTACCGAGTGCCCCGGGAAGTAATCGCGTTACGGCTTCCAAGATAACCAGCGCCGGCAACTCGCCCCCGGTGAGGACGTAATCCCCGATGGAGATCTCTTCAGTGATGAGATGGTCGATCACGCGTTGATCTACTCCCTCATACCGGCCGCAGATCAGGATCAGATGCTCACTCTCACTCAACCGGCCCGCGGCTGGTTGTGAGAACGGCTTGCCCTGGGGCGAGAGCAGGATAATGGGGATCGGCGGGCTCTCTTGGGCTGGTCGGGGGAGGCTCGGCAGGATCGACTCCACCGCTGCGAATATCGGCTCGGGTTTGAAGACCATGCCGTCTCCGCCGCCAAAAGGGCGATCATCAATCGAGCGGTGTTTGTCGGTCGCGAAGTCCCGGAGGTCCACCACCCTCACATCCAGCAATGACTGACTTCGAGCGCGACGGACTATCCCAAAATCAAGGATGGGCCGCAGAAGGTCGGGGAAGATCGTGATGATGTATACCCGGAGCATGTCTTCCTCGGCTCAAGACTAGAGTTCAAGCAACCCCTCCGGAGGATCGACGATGATCCATCTTCGCGCGATGTCCACCTTGGGACAAATGGAGTTCGCGAACGGGATCATGCGTTCTTGGCCGCTCGGGTCCCTAACTACCAGCACTGGAGTTCCGGTGGAATCCAAGACTTCGATCACCTCTCCAAGAGGTCGACCCTCCGTGGTCCTGACTCCACAACCGATCAGTTGGTGTTGGAAAAACTCGTTTTCCTCCAGGCTGATCACTTCATTTTCCCGGAGCGACAAGGAGCAACCCACGAGCGGCGCTACTTGCTCAATGGTGTCGAGGCCCACAAAGCGCAATGCCACTCGGTTGCCCTGACTTCGCCATTGGCTGAGATGCAATGCGAATGAGCGTCCGTCGGCAGCGGTGGCGAGAATCTCAGTGACCTCGTCGAAGCGGTCCAATCTCGGTGTGAACGCCTCGGCCATGACTTCGCCTCGAAGCCCTCGAGTGCGGACGATTCTGGCCACCACTACCGGTTTGCCAGGTGTATCTGATGAATCGTTGGAGATCTTACTGCGTGCGGGTCTCGACATCCTTTACTCGAGGATCTCCAGGACAAATCTCTTTTGCAGCTTCATGCCAGCCGCCCCCAGGATCGTCCGCATGGCACGCGCGGTTCGCCCCTGCTTGCCAATGACCTTTCCCAGATCAGGCTGCGCGACGCGCAACTCCAGCACGATCGTGGATTCGCCGCCAACCTCTCGCACTTCTACTTTTTCCGGCTGATCCACCAGCGCCTTAGCAATCATTTCGACCAGTTCTTTCATTTGTCCTTCCCTCGCCGTTCCGGAGCTTGAAATTGGATCGACCAATGAAGCGAACTGCGACACTCCTTCCGGAGCGACAAAATCCGCGCTTTGGAACCGATTTGGTGACAACGCCCGAGGAGTGAGGTTCAGGACTGTGCGCTGGGTGGGGTTTTCAGCAATCGACGCACGCTATTCGTGGGTTGAGCCCCTCGCTCGATCCAGAACCCCGCTCGTTCACGATTCAGATTAATTTCGGCCGGCTGCTTGGCCGGATCGTAGTACCCCAGGGCCTCGACAAAGCGCCCGTCGCGCTTGGATCGTTTTTCGGTGACAACGATTCGATAGAAGGGACGCTTTTTGGCGCCCATGCGGGTCAGTTTGATTGCGAGCAACTTATTAGTCCCCCTTAAGAGAAATGCGAATTATAGTGGTTAGTTCGGAAATGTCCACTGCCACCGGAGCGACCGAAGGTTCGGAAGCGGGTTTGTTGTGTCCGGGCTTTGGTTTCCAGTCATCTGCAGCCTCAGGCCCCTCGAGGCTAAGGGTTTGATTTATCGACGCTTCTTCTTTTTCGCTCTGCGCCGGCCCGCATGTCCGGGGACGCGCCCGAAGGATGCCGGCAACTGCCCTTTGGCCAATTGCCGCATCATTTGTCGCATTTCGACATACTGTTTGAGGAGCAAGTTCACCTCCTCTACCGAGGTGCCACTCCCGCGCGCGATCCGTCGGCGGCGACTTCCGTCGATGACCCTGTGATCCGCGCGCTCCTTCACCGTCATGGAGTCAATTATTGCCTCTGTACGCCTGACCTGGTGGTCGACTTCAGCCATCTGTTCGGGGGTCACCTGGCCCAGTCCCGCCATGCGCAACAAATGGCTCGGAAGGAAATCGAGGAGCTTCCCGAGCGAGCCCAGTTTCTTCGCCTGGCGGAGTTGATCACGGAAGTCTTCGAGCGTGAATTCGTCACGCCGAAGTTTCTGCTGGATCCTCTCCGCGGCTTGCTGGTCTACCTCGGCAGAGACCTTCTCGATCAGGCTGAGCACATCGCCCATGCCGAGAATCCGGGAAGCGATCCGGTCCGGGTAGAACGATTCCAGCGCATCATACTTTTCGCCTACTCCGATGAATTTGATGGGTTGACCCGTAACGGCCTTGATCGACAACGCGGCGCCGCCGCGCGTGTCGCCATCCATTTTGGTAAGGATCACACCGGAGAGGCCCAGCCGGCGATGAAATTCCTCCGCGCTTCGCACAGCGTCTTGCCCCGTCATGGCATCGGCGATGAACAGAATTTCAGACGGCGTCAGTTCGCGCTTGATGGCCTCAAGCTCAGCCATCAACTCATCGTCGATATGAAGGCGCCCTGCAGTGTCAACCAGCAGGGTGTCGAAGCCTTTCAGCTCCGCCTCGCGCCTGGCGCGACGGCACAGTTCGATAGGATCATTAAGGGACGGCTCATCAAAAATCGGCCGCTTGATGTCGCGAGAGATTACAGCCAATTGTTCCCGCGCCGCCGGCCGATAAACGTCTGCGCTAACCAGTAGTGGGTTGCGTTGGTAAGTATGGTAGAGAAGGTTCGCGAGCTTCCCGGTCGTCGTCGTCTTTCCTGATCCTTGGAGACCTACAATCATCACCGAACCAGGGCTCTTAGTCGTGAAAAGGAGACGAGTGGAAGTGCCTCCGAGCATCTCGACCAGCTCTTCATGCACGACCTTAATGATTTGCTGCGCAGGATTGAGAGAGCCGAGAACCTCTTGACCCAGCGCCTTTTCCTTTACGCGTTCGATGAACTGCTTAACTACTTTGAAATTGACGTCCGCCTCGAGGAGCGCCACCCGGATTTCTCGCAGGGTCTCAGCGAGGTGTTCTTCCTTGACCAAACCTTGCCCGCGCAAATCGCGCAGTATGCGCTTTAGTTTTTCCGTCAGCGAATCG
>JACXTT010011630.1_pt1 | contig 11766 bp, 14 predicted proteins | sample 9270951 | NCBI WGS metagenome assembly JACXTT01 (sample SAMN15532306, study PRJNA645909) | rock metagenome | isolation source: weathered quartz diorite | place: Puerto Rico | collected 2017-06-21 | reverse complement strand
CGGAAAGCCCGTTTTTTTGCCGTTGCCAGCCGGCAAAGGGCGATCCGTCATATTCGATTGTCAGCTTAAAGCGCGGCATTTTTTTTCAAGGGTAGAGCCATGCCCTTGGCCATCCGCGTTCCGTGCAAAAACTCCGCAGCCGGCATTGGCCGCTTGCCGGGGCGCTGCACCTCGAGAAGACGGACCGCACCCTTGCCGCAGGCAATCGTCAGGCAAGCATCGAGAATGAGACCGGGAGCGCCTTCGGCTGCGGCAATCTCCGTGCTCAAAACTTTTATACGCTCCGGCTCGTTGCCCAAATTGGCCTCGAAAAATGCGCCGGGAAAGGGCGCGAGGCCGCGGACAAGATTATGCACGTCCGTAGCCGGCCGGCGCCAATCGATTTGCAACTCTTTTTTGTCGATTTTCGGTGCGTAGCTCTCACCAGACTCTGCCTGCGGGGTAAACACAAGCGCGTCTTGCTCCAGCGCCGAAAGAGCCCGCACGATGAGCCCCGCGCCAAGATGCGCCAGCTTGTCTGCGATTTCGCCGGCGTTCGCTTGCGGCGGAATCGCAATTTTTTCTGCGAGCGCGACCGGGCCTTCGTCGAGCCCCTCCGTCATGCGCATCACCATGACTCCGGTCTCCTCATCGCCAGCCATTATAGCGCGCTGGATTGGCGCCGCCCCGCGCCATCGCGGCAAGAGCGAAGCATGGAGATTGAGACACCCCTTTGGAGGCACATCGAGAACGGCTTTGGGCAGGATCAAGCCATAAGCCGCAACAACCACGGCATCGGGCGCATAGCCTTCGAGCGACAAGACGGCATCTGTGGAGCGAAGCGAAATTGGCGCCGCTACTTCAATTCCAAACCGCAACGCCGCCGCATGAACCGGCGAAGGCACCAGTTCGAGCCCGCGCCTCCCGCCTGGTTTTGGCGCGCGCGTATAGACGGCCGCGACGCCATGACCCTCGGCAATGAGTGCCTCAAGCGCCGGCACGCCAAAAGCCGGCGTGCCCATGAAGACGATGCGCAAAACTTTGGTCCCAACGTTTCGGCGGCCTTGGCGCGCGAAGCTCTTTAGGCTTCAGAGCTTGCGGCCGCGCGCTCCTTGGCCGCCCCGGTCTTGTTGCCTTGCGCCTTCTGCTTGGCATTCTTCCGGTACTTCTTTAGGAGCAGTGCCCGCTTCAACCGGGAAATGTGATCGATAAACAACACTCCGTTCAGATGGTCGATCTCATGCTGAAGACAGGTCGCCAAAATACCTTCCGCCTCGATCTCTTGCGCGCGTCCGTCGTGATCGAGATAGCGCGCGCGCACGCGGGCCGGCCGCTCGACATCCTCGTAAATCTCGGGAATCGAGAGACAGCCCTCCTGAGCGGTCGCGCGCTCCTCCGACGCCCAAAAAATTTCCGGATTGACGAGACAAATCGGCCGTGGCGCAGCCTGCTCCTCCTCGCGCTTGGCGACATCGAGAACGATTACCCGTTTTTGCACGCCAATCTGAATGGCGGCAAGACCAACGCCCGGCGCGGCATACATCGTCTCCAGCATATCGTCCATGAGCGCGCGAATGCCATCGTCAACGGCAGAAACGGGCGCGGAAACGAGACGCAAGCGGGGATCGGGAAGCGTGATGATGTTTCGAAGGGCCATGGCCCGGGAGATAATACGCGCGCCGCCCGTGGTCAATTCGAGACCACGCTATGCCCGCCATCAGAATAAAAGCATCTCACACCAACTCGACCTTTGCATGATGGCCGGCCGCGGCGGCGAGACGCTGGTCGCGCGTGAGCAGCGGGGCGCCGAGCGCTTCCGCAAGGGCGACGTAGACGGCGTCATAGACCGTAAAATTGTTCCGCAATTCCCACACCCGCGGCAAAAGGAAATCGTGGGGATATCTGCGCAAGGGAAAGTCCGCGAGATCGGCGAGGGCAGAGCGGCCACGCTCGCTGTCGATCTCCCCATTCGCCGCATAGCGGCGGATCACTTGCGCGACTTCAACGTCGAGCAAATGAGGCGCGTGCAGCGTCTCCCGAGGGTCAAACAGTCGCCTTTCCACCGCCTTTGCTTCTGGCGTGCGCAAAAGCGCTTCGAGCAGGGCCGAAGCGTCGACGACGATCACAGGCGGTCGCGTTCGGCGCGGACCGCCTGAGCCGGCGCTATGGTCGGCGTCATGCCCGGGCGGCGCTCGAGACGCGCCCGCAGCTCGTCGAGCGTCGGCCGCTCGGCCACCTGGCGAATTTCGCCGAGCAAATAATCGGAAAGCGACATGCCCGCCAGCGCCGCGCGCGATTTCAGCCGGCGGTGAAGCGCATCCGGCACATGACGAATTTGGATCATCGTAGACATGTGAGAAACATAATTGCATGCGGAGCGCATGTCAACGCCCCTCCGCTCTGCGGCTGGCGTCGCCGCGGTGCAACGTGGTACCGGCCGGTGGGCGTACTAGATCCTGGAGAGGTGGCGGTTGAAAGCACCGGACTCGACATGCGGCATCGGCCCAAGCCTGTCGGGGATTCGCCCCCCTCTCCGCCGTCTTTCCGATTCTACGCTACGAACCAACGCGCTATCCGACAGATGCCCGACCTGCGACTGGGCTTCGATTCCTTGCAATTTCAAGAAGGATGGTAGCAACCTAATTCCCGGTCAAATTTCTTATAGGCGTCCACCCTGAGCCGTATTTCGTCGTACTCGCCATGGGTTCCAAGGGTCAGATAATAATTGGAGCCATTCTCCTGGCGTTCGTACACCATAAATTCGCCGGTCATCCTATGCTCACTTGTTCTACGATTGAATGTCTTCATGACCAGATCGTGCGAGATCTGTCCAGCTACTTCGTAGACGAGGCGCCCGTAATAAGGGGCGAATACCTCCTCGCTGGTTTCTTCCTTTATCAGCTCAAGCATTAGGTTATAATGGAAAAAGCATGCTTGGTTGTGATGCTTATGCCACAAGCCAACCAGGGGTGGCCGCCGGAATGGCGCGGCAGCTTTCGTAACACTGGGTCGCCTATCATCACCCTCCAGTCTTCCGATTTCGTCGTAGATGGCGTGAACATTATATCCCCGACCGATAAAATGATGGGCCAATTCCACAACGAGACCGAACGAATATTTTCCAGTACGCATTTTGATATTGAGCCATTCGCACACATCCCGGCGAGCCCACCCGAAATTAGCTATCTCTTCGGGAGTCGCTGTGATTTCATGAGGTAGCGATTTTGACATCCATCTTTCCTTCGTGAGGAAACACTCAAAGATCAGCGACCATAACATGATTCGACTGGAAGGCGTCAGCAAGTCTTATGGCGGTTCACTCGTCATCGATTGCGTTTCCGTGACGATTCTTGGCGGCAAAACGACGGTGCTGATTGGGCCGTCGGGCGCCGGAAAATCGACTCTGCTCGGATTGATCAACGGGATCGAGTCGCCGGACGAGGGTACCGTCACGATTGACTCCAACCCTCTGACGCCGCGATCGGCGCTGCTTTTGCGCCGGAAAATGGGTTACGTCATTCAGGACGGCGGGCTGTTTCCTCACCTCACGGCACGCCAAAATATCGATCTCATGGCCAAGGAGGCCGGCTGGCCGCCGAACCGGCGCCGCGCGCGGGTCGATGAACTCTGCGCGCTGACGCGCTTCCCTCCCAATGCTCTCGATCGTTTTCCGGTCGAATTGTCGGGAGGTCAGCGTCAGCGCGTTTCCCTGATGCGCGCGTTGATGCTCGATCCCGGCATCCTCCTCATGGACGAACCTTTGGGGGCGCTCGATCCCATGATCCGGGCCGAATTGCAGGACGATCTCAAGGGCATTTTCTTGAGCCTCGCGAAAACCGTGGTTATCGTGACCCACGACCTCAGCGAGGCGGCATTCTTCGGCGATACGATCATACTGATGCACAAAGGCCGTGTTGTCCAACAGGGGCAGTTCCGCGATTTGATCGACCGCCCGGCGGATTCTTTTGTTGGCCAATTCGTTCACGCCCAATTGCGGCGACTCGCCACGATAAACCAACTGGCGGTCGGCTCTAAAGCGAGGCGCGCGTGAAACACGGCCGCAAGAAATTCTTGGTGATCTTTGCATTGGCCTTGGTGACGGCCATATCGAGCGGCGCCGCCGGTTCCGGCCCCCAAGTCCGCATCGGCTCCAAGAAATTCACCGAGTCCGTGATCCTCGCCGATCTCGCGGCAAAGCTCTGCGCCTCGGCTGGCGCATCGGCGGTTCATCGCCAGGAGCTTGGCGGCACCCGGCTCTTGTGGGACGCTCTGTTGGCCGGCGAGATCGACATATACCCTGAATATAAGGCAACGCTGACCGGCGAGATTTTGGCGAGCGAGGGTGTTGCAGACGAAAGAGCGCTGGAGCAGGCGGTTGCCAAACGCGGCCTGCGAATGAGCGGGCCGCTCGGCTTCAGCGATAATTACGCGCTCGGCATGATGCCTCAACGCGCCCAACGCTTTGGGGTCACAAGAATCTCTGACCTTGCGCAAAATCCCTCGCTCCGATTCGGCCTCAGCGACGAATTTCTCAATCGCGCGGATGGTTGGCCGGCGCTCCGTGCGGCCTATGGCCTGAACCCGGTAGAAGTGCGCGGCTTGGATCACGACATCGCTTACAAAGGCCTCGCCGAGGGTTCGATCGACGTCATCGACCTCTATACGACCGATGCCGAAATCGGCTATTACGGCATTCGGATTCTCGACGACGACCGGCATCATTTTCCGGGCAATGAGGCCGTCCTTCTTTATCGCGCCGATCTCGAACAGCGCGCGCCAAAGGCCCTGCGCGCGATGCTCCGGCTCGAAGGGCGGATCGACAGCGCGGCGATGAGCGCCATGAATGCCGCCGTGAAAATCGACCGGCGCGCGGAAACGGAAGTCGCGGCGCAGTTCATCGCGGCTAATTTCGGGTTTGTGGATGACGCGCACCCCGACACGCTGGCGAGCCGGCTTCTGCGCCGCACGATCGAACATCTCCGGCTGACCTTGCTGTCGCTCGCAGCGGCGATTTTTGTCGCTTTGCCGCTTGGCATCGTTGCCGCCCGGCGGCCCATGCTCGGTCAGGCGATTCTGGCGCTCACTAGCGTCCTGCAGACGATCCCATCGCTCGCCCTTCTCGTGTTCATGATACCGGTCCTCGGCATTGGAGCGGCGCCTGCGATTGCGGCGCTGTTTCTCTACAGCCTCCTGCCCATCGTCCGGAACACGGCTTCGGGGCTAAAAAATATTCCGCTTCCGATCCGCAATTCCGCGATTGCACTTGGACTAACGCCAATGCGGCGCCTGAGACTTATCGAGCTTCCGATAACATCGCCCGCGATCCTCGCCGGCATGAAAACGGCGGCGGTCATCAATGTCGGGACGGCGACGCTTGGGGCGTTGATCGGAGCGGGCGGTTACGGGCAGCCGATTTTTACCGGCGTCCGGCTCGACAATTTCGGTTTGATCCTCGAGGGTGCAGTCCCGGCGGCGCTGCTCGCTCTCATCGTTCAGGGGTCGTTTGAGCTCGCCGAGCATTATCTCGTTCCACGCGGACTGCGTCTAAAGCCGAACGCCTCTTGACGAAGGCACAGCGATTGTACAACAGGCACGAGCCTCTGGCGGGCGCTGGATTGGCTCGTCGGGTCGTGAAAACTCCAGTATCGAAGGCGCCCATAGTTCGGCTGGATAAGGCACTCGACTTCGACTCTAGGGGCTGAGAGTTCGAACCTCTCCGTACCAGCTGCGACAAATGGGCGATACGCCGCCCGCCACCTTATGCAATCGTACTATTTTCCAGCGCAAAAATGTTTGCGGCTTGAATTAGGCCCTTTCGCGCATTTCCCGGAGCAGGAGTTTTTGCAGCGTTACGAGAGGCGCGCCAGGGATGGCCGCCTCTTCTCGCGGCTTGAAATCACCGATCAGGGTTTTATGCTCGGAGCTGGAAGCGTGCTTGCCAAAATGGGTACGGACGAGCGCGGACGCCCGTGCCTTGTGCTCGACGACGAGCCGCGCGTCAACGCATTGCTGGCCGCGTCCCTTGGGCGGCCGCCCGAAGCTTATGGGCTCGAAAAAATGCGCCGGGCGGCGGAGCTTTGGAACGCGGGAGAGAAGGCGCTCGCCCATATTCATCTTGCCTTTGCCCGCCTCCCCCGTGCGAAAGCGAAGAGCATGCGCTGCTTTTGTTCCTTGCCGAGGAGTGCCTCGACCAGGGCGTGGCCCCTGCCGAGGTGATGAAGGCGCGATCTGCGCCCGCGCTTCTCGCGCTCCTAAAATATAATCCGGACCAGCCGCGCGTTCGGCGGGCAGCCGGCGCACAAGCGGCCAGTTTACATCAAACGGGTCCGGTGGTGGCGCAGCTTGTACCTGCGGCGGCGGCGAGCCTATCGGCCGAGGCCGGAACTTTGGCGGAAGGTTTGTTTGGCGCAGCCGGCTCAGAATTTCTGGTGGGGTTGGGCGAGCTTGGTGCAACCATCGGCGGCTGGGGCGCAGTGTTTGGGGCGATTTTCGTCCCCTCTCCTAATCCTGGAGTCACGTCGGAGGGCCAGGTTCCGGGCGATTCCGGTCTGCACTACACGAGGGCACGCTGCGCGTCACCAATGAAGACGGCGAAATTGTTGCCGCGGCAAGACTCGGGCAAGGCGGAATATTTTATGATCCCGCAACCGGCGATCCGATTGCCCGCGCTGTCGGCGACAGTGTGGTGTTCGATGCCCAAGCGCTCGAAAACCGGGCGGTGCCCAGGGACGCGGCGGAAGCCGCAGCGGACGCCGCCGGGGCCGCGCGAGACGCTACGCGGGATGAGAACAGTCCACAACTTTGCCCTGACCCCGAGCCGGATGTGCCGCATGGGGCCAAGGAGCGGGCAACGGAGTACCAAGCGCAGATCAGCAGATTGGTCAATCCGCAGGCGCCCTTGCCGCCAGGAGTCGCGGTCAGCCTCTTCAATCCAGTGACGGGAGAGCGTGTGACCTACGATGATTGCCGCGAAAGCGATGGAACAATGATCGAGGCCAAGGGGCCGGGCCTAGCCGAGGTATTGGAGAATGATTCCGCTATTGTGGCAGAAGGCGCTCGCACGAAGTTGATTAGGCAAGCCACGCGCCAGGTGCAAGCGAGCGGCGGGCGGGATATCGAATGGTACTTTGCGGAGGAGCCAGCGGCGGATAAAGCGCGCGATATCTTCGAAGAGAATGACTATTTGAGTGGGAGAATCATCATATTTCCCGTGCCAGCTGAGGTGCCATGACAGATTTCGTGTACGGGCGCGGCTTTAAGGTCCATGCGTATTGGGAACGGCGGAGGGAAACGCCTGATGCTCTCGCCGCACGTTTTGTGCGCACTATCGACAACTTGCACGAGATTGATCCCATCTTCGCCCTTTGGACCTGCGTCTCCAAGCGCCCGAAGAAATTCGAGACCGTGCGCGACCGTTACGCGGAGGAAGTAGCCGACGGCCTCACCAAGGATGATTGGGGCAAGCCGGAGCCGATCAATGGTTATTGGTTCGGAGCAGTGACGCGGGAGCAAGCGCGCAATCGCTCGTTCTCCTTGAGCGTGCATGCCGGCTCGACCTATCCAATGCCGGTTCCGAATGACGTCCTATTGTCGACAAACAGCGGTTTTGTTCCTGATTCTTCGGTTGTTACATACAAAATATTAAAACCCGCACTTCTGGCCATTGTCGAGGCTTGGGATCCGGTCCGCTGTGCCGCTTACCCGGATGCACTTCGCGCGTTGGGAAAGAAAGGCACCTATTTCCGCGAGGTCTGGATCCAATATCTTTGCCCTTGGCTCGCTTCGCTTGTAGCGCCGCCAACATCGTGCATTGCCGAGCATCTGCCCGATGGCGGCCTCTTGATGTCGGCGACAATGGAAACTTTTGACGTCGAAAATCCCGCCCACATGGCCGCCGCGCGCGACATCGCGGCGGCAATCGCACCGCTAAACGATCTCCCTTGGGAAGAGCGCGCCCGCGCCTGAGCGCAGAGTGGCCGTAGGCGAGAACTTGGCCGGTGCAGCAGCGAGCTGCTTGACGGCAAGGGCATTGCCTGGATCAGAAAGAAACACAGGACTCACCGTCGGCGCGTAATACGCTCTCCTGGCCGAAGCGGTTCTTATAGGCGGCGCGGATCGCCTCGATGCGTGCGCTCGCATCGTCCTCGTTCGAGTGCCAGACGAGAAGCATGCGCGACGTCTCTTTGACGATGATCCCGTCCTGGCCGCGCCATTGGCCTTGGCCGGTAAACACCGTGAGCCCTTCGGGAAATCTTGGGGTGACCTCCGCCGCAAGAAAAAGGTTCCACTCTTCTTCGCTGACCGGCGCCGCATCTTTTCGTTGTGTGCCGAACAAAAGTTCGAGCCGCGCAAATGGCCTGGCGGCGGGGCAGCTCAGGCCGCTTTGCGTTAACCGGTCCGCTCTCAAGGCGTAACCGGCGCCGAAGCCCGACGCCATCAGCCCAGCGGCGGAAAGGCTTGCCAGCGCGGCACGAACAGGCGTTCGCACAATTTAATCCAAATCAAGAGTAAAGTGACACGTGACGTGCGCGTCATTCACCGGAGCTCGGTTGATCCAAGCGGGACTGGAAGTGCACCGCTTCGCCTATGACAGTGCTTGCATGGCCTCTATCGTAGAGATCCGGAACCACAGATCGAAAGCTGCTTCAAGGTGCACGCCGCCGCGACGCTATGCGCCGCGGGAAAGCTGGCTATGACGGCTTCGCCCGGGCCGTGAAGGCGGTACTAACCTTCCAGCCCGAGAGCCGCCCTTACCCTGCGCGAATAGCCATAAAGGTCGCTGCGCAACCGAAGCGCGCCGCCCTCGTCCACATAGGCAGTAAAATATTCGATATGCACGGGAAGCGGTTTTGGCAGAAAGACATAGCGCTCGTTGCCCCCGATAAGTTTTTTAACCCTTTGCTCGCTCCAGCCATTGGCGCGGCCAAGCACCGTTTCGGCAAAACGGAAGGGGGCATCGACACGCACGCAGCCATGGCTGAACGCCCGCTTTTGCGCGGCGAACAAATGGCGCGTCGGGGTATCGTGCATATAGACGGAAAACCTATTGGGAAACATGAATTTGATGCGGCCCAGCGCATTGCGCTCGCCGGGGGGCTGGCGCACGACGAGATGGCCGGCGCGGCTAAACACTTGATAGCCATGGCGGCTAAAATAACTCGGGTCGGATGAAGCGCGCGGCAGCATCTCGTTGCGCAGGATCGACGGCGGCACATTCCAATAGGGATTGACGATCAGAAAGCGCATGGTTTCGGAAAAGACGGGCGTGGGGGTTTGCTCCTTGCCGACGATGACGCGGTTGCGCTCGATCACCTCGCCATTGTCAACGACGGCAGCCTCAAAATCCGGGATATTGACTTCGACGCGCCGCTCGCCCAAGTCGCGCGGCATCCAGCGCCAGCGTTCCATATTGGCGATAATTTCGCCTTCCAGCCGCGTGGGCTCAATGCCGGGCAAGGCCGCGCCAGTGCGCGTTAATTTGCCCGAAGCCTTGAGCCCTTTGGCTTTCTGGAAACCGGCAGCGGGCGCGGCGATCTTGCTGTCATAGGTAAGCTCTTTGCTGTTCGCCGCGTTTTGTTCGGCCTCGGAACGGCCCTCGACGCTCATGCGCGCGCGAACAAGGGGAACGCGGGGACCGCGTCCGGCCACGCGCCCATAGCGCAATTCGATGAGCTTTTCGCGCAGCGCCTGATAGCCCTTTTGCTGCGGATTAAACTTACGCAGCTCGTCGCCCGCCGATTCACCGGCGGTCGAGACGAGCGCCAGGATGACGGCGGGATCGGCGACTTCCGGCTCGGCGCCGATCAGGCGCGAAATCATATGCGGATCGACCCGGCTGCCGCTCGCCTGGCGGCCATAGGCCACGACCGCATCGGAGAGCGCGATGTCGAGGGCGGCGATTTCTTGATCTGTCGAGGGAGATCTCGCAAGCCCGAAACCTTTGATGTCGAGCCCGTCGTCGCTAGCGCGTTGCAACCGCTCGAAGACTGCGGCGGCTTCTGGCGTGGGCACGCCGGCGTTCCACCACAGCGGCGCGAAGCCGCGCGCGGCATAAAAGGCGGCGATCGCCTCGCGCTCGCGCCGATGCAGGAGCCCGAGCGGATCGGGGAGGCCGAAACGCGCCTCAAGCGCGAATTTGACCGCCGCATTGACGGCAGGCAAGGATTCTTGGGGGCCGGGGTATTGGGCTTCGCCCGCGGGAGGCGATGCCGCGGCATCCCCGGTTGTGGATTTCGCCGCAGTCGCATCGTTGGCCTGCCCGCCCTCTTCAGGCACGCGGGGTGGCGGCGGCAGTGCCGTGCCATATTGTTGCTCGGCGCGAGTCTGGACGGCGTCTGCGGAAGGCGGAACATCTGTCAAAGAAATGCCGCGGTCAGCCGGCATCGCGCCCATGGCCGTCCCGGCTTCCAGCGGCGAACGGAAAGGCTCCGGGATGGCCTGCGCAGAACGCGGGATTTGCAAGCCATCCTCGGCGCTGGCGGGCCAAGCCGCGGCAAGCGCACCTAAAAAAACCATTTCTTGCAATAACTTACGCATAATCCCGCCTCACAGTCTTGCGCATCCCGCCTGTTACCCTCGCCCGGCGAATCGCGCTCGCAACACCTGCCCGCGAATCGCGTGCGGCCGCTCGGCCGTTGCGACACGCGAACCGTTAGCAGGGTAACGCACGAACCCAAGCTCGCGATGCGTTGCCCGATTAATTTTTACATCGCGGCAGAGCTGCCACAATTCGAGCCGTCATGCGCTGGCGGAAAGCGCCGCAGCCTTTTCGCGGGCAGCCCCTGATTCATGCAGCTCTTCGAGACCATGCTGTTTCAACTTTCGATAAAGCGTCGAGCGGCCAATACCGAGCTTGCGGGCCACGGAAGACATTTGGCCGTGATAATGGCCGAGTGCGAATTTGATCGCCTCGGCCTCCAATCGATCGAGCGGACGCGTATTGCCGCAGGAATCGAGAAGCGGAAGGACGTTGGGGTCGCGCAATTCCACCCGGACGAATTCTTTTGCCCGGCTCGTCTGGCGTGACAAAATTACGGGCGCCGGCGGGATGCGAACGTCAAAGCCCTCGACCCTTGCCGCGATTTGGGGAAAATCGGCGACTGTCAGCTCATCGCCATCGGCAAGCACCACAGCGCGAAAGACGGCGTTTTCCAATTGCCTGATATTGCCCGGCCAATCATAGGCGCAAAGAAGCGCTTGGGCCTCGGCGCAGAGGCCGCGAAGCAGCTTGCCCTCCTCTGCGGCAAACCGGGTACAAAAGCGTGCGGCCAATCCGGCGATATCCTCGCGCCGGGCGCGAAGCGCCGGAATAGCGATCGGAAACACGTTTAGGCGGTAGAAGAGGTCCTCCCGGAACCGGCCGAGTTTGACAAGTTCTATCAAGTTTTGGTTCGCCGACAATATCAGCCGCACGTCGGTCTTGATGGGGCGTCTTGCTCCCTCCGGCCTTACCATGCCCTCGGAAAGAGCGCGCAGGAGCTTTTCTTGCGCTTGCAGCGGCAATTCGCAGATCTGATCGAGGAACAGCGTGCCGCCATGTGCCTCGACGAATTTGCCCGTGTTTTTTCCGCCCGCCGCCTCAGGATCGCGCCCAAACAGGATCGCTTCGGCGAATTCTTGCCCCATAGCGGCGCAATTGGCCGTCACAAAGGGGCCCCCGCGCCGGGCGGAGGCGCCGTGAATAGCTCTGGCAAGTACTTGCCTGCCCGTGCCCGCTTCGCCTTCGAGCAGCACGGGAATATTCGATTTGGCTGCCTTTTCTCCCTGCCGGAGCGCGCGCGCCGCGGC
>JACXTT010011629.1_pt1 | contig 11766 bp, 11 predicted proteins | sample 9270951 | NCBI WGS metagenome assembly JACXTT01 (sample SAMN15532306, study PRJNA645909) | rock metagenome | isolation source: weathered quartz diorite | place: Puerto Rico | collected 2017-06-21 | reverse complement strand
GGCTTTCCGGCGAAGTGGAAGGTTTCTGGGTTCTTGCGGATGGGTACCTCCCGCATGGAGGGGGGGACCGTGGGATAACCCGGGGGGTTGCGGATCAGCGTCGCGATTTCGTTCGCGCGGCGGCTTTCGAGCGCGAGGACGCCGATCCCCTGGAAGGACATGGAATCCGTATTCTACACCGCAGGTGACTCCGGCGTGGGCGCGGACGCTCGTTCGGCAGCGCCGCGGAGAGGAATGTCCGCGCCACGTCGAGGTCAGGCAGGTTTCTGACAGTTGATCATCCACGGGGTGCCGAATTGATCCACCAGCATGCCGAAGCGGTGGGCCCAGAATGTCTCCTGGATCGGCATCCGCACCGTCCCGTTTTCGGCCAGCGCGTGAAAGACGCGCTCGGCGTCAGCCGGGTTTTCGATGCCGAGTGACACGGAAAAGCCTTTGGGCTGCTCGTAGTGGTCGGGCGGAGCGTCGGAGCCCATCAGTAGTTTGTCGCCCACCGTAAGCAGAGCATGCAGGATCTTGCCGCGCCAATCGGCGGACACTTGTTGCGCCATGGGCGAATCGGCGTGGGTAAGCATGCAGAGGATTTTGCCGCCGAGGGATTTCTCGTAGAACTTGAAGGCCGCCTCGCACTGGCCGTTGAAATTCAGATAAGGATTCATTTGCATTTGCATCGTAGGTTCCTTTGGCTGATTGGTTTGGTCGAAGTCTCGCCGCGAGCGGTCGCGGTCGAGTCTCTACTTACACGTCGAACGAGGAGGCGCGAATTCGACAAGTTCCGCCTGCTCTCCGGAACTATTTCCGCGTGCAGGCCAGACGGCCAAGGAACAATTTGCCGGGCGCGACGTATAACGCTCCATGACCAGAGCCATGCTATTCGTGTTTCTGCCGTGGTGCCTGCCCGCGGCGGATGTTGCGGGCCAATGGAATCTGCACCTTATCCGATTCGGCGAGGAGTTCGCGGCGGTCCGTGTGGAGCTCAAGACGGACGGGGCCAAAGTCACCGGCGCCTTGAACGAGCTGAAACTCGAAGGCACGATCGAGGGTAGTATCCTGCGCCTGACCGCGCTTCGTCCCAACGGCAAAGATTGGGGCACGCTGGAAGGTGAGGTTCAGGGCGACGGCATCGCCGGAACTGTGAAGCAGGGCAGCGAAGAGTTCCGCTGGAATGCGCGGCGGGCGCAACCGGACAACTCAACGCCAAAGAGGCACGTTTTCGAGCCCACAAAGTTCCACCGCGAGTTTTCGGGCGCGGCCGTGCCGGTGTTGCGCATCCATCCCGGCGATACGATCCGGACCACGACGGTCGACGCCGGGGGGAAGGATGCTAAAGGGGTCCGGCGCTCGCTGGGTGGCAACCCGGAGACCGGCCCGTTTTACGTCGAAGGCGCGATGCCTGGAGACACCCTTGCAGTGAAGTTTCACCGCATCCGGCTGAACCGCGATTCCGCGGAAAGCGGCGACAGCATCGTGCCGGGGGCGCTGCAGCCTGGCTACCACCGCAATGCGAAGCTGGACGACCAGTTCAACAGCGAATGGACGCTCGACCGGGCGGCCGGACTGGGCATGTTGGCGAAGCCGACGGAGCGGCTGAAGAACCTGAAGCTCAAGCTGCAGCCAATGCTGGGGTGCGTCGGCGTGGCGCCGCCGGCCAAGCAAACCTTCCGTGCCGGGTGGTTGGGGTCATGGGGCGGCAACATGGACTATAACGGGCTTCGAGAGGGCGTGACGGTGTACCTTCCGGTTTATCAGGAAGGCGCGTTACTGTTTGTGGGCGACGGACACGCGCTCGAGGGTGATGGCGAGCTGAACGGGGATGCGCTGGAGACCTCGATGGACGTGGAGTTCACGGTGAATCTGATTCGCGGCAAGAGCACGCAGGGACCGCGGTTTGAGAGCGACGAGTACCTGATGGCGTCGGGGATCGCCGGCTCGCTTCAGGAGGCCCTGCAGCAAGCGACCACGGAGCTGGCGCGGTGGCTGGAAGGGGACTACAAGCTGTCGGCGAATGAGTCGGCGATCGTACTCGGAACTTCGGTGAGGTACGACATCGCGGAGGTCGTGGATCCGCAGGTTCATATCGTGGCGAAGGTGAGCAAAGCGGTGCTGTCGATGCTGGAGTAGGAGAATTCCAGAAGTGTTCTGGCGGTGGGGCGCTTAGAGATTATCGGGCGGATTGTACTCGAGCGTTGCCGATGCGACGACGAGGCCGAGTTCGCGCCCGTCGGTCTGATGCGGGGGGAGGGCGAAGTCCAGCTCGAACTCGGCCAGCGCGGACTCGGCGGTGAGGACTTCCGGCGGCACCGCCGCGGTGTAGACCCGGCGGCCGGGCTCGCGATATTCCCGCGCCGGCAGGTCGGCGCCGTTGATACGGGCGCTCACTGCGAGCGTGCCTCGCGGGGCAAGGACGGCTTCCGGCAGAGCGAATTCAAGCTTCAGCAGCGCGGGGCGTTCAAGCGGCGCTTCGAAAAATCGCGCAGAGAAGCGGCGCTCGGTCCAGCGCCATCGTCCCTGCTCGAGCTGATGCCAGCCGGTGAGCAATTCCGGAGGAGGCCGCAGCAGCCGGCTGCGCGCCAGGCAGTAGACGCGCTGGTCGCCCTCCTCGCTGGCCGGGTCCGAGCCGTTGGTGTTGCCGGTGGTGTGATACTCGCAGATCTCCCACTGGGTCCGGTCGAGCAGCCGCCGCAGGCCGGGGTCGGAAAAGATCCAGTAGTTGGTGGGATCGGCGTTGGTCTCGGACGAGCCGACCAGGTAGCCCACCGGAACGCGCCGCAGGTCCGCCCCGCCGCCGGCGCTGAAGCGCGCGATGCGCGTCGACAGGAAGCAGTACTCCACTTGCCGGGCCATGGCCTCCAGGGCAAAGAACGGATTCTTCAGGTGGTAGAGGACTCCGAAGAACAACGCTACGCGGAACGTGCCCTCCGGCAAGTGGAACTGCGAGTCCAGATCGATGTCATGGATCTCGACGCGCGAATCAAGAGCCTCCTTGAGCCGCATTACGCCGCGCAGGCCGTTGTAGTTGGTGGGCGAGTGGTCGATGGCATGGATACGCATGCCGAGCGACTCCAGGAAGAACGCCTCGAAGCCGTCGGCGCAGCCGATATCGAGCACCTCGCCGCCGCCGACCAGCGCCGGAAGATCGCGGTAGCGGCCGCGCAGCATGTCGTCGAGGTGGAAAAAATTGCCCGCGGAATCGAAGGGATACCAGGGAAACCCGGTATCGCCGAGGGCGGCCTGAAGATCGCGCAGGCGCGTGCTGAAGCGATCGGCCAGTTGAGCCAGGTCCCGGATGTCCATGCGGCGGTTTATCTATCCTATCGCGGTACAATCGAACGGATGCCGCAACTGTTCCGCGTCGCCGCCATCACCGACGAATTCTCACCCGACCTGGACGCCGCCGCACGCAGTATGCAGGAGATCGGCATGACCGGCGCCGAGCTGCGCATGGTTTCCGGCAAGAACATCATCGATCTTTCCGATGAGGAGATCGAGCAAGCCAGGCGCATCTGCGCGGCGCGCGGGCTGGAGATCCTATCGATCGCCTCGCCGCTGCTGAAGTGCGTATTGCCGGACGCACCGGACGTAGACGCCCGGTTCCAGCAGGACATGTTCGCGGCCAAGTACGGGTTCGACGATCAGCCGAGGCTGACGCGGCGCGCCTTCGAGATCGCGCATCGCACCGGGGCGAAGGTCATCCGCGTTTTTTCCTACTGGCGCACCGTGGATCCGGAAGTCTGTTTCGAGCGGGTTTGCGCGGCGCTGGAGGATCTGGCGCGTCAGGCGGAAGGGGAAGACCTGATCGTCGGCTTGGAGAATGAGCACGCCTGCAATATCGCCACCGCGTCGGAATCGGCCCGCGCGCTGGACCGCGTCCGGCACCCGAGTCTGAAGCTGGTGTGGGACCCGGCGAACGCATTCGTGTCGGGAGAGGTTCCGTTCCCGGACGGGTATGGCAAGCTTCCGCCTGGCCGGATCGTGCACGTTCACGTGAAGGATTGCCATGTGGAAGGCCACAAGCCGATCTGGGGCCCGGTCGGCGAGATGGGCGTGGAGTGGCGAGGCCAGATCGCGGCGCTTCAGTCCGACGGGTATACGGGATGGGTCAGCCTGGAGACGCACTGGCCCGGCCCGAACGGTGATAAGCACCTGGCCAGCGTGATCTGCGGAACGAACTTGATGAAACTGGTGGGGGCTTAAGACCACTCCCTTACGGTCGTGGCTCGGTAGGCCGGATGATGAGCATCGGCCCAAACACCGGCACGGCCATGTCGGCGTCGTCGCGGACGTTGCAGTAAGGATCTTTGCCGGCGCCGTACCAAAGCGCCGCCCCGGCCGGAAGGGTTCCGGTGATCGAAAGCAGGATTGCGTTACCGTCCGCCGGATCCACGCGCGCCTTGTAAATGGCTGGGACCGCCGCGCCGTCCGCGCCATGGATGCTGAACCCGCTGACGCGGCCGGCCGACCGCAGCTTACCGGTGACGCCGGAGAACTTCACGCGGACTACTCCGCCGGAGAAGCTCGCCGATTCCGGATGCGGCGTCCGGGCGCTGCCGGTAGCAAGGTTTGCCATTCGTTTACCCAGCCGCTTCAAATCCTGCGTTCCCACGTGGATGATGTCGTCCAGCGAGAGATCCACGGCCGTCACCATCGCCGAGTTCGGAATTTTCTCAGCCGCCAACCGCTGCGCCTCCTGCACCTGGTTCCACTCCGCCGGGTTGGTCTGATTGACGAACCGGCCGATCTGGACAAAGTAGAATGGCAGCGCGTCGTTCTTAAAATCCGCCCGCATGGCCGCCACCAGCTTTTCAAAACGCCCGGCGAAAAGCGGCGCCGCCTTCGGGCTGGCATCGGATTCGCCCTGATACCAGAGCACGCCGGCGATCCTGCCGCCGGCCGCCATCACGCGACGGTAGGTGGATCCATACAGGGAATCGCCCCCTTTCTCGCGCAAGTCAGGATCCCATTGCGTCATCGACGTGCCGCCGTGCGCGCAGGAAAGCAGGCCCACTGGGACGCCTGTGCGCCGGACCATCTCGACGGCGAAAGGAAGCCCGAGTCCCGCGCCTTTCTTTCGCGCGGCCAGACGCCGGGCCAACTCCTCGCCCTCCAGTTTGCGCGGCTGCTTATCGGGACCGAGCGGCCAGTGGACGCGGTCCGCGGCGGTCATCAGCGTATGAAGCGGCTCTTCCGCCACAATCCAGCGGTCGGCCATATCGAAGTTGTGCACCAGCTCGTGCGGCATCTCGACGTCGATCAGGTCGCCCACGCCTTCCATGTTGGACTGGCCGGCCAGGAGCCACAGGTCGCCCACCAACAGGTTTCCCGCCGCTGCCTGCGAGGCGCCCGCGCGAACTTCAATGCGGTACGGTCCGCCAGAGGGCAGGCCCTTTACTACTCCGCTCCATTTGCCGCCGGCGACACGTCCAATGGCGGTCCAGTCGAATCCCGCCACCACATCGTGCTTCCGGAGCACGCGCGCCTCCACGGGCTGGCCGCTCGTGTCCGCCGTTCCCTCCAGCGCGATGTCCGCGTGGCCGGAGCCGTCCCGCTGAAAGACCTGGTCGTCGGCGGCACCCGACGTGATCCGCATTTCGGCCGGGAGGAGGGAAGCGCACAGAAACAGCAGCAGGGAGGATTTCATCGTGGCCATTTTACTTCTTCTGGCGGAGGTCATAAACGTAAATCGAATAGCCGATGCGCGCCGCCGGCCGCATCTCGCGGAGCCAGCGGAAATCCTCACGGTCCGTGTAGAGCCCGTAGAGCGGGCTCACGCTAACCGCCGCCAGACAGTCCAGATTCCGCCGCTTTTCGATTTCGCTGCTCCGAGGAAGGTAATCCGCGCCCAGTCCGTAGTATTCGAGGTTCGCGGCGCCGAAGTACTCGACGCAGACGCCAGTGGCACCCACCGAATTCGCGTAGGTCTTCAGCTTTTTGACGTCCTGACCCCAGTCGATATTGGAGTCGAGCGCATACCGGGGCCCGTTTGCCGCGCCTCCGACAGCGCTATTGAAGAACGCGAGGTAGTGCGGGTAAATGCGCGAGACCTCCCAGGCGTGGAGCGCCAGAATTCCAGCCAGAAAGGCCGTCCGGGCGTGGGTGAGCCGGTTCATCACTGCCACCGCCACCAGCACGTATAGAAAGGGAAGGACCGGCAGAAGGTGGCGGTACCCGATGTTGAGCTTGCTGGTAAGGCTGGCGAGAAAGTACAAGACCATCGGAATCGCCAGCGCCCATTGTTCAAATCGCGGACGACAGCGGAGGGTCCACCAGAGGCAGGGGAGCAGCAGCGCCAGCACCGCCAGCGGGGTCTTGACGGCAAAGATCACGGGAAAGTAGTACCACCAGCCGTAGGCGGAAGTTTTCCCCATCAGATAGGCGGTGTGGCCGGCGTGGTTGTGCCCCAGTACGTTGCCGAATCCGATGAAATAGGGGTGCCCCGGCAGATACCAGGAGTCGCCGGCGACCCGCAGTATCCTTCCAACGAGGCTCGACGGGCTGCTGACGTCCCGGACCAGCGCCCACGAGTAGTTCCAGTTGCCCGGGCCATAGGTTGCCGCCACGGTCAGCAGCGCCACGAGAAACAGTACGCCAAGCGCCATGACCGGACGCCAGGGCCTCCGCAAAACGAAGAGAAGGAGCAGTACGGGGACGAGGTAGACGCACGAAAACTTAGACGCCAGCGCGGCGCCCAGCACCAGCCCGGCGATCAAAAGGCTCCGCCGCGTTCCGCTCTCCAGGTATTTGAGCCACGTCACGACGGCGAGGAAACTGCAGAGAGCCGCGGCCATGTCGGTAGTCACGTAGCGGCCGTGCGCGATCAGGTTTGGGTCGGTTGCTACCAGGGACAGCGCCAGCAGCGCCGGCGCGGCGCCGAACCGGCCTCGGGTCCACAGCGCAACGGCCGCCGCCAGCGCGAGGGTTAGCATGATCGTCATGCTGCGCCCGGCCAGCAGTAGTGTGTCGGCCGGAACGCGGTTTTGATATAGAAACTCGCCTCCGTTCTCGAACTGCTCCATGGGAGAGAAATTGGGCGTCTTGGCCGGCAGACTGGGACGCAACAGCAGAAGAGGCAGGGCGCACCACAGCTTTGCCAGCGGTGGATGCTCCGGGTTCATCCGGTAGTCTCCGGTGGTCAGGTAGCGGTACCCGGCCACCAGGTGCGTCCCTTCGTCGAAGGTCTGCGATTCCAGCCGGATTGACGTAAACTGCTGGAAGGCGAGCAGTGTCAGCAGCAGTGCGAACATCGGCCAAAACCGCTGGTTTACCGATACCATGGGATTGCGACGAGGCTCCTCCGCGCCGGCCATCCGCCGGGTACTTTGCTATAATAGCGGGTGAAAATGCTGCGCCTGCCTGCTGTATCCGCCTCGTCCGCTCCGGCAATTCTCTGATGTTTCCCCACGTGGAGGTTTGATCCCCGTTTTCATGAAAGCCAGCGTGCAAATCAGCCGCGGAATCGAAAGCCTGTTCGGCACCAGGGACGAAAATATCCGCCTGATTGAATCCTCGCTCTGCGTAGCCACGCAGCTTACCGGTGATTCGATCGAGATCGAGGGAGACGAAGCTTGCGTTGCCCGGGCCCGGCAGATCCTGGAAGAGTATGACTCCCTGGTCTCCGAGGGGCAAGTCTTCACGAACGGCGACCTCAACAGCTATCTCCGCGTCGTCACCGAGGACCCCGAGGTCAACTTGCGGGCGCTGGTCCTCAGCGGCCGGCAGCGCAGCTTCGGGAAAAAAGTGTTGGCGCCGAAGACCGTCAACCAGCGCCGCTATCTGGAGGCTATCGAGCGCAACGACCTGGTTTTCGGCGTAGGGCCCGCCGGCACCGGCAAAACCTACCTCGCCGTGGCCATGGCCGTCTCCGCGTTTCTGGCCAAGCGCGTGGCTCGTATCATCCTGACCCGTCCCGCCGTGGAAGCCGGAGAAAAGCTGGGATTCCTTCCCGGCACGCTGCAGGAGAAGATCGACCCGTACCTGCGTCCGCTCTATGATGCGCTCTTCGAGATGCTGGACGCCGAGAAAGTGGAAAAACTGCTCGAGCGAAACATCATCGAGGTTGCTCCCATCGCTTTCATGCGCGGGCGGACGCTGAACGACAGCTTCATTATCCTCGACGAGGCGCAAAACGCCACGCCGGAGCAGATGAAGATGGTGCTCACGCGCCAGGGCTTCAGCTCCAAAATGGTGGTGAACGGCGATATCACCCAGATCGACCTGCCGACGGCGCGGCGCAGCGGACTGCTGGACGCGCTGGATGTGCTGAAAGGCGTGGAGGGCATCAGTTTCGTTCATTTCGATCAGCGCGATGTGGTGCGCCACTCGCTGGTGCAGCGTATCGTTCAGGCTTACGAGCGCCATAATGAAATAATGGGCACAGGCCGGCAACTGAGCTTGAAGCTGACGGAAGGAGCGGAGCCTGCGGCCGAAGCGCAGGGGGCGTCCCCTTCCCACATTGCGCCCAACACCGGCGCGGTGACCGACGCCAGCGCCGTAGCCGGACCGCGGCCGGCCTGATCTCATGTCCGACCCCGCCCACAGTAAGCGCCTGCCGGCCGTCCCACCGCCTCCCGTGGAGGAAGACGAAGAGGACCTGGTTTTATTCCTCCGCGCCGGCCGCCTTCCGCGGCAGCCTATCCGCGACTTCGCCCTCGTGCTTCGCAGCGAGCTGACCCAGGGTCGCCCGTTTCACTGCCTGATCACCGACGACCGCGAACTGCATCGCCTGAACAAGGCTTTTCTCGGAAAGGACTATCCGGCTGACGTCTTGTCGTTCCCGGCCGGCTCGCAATCGCCGGGGCTGCTCGGCGAGCTCGCGATCTCGTCGCTTCGGGCCATGTCGCAGGCCCTGGAATTCGGCCATCCCGCGCTGGCCGAGATTCAAATCCTGATGCTGCACGGAGTGCTCCACCTGCTGGGGATGGATCACGAAACCGATTCCGGGGAGATGGCTCGCGCCGAATCCCTCTGGCGGAAGAAGCTGGGTCTACCGGATAGCTTGCTGGAGCGGGCCGGGATGGCGGGAGCGCGGGCATGATCCTGCTTCTATTGATTGTCAGCGCCACGCTGGTCGCCGCCCTCTGCCTGGCTAGCTTCGTTCAGTTACTGTATCTGGAAAGCCTGCGCCTGCGCCCGCGCGATCTTCCCGCCATCGAAGTCTTCAAAGACCAGATCGAGCCGGCCATTGGGATGGAGACTGAAGCCGGCGCGCTATCGTTCGCCATCCTCAAGTACTCCCTGGTGATCCTCATCGCCATCGAGATGACGGCCTGGGTTTCGAACGGACGGCCCCTGACTTGGCTAAATGTAATTGAGGCGCTGGTGGCGACGTGGCTTCCTATGCTCGCCGCGAGCCACATTTTCCCCCAGTTCCTGTACCGGCGCACGCAGGCGGAGTGGCTCCGCCCGCTGGTTCCGGCCCTGCGCCTGGCGTCGTTGCTGGTGCGGCCGCTGGTGTTGCTGATCGGCTTCGTGCAATCCCTGGCCACGCCGTCGAGCGAGATGCCGGGTTCCGAAGAATCGCCCACGCCGGCCGAGAACATCGAAAAGCTCATCGACGCAGGGGCGGAAGAAGGCCTGATCGAGGAAGACGATAAGAAGCTGATCCAGTCTGTGGTGGAATTCGGCGACAAGACAGCGCGCGAGGTGATGACACCGCGCCCGAACATCGTCGCCATTCAGGCCGACGCCACACTCGAGGACCTGCGTCGCCTGGTGATCAACGAGCAATACTCGCGCATCCCGGTGTACGAGAAGTCCGTCGACGACATCATCGGCTTCGTCCATGTCCGCGACATGTTCGAAAAGGACGAAGACGAGCGGCGCCACCGCAAGGTCCGCGAGATTATGCGGCCCATCCGCTTTGTCCCCGAGACCAAGCCGGTGCAGACGCTGATGCGCGACATGCAGCGGGACAACACGCACATGGTCATCGTGGTCGATGAGTACGGCAACACGGCCGGCCTCGCCACAATGGAGGATCTGGTGGAAGTGATCCTTGGCGAGATCCGCGACGAGCACGAACCAGGATCGGACATCACTCCGGACGGCGACGGTTTCATCGTGTCGGGCAGTTTTGATGTTGCGCGGCTTTATGACCTGTTCGAATTCCGCCCGGAAGCTGAAACCGAATCCACGACCATTGGTGGCCTGGTCACCGAATGGCTCGGCCGCGTCCCCGCCGCGGGCGAGGAAGTGGAGCGCGAAGGCTTACGCCTGATGGTGCTCTCCTCGAGCGGTCTTCGCGTGGAACAGGTGCGTGTCAGCCGGGCCGCGCCCGCCGGGACCGAACCGGAGAAAGTTCAAAACGCCCGGAATGAGTGAAAACAGCAATACCCCCCGGTTTGTCTCCGGCTTCGTCACGCTGCTTGGCCGGCCCAACGCCGGAAAGTCGACCTTGCTCAATGCGCTGGTCGGCTCCAAGGTCTCGATTGTCGCCGACAAGCCACAGACCACCCGCACCTCGCTGCAGGGCGTGATGAACGTTCCCGGCGGACAGGTGATCTTCGTGGATACCCCCGGCATCCATCGCACCGACACGCCCCTTAACCGCCGGATGATGGATTCGGTCCGCTCTTCGCTGGGGGAGCGCGACCTGCTGCTGTTTCTGGCCGACGCATCCGAGCCGTTCTCTCATGCCGACGAGCAGGCGGTAAGCCTGGTGCGGAAAGCGCCGGCGCCTGCTTTTCTTGTTCTGAACAAAGTCGATCTGCTGAAGGACAAGGCGGCGATGCTACCGCAACTGGAAAAGTACCAGGCTCTGCACGATTTCGCCGGATACTTTCCCATCTCTGCCGTCACCGGCGACGGCGTGCCGATCCTGCGGGAGGCGATCATGGCGCGCATGCCGGAAGGACCGCAGTATTTCCCGCCCGATCATGTCACCGACCAACCCGAGCGCTTCCTGGCCGCGGAGTTGATCCGCGAGAAGATCCTCCAATTGACCCGGCAGGAGGTGCCGCATTCGGTGGCCGTACTCATTGACCAGTGGACGGATTCGCCGGCGCTGACCCGCATCCTGGCAACCATTTATGTGGAAAAAGAGGGTCAGAAGGGCATCATCATCGGCGCCGGAGGCGGTATGCTGAAGCGAGTGGGCACGCTCGCGAGGGAGGAAATGGAAGGTTTGTTCGACCGGAAGATTTTCCTCCAGATGCACGTGAAGGTAAGGCCGGGATGGCGCGAGAATCCGGCTTTTCTCAATTCTCTCGACTGGCGTACAATGGCGGGTTCCGATGAATCGTAGACATTTTGTGCTGTTTGCCGCTGCTCCGCTGTTGGCCGCCGATAAGGCGCCCAGCGACGACATGATTTATGACCTGGTGCGGCGTCGGCTGGCGAGCGATCCGACCGTGAAGGGCGGCGCGTTGGACGTGGACGTGAAGGCCGGCGTCGTGACCCTGCGCGGGAAGGTAGAGCTGGAAAGGCAGAAGAGCCGGGCCGAGAAGATCGCCAAGAAGGTCCATGGCGTGAAGAGTGTGGTCAATGAGCTTGTCGTCACCCGGCCCTAGCGGACGCGGGCGGGAACGCCTGTGTCAGTTGCTGCTGCTCTGCTGCCTGCCGGCCGCGGCACAGGATTTCTCAGACATCAAGATCGAAAAGATCGATGGCGGATTCCAGTTCGCCGAAGGTCCGGTGTGGTCCCGCGACGGCTTTCTGCTGTTCAGCGACGTGCCGAACAACGTGATCCGTAAACTGGTTCCCGGCGAACGGTCCCAGATCGCCCGCGAAAATTCCAACGGCGGAAATGGCAACACCTTTGACGCGCACGGG
>JACXTT010011628.1_pt1 | contig 11767 bp, 11 predicted proteins | sample 9270951 | NCBI WGS metagenome assembly JACXTT01 (sample SAMN15532306, study PRJNA645909) | rock metagenome | isolation source: weathered quartz diorite | place: Puerto Rico | collected 2017-06-21 | reverse complement strand
GTTGTCTCCTGGGGGGGGCGGGGGGGTTTGGGCGGGGCCCGGGCGGGGCGGGCGTGGGGCCGTCGGCGTGCCCAACCTCGTAACGGGGCATCGGGCGATCGCGGCGGCCTCGATCGCGTCGATCGACCGGTTGGCACCGGGCCGCTCGGTCCTCGGCATCGGCGCGGGCCACAGCGGGACGAAGAACCTCGGCGCGCCGAGCATGCCGGCCGGGGAGCTCGCCGAGGGCGTCACCTTCATCAAGGAGCTCTTGAGAGGACGGCCCGCCACCTATCGCGGCGGCACCGCACACTTGCCGTGGGTGAAGCGCGCGAGCCCCGTGTTCCTCGCCGCGTCGCATCCGCGCTCGCTCGAGGCGGCCGGCGCGCGTGCTGACGGCGTCTTCATCAACTACGGGCTCGCCGCCGCCAACGTGGCCGAGTCCGAAGCGGCGGTGGCGCGCGCGGTGCGCGGAGCGCGGCGCGATCCCGAGGAGGTCGAGATCTGGCAGATCGCGGCGCTCGACTGCGGCCTCGACGGCGACGCGTCCCGCCGCAAGATCGGCGCGATCCTCGCGTTCGTCTCCGCCTACGTGATGGGCGGCGGTGATCTGGCCCGGCGCGGTGTTCCCGCCGAGCACCGCGCGGCTCTTCAGGAGCTGCGCCGCCGCTACAGCACACGCCCCGGCGAAGCCGACGCCGCGCTCGTCAGCGAGCTCGGGCTGTTCGACTATCTGAGCGCTCGTCTGGCTGTCTGCGGCACGCCCGACGAATGTCTCGCGCAGATGCGCGCGGCGAAGGCCGCGGGGGTGCAGCGTCTCATGTTCTCGGTCAGCCTCGCCGTCGATCCCGTGCGCACCGTGCGGCTCTTCGGCGAGAAGGTGCTTCCCGCGCTGGGCCGATGACCTCGCCGAGCACCGCGGGAGCTCGCTACGTCGTCATCGGAACCGTGTGGTTCCTGATCGCGCTGGCGCTCGGAGCGGCCGGATACGTCGAGCGCTGGCGCCCGCCCGTGCCCCAGGCCGTCCTCGTCGGCTTGACCGTGCTCTTGCTAGTCGCCTTCGCGACGGTCTCACCGTTTCGCCGATGGCTCCTGGCCGTCGATCTGCGCTGGCTGGTCGGCCTGCACGTGACGCGCTTCGTCGGCCTCTATTTCCTGGTCGTCTACTACCGCGACGGCGCGCTGCCGCGCGCGTTCGCCGTCCCCGGCGGCTGGGGTGACATCGTGGTCGCGACCCTCGCCCTGATTCTCGTCGCGACCGGCAAGCTCGACCCCCGCCGCCGGCTGGTCGCCGCGTGGAACACCTTGGGACTGCTCGACATCCTTTTCGTCGTCGCCACCGCGACAAGACTGACTCTGGCCGACCCGGACTCGATGAACGCGCTGCTGCGCCTGCCCTTGAGCCTCCTGCCGACCTTCCTGGTACCGCTCATCATCGCGGATCACGTCGTCGTGTACTGGCGTCTCGCGCGGCGCGGAGCATGAGGCGCGCACTCAGCTGACGCGACGAGAACCTGGCGGCATCCGCCGCTCGGTCACGTAGAATCTCGACGATGCCACGCGGCCGCGGCTCGTGCTCCGAAGCCGATCTGTACCCGGCCGTGAAAGCGTTCCTCGAAGCTCAGGGCTACGACGTCAAGGCCGAGGTGCGCGGCTGCGACGTGGTCGCGATGCGCGGCGAGGAGCCGCCGGTGATCGTCGAGCTCAAGCTCGGATTCAGCCTGGCCCTCCTGCTCCAGGGCGTCGACCGGCTCGGGCTGACCGACCGCGTCTATCTCGCCGTTGGCCGGCCGCGCGGCCGGCGGCGACGAGGATCGGTCCTGCGCCGCGACGTGCGCGACCTCTGCCGCCGGCTCGGCCTCGGCCTGATGACCGTCGCGCCCGGACGATCGGGCGGCTGCGTCGAGGTGCTCGTGGATCCCGTGCCCTACCGGCCGCGCCGGCGCGTGGCCGCGCTGACGCGCTTGCTCGGTGAGCACGCGCGGCGCCTCGGCGATCCAAACCGCGGCGGCATCACGCGCACGCCGATCGTCACCGCGTACCGGCAGGAGGCGCTGCGCTGCGCAATGCTGATCGAGCGAGGCGGCCGCGCCAGCCTGAAGGCACTGCGCGAGACCGGGCTGGTGCCGAACGCGTCGCGCATTCTTCAGCGCGACGTCTACGGCTGGTTCCAGCGGCTCGAGCGCGCGACCTACGCGCTGACCGATCGCGCGCGCCAGGATCTCGGGCGCTTCGCGGCGTCTCGCGTGTTGCCGGATCTCGCCGCCGGTGCGACCATCGAGGATTGAGGGAGACGCCTATGTGGACGCCGAAGAAAACCGTCGGGCAGATGGTCGCCGAAGCGAAGACGCGCATCGAGAACCTGTCCGTCGAGCAGCTCGAGGCCGAGATGGCGCGAGGCGACGTGCAGGTGGTGGACATCCGCGACGTGCGAGAGCGCAAGAAGCTCGGCTTCATCCCCGGCTCGACTCACGTGCCGCGCGGCATGCTCGAGTTCTGGCTCGATCCGACCTCGCACTACTACACGGGCAAGATCGATCCCACCAAGCGCATCATCGTCTACTGCGCCGGCGGCCAGCGCTCCGCGCTCGCCGCGGACGTGCTGCGCGAGATGGGCTTCCCGAACGTCGCCCATCTCGCGGTCGGGTTCAATGGCTGGGCCGAGGCCGGCCGCAAGGTCGATCGCGAGGCTGACGGCCGGTCGTAGCCGCGCTTACGCGAGCGGCTTGGCCATGAAGACGCGGGTGGTCCCCGGCGGCAGGCAGGGAACGGTGCCGAGCACGCTGTAGCCGTGGCGCTCATAGAAGCCCGGCGCCTGGAAGCTGATCGTGTACAGGACGGCGCTGACGCAGCCCCGCCGCCGACCCTCGTCCTCAGCCAGCCGCAACAGGCGGGTGCCGAGCCCGCCGCCCCGTAGCTCGTCCGGAAGAAAGAAGAGATCGATGAAGAGCAGGCCGAGCGAGGTGCGGCCGGTGAGGCCGCCGATCGGCCGCCTGGTCCGCGGGTCGCGAACGATCACCGCCAGCGGCCGGCTGTCCCGGATCCCGCTCTGCTGCTCGTTGAAGCGCGCCAGGCCGGAGCCGACCGCGTGCTCCTCCTCGGCGGTCGGCGCGTCCGTGAGCGTCACGAGAGGCTCGGCGTCGCGCATGGCCGAAGTCTAACCCAGGCGCCCCGCAGTCCACGCCGGGGCGCATTGACGAGTCTCGCGGTCTGACGTAGCGTCCCCTCAATGGCCATCGCTTGTCAGCGACGTCCTGCCCTAGAAAGGAGCTGTCCATGAAAGCCGCCGTATTCCACGGCCCCAACAAACCTCTCACAATCGAGAACGTCGAGGTCGCCAAGCCGATCGGCCGCGAGGTGCTCGTGCGCACCATCGCCAGTGGTGTGTGCCACAGCGATCTGCACTTCGTCGACGGCTACTACCCGTTTCCGACCCCGGCGATCCTCGGCCACGAGGCCGCCGGTATCGTCGAGGCGGTCGGCCCGCACGTCACCGAGTTCAAGGCCGGTGATCACGTGATCGCCTGCCTGTCCGTGTTCTGCGGTCACTGCTCGTACTGCCTGACCGGACGCACGCATCTCTGCCAGTCGCGACCGGTCCGCACGCCGCAGGAGCCGCCGAAGCTCACCTGGAACGGCGCGGCCGTGAACCAGTTCGCGAACCTTTCCGCCTACGCCGAGAAGATGCTGGTCCACGAGAACGGCCTGGTCAAAGTGCGCGACGACATGCCGCTCGACCGCGGCGCCCTGATCGGTTGCGGCGTCACGACGGGTGTCGGCGCCGTGCTCAACACCGCCCGCGTCGAGGCGGGCGCGACCGTCGCGGTGTACGGGGCCGGCGGCGTCGGCCTCGCGGTGATCCAGGGCGCGCGCATCGCGGGCGCCGGCATGATCATCGCGGTCGACGTGTTCGAGAGCAAGCTCGCCAAGGCCAAGGAGCTCGGCGCGACGCACACGGTCGATTCGTCGAAAGTCGATCCGGTCAAGGCGATCCGCGAAATGACCAACGGCGGCGTCGAGTACGCCTTCGAGGCGATCGGTCTCAAGAAAGCCGCCGAGCAGTGCTTCGAGTGCATCCGCCCAGGCGGCACCGCCACCGTCATCGGCATGATCCCGGTCGGTCAGAAGCTCGAGCTCGAGGGCAGCGTGTTCCTGCGCGAGAAGCGCATCCAGGGCTGCAGCATGGGCTCGAACCGTTTCAAGGTCGACATGCCCAAGTACGTCGACTTCTACCAGCGCGGCCTCTTGCGCCTGGACGAGATGATCACACGCCGTGGCCGGCTCGAGGACGTGAACGAAGCGTTCCGCGCGATGAAGGCCGGCGAGGTCGCCCGCACCGTCCTGATGTTCGACTAGTCCAGTGGATCGCGCGCGTCGGGACCGACCCACTCGATCCCGGCGTGCGCGCCCTTGACCGCCGCGACCTCGACCTCGACCAGCAGCTCGGGCCGCGCGAGGCCGCTGATCCGGCAGCCGAGGGAGGTGGGGCAGCTCTTGGCGAACCAGGCCGGGCCCTCGCCGTGCGGGCGATTCACCCGCGCGCCCTCGACGGTGAAGGTGCGCCGGCGCACGACGTCGTCCAGCGAGGCGCCGGCCTGCTCCAGCGCCCAGCGTGCGGTTCCGATCGAGAGATCCGTCTGCGCCGCCCAGTCGCCCGCCGCTTGCGGCTCGCCCGCGGCGTTCATCGAGGTGCAGCCGCTGACCCAGATCCAGTCGCCGACCGCGACGGCCCGCGCGTAGCCGCGCGGCTTCTCGCGCTGCTGCTGCGTGTAGATGTCGCGGCGGGTCTTCGCGGCGCCCACGACCGCCTCGGCCTCGATCTCCACGAGCATGTCGGGGAGTACGAGCGCCGGGATCCCGAGCAGGGTCGAGGTGGGTCGCACGTCGCCGAGCGCCTCGAGCCAGGCGCGCGTGTAATCGGCGCTGCGATCGAGATCGGTGAGAAACGTCTTCGTGTAGACGATGTCCTCGCGCGCGGCACCGGCCTGGGCGAGCGCGGCGAAGATCGTGTCCATCGTGTTGCGCGTCTGGCGGTAGAGATCGCCCGGGCCCTCGACGGCGCCACGGGCACTGAGCGCCGTCGTGCCGGAGACGAACACACGATCTCCGACGCGCAGCGCCCGCGAGTACGCGTATTCGTCCTCGATGGCGCGCCCCGACGAGATCCGGCGCGCCGAGGCCCCGGCGCCGTCGACCAGATCGAGCTCGATTTCCACCAGCTGCTCGGGCCGCGCGAGGCCGTTGACCTGTACGAGTGTCGCCGCGGGCCTGGCATCTCGCAGGTATCGCGCCAGGGTCCGCGCGGCACCGTCGCCGACCTGGATGTCGGTGACGTAGATACGGCTCCGCACGACGTCGGCGAGCCGAGCGCCGGCCCTGCCCAGGCTCCACTCGGCGATGGTCATGATGGTCTCGACCTGCCGGGCGACGTCGCCGACGCCACGCACGTTGCCCTGGCGATCGATCGCCGTTGTACCCGACTGGAACACCATGTCGCCGACGCGGAGGGCGCGCGAGTAGTGCGCGAGCTTCTCGAGCGATCGACCCGACGCCACGTTGATCCGGCGACTCGCTGGCATGATTTCCTCCCGTCCGAAGATTCCGCGCGTGATCGTCAGCGCGCTCGGCTGACGATCGGCGGCACATGGGCCGCCCAGGGCTGGACCGCTTCGAAGGCCGCCGCCGCCCGCAGCACGGCCGCCTCGCCGCGACGCCGTCCGACGATCTGCAGGCCTACCGGCAGTCCGCGGCTCGTGAAGCCGCAGGGGATCGAGATCGCGGGAAGGCCGAGCACCGAGAACGCGTACGTCAGATAGGAGCGCTGCAGGATCCGCCCGACCGGCTTGCCATTGATCTCGAGCGCGTGGGCCTGCTCGATCGGAAACGGCGGGGTGGCGGACGTCGGCGTGATCAAGAGATCGCGCGTGGCCAGGAACTCGCGCACACGCTCCCAGAGCGTCGTGCGCAGGAGCTCACCGCGCGCCACGTCGCGCGAGGTGAGCGCCAGCCCCTGCTCGGTGTTCTCGACCAGCCCGTCCTGGAGCACGCCGCGATGCTCGGCGAGCTTGTCCGCGTGGCGGGCGACCATCAGGAGACCGCGTGTGAATCGGACGATCTCGGGCACGTCGCTCATGTCGGGACACGCCGCCGCGACTGTCGCCCCCGCAGACCGGAAGACCTGGACGGCGCGCTCGAAGACGGCTTTCACCTCGTCGTCGATCGTCATCAGCCCGCCGAGATCGGCCGTCCATGCGACCCGCCAGCCCTTCACCGACGGGGTCTTGGTCGCCTTCACGAATTCGCTCGGGTCGACCTCGTACGAGATCGGTGAGCGGTCGTCGAATCCCGCCATCGCCGAGAGCATCAGCGCGGCATCACCGACCGTGCGCGCCATCGGCCCCTCGACGGAATAGGTGTCCCACGCGAGCACCGACGGATGGCGCGGGATCAACCCGGGGCTCGTGCGCAAGCCCACGACGCCGCAGTAAGACGCCGGGCCGCGCAGGGAGCCGCCGAGATCCGTGCCTTCGGCGAGCGGGCACATGCCGGTGGCCAGCGCCGCCGCGGAGCCGCCGCTGGAGCCGCCGGCGGTGAGGGCGAGATTCCACGGGTTGCGCGTCGCGCCGAATACCGTGTTCACCGTGTTCGGGCCGAACGCGAACTCGGGCGTGTTCGTCTTGCCGATGACGATCGCACCGGCCTGCCGCAGCCGCGCGACCACCAGCGCGTCGTGGTCGGGCACGTGACTCTCGAAGAGCTTGGAGCCGTGTGTGGTGCGGATGCCCTTCGTGGCGGTGACATCCTTGATACCGACCGGAATGCCGAAGAGCGGCGGGAGACTCGCGCCGCGGCGGAGCGACGCGGTCGCGCGGCGCGCGGCGCTGAGCGCCTGCTCGCGCACGAGCGTCACGATCGCGTTCACGTTGGGGTTGACGGCGTCGATGCGAGCCAGGACCGCCTGCATCACCTCGAGCGGCGAGACGCGGCGAGCACGATACAGCCGGGCCAGATCAACGGCGGGCGTGAAACAGAGATCGCGGACGGGCGCCATGGCGCGCACAGTCTACACCGTACGCGTCGCCCGCTGCCCGCGGCGACCCGCGCTTTCGCGACGGCTATCGAGCCCGCGCGCTTCTGACGACCGAGGTACCGAGCACGCGGCGGCCGTCGGCCGAGACGACGCCGACCACGGCGACCCGGTCCCGGACCGTGAGGCCCGCGTACTCGTCCTGGGGCACGCTCGTGAGATCGACGCCGACGCTCGGGCCGGTGTCCGCCTGCACGATCATCTGCCCGCCGCCGATCCACTGCACGAGCCCGTCGACCCGCACGAACTGCTCGTCGGCGGCGACAGTCGGCGGGACGAGCCCCACCACGATCAGGACGAGGGCGCAGAGCGCGAAGCCCATCGAATTCTTGTGTCGCATCGTGCCACGCCTCCGACGATTTCGACGCCCGAAGTCGTGCGATGGTTTCCGGCTCGGGAATTCCCCTGAACCGACGGTCAGGGAGAAGCCCGACCCGACTCGTTGCTCCGCGAGGAGTCCTGCACTAAGCTGTCGCCGTCTCCGCTCGCACACCTGAGGAGGAGGGACTCATGCCGACCATTGCGCCGATCGACAAGCTCTTCACGCAAGCCGTCGAATCCAAGGCCATGCCCGGCATCGTCGCGGTCGCCGCGACCGACAAGGCCACGGTATACGAGGGCGCCTTCGGCAAGCGCGAGCTCGGCAAGGACACGCCGATGACCGTCGACTCGGTCGTCTGGATCGCGTCGATGACGAAGGCCATCACCGGGACCGCGGCCATGCAGCTCGTCGAGCGAGGCAAGCTGAGCCTCGAGGGTCCGGCGAGCGCCGTGGTTCCCGCGCTCGCCTCGGCGAAAGTGCTCGAGGGGTTCGATGCGGGGGGCCAGCCGCGGCTTCGGGCGCCGAAGCGGCCGATCACGCTGCGGCATCTCATGACGCATAGCGCGGGCTTCGCCTACGAGATCTGGCGGCCCGAGATCGCTCAGTACCAGAGCGTCACCAACACCCCTGGCATCACCACCTGCGCGAACGCGGCACTGATGACCCCACTCCTGTTCGACCCCGGAGACCGTTGGGAGTACGGCATCAGCATCGACTGGATCGGCAAGATGGTCGAGGCCGCGAGCGGCCAGAAGCTCGACCGCTATTTCCAGGACAACATCTTCGGTCCACTCGGCATGAACGACACGTCGTTCAAGGTCTCGCCGTCCCAGCGCGCCCGCCTGGCCAGCGTGCACCAGCGCGACGACAAGGGTGCGCTGGCGCCGATCGAGTTCGGTCTGCCGGAGGAGCCCGAGTTCCTGATGGGCGGCGGCGGCCTCTACGGCACCGCGCGCGACTATCTGACGTTCACGCAGATGATCCTGCAGGGCGGCACCCTGAACGGCGTCCAGGTCCTGCGTCGCGAGACCGTCGACCTGATGTCGCAGAACCACATCCCGCAGCTCGACGTCCCCAAGATGGGGACGGCGGCGCCGGGGCTGTCCAACGACGTCGATCTGTTCCCGGGCATGCGTAAGGGCTGGGGGCTGAGCTTCCTGATCAACACGCAAGACGCGCCGACCGGGCGCTCGGCCGGCAGCCTCGCGTGGGCCGGCCTCGCCAACACGTATTTCTGGATCGACCGCACCAAGCGCGTCTCAGGCGTCTTCCTCTCCCAAGTCCTCCCGTTCTACGACACCACCGCCATCGACCTCTTCGCCAAATTCGAAACCGAAGTCTACCGAGCCCTCCGCTAGCGAGAACGCACCGCTAGCGAGAACCAAACGCGAAACCGAAGCGAGCGCGGCGAGCGAGCCCCGAGCACGAGCCCGAGCCGCCCGCCGCGTCACCCGTTCGTCTCACGCGTCAACCGTTCATAAGTAGTAAGAGCTAGCCAGCACCGGGACGCCGAGAAGAGCGAGAGCGAAGAGCACGCCAGACGCGCTCCGGAGTGAGAGGGAGCTCGCGAAGGCGAACACCGGTAAGTCGAGCGAGCGCGTTGGCGACGGCGGGGCTGACGGGGATGAGGCTACCCTCGCCCGCCCCCTTGGCCCCGAACGGTCCACTACCGTCCGCGTTCTCCACGAAGCGGCACTCGAGCTCCGCCGGCGCATCGTCCGCGCGCGGCACGCGATACACGAGCAACGTGCCGTTCAGCAGGTGGCCGTCGGCGTAGAGCATCTCCTCCAGGAGCGTGTGACCGAGGCCCTGCACCACGCCGCCCTCGTCCTGTCCTTCCAGCAAAAGCGGATTGATCGCGCGGCCGACGTCGGCGACCGAGACGTAGCGCTCGACGCGCACGGCGCCGGTCTCCCTGTCCACGCTCACCTCGGCCGCGCCGACCGCCATCTCCCAGAAGGGCGTGCTGCCGCCGAGCGGAGCCGCGGTACGGCCGGGCGCGATCACGCCTCGACCGATCAGCTCGCCGCCCGACATTCCGAACCGCGCCACGAGCGCCTCGGCATACGTCAGCCGTCGCCCCGGCGCTACGATCGCGCCGTCGGCGAGCGCCAGATCTCGCGTGGCGACGCCGAAGCTCTGCGCCGCGATCGCGAGCAGTTGCTCGCGCACGTCCTCGGCGGCCACTTGCACCGCGCGGCCGGTCATCGCCGTCGACCGGCTCGAGCTGGTCGTCTGGTCGTACGGCGTCACCGCGGTGTCCGGCTGCACGACCGTCACGCGGTCGAGCGCGACGCTCAGCACCTCGGCGGTGATCTGGGCGAGCACGGTGCGCGTCCCCTGCCCCATCTCGACCGCGCTGGCCAGGACGGTCACGCTGCCGTCGGTATGCAGGCGCACGATCGCTTCCGAGACGCTCGGCGCGACCGAGGCCTTGAGCATCGCGGCCACACCGCGCCCGCGATCGGCGGCGCCGGTCTGCGTCCAGCCGATCGCCTCGGCGGCGCGCCCGAGACTCTCCTCGAGCTTGCCATCGATCGGCGTGTCGCCCGGCGCGAACTCCTCGCCGTGAGCGAGGAAGTTCTGGCGCCTCAGATCAACGGGATCGCGGCCGAGCCGCTCGGCCGCCACGTCGAAGAGCGACTCGAGCGCCCACGCGAGCTGCGGCACGCCGAATCCGCGAAACGCGCCGCCCGGCGTCGTGTTCGTGTACACCGCGCGCGCGGCGAGCCTCACGTGCGCGACTCGATAGGGGCCGGTCGCCGTGTACGTGCCCTTCTGCACGACGCGCGGTCCGATGTCGGCGTAGGCGCCGACGTCGTAGTCGGCGTCGCACTCGACGGCGAGCAGCGTCCCGTCGCGTCGAAAGCCGATGCGCGCCGCGACCCGTGAGGCACAACGCCGCACCGTCTGGAACGCCTCCGGAATCGACGCCGCCAGGCGCACCGGCCGACCGGCCGCGCGCGCGAGCGTGGCCGCCAGGGGCTCGAGCTTCGCGTAGGTCTTGCTGCCGAAGCCGCCGCCCAGATGCGGCACCACGACGCGAATGCGGGCCAGCGGCACGTCGAACATCTTCGCCAGCTCCACGCGCACCGAATATGGATTCTGCGTCGACGCCCAGAGGGTGAGGGCACCGGTCTCGTCCCAGGACGCGAGCACGGCGTGCGGCTCCATCGCCACGTGCTGCACCGATGGAAAGCGGTACGCGTCCTCGACGACGACGGCGGCGCCGGCCAGCGCGGCGCCCGCGTCGCCGCGCGCGAAGTCGAAACGATGACAGATGTTGGTGCCGGGCTCGGGCCGCAGCGTGGAAAGGTCCGCGAAGTGGCCGGCGGGCGGCTGGCCCGCATGCACGAGCGGCGCCCCTGCCGCCAGCGCCTCCTCGAGCGTCATCGCGGCGGCCAGCGGCTCGTAGTCGACGTCGATCAGCTCGAGCGCGGCCTCGGCGGTCGCCTCGTCCACCGCCGCGACGGCCGCCACCGGCTCGCCCTCATAACGCGCGACGTCGATCGCCAGCACCGGCCGATCGCGATAGGCCGGCCCATAGTATGGATCGCACCAGGTGAGATCGGCGCCGGCCAGCGCGGCGAACACACCGGGCAGCGCGCGGGCGCGGCCGACGTCGACGCGTCGGACGCGCGCGTGCGCGTACGGCGAGCGCAGGACCTTCGCGTGCGCCATGCCCGGTATGGTGAGATCGGTCACGTAGCGCGCGCGGCCCGTGACCTTCTCCAGCGCGTCGACGCGCGTTACCGGCCGGCCGACCACCCGCAGCGGTCGCGCGCTCATCGCGCCGTCTCTGCGGCGGCCATCACCGCGTCGACGATCTTGCGGTAACCGGTGCACCGGCAAAGGCTGCCGCGCTGATAGTGCAGGACGTCCGCCCGGGTCGGGCGCGCGTTCTCGGCCAGCATCGCGCGCGCGGTGAGCAGCATGCCCGAGGTGCAGAAGCCGCACTGCACGGCACCGGCGTCGATGAACGCGCGCTGCAGCGGGTGGAGCGACTCGCCCTCGGCGAGTCCCTCGACCGTTACCACCTCGCGCCCGTCGGCCTCCATCGCCAGATACGTGCAGGCGCTCACCGCCAGTCCGTCGACGAGCACGGTGCAGGCGCCGCACACCTGCGTATCGCACGAGCGCTTGGCCCCCTTCAGGCCGAGCCCCTCGCGCAGCACGTCGAGCAGGAGCGCGTGGGCGTCGATCTCGAGCTCGCGCGCCCCGCCGTTGACGATCACCTGGAGCTTCATGCGACCACCGCGTGCGGAAACCGCTCGGCGGGCTCGACGCCCCGCGCGCGCGCCGCGGCGATCCGTACTGCCCGCCGCACGAACACGGCAACCATGTCGCGCTTGTAATCGGCCGAGCCGTAGAGGTCGTCG
>JACXTT010011627.1_pt1 | contig 11767 bp, 8 predicted proteins | sample 9270951 | NCBI WGS metagenome assembly JACXTT01 (sample SAMN15532306, study PRJNA645909) | rock metagenome | isolation source: weathered quartz diorite | place: Puerto Rico | collected 2017-06-21 | reverse complement strand
TGGAGAGCAGAGCGGTTTCCCTGACTCACGAGCGATCGGAAGGCAAACGTAGGCGAGCAGACCAACTACGGAAAAGTCCTCGCGAAGAGCCGTCTCAGTGGAAGGATAGGGAAGATTTTCAACAGAAGGACGCACAGCCATCAACTCATCAAGTCCCCATTTCCCACCCGAACACAAGTGCAACCACGCAAGTAGTTTCAGGGCCTTGAGCTGAAAACAACACCCCAACCGCTCCATCAAACACTCGCCTTGTGTCGGCCAGGAGCCACGGCGACCGAGGTCGCCGTGGCCAATTCCTCGATGACTAGTAGCGGTTGCCGCCGTATCCGCCGCGACCTCCGCCGCCGCCTCGCCCACCACGGCCAGCACCACCTCCGCCGTAGCCGCCGCGTCCGCCGCCCGAACGCTCCTCGCGCGGACGTGCTTCATTCACGGTCAGAGCTCGACCGTTCATTTCCGTTCCGTTGAACTGCGCGATCGCTTTTTCAGCATCCTCGTTGCTCATTTCCACAAAGCCGAAGCCCTTCGAACGGCCGGTGTCTCGGTCCGTGATTATGTTAACTGACTCGACCGGTCCGACAGCCTCGAACAGGTTGGTCAGATCCGCCTCTGTCGTCTGATACGACAGGTTGCCTACGTACATTCTTTTACCCATATCTCTCCTGAAATTGGCTAAGAGGAACTTCCAAGACCTTGCGGGAAGAGGGTGAAAAGCAGGATCAAACGCTCTCCGAGCTAAGACAAGACGCTCCCGAAAAACAAACCCAAATAGCAACGCTCGGGTTGCCACAGAACAGTGTGAGTTTAGCAGGTGAGGCCACCGAAAGTCCAGATATGTCGTCAGCCCATAGTATCCTAATTTTGTGTTGATACTTGTAGATGCCCGCGACCAAGTATTTGGAGTGCGGTGGCATCTTTGCGTTGTCACCGCTTTCTGTCGTTTTGCGGGAGATAATGAAAAGCGGTGGCAACGCAAAGACGCCACCGCACTCCAAAAAAAAGTCGGCTCACAAATCTTCGATTCTCAACTTTACGTCGGCGTTCTTCCACGCCTCTTCAAATTCTCTCTGGACAAACTCGGCAGCCTGCTTCTTGCCTTGCGCGCGCAAGCTTCCCGCCAACCCGAACAGCGCGCGTCCGTTGCGATGGTGCTTCTCAAGCTCCGCCCGCAGAACCTTCTCAGCCTCGGAATACTCGCCATTCCTGATCAATGCGGCGCCGAGCGACTCTCGCACGGGTATGTACCAGTCCTCGGGTTCATCGTAGTTCAGCGAATCCTCGATCTTGAGCGCTTTCTTCAAGAACTCGATCGCCGCTCTCTTATCGTTCTTGCCCGTAGCGATTCTCGCACTCAGAAGGTTTTCGGCTACACCGAAAACGTTGGTGGCGGTGTTGAAACCGTACGGCTTGTCAGCAGGGAATGCTCTAGAAACCGAGACCATCAGGCTTTGTTCCTTTTCCGCGTTATCAATCTTACCTGTTGACGCATAAGCCATCGCGCGACCGAAATGCCATAGCGCGGCAGTCGCGGTTAGTTTCTGATCGGGCGCGGGGGATTTCAGAATATCGTCCCATCGTTGGAAGCGAACCATTATCAGCGTCGGAGTCGGCATGAACGCATCCAGTATCGGCAAGACCGCCTCAACCATCGGGCCGCCGCCCTTTTGGAAGGAGGGGAGGTGCGCCGCCAGTTGATCGGCAGCCCTTTTCGCATCCAGATAGCGCCCCTGCATGCTGTTGGCTACAGCCAGAAAATGCAGATTGTGGCTGTAATACATCATCGGATACATTCCTTGCTGTCCGGTGATCTTGAAGTACTCGCGATCGGCCACCGCAGCGTAAGCATTGCTTCGTGCCGCAGCCTCATAGTTCCCGGAGCGAATATCGATGTGAGCAGGCATATGGACCAGGTGGCCCGCCGCTGGCGCAAGGACCTTCAGCCGTTGAGCGCTGGGCAACGCCCACTCCGGGTGTGGCGACGCCTCGACAGCGTGAATGTAGTAGTGGTTCGCGCCGATGTGTTGAGGATCACGCCTCAAAACCGACTCCAGGATCGAGATGATTTCTTCAGTGCCATCCGCTGGTTTCCCATCGCTCGACCAGAGCTGCCACGGCCTTAGATCCATGATGCTTTCGGCGTACAGCGTCGATGCATCCATATCATCGGGGTACCGCCGTGCTACATCCGCCATTGCGTTCTTATAATCGAGCGAGAGTTTCTTCAAGTCGGCTTTCGGGTCGTTCGAGTATCTCTTCGCCAGAGCGTCGATGTATGCCCGCTCGGGTTCTGACGCTTTCGAGGCTAACGACAAGGCTTTTTGCTCCGATTCATACGCGGCCTTCTCATGCTCGGGATCGACATCCATGTTGATGTTCGGCCCAAGCGCGAGCGCAACCCCCCAATGAGCCATCGCCAGTTGAGGATCCAGTTCAGCGGCGCGCTTGAATGACCGCACTGCTTCGTCGTGATTGAAGCCGTACAGAAGCGCAAGCCCCTGGTTGAAGAATCGCTGTGCGTCCGCATTGCTGGTTGAAACCGGATGTCGAACATCGCCTAGACCAGGGATTAGCGCGGCTGGTTTTGCATCGCTCTCGGGAGCATGGCTGTGTTGACCCGGAGTATTGGCTGCGAGCATCAACAGTGTGAATACAATTAGAAATCGCTTCATTTCGAACTCGTCGTCCTCGTACGGTGAAGTTCAGACCAATCAAATGCCGCAGACCGGTTTGTTCTGCGGTTTGATGATCTGGGTGTGATTGCGACGAAAAGGCTAAGATGCTAGAAGATCACGTCGAAATCAAGCCTGAAGCGCCGCTTGTGATTCCCAAAGAACTCGCCGTAGGCGGGATCTTCTATGTTGGAATGCACCTGAAGCGGGTTGAAGTGGTTGGTCACGTTGAACCCGCTTAGCGAGAGGCGCAGCGAGTACTTGTCGCTCACTTTGAAGTCCTTGGACACTCGCGAGTCCAGAGAGAAGAAGTTCGAGAAGCGATTCTGGTTTGGTACACCAACATAATCCTGTGACGCGTCGACCGAAGCATACGGGAAACCATTGCGCCACTCGACCATCGGAGCGATGCGCATCTTCCACGGCAGCCGCACTGCTCCCCAAGCCAGAAACCGATTCGGCAGGTCGCCCGGAAGGTTCGTGAATGTATTCGGTCTCACAACGGGAAACGGGAAGTTGCCGAGGTAGTTGTTGAACTCGTTCAGGTCGCCTCGCGAACGGCTGTGCACGTAAGAAAAGAAGACCTGCTGGCCGTCGTTTAGCGAGAGGCGGGCGGTCAACTCCAGTTGGTTGTAGCCAGACTTGCCGCCGCCCCCGAGCACAAGCGCGTCCTGACCCTGGACTACTTTTGGAGTAAAAATCACGACGCCAAAGGAATTGCTCTGAAGATAGTTGGCACGAACCCGCAGCATCCTGTTTACCGGATGCTCGATCTCGACGTTCCATGTTGCGCTGTAAGGCGCGAAATTGCCTACGACCTTCTTGCTGAACAGCAGTGGAAATTTTTCCACCGCGCGGTCGGTGATGTTGATGAAATGGCGCGGTCCGTCGAGGATCTCACCATTGGGGCCGAAGGTGGTAATAACCTGTTCAGGATAACCGTTGAAAGCGAATACGCTCAGCGGTACGCGGTCGAAAAAGAGTCCAAAACCCCCGCGAACGGTGGTCTGCTGATTGGCAAACGGAGTCCACGCAAGGCCAACTCGTGGGGCTACCCGCATCGTCTCGGTGATGCCCTGCCGCTCGAACCGGGTCCCTAGGTCCATCGCCAGCCGCGGCGTGATCACCCAATGATCCTGCCCGAAGAACGCGGACTCCATGTCGGTGCGATCGAACGCATGCCCTCCAACCCAGTCTATCCGTTTTACTAACCGCCCCTCGGCGTCCTCTATCAGGACCGGCCGTGCTATAAAGTCGCCGCGGTTCCCGGTACGGGTGATCGACGAGCCGAACTTCAGATTGTGAGTGCCCAAGCCATTGATCGGAGAAAGCGAATACGTTTCGATCCACTCGGCTCGCGACGCATTGCGGTTTTGCTCGCTGAAATAGTTGCCACCGTTGCCGGTTGGGGAAAGGATCATATCTTTATTGCCCTGACCCCAGACCTTCCCGTTGAAGTGCTTGATCGCCAGCGTGCTCTCCAGCAAGTTGTTTCCGATCGTCCAGCGATCAATAACTGTTCCCGTGTAATCGTGAGCGCTGAACGTTGGCGTCACGGGCTGCGGATCGAAGAAATTCAGATTGACGAATGCCATTTGTCGCGGCGCGACGTGAAACGTCCCGGTCAGCGTGTTCACCGGTGACAGAATGTAATCGAGTTGGGTGAAAGAGTTCACCGACTGCTGCTTGCTTTCGTTGAAAGGAAACGGCAGTGTTCGGTCCGGTCTTTTTTGAAGATCGTATTCGAGTCCCTCGGATAAATAAAACTTGCCTGCGATCAGCGGACCGTTGAAGGTTGCGCGGGGCGAAGCTTCGCGCAGTCCCCGAAGGTGACCGCTGCGAATGCGAAACTCCGGGAGGGGGTCGTTGAGCTCCAGATTCCATTTCTCGCCGCCCCGCCGTGTTTCCACCGAAACAACTCCAGCGGTGAAGCGCCCGAACTGAGCCAGGTAGGGCGTCTTGAACACCTCGATCGTTTCAACACTGTCGACCGGTACAGTCACGCCAAACTGGCCGGTCGCCGGATCCGTAACGTCGGCAGCGTTGACGACGAGCGCGCTGCGGTGCTCGCCGGTCCCAGAAATCTTTATCTCACCCTCAGGGGTACGTACTATGCCCGGCACTAACGGCAGCGTGTCTTTGACCGTCGCTGGTTTGGCCGGAATGTTCTTGATCTGCGAACGCGCGATCGCAGTGGCGGGCGAAGCGCCTTTCTCGATGGGTGTCTCCGACCCGGCCTGGACGTTTACGACCATGTCCTTGAGCTGGACTTTGGGAATCATCGTGAATTTGACTTCGATCGGGGCGCCGGCGTTCAGTACGACGTCGCTCTGTCCTAATGGTTCGAAGGACTCTTTAGAAACCAAAACCTCGTAAGTGCCGGGCGCGAGTTTCGTGAACTCGGCTTCTCCTTTTTCGCTGGTGGTGGTCGTCGCCACAAGCGATCCTTTGAGCTTCACCTCAACGACCACACCAGAGACGGGCTTTTCAGACTCGTCCGAGGCAGTCACCCGAATGACGGCACTTTGAGTCTGCCGGGCCTGGAGGCTCACGGAGAAAAGCAATGGTAGAGCGATAGCGAATAGCGGGAGGAGTATTCTGATCTGGGGCGGTCCACTGGTCCACTGCATGATGCGGTTTCTTTCCTTCTTTTCTACTTCGACTCTCAGCAATACTACCTGATTCTCCCTGATTTGGCCACGGGTTGATCCCCTTCAGCGAGATCTCGCAGAGACCGGCGCGGTCTGATAGGCAGACCTCACAGATTACGCGGCCTTAGGGCGAGTTGGATTGCTCGAGAGCGATGGGATCATCACCACCAAAGCCCTCTCAACCTCATCGCTGACGTCGAAAAGGGTTGGAGCAAAGCGAAAGCTCTTTGTTATAACAAGTTCTTCGATGCAAACCCGCAATCAATTGCTCGCGCTGCTCGCTCTTTGGGGAATCGTCTACCTGGCGAGTTGTGGCTATCCGCCTGCGCTGCTCGACGACGCCGACACGGTTCACGCCGAGGCGGCGCGGGAAATGGCGGAGACAGGCGACTGGGTCACGCTGCGCGCGAATAAGATCCGTTACCTCGAAAAGGCCCCGCTGATGTACTGGTCGGTGGCGCTTTCATACAAGCTGTTAGGCGTGAACGAGTTCTCGTCGCGGCTTCCGGTTGCTCTCGCGACTCTTGGGTTGATGATGGCGACGATGCTGCTCGGCAACTTCGCGTTTGGTGAGAAGGCCGGCTTTTATGCCGCTCTAGCAGTGGGCACTTGCGCTGGGATTTATCTGTTCACAAGAGTGCTTTGGCCGGACGTGATGTTGACGCTGTTCATCACCATGGCCTTTTATTGCTTCCTTCGCGCGAACGAGGATCCGGAACGATCGGGCTACGTTTATGGCATATACTTTTTCGCGGCGCTGTCGGTACTGACGAAGGGACTCATCGGAGCCGCATTCCCCGCCATCATTATTTTTGCGTATTTGTTGATTACCGGCGAGGTTCGCAAACTCTCCCGGCTAAAACTGTTCACAGGCACGCTGCTCTTTCTGACGATCGCTGCGCCGTGGCACATCGGGGCCGGGGTGGCCAATTCAGGAAGCCTGATGGTGGGCACGCCCAGCCCTAGTCAAGGCCGGGGGTTCTTCTGGTTCTACTTCATGAACGAGCACCTGTTGCGTTACATAGGAAAGCGCTATCCCGCGGACTACGACACAGTCCCGCTTCCACTGTTTCTTGTCTTGCATGTCGTGTGGCTTTTCCCGTGGAGCCTTTTCCTGCCGCTCGCACTCAAAGACATTCCCCGGCGGACGAGGACCCTCAATCGCGAGGACCAGCAGAAGCTGTTTCTTGTAGTATGGGCAGGGCTGGTTATACTGTTCTTCTGCTTTTCAACTACGCAGGAGTATTACACGATGCCTTCGTACCCGGCGTTCGCGCTGCTGATCGGCTGCGCGCTCGCGAAGTCGGAGAGAAAAGTACGAGCGGCAAGCGGCAAATCGATACTGGGTGCGACGCAGATTGCGCTCGCTTGCTTGGGGTTGATCGTATTCATGGCCGGCGCGAGCGCTTACTGGATGACAAGGCACATCGCGGTTGAAGGTGATATCTCGGCGACGCTGACTCGCAACCCCGAGGCTTATGCGCTGTCGCTCGGTCACGTGCTCGACTTGACGCCCAGGTCGTTCGCCGGTCTTCGCATTCCGATAATCGGAACCGCGTTGTCGTTTTTGATTGGGACGGTTGCAGCGCTGATTTTGAGGCGCAAAGGCAAGCATTGGGCATCAAACGTATCGTTAGCTCTGATGATGGCGGCCTTCTTTTTCTGCGCGCACCTGAGCCTTGGCGCATTCGAACCTTACCTTTCGTCGCGGGCACTTGCTGAGGCGATCGACCGCGAGCATAAAGAGGGCGACGTGATAGTCATAAACGGAGAATATGAGGGAGGGTCCTCGATAAACTTCTATACTCGGAAGCCGGTCGATATTCTCAACGGACGCTCGGCGAATTTGGAATACGGCTCCTATTTCGAGGACGCGCCCCGGATCTTCATCAACGACTACGAACTTGCGATGATGTGGATTGGCCCGGAACGAGTTTTCCTGTTTACGGATTCATCAAAGCGCGACGAGCTGATTCGCGCCGCGCCAGGTCCGGTTTATCTGTTGGCCGAAAGCGGTGGGAAACTAATACTGACGAATCAACAGCCAAAGGGACAATGACAAGCCTGATCCTGGCCTCGATGCTGACTCTCTCGCCGGTCTTCTCGGAGTCTCGCTTTGTCCAGAAAGACCCGATCGCCCGGGCCGATGAGTTGTTCGCCGCGCGCGACAGCGGGGACAGTATCCGGCAGGCGGTCCTGCTGATGGAACAGCTCAGCTCGCGCGAGCCCTCTAACTACGAAGCCTGGTGGCGGCTGGCGCGGTTGAGATATTACCTCGGAGACCGTGAGAAAGATCAAACGAAGAAAACCAGTCTGTTTCAATCGGGAGTCGAGGCCGCGAAAAAAGCAATCACCTCCGACGACAAGCGCGTTGAAGGGCACTTCTGGCTTGCAGCCAACGAAGGTGAATACGCCGACCTGAAGGGCGCGCTTCAAAGCCTCGGCCTGGTCAAGACGATCCGCAGGGAGTTTGAGGCGGCGCTTGCGATCAACCCTGCCTATGAAAACGGCGCGATCTACTCGGCGCTTGGTCAGATAGATTTGAATCTCCCGCGACTCTTCGGCGGCAATGAGCGGCGCGGAATCGAAAGGCTGGAAGCGGGATTGAAAGTAGGGCCCGACAACGCCGAACTCAAAGTAACACTGGCCGAGGTCTACAAGAAGAAAGGGAGAAGAGACGAAGCGAAGAGGCTGATCGAAAGCGTGTTGAGCACGACCGACCCGTCGAGGAGTCCGGCTGAACTCGAGGAGCTCAGAGCCAAGGCTCGCGGCCTGCTGGAGAAGCTCAAGTAATCCGCGAGTGACATAGACTTGAGTTCTGTGTCTTATTACCAGCTGAGTTACCGGACACCGACTAAAGTCTATGCGACTTCACAAGCGAATCGTTACATAGATCAATTCATCGATAGTCTCGCTGTCCTTGGTTACGCTCTTCCTCATTCGGCACTCAAGCACGAACCCGGCCTTTTCGAGCACCCGCATCGACGCGGGGTTCCATTCGAAAACACCGGCATAGACTCGACAGAGATCGAAGGTTGCGAACGCATAATCGGTCACCGCACGCACTGCTTCAGTTACAATTCCGTTACCCCAATACTCTTCTCCCAACCAGTAGCCGATCTCGGCTGACCTTCGGAACACATCGTCCTTTAATACCAATCCGATCGCTCCAGCCGCGGCACCATCGACGACAATCGCGAAGTTGTTGATTGGCGTGGTTGAGTTGGCGATTCTGATCCAGTGCTTCGCATCAGCGAGAGTGTACGGGTGGGGGAATGCATCTCGAAGGTTGCGCCAAATCAGCCGGCTATTGGCATGCCGAACCAGGGACTCCTCGTCTCCCGGCCTCCACGGTCGAAGCGTGGACTTTGTCAGCTTTAGCTCCATGGTCTCTCCAAAAGGGGCGCTCCGGGTTTGAAAGATTGCGCCTCATCGAGATTATAGGGGCTGGACAAATTCAACGACACCGATCACCTGATGGAAGAAAACCAAAGGCGAGTCCGTCTAACAATCGAATTGTTGATGAACAGTGTGCCGCAATTGAACCGTGCAAATAACTAAGCCAAAGTGCAAAGGAAGGAGTCTACGATGTCAAGAAGATCATTCTCGAGGGGACTGAATTGGAGTTCGATTGGAACTTTTGTAACACTCGCGTCTCTCGGCAGTGCGATGCTGCTCGCAATTGCCCTGCCTGCGTTCGCTGGGGGCTTCCAGCTATCGGTAGAGACGCCCAATGGGTCGGGCGACCCCAAACTGAAAGACGTTGTGCTGATAACCCGCACGTATGGCTGCCATCAGCCAGCGGACGCAAAGCTGTCGGCGACGGCTGAAGGATTGATAAACGGCAACCGTAAATCGGTGCCGCTTGAATTACGTTCGATTGGATCGGGAGTTTACGCCTTGAAGCAGCAGTGGCCGTCTGAAGGGACCTGGGTGCTCGCACTGACGGGCGCTTACAACGGAATGACGAGCAGCGTGATGGTTGAACTTGGCCCGAACGGAAAAGTTCTTGCGGGCACGCGGCTGGAGGAAGGCAATCTGAAAGGCGTGCACGCCAAAGGAGCGCGAAGAGCGTGGGTCGCCGAGGACATCGACTCGGCGCTTCGATCCACGGCCGGCATCACCAGTCAGGCGCCGGGCGAACAGGATCGTTCCGCTCCTTCACTGTTTGGTCCCTCGACCTTTCTGCTGGCAGGGCTCGGCGCAAGCGTGTGTATGATTAGTCTCATGAGGCGCGCACGGCGCGGTCGCGCTTCGCGGCAGTTCTCAAGCTAAGACGTGGTGGCGTCAAAAAACCAAGGGCCAGAGGTCAAGAAGTCATTTCCTGATGTCTGGCCCCTGCGACGTATTTTCCGACAGCCGCCACCAGACTGTGGATGTCAATAGGTTTGCGCAGGACTTCATTGACGCCGGCGCTGAGCGCTTCGGCCTCTACTCCCAAGCTCCCGGTAACCATCACTACCGGCGTATCTTTTCTGTGATCAAGCGAGCGAACCAGCTTCGTCAGCTCCACCCCGTTGGCGCCGCGGACGTTGTAACTCACCAACACTACGTCGTAACGCTGTCTTCCGCGCAGAGCCTCGATTGCGCGTCTGGCGTCACTCAAGGAAGCGACCTTCCAATTGTGGTTGGTGAAGACGACGCCAAAAAGACGTGCCACGCTTTTGTCGCCTTCGACGATAAGTATTGACTTCATGAGTTGAACGGCAGCAGCAAACCAAAAAAGGGAGGGAACGCCTGCGGGTCGGTTATCCCCGGGTGGTTCCAACCACAGACGCACCCTCGTTAGCCGCTAAAGGAGAACTTGAATTCTATGAAGACTTAACAAACAGTTTGTTTGAGGCTTCGATCCGCGCGAGATCCAGTGTCCGTTCAGGTCTCGCTATTCCGCCGTTTTATCGCGGTGACGGCTAGACTCAGGAACACCGCCAGCATCAATACCTGGTCGAGCAATTCAGGTGCCCGATCAGACCGGGGAGTGCCGCCGGCTGATAGTAGTCCAGAATAGAACTTGCTGTCAAATATTATTATGACGGGCTATCGTCAAAATAATGTTGGGCAGCATTCCGGAAGAAGGACCCAGCGCGGTCGCGACGTCCCGCTGATGCTGGGCAAGCGAGGGGAGACTGAGAGCAAGAAAGCTAGTCACCGAACGACTTGCAGGAAACACTGTATACGAGCGAGTATCTGCTGGCGCTAGGCCGAGGAGAAACTAAATGACCGGAGCCGACAGGATCGCCACAACTATCGAGTCGACCGTCGATGCCGGCGAGCTCGCGGGCGCGGCGACTATGATCTGGCGCGGCGGCAGGGTGATTCAGACGGCGGCAGTAGGCTGGCGAGACATTGAGGCCGGACTGCCGATCGAGCGTGACACTCTGTTCCGGGTCGCTTCAATGACCAAGCCGATCAGCTCTACGGCAGCGTTGATGCTGTTCGATGAGGGGCGGTTCGCGCTGGATGACCCGATCGCCCGATGGGCGCCGGAGTTTTCGGAGATGCGAGTGCTGCGCTCGCCCAACGGTCCGCTCGATCAAACCGAGCCGGCGGAGCGGACGATCACATTCGATGACCTGCTGACTCACCGCTCGGGCTTCACGTATGGAGCCTTTCATACCGGTCCTATCGCCGCGGCGTACGACGAGGCTCTGGGTGGAGCCATCGATAGCGAAGTCGCGCCGGACGATTGGATCGGTCGACTTGCCGCGCTGCCGTTGATCGACCAGCCCGGGGCAGCGTTCCACTATGGCCACTCGACAGATCTGCTTGGCTTTCTTATCGCGCGGATCGAGGACGCGCCGCTCGGCGAGGTGTTGAAGCGTCGCATCTTTGATCCACTGGGCATGCCGGATACCGGGTTCACGATTCAGGAGGAGAAGCGGGACCGGCGCGCCGGAATGTACGGTTTTGACGACGCGGGCCGCGTGAAGCCGCTATCAGTTGCTCCGGGTGGAGCGACGATGGCGGCGCGGCCTCAGGATCTGCTGTTTGTCTCCGGCGGACAGGGTTTGTGGTCGACACTGGACGACTATACGGCCTTTGCTCGGATCTTCGTTGGCGGCGGCGCTGTGGATGGCGTGCGTTTGTTGAAGCCGGAGACCTTTGCGATGATGACGTCGAATAGATTGAGCGGCCGCCAGCGCGCTGAGTCCAGGATGCTGGGCAGGCGGCCCTTCGCAGCGGGACACGGGTTCGGCATGGGAGTCGCGGTGGTGCTCGAGCCCGAGAAAGCGTTGCCACTTCTGTGCGGCGGCGGAGTGGGATCCGTCGGCTGGCCTGGCGCATACGGCGGATGGTGGCAGGCCGATCCGAACGATGGATCAGTATTTGTTTTCATGGCACACAGCATGCCCGAACTGCGACAGTTAGCCGAAGGCATCGGGCTGGGAGTAGACAACGCTATCATGCCATTCCAGGGGCTGGCGAAACCCGTGCGGGCCTTTGCAC
>JACXTT010011626.1_pt1 | contig 11767 bp, 6 predicted proteins | sample 9270951 | NCBI WGS metagenome assembly JACXTT01 (sample SAMN15532306, study PRJNA645909) | rock metagenome | isolation source: weathered quartz diorite | place: Puerto Rico | collected 2017-06-21 | reverse complement strand
ATTAATCCGCCCCGAACAGAGTCAAACAAATCAAAAACATCAAAGGGATTTTGGCCGACCGGCTTTATTTGGCCGTACAGCGCCTCTCACCCGGCGACGGCCGATTGCTGCGCGGAGCCGAGCGAATTGGCCGCGATTTGAACATTCCTCTCGTCGCAGCCAATAACGTTCATTTCATAAGGCCGGAAGAGCATTTGCATCATCGCGCGGTAAATGCAGTTCGTGTGGGCGGGCTGCTCACCACGGTCGGCGCGTCGCTTTCTCAGGATTCCAGCAAAACCGAAATCACCACCGATGAAGCATGGTTCAAACCGTACGCGGAGATGAAGCGTATGTTTCCGGATCATCCCGAACTGCTGCGCGCAACGCTGGAAATTGCCGGCCGCTGCGACCTGAAACTGGAACTCGGCAAACTCATTCTTCCCGAATTTCCAGTACCGCTAGGCGAAACGCCGTTTTCGTACTTGTGGAAGCTGTGCTTTGAAGGCACGCGAAAAATTTACAAGCCGGTGACGCCGGATGTGCTTTCGCGGCTCTCAAACGAGCTGAACGTCATCGAAAAATGGGGGCTCGCGCCGTTCTTTCTGCTGGTGTGGGACATCGTGGAGGAAGCGAAGCGCCGCGGGATTCCCGCTGTGGCGCGCGGCTCGGCAGCGAGTTCCATGGTGACCTATTGCCTCGGCATTTCGCGCGTATGCCCGCTGCGCTGGGGACTTTATTTCGAGCGATTTTTAAACGTGCAGCGCGGCGATTGCCCGGACATTGACATTGATATCTGCGGAGCGCGGCGCGATGAGTTGCTCGATTACGTTTACGAGCGCTGGGGCGAGCGAAGCGAATCGCAAGGGCCGCATGTAGCGTCGGGCCGGTTAGGCCCACACGTAGCGATGATCGGAAGTTTTGTAACCATGCACGCGCGCCTTGCTGTGCGCGAAATTGCAAAAGTGTTTGGAGTGCCCCCGCTGGAAGTAAACCGCTTCACCAAACGGCTACCGCATCGTCCCGTGCGGGAAATCATGCAGGCCATTCGCAGCTTGCCGGAGTGCCGCGACTTGCCGGTGGACGAAGAGCCTTGGAAAACAATTTTGCAAGTCGCACTGAAACTGGACGATGCGCCGCGGCACCTCGGTATTCATCCGTGCGGAACCGTGATCGCCGCGCGGCCGCTGACGCAATATATGCCGCTCGAACGCGCCGCGAAAGGAATCATTGTCGCGCAATACGATATGCATGCCGTCGAAGCGCTGGGCCTCATCAAAATGGATCTGCTTGGCCAGCGCGGATTTACGACAATGTCTTTGGCGCTGGACAACATCGAAAAACAGGAATCAGGCAGTGGAGAAGAAAAAACGATTGCGCCGGATGGAATGACTCCGTTGCCAAAATCCAGAAATATCGATTTCGACGCGATTCCGGAAAACGATCCGGCCACTTGCGAAGTGATCGCTTCGGGAAAAACTTTGGGCGTTTTTCAAATCGAATCGCCTGCCATGCGCGGCATGCTTCGCATGATGAGCGCAAAAACTCTGGAGCAAACTGCAATCGCGCTGGCGATTATCCGGCCGGGAGCGGCGGAATATGGCTCCAAGGAACTATTCGTAAAACGGCTGCTTGGGAAAGAAGACCCTACTTACGCTCACGAATCCCTCAAACCAATTTTGAAAGACACCCTGGGTGTTTGCGTCTACCAGGAACAGGTCATGCAGATCGCGCAAGCTGTTGGCGAATTGTCGCTGGCGGAAACAGATATCGTGCGTCGAAGCTCCGCCAAGTACTCCGGTCGCGCCGATTACCAGCGGCTGCGCGGGAAATTTGAGGAAAGCGCGGGAATGATGGGCCTTACCGTGGAGCAGCGCAAAGAAGCCTGGATGATGGTGGAAAAATTCGCAGGCTTCGGTTTCTGCAAAGCGCATGCGGCGACATACGCGGACATTTCCTATCGCATGGCCTATTTGAAAACGCATCATCCGGCGGAATTTCTTGCGGCGATGTGCAGCGCGGGCGCCGGTTTTTATCACGTTTCCGCGTATGTCGAAGAAGCCAAGCGCTGGGGCATTGAAGTGCTGCTGCCGTCGGTAAATTATTCGCGAATGGAATACACGGTGGAATTGCGGCCGGACGGAAAGAAGGCATTGCGCATCGGATTGATGCAAGTGCACGGGCTGAGCAATGAAACACTCAGCAATATTCTTCGCGCCCGTCGCGACAACGGCGATTTCTGTTCTCTCCAGGATTTTCTTGGCCGCGTCCCCATCGAACGTGACGAAATCGAAGCGCTCATCAAGTGCGGCGCGTTCGACGAAGTAGGCGGCAGTGCAAATGGCCGTTCGACACGCTCCGCGCTGCTATGGCAATGGAATTTCAGCCAGTCGCAAAAATCGCACCAGCCTGCGCGGCCTTCCACTTCCCTATTCGGTGATTCAGCCACTTGTGTTGAAACGCTGGCACTGCCTGACGATGCACCGGGCTATACACGTGAACAAAAATTGCGTTACGAACGCGAGCTGCTTGAAGTTTGCGTCAGCGGCCACCCGCTCGATTTTCTGCCGCGCAATGGCGAACTCTGGAGCGACGAACTGCCCGCTCACGCGGGAAATCGCGTGACGCTCTGCGGCTGGGCGGTGACGCATCGTCACGTCGGCACAAAAAACTACCGCAACATGATGTTTCTCACTCTAGAAGATCAACACGGCCTTTTTGAAGCTGTGCTCTTTCCCGATGTTTACGACCGCTACGGCGGGCTTGTCTATGAAACGCGAACTTTGAGAGTGACCGGTCGTGTCGAGCCGAGCGGACAACTGAATTGCGAATCCTTGGAAGCGCTAAAACCGGAGAAACACTAAATGCACTTCTACCCGCGAACAACTCGCCGCGAAAAACCAGCCGAACCGACGACTGGGCGTCCCGCGAGCAGCGCTGAAGAATGGTTGGGCAGAAATCGAGGGGAAAAGCAGCGCCTCTGGGAACGGTTGAATCCGCGGCATCGAAAGCTGCTGCGCATCCTGGCAGAAGCGCTGGCCACCCATCAATCACATGCGCGGTTGGAAGATGAGACCCGTATAAAAATCGCGCAACTCGTTGCTGATGTTGAGCATCTCGCGAACCGCGCAGCTGTACTCCTTGCCAGGGTAGCTCGCCGGGCACCGCCGCGCGCGTGAATCTTGCAGCCGCACCAACGCGGACGCATACTCAGCTTATGCGTAGTCCCCTCAAGTACGGCGCCGTCTGCGCGGCGGCACTCTCCTTTTCCATTATGGGGGCGATGCCGGCGGCTGCCGACGAAATACGCCTCAAAGACGGGAAAAAGCTCTACGGGGTGATCGTCGCGTTCGAAGACAACATGTTCAAGGTGAAGACGGACTACGGATATGTGCTCGTCGAGAAGGACAAAATCGCGGCAATAGTTCCCAATTCGCCCGCCCCGACGGATGCAAAGCCGGCATCGCAGCCTGCGAAAACCGGCACCGAGCCTGCACAGAATTCCGCATTGGCTACGGCAAGCGCCACAGAAGTTTCCGCCAAGAACAAGATTTCCGGCGCCGACGTGCGGCCTTCGATCCCGGCGAACAATCCTGCGACTACGGCTGCGGCGCCGAATATGAAATCCGCCACAGCCGCAACAAACGGCACACTTGCCGCTCCCGCCCCTCCTCCAACTCCCCCGAAAGACGAGCCCCCATCAAACAAAGAAGAAATTCAAGGCAATCAATACACCAACTTCACGCACGGTTTTCGCATGTACAAAGCGCCGAGCTGGCAGTTGATCGAGGATGCCCGCAGAGCGCTGCCGAATGCGATTGTTGCAATGGGCACGTCAAACGAATCCACTTTGATGGTGGTCGGCGAGGAGAAAACGAAGGAACCGCTCGAGGCCGCAGCTTCCGGAGTGGAAAAGCGCCTGAGCGAAATCTATGCCAACTACCGACTATTATCGCAACGCAAGACTACTGTTGGCGGAATGCCGGCGGTCGAATACAAATATCGCGGCATGGCGGACGACCACGACTGGTCCGGAACGCTGGTGGTAATTTCGCGCGGGAAAGATGTGCTTACTGCACTGGGAATGACATTTGCGGATAGCGACCTGATTCAGATTCAGGAAAATGTGATCTCGCGCTCGATCTCAAGCCTTGACTTCAGCGTTCGCCCCTGAAATTCCCCTCACGTACTCTGCAGGCTAATTGGACTCTGACGAATCGCCTTTTCGATGTTCACGAATGAGGCCAATGAGAGCTTGCGCCGCGCGGGGTAGACTCCGGTCGCGGCGGTAGACGAGGCCCAGTTCGCGCCAAAGGTCCACTCCTTCCACACTGAGCAACTTCACTTCGCCGGCCCTCACCTGGTCACGCGCAAAGCTCTCGCTGATAAACGATACGCCTGCATCCGCGGCGACGAATCGTTTGATCATGCCGATGCTCGGCAGCTCCATCGCTACATGCACGCGTGAGCGATACGGACGGAACAGCTTGTCGAGCACCTGCCTGGTGTATCCCGTGCGCGGAAAAATCAGCGGCTGCGACGCCACTTCTTCCAACGTCACTTTCGAGCGTTGGGCAAGCGGATTGCGCACGCTGACCATGAAGCGCAAGCGATCCTTATAGATGTGATGAACTTTCAGGTTGGGCGACTTAAGCGGAAGCGTCACGATTCCCACGTCCACCGACCCATCTTCGACGCGCTGCAAAATCTTGTGGCTGAAGTTACGGTAGATGCTGATACGCACCTGCGGATAGCGCCTCTGAAATTCCGCGAAAATGTCCGGCAAAAGATAGAGGCAGGTCGCCTCGTTGGCGCCGAAGACCACCGGACCCTGGACGACATTTCCGCGATCCGCGACAACTTGCACGGATTCATCGCGCAAACGCAGCAATTTTTCTGCGTAATCAAACAAAACCTCTCCGGCGGGGGTGAGTTCCACAGACTTTGCGGAACGATCCAGCAATTTTGCGCGATACGCCTGCTCCAGCTGGCGGATCTGGGCGCTGACGGCGGATTGCGAACGAAATACTTTTTGGCCGGCACGCGAAAAACTCTTCAATTTAGCCACATAAACAAAAGTTGTCAGTTGGTCAAAATCCATAACCGTCCATTCAGGAGCCGCATTATATCCAATTCGGAAACCAGCACGCGACTGAAAGAAGGTTCAGGCATGAATAGCCTGAGACGCAGCAGAAACGGAAAGGGCCACCGGTTGAGTCGTCTCCAATGAGCCGAGCGAGCTCAGTAAAGGCGCCCATGTTTTTTCAATGCTGCCCTGAAAGTGGAGCGGTTGCACGCGCATCAACCCTAGTGAACTTCGGCGGGACAGCAGCCTTGCCGCGCGTGGGCTCTGCGTGAGATTCGCGTGTTCCTGCAGGGCGCGCCGTAGCCAGACTTCTTCGATGCCCTCGATTTCTTCAAGCCTGACGAATTCTTTGTGCAGGACGTCTACGGCTTCGGCTCGCAATACGTAAGCGAGCCCACCGGTCATGCCGGAACCAAAATTCAGGCCAAGCGGGCCAAGCACGAGCACGACCCCGCCAGTCATGTATTCGCAACCGTGTTGACCGACCCCTTCCACCACAGCAAGAGCGCCACTGTTACGAATTGCGAAGCGTTCTCCAGCCCGGCCTGCAACGAAAAGTTGCCCGGAGGTGGCGCCGTACAAAACCGTGTTGCCGGCCAGCACGTCACCTCTGCGCGAAGCGCCCGGTCCGGAGGAGATTGAAATCGTACCGCCGGAAAGCCCTTTGCCTACGTAATCATTTGCTTCCCCGCTCAGCTTGAGCGTCATGCCGTCAGACACGAATGCACCAAAGCTTTGACCAGCGGCACCGAAGAATTCGTGGACCGAATTCTCTTCAGCAATGTGCTTAAACGCCAGCGTGCGCATTCTTTCACCGCTGAGTCCTGCGCCAACACTTCGGTCCGAATTACGTATCTGCTGGGGAACTGTGGCGGAGAAATCCATCGCGGGCATTGCCGGGGTCTCGCTCACCGCCACATGCAAGCCAGGAGTTTGCAGCGGCGCGATGCGGAACGACATGTCCGATTCGAGAGCGAGAGCGGGTGTTTCTGCGAAATTCACCGAGCGGGGCCGCAAGCAGTCGTACGCACCTTTCAATTCACCCAACGAATGTGCTCCCAATTCGGCGAGTTTATTGCGAACCTCTTCAGCAAGAGCGCGGAAATAGGCGACAACCATTTCCGGCTTTCCATTGAAGCGGGTGCGTAGACTCTCGTCTTGCGTCGCAATCCCAACGGGACAGGTATTTAGATGGCATTGGCGCGCCATGACGCAGCCAATTGCAAGCAGCGAAGCCGTGCCGAATCCAAATTCATCTGCGCCAAGGATTGATCCAATAAGGATGTCTCGCGAGAATTTCAGGCCTCCGTCCACGCGTAGCGCGACGCGCGAACGCAGCCCTGCCCGCACCAGCGTCTCATGTGTTTCGCGCAGCCCAATCTCCCAGGGAAGTCCCGTATTTTTGATTGATGTCAGCGGCGAAGAACCTGTCCCTCCGTTGTGTCCGCTGATAGTGATGACATCTGCGCCGGCCTTTGCGACTCCCGCGGCAATAATTCCAACGCCGGCGCCTGAAACCAACTTCACGCCGATACGGGCGTGCGGATTCACAGCTCGCAAATCGTGAATCAACTGCGCAAGATCTTCGATGCTGTAAATATCGTGGTGCGGCGGCGGCGAGATAAGCGGCGTGCCAGGTGTGGCGTGCCTGATACGCGCGATATAGTCGGTGACTTTTTTCGCGGGAAGCTGGCCGCCTTCGCCGGGCTTCGAGCCTTGCGCCATTTTGATTTCCAGTTCCTGAGCATGCACGAGGTAGTTTGCGGTAACACCAAACCGGCCAGAAGCCACTTGTTTGATCTTGTTCGCGGCTTGGGGTTCTTCCAAGTAGATCTTGGGATCTTCCCCGCCCTCGCCCGTGTTGCTGCGGCCGCCAAGCACGTTCATCGCAAGGGCAAGCGTCTTATGCGCTTCGGGGCTAAGCGAGCCGAGCGACATCGCCTGCGTGCTAAAACGGCGCACGATGGAGTCGAGCGGTTCAACTTCTTGCACAGGAATTGGATCGGAGACTACCGTCTCCAGTAAATCGCGCAGAAAAACCGGCCCTTGTGCATCCGCAAGCTCTTCAAAAGCACCATATTTCTTTGCATCAGGCGCTTTCACGTGCGCATGTAGCCGGCGCACAACTTCCGGGGAATTTGCGTGCAGCTCCGCGCCTTTGCGGAAGCGAAACAGTCCAGCGTCGTGCATTTCGTCCGCTGTGGCAGCAAACGCGTTCTCATGCATTTTCAAATAGTCGGCGAGCAGGTCATCAAGGGATTTCTGCCCCGCGAAATCCGCAGCATCTTCAAAGAAATCGGAGCATAGCTGTTCGGAAAGCCCAACAATTTCAAAGAGGTAGCTGTTGCGGTAGCTCGCAAGCGTGGAAACGCCCATGCGCGCAAGCACTTTGCGCAAACCAGCCGTGATCGCCGCACGCACATGCGTCATCCCGCTTGGTTCTTGCGCTTCGGCAAATTGCTCCGCGAGATACGGCACGACCGCGCTTGCCCCCGCTGCGACAAGAAGTGCGACGTGATGCGTGTCAAACGCTTGCGCCGTCTCGACGATCAGCGGCACATCCGCGAATCCATCCTCCACCATGCGCTTCCAGAACGCTGCGGTCGCCAGCAGCGCCGGCACTGCTGCGTGGTCCGCGTCCACTCCGCGGTCCGAAAGGAGGAAGAGCCCCGGACGCGCTCCGCCACTCAGAGGGGTAGTCAACTGAGCGACAGCGCGGCGCGCACCCGGGACTCCTAGTTTGGCGGGAAACGAAAATGGTTCGCGATGCACGGGGCTGGAAGCCTCGAGCAATTCTTCCAGCTCGGCTTGCGTGAGAATTGGTGCTGGCAGGGAAATTCCCTGCGGCAAGCTCACTTCAAGCGACATCACGTGGGTTTCGCGCAAGGGATCAATCGGCGGATTGGTTACTTGTGCGAATCGCTGCTTGCAGTAATCCCAGAGAGTGCGCAGCTGCGACGAAAGAAACGCAGGCGGCGCGTCGTCGCCCATGCTCCAGTCCGATTCCTTGCCGTGCAGAAGCCCGGAGAAAAGGATTTTGTATTGATCGTCAGACCAACCGCAGGCGGCGGCGACGCGTTTGGGCGATTCCACTGCCGGATGAGGAGGGGCCGCCGCGGTGATGCCGAGCCTGCGGGTCTGCGGCGCAGGCCGCCGCGACTGCTGCGTCGCCAGCCGCTTCAAAATTTCTCGCCAGCGGAAAAGTGTGCCGGTCGCCGGATTCGCGACGATCATTTCGCCCGGGCCGAGGCGTTGCCGTTCCGCGATGCGCGATTCTTCAAAGTCTACCAGGCCGGTTTCTGAGCCTGCCACAACCAGCCCATCATGCGTGACCGTGTAGCGCAATGGCCGCAAGCCATTGCGATCCAGTTTTGCTCCAACAACCTGGCCATCCGAGAAAATAAGTGCAGCCGGGCCGTCCCACGGCTCGCTGTGAAGCGAGAGCGCAGAGAGGGCGGCGCGCACGTCGCGTGAAAGCAATGGATCGTTTTCAAACGCCGGGGGCGCCATCGCGAGCATCGCCTCTTCCGGTGAAAAACCTTGCAACAACTTGACCTCAAATCCGTTATCAAAGCTGGCCGAGTCGCTGACGTTTTGTTCCAGCGCGTTAAACCACGATCCGACGGCCAAGTCGTTGCGAATTTGCGATTCTTTCGCGCGCAACCACCGGCGATTCGACACAATGGTGTTGATTTCTCCGTTGTGCGCAGCGTAACGGAATGGCTGTGCCAGGTGCCACGACGGCTGCGTATTTGTCGAGTACCGCTGATGAAAAATCGCAAACGTCGTCTCATAGGACGAATCGCGCAGGTCTTCGTAAAACTGGGGAAACTGCCACGGGGTGAGCAGACCTTTGTAGACAACTGACCGAGAGGAGAGCGAGCAAATGTAACATCGCGCGGGCATGAGGGACTCCGCGCGCTTGCGCATCAAAGCGAGGCGCGGTTCAAATCGCGCATCCTCCCGCGATGGATGAAAGGGCGCGACGAAAAACTGCCAGATTTCCGGCAGTGTTTCGAGGGCCCGACGCCCAAGACAACCCGGATTCGTCGGCACTCGCCGCCAACCCAAAAGGCGTAGCCGCTCAGTCTCAGCAGCCTCCTCGATCCCGCTGTGCGCTTGCGAAACTTCTTCTGCGGGCAAGAATGCCACGCCCAGACCAAATTGTTGCGGAAGCTGGATTCCCTGCTCGGCAGCTTTTGACGTGAAAAACGATTGCGGGATGCTCGTGAGGAGTCCTGCGCCGTCGCCGCTTGCCCCATCGGCATCCACGCCGCCTCGATGTGTCAGCCTTTCGAGAGCGTTGAGCGCGTATTGAACGATGTCATTACGCGGGGCTCGCCCCAAACGCGCTATGAAGCCTGTCCCGCAGGCATCATGATCGGGATGTCCCCAATTGGGGTGGCGCTGCCCCATATTCTTTGTTTATAGGGGCGGGGCAGGCACGTTGTACAACGCAGAAAATTGATTTACTGAATTGAATTTCTAGCGGCAAGGGTTTTCAGGCTCTGCCGCCGTTCAGCCTCTAGAATTTGGTCACTTCCGTAAACTGAAATCCCTTGATTTTCATCGCGGGAACGACCATTTCGAAGGCCTCTTCCCCCGCAGCACGCACTGCCGGGCTCATCAGTTCAACGTTTCGAAGCACCTCCAAAACGGACTGGTTAAACCGGAAATTTCGAGCCGCTGTGGTCACTTTGCCCTTCTCCACGCGAAAGAGTCCGTCGCGCGTCATGCCGGTCATCACCTTTTCGTAAGGATCCACCTCCCGGATATACCACAGCCGCGTGACCAAAAGCCCATGCTCCGTGGAGGCAATCATTTCCTCAAGAGAAGACTTGCCGCCAGAAAAAACGAGATTCATAGGGGCTTCGCCATATTCGTTGGGAAGAGTGAACCCGTGCCCCGTTGGTCTCTTGCGAGCACGTTTGGCACTCGCGCGGCTATAAACCAGGTTGCGTGGCACGCCCTTGTCCACCAACACAACTCGCTGACGCGGAATTCCCTCTCCATCGAATGGCGCCCCCAATTGGCCCGGGTGATACGCGTCATCCCACACCGAAATATTCTTTCCGAAGAGCGGCTTACCCATGCGGTCATTCAGGCAGGAGCGCTTGTCTGCAACCGCAGTCGCGGAAAAATCGTAGAACAGGAATCCTACTAGGTCGAGCACTGCCGCCGGCTCAAGAATGACGGCGTATTTTTCCGGCGCAAGCTCGACAGCGTTTCTGGCCATTTGTGCTTTTTTGCTGGCGCGTTGCGCCAGGGCTTGCGGGTCAAGGTCGCGTACATTCGCCGCATTCCCCTTTGCCCAACTTGTCGCACTCCCTTGCTGCAGGGTGATGGAAAATTCCGCGCGGGTCTGGCGGTGCGACGCGAAAAGCCCCTTCGAATTCCCGACGGCTGATTGCGTCTGACCGCTCACAAAAATTCCGGCAGCGACCTGGCCTTCCTTCACGGCGAGGTCGCAAGCTTTTCGAACTGCCCGCGCGCGTTCGTCCGCACTCAATTCCGCCGTCGCTTTCGCGAACCGTTGAACTCGGGAATATCCCTGTTTGCCAGGCACTGGTAAAAGGTGCGGCGACTTCGGCTGGCTTTGCCCGAGCGAAAGCGAAGACTCTACGGCGGCACGCAAGGAGTCTTCGTCCAGCTTGTTTGTGGTGACGCGTGCGGTTTTTCCGTCTAGCACCGTTCGCACGGACACTGTTAGTCCGTGCTCGGCGACATTTTGATGAATGGCGTTGTTCGCGAATCGCGTCAGCGCATCGAGTGTCTCATCCACATGCACTTCGGTTTCTTGGGCGCCAACCATTTTCCCGAGGCGGATGACTGTCTGGATTAAGTCGCGCAGTCGCTTTTCGGAAGAAAGGTCTGAAGTGTTATCACGCGCCCGCATTTTGCCTCGCGCGCTCATTTCTGGCCGAACGCCGTTCCCATGCGGACGTTTCGGAATCGCGCCGGTGCGGCCCCATGTCCTGTGCCCATTGTCTGCATCGGCTGACCCTTTCCGCAATTCGGCGTGCCCCAAAGGGTCCAGTGGTCGCGCGAACAAATCGCATCACACGAATTCCAAAATTCCGTCGTGATCCCGCTGTAGCTGGGATTTTTCAGCATTCGCACTTTCTTGCCACCCTTGATCTACCAACCGATTTCCGTAGAAAACTGGAACTGATATCGTCGGTCATCAATCGACCAGGAACGGTTCGTATCCATCAAGATTCCGTCATCGGTATATGCAATGAGATCGGCTTCTCTCCATGTTCCCGGCTTCAAGCTGATGTTTGTCATGCGAATAATCGGCAGGCGGTTCCAATTCTCGGTGCGCATTGTTCCGGAAGAGCGCGCGAGTCCAACAAGGTGCGCCGTCTCGCGATTTGAAAGATATCCGCGGAATTGTCCGTCCTTGATAATGTCGGTGCACTGCGCCGGTACGCCTTCGTCGTCGTAAGCAAACGTGCCGAGTCCGGGACCGTGCTCTTCACGCGCATCCGCCACGACGTTTACTATATCGGTTCCGTATTTGAGATTGTTCAGCTTGTCGACCGTGAGAAAACTGGTGCCTGCAAAATTCGCTTCTTGGCCGAGCACGCGATCCAACTCAATCGGATGCCCAACCGACTCATGAATCTGCAGTCCCAGCTGGCCCCCGCCCAAAATCAGGGTGCCCGTTTTTTGCGGACACTGCGCGGCGGAATGTAACGC
>JACXTT010011625.1_pt1 | contig 11767 bp, 7 predicted proteins | sample 9270951 | NCBI WGS metagenome assembly JACXTT01 (sample SAMN15532306, study PRJNA645909) | rock metagenome | isolation source: weathered quartz diorite | place: Puerto Rico | collected 2017-06-21 | reverse complement strand
AGACACAGGCCCTTGAGATCTTCGTCATCGCCCAGGCGCTTCAGCGGCGCGCTGGCGGCCAGTTTTTCTTCGCCCATGGCCTTGAGTGTGCCGGCCGTCATCTTGCTGGGGAAAAAGCCTGGGCAGATGGCGTTGACGGTGATGTTGTACTTGCCCCATTCCGAACCGAGGGCGCGGGTGAAGTTGATGACCGCACCTTTGGACGTGTTGTAGGCAATGGTGTTCATGCCCTCTGGGTTGCCGCCGAGCCCGGCGATGGACGCGATGTTGATGATGCGGCCTGTGCGGCGCGCAATCATGCTCTTCTTGGCGATGATCTGGCTCAGCAGAAAGTAGCCACGCACGTTGAGGTTCATGACCTTGTCCCAGGCGTCCGCGGGATGGTCTTCGGCCGGCGCGCCCCAGGCGGCACCGGCGTTGTTGACCAGAATGTCCACGTCGCCCATGCGCTCCAGGGTTTCATTGGCCAGGCGGGTGATCTCGCTGTCCTTGGCACAGTCGGCAGCAATCCAGCGGGCGTCAATGCCGGCGGCCTGCAGTTCGGCACAGGCCTGTTCCAGATCTTCTGCCTTGCGCGAACTGAGCATGATCTTGGCGCCAGCTTCGCCCAAGGCGTGGGCCATTTGCAGGCCCAGGCCGCGCGAGCCGCCGGTGATGAGAGCAGTCTTGCCCTTGAGGTCAAACAATTGCTGGATGGTACGAGCGGTCATGGTCTATTTTTTCCAAAAAAGAGATTGTGGGGGATTGTGGCTTTGTCTGGGTCAAGCGGTGTGTCCCCGGCGGGATATCCACACCGCAAGGATCGTCAAAATGCGGCGTCGGGAAAATCGGCGCAGGTCTGGTCACGCGATTCCACCACCGACAGCCAGGCACCGATCTTCGGCAGCTCGTAGTGGAAGAAAAACCGGGTGGCGCCGATGCGGCCCTGGGTGGCAGCATGGGTTTGCTGCGGATCACCTTGCAGCGCGGTGCAGGCCACATCCAGCCAGATCCAGGCCAGTACCGTGTGGCCAAAGGCCTGCATATAGGGCACCGCATTGGCCAGCGCTTCGGTCGGGTTGCCAGTAGACCAGGCACTTTTCGTGGCCTTGGAGACATGCTGCAGCGCAGCGCCCAATGCCTTGGCATGGTCCGCCAGTACTGGCACGGCCGACGCCTTCTGAATGGTGGCCGCGATACGGGCACCCAGCAACTGCAGGCCTCTGCCCTCTTCCATCAACACCTTGCGGCCCAGCAGGTCGGTGGCTTGGATGCCGTGCGTGCCTTCGTGAATCATGTTCAGGCGATTGTCGCGCCAGTATTGCTCCACCGGGAAATCGCGGGTGTAGCCATAGCCGCCATGGATCTGGATGGCCAGCGAGTTGGCCTCCAGGCACCATTCACTGGGCCAACTCTTGGCAATCGGGGTCAACACCTCCAGCAGCAAGCGGGCATCGTCTGCGGCTGCGCCGCCCGCCGTGTGGTGTTCGTCCACCAGGCGCGCGCAATACAGCGCCAAAGCCAACGCACCTTCGCTATAGGCTTTTTGCGCCAGCAGCATGCGCTTGACATCGGCATGGGCAATGATGGCAACCTGGGGCTGAGCTGCGTCTTTGGCGGGTCCACCGGTGCCGGCCTTGATAGGTCGGCCCTGCGGGCGGTTGCGGGCGTAGTCCAGCGACGCGTAGTAACCCGCCATACCCAGCATCGTGGCGGCAATGCCCACGCCAATGCGCACCTCGTTCATCATGTGGAACATGCACTGCAGGCCCTTGCCGGGTTGCCCCACGAGGTAGCCAATGGCGCCAGCCCCTTTGCCAAACGGGCCGTCCTGCCCGACTGGGTATTTGCCCTCACCAAAATTCAGCAAGGTGTTCGTCGTGCCGCGCCAACCCAGCTTGTGGTTCAGGCCGGCCAAAGCCACGTCATTGCGCACGCCAGTGAGACTGCCGTCGGTGTTCACCAGCTTTTTGGGCACGATGAACAGTGAAATGCCGCGCGTGCCGGGCACCAGTTTGCCTTCAGCATCAGGAATCTTTGCCAGCACCAGGTGGATGATGTTCTCGGTCAGCTCATGCTCGCCACTGGATATCCACATTTTGTTGCCCTTGAGGCGGTAGCGCGGCCCCAGTTCGTCAGAGGCAAAATCGGCGCCGTCGGGCACGGCACGGGTGGCCACGTCACTGAGGCTGGAGCCGGCCTGCGGCTCGCTCAGGCACATGGTGCCCGACCAGCGGCCGGCGAATTCGTTTTTGGCAAACACCTCTTTTTGCTGCGCCGTGCCGTGCGTCATCAGCAAATTAGCGTTGCCGGTGGTCAGCATGCCCGAACCAATGCTGACCGAGGCACAGGCAAAAAAGGCATTGGCCGCCGCCTCCACGCTGTAGGGCAGCTGCATGCCCCCAATCTCATAGTCCTGCGCCGCACTCAGCATGCCGGACTCGGCAAACGCCCGGTTGGCGTCATGCGTGGCCTGTGGCAGGATGACCTTTTCGCCGTCAAAGTGCGGCTCTTGTGTATCGACCAGGCGGTTGAACGGTGCGTACTTTTCGCGCGCAATGCGCTCGCAGGTGTCGAGCACGGCGTCAAAGGTTTCGCGCGAGTGGTCAGCAAAGCGCTCACGCTGGGCCAAGGCGGTCGTGTCTAGCCAGTCGTTGAGCAAAAAGTCTATGGTGGGGCGCAAATTCATGGTGGGTTCCAGCAAAAGATGGTGGCAAGCGTAAGGGAAAGCGGCGCACCGCGCTGGCACCAAAGAGACAATCCGCGCCGCAAAGCGATAAATACCCCCCCCCACGACGAAGGTCCCTGCTCACAAAACCATTCACTCCTATTCGTCGGGCCGCGGATCAGACTGCCTGGACGTTTTACTCCGTGTCCCCCGCCCGCTGCGCGGTCTCCCCCTTGACCTGCGTAAAACGCCCAGGCAGCCTGCTCCCCGAAGTGGCATTGTTCGTGCGCGAGGGAATTAAATGCAGCAAGCGCCACATCGCTGTTCGCAGCAGCAGGGTGGGCACTCAGACTGCGCGGGTGTTCTGCGCAGGTCAAGGAGGAGGCCGAAGGCCGGGGGACACGGAGCAGAGCGCCCGCGCAGTCTGAGTCCCCACCCTGATGCGTGCCCAGCGACGGCAAAAAAAAGGCTCTCGTCATCACTGACAAGAGCCTTTGAAATGTTTCCTACGTTACCGCAGAAACCCGAAACAAACAGGGAGCACCAGAAGCCGCGAACGGCAACTGGTGCTGGTCAAACACAGTGACTGGCGCTTAGAAGTCCGAGCGCAGGGTCACAGCAGCAAAACGTGGCGCGCCAACATAGTATGCTGGAGCAACGCCGCCGGCGCCTTGAGCACGCACGGTGAACAAGCTGCCGCTGCTGGAGTTGATGCGCAGGTACTGCTCGTTGGTCAAATTGCTGACGTTGAACTGGATCTGTGGGTTCTTGAACCATCCACCCGATGGCAACTTGTAGCCCACCGTTGCATTCAGGATGGTTACACCGTCAGCCTGCTCGTCATTGACCAAGGTCGAATACGACGCGCCGGAGTACTTGGCTTGCAAGCTGCCAAAGAGACCGCCGTCTGTGTAGTTGACACTCAAACCACCCAGCCATTTTGGCGTGTCGGGCATTTGCTTGCCGGACGTTGCCTCGGTGGCCGTTGCGCTGATGCGCAGGTCGTCTTGCATGATGCTGCTGGTGTAGGAAACGGAGCCGTACAAGGACCAGTTGTTGTTGATCTTGTAGCCGGCTTCGAATTCCATACCGGATGTCTTCACAGCGCCCACGTTGTAATCGATCTTCAAGTTGGAGACCGGGTCATACGCGCTGGAAATGCGGTTCTGGAAGTCGATGTAGAACACCGATGTGGACAGCGTCAGGTTGTCGCCTTGGTAGCGGTAACCCAGGTCGAAGTTGGTCGACGTTTCAGGCTGCACGGGCACATCACGCTGTGTGTAATTGGTCAGCACGCCATTGACGACGGTGCCACCAACCAACAGGTTGTTGTACGAGAAGTTGCCAGGCGCCTTGAAGTTTTGTGCCAGGTTGGTGAAGATGTGCTGTTGTGCGTCCAGGTTGAAGCGCGCGCCAAAGCTGCCCAATGTCTTGCTGTAGGTCTTGTCGACGGTGTAGTCGGCGTCCGTACGGCCAGTGGCACTGGTCGAGTTTTCGTTGGCGTAGTTCCAGAACTGGCGGTGAATTTCCGAGCTGCGCAGACCCAGTTGCAGGTTCAACTTGTCGTCCATCAGCATGATGCTGTCTTGCGCAAACAGGGAGTTGGCGCTGCTGATGGTCAACTGGTCACGGCCCATCACGGGGCTGCCGTTCTGGCGTTGCAGGAAAATGCTGTTGTCCGTCAACCAGGTGTCTGCCGACGTGCCGCTGTTGTCAAAAATGACACGTGGGCCCGACTGGTAGTGGCGCGCACGCTCCATCCAGTAGCCGACCAGCACGTTTTGATTGCCAAACTGCATGTTGGACTTCAAGGTGATACCGGGGCGGAAAGTGCGGGTCACGTTGCTGCCGTACACCATCACGGTGTCCAGCGTGTCGCCGTCGCCATTGACGTCTTTTGCGCCGCCGCCCAGAATGCCGCCGCTGTTGCCTTCCTTCACGGTCGTCAGCTGGCTGCCGCCGGTGCCAAAGCCATACCAGAAATAGGGTTCAGCGGTGAAGCTGATGTCCTTGTTCAACTTGTACGCCACCTTGCCGGTCCACAAGTAGTCGAGGAAGGGGTTGACGTTGTACTTGTAGTAGCCATCGGCCGGGGCCACTTCGACCTGTGCGGTGCCGGCAATTGCGGGCAAATGCTGAGGCGGAGTGGCGCTGAAGTCCAGGGAGTAGCCCGATGCAGCGATTTGCGCCTTGGTCAGGGTACGGAAGTTGTTGGTGATGGACGAGTTGTACAGCAGGCTGGTCGACAGTGTCAGGTCAGCCGTTGGCTTGAACTCGGCGCCGATGTCCCAGTGGTCGCGGTCAGCGCCGCCGTAGCCCTTGAACTTGTCAACCTTGGACTTGGAGTACGAAATGAACACCTTGGCCATGTCATTGGCAAACTTGCCAGAGTCCAGGCGCATGTAGGTGCGGGTGAAATTCAAATTGCCGAAGGACTGGGACAGGCGGAAACGGAAGGCATCCAGCGGAGGGCATGTCACCATGCCAATGTTGCCGCCGGAGGCGCCCACGTGAGGCGCTTCGCTGTCGGTTGCACCTTGGGTCACAAACACTTCGCACAGATTTTCCTGGTCGGCGTATTCTTGTGGGAACACGGTGAAGCTGCCCGAGTCGTTCACCGGCGCGCCGTTAATGGTAAAGCCCATCTGGTCGCTGTTGGCACCGCGCACGCGCATGCCGCCACCAAACAGGCCGGTTGCGTCCTGGCTGAAGGTGTTGACGCCAGGCAGCAGTTCAATGGCTTGGTAGGGGTTGCTCGAAGGCGTCATTTGCTCCAGGCGCTCGCGGCTGATGGAGCTGCGTGCCTTGGGCGTTTCTTCCTGGGTTATCAGGCCCGTGCTGCCTTGGCCTTCGACCGAGACCTTGCCCACGTCCGTGGGGGCCGCGGTTTGCGCCATCGCCATGGGCGCTGCACATAGCGCACTGATGATCAGCGCCAGTTCTGTTGGTTTGAATTTTTTCATGAAATTATCAAATGTTTAAAGGGGTTTTTTTAACGAGGGGGATGCACTTACAGGGAATGGGGCTGCACCAGCGGCTTACTGCTGGCTTGGCGGTATGAACTCGATGTCCGCGCTGAACTTGTTCTGGTCGTGGCCCGCCCAGCCTTTTTCCGGGAAAGGTGGGTAGCTGCCTCGGCGCACTGTGGCGACGGCGGCATTGTCCAGCAGGTTGTTGTTGGAACTCTCTTGCACGCCAACCTCCAGCAACGCTCCGGCACGGCTCAGCGTAAACCAGACCTTTACGCGGCCTTGCGGACGGGTTTGGCTGGCTTCGCGGCCCGTGGGGTAACGCTTGGTTGAATTCAACATGGCGCGCACCTTGGCAGAGTATTCGGCCTCTACGTCTACCGCAGGCGGCTCGGCGGCCTTGGCGGCAGGCACAGCTGCGGGAGCCGGCGGAGCAATGGCCGCTGGCGTGGGTGGCGGCACGGCTGCCGAGGTAATGGTGGGCGCGTTGGTCGGCTGCGTGACAACCTCGGTCGGCGGCACAAAAGGTGGCGGTGGTGCCTCAACCTTGGGCGCCTGCTCCGTGGGTACCACCTTCTTGGGCGGTGGTGGCGGTGGCGGTGGAATGATCACCTCCTGGATGACCACGGCTTCCATCGGTTTTTTGACGATTTCCAGTGCCCTGCGGCCAACGCCGGTCACCAGCAAGTAAAAAACGATGGCGTGCAGCGCAACGACGACAACCAGCCCTTGCAGACGGCTTGACGGGTTTTTTCTACCAAAGTCGTGATGAATGGCAAGCGAGCTCAAAAAATGTTTCCTAACGAAGCACCTGACGTGCCGTAAAGATTTATTTATTTATTTTGCAAAGATGTGAAATATACCCAGGAAGTTAACCATATAGTCAGGAAACATTTGTGACAACTGTTGTTTTCTTGACACCAGGGCTATGATTCGGCGGCGCTACCTAATCTCACTGCTGGCTTATCCCTAATTTGGAGCAATTCCCTTGCCAACTGCCCCTTCATTTGCACGCTTGCGGTGCACTTTTTCGCCCGTTTTTGGACTGGCCTTGGCCGCTGCGCTGTCCGCCTGCGCCAGCGTCCCCGCCACCCCGACGCCGGCAAAGCCCGCCACCATCGAACTCAGTATTTTTTCCATCAACGACTTCCACGGCCACATCCAGCCCCAGTCGCCAACGCCCTTGTCGCCGCGCTTGCCAGACCCCAAAACCGGTGAGGTCAAGCCCCAGCCGGCCGGCGGTGTGGCCTACCTGGCCACGGTGCTGAACCAGCTGCGCGCCCAACGACCTAACCAGGTCTTTGTGGCGGCTGGCGACCTGGTGGGCGCATCGCCGCAAATGTCGTCCCTGCTGAAGGACGAGCCCACGCTCACCGCGCTGGGTGAACTGGGCCTTTTTGCCAGTTCGCTGGGCAACCATGACCTGGATGCCGGCCTGCCCGAACTGCTGCGCAAGACCCGCGGCGAATGCCCCGCCACCGGCTGCGCCTGGCCCGAATTCAAGGGGGCCAGCTTCCCCTACCTGGCGGCCAATATGTTTGACACGCAAACAGGCAAGCGCGTGCTGCCCGCCTACGCGCTGAAAGACATTGGCGGACTGAAGGTGGCCTTTGTCGGCGCGGTAACGCACGACACACCCAAAGTCATTGGCGCGCGCAGCATTGTGGGCCTGCGCTTTGGCGACGAGGCCGATACGCTCAACGCCCTGGTGCCCGAGCTGCGCGCGGCCGGCGCGCAGGTGCTGGTGGCCATCATGCATGAGGGCGCCATGTACGACGGCGGCGCCAACGACCCCAGTTACGCCTGCCCCGGCCTGCAGGGCCGTGGTGTGGACATTGCCAAGCGCCTGGACCCGGCCTACGCCGCCATCATCAGCGGCCACACGCACCAGGCCTACACCTGCAAAATCAACGGGCGCTTGATGGTGCAGGCCGGCAGCTTTGGCGGCTGGTTGACCGAAAGCCGCCTGACGCTGGACAGCACAGGCAAGGTGCTGGATGCACAGGCCACCAACTACCCCGTGCTGCAAGGCGTCAACGCCCCCAACCCAGCCTTTGTGGCCCTGGTGCAGCGCGCCGCCGCGCTGACCGTTGCGGCCCGCGACAAGCCCGTGGCCATGGTCCCTCACGGGGCACAACGCACCGTCAGCGACCCTTATGGCGACTCGCCACTGGGTAATCTGGTGGCCGACGCGCATCTGGCATTTGCCAAGAAGAGCGGCCAGGTCGACATTGGCTTGACCAACTCCGGCGGCATACGCGCCGACCTGGCGGTGGAGCCGGGCCGCATGGTGACCATGAGCGATCTGTTTGCCATTCAGCCCTTCAGCAACCCGCTGATCGTGATGACCATTACTGGCGCGCAACTGCAGGAGCTGATTACCCGCCAACTGCCCAAGCGCTCAGGTGCCGCGTCGCTGCAGGTATCGGCCAATCTGCACTATGAATGGAGCCAGGCAGCGGGCCAATCACCCGCTTTGCAAAGCGTAACCGTGGACGGCAAGCCGCTGGACCCCAAGCGCGACTACCGCCTGGTGGTCAACTCCTTCACGGCGGACGGTGGCGACTCCTTGAGCGTGCTGCGCCAGGGCCGCGACCGCGTGACCTTGGGCATGGACGTGGACGCACTGGCCGAGTGGCTGGTCGACAACCCCAAGGCGGTGGACCAGATTCAATCGGGCCGCATTGTGCGACGGTAGTGCGCGCTGGTGAAGCGCGCGCGGGCTACGGCGCTATTTCAAACAGCGCCGAGCCGTCGCCATTGTCTTTGAGCAGATGAATCTGCGGATGATTCGCAAGGTAGCGCGTCGCCGCACTGGCCGTCATAAAGGTGAGGTGCACGCCCGGCACCGGCGCAATGCGCCAGTTGCCATCGGCTGAGGGGTTGACCTGCTTGTTGGCGGACACCTTGTCCATCATGCGCAGGTAGTCCACCAGTACCTGGCGGTTTTCCTCGGGCGCCTCCAGCACCACCTTGCTGGCATTGAGCCCCGGAAAATTGCCACCGCCAAAGGCGCGGTAGTTGTTGGTGGCGACTATGAATTTGGCATCCGGCTGCACAGGCTCCCCCTGGTAGCTGAGTTTTTGCACGCGGTGCGCCTGGGGTTCTACCAGCTTGCCATCGATGTTGTAGCGGGCCGGTTGCGTCACATCCAGCTCATAGGTTACGCCGTCCAAGGTGTCGAAGTTGTACGAGCGAAATGCGTCGTTCAGCAGTGCCTGTTGCGGTGCGCCCTTGGGGTCAATCTGGTTGAACTGGCCGGCCGACATTTCTATCCATTCGCGTACCTCGGCGCCGGTCAGCAACATGGCTTTCAGCGTGTTGGGGTACACATATAGGTCGGCCACATTCTTGATGGCGATGGGGCCTGCCGCTATGTCGGTGTAGTAGTCCCAGCCCTGGCGGCCACCGGTCTTGAACGGCGCGGCGGCCGACAGCACCGGGTATTTTTCATAGTCCGTGCCCTGCATGGCGCGCTTGACGTAAGCGATCTGCGCATTGGCCACCACCTGCACCGAGGGGTCGTCGGCCACCAAGGCAAAGTAGCTGTAGATGGGCGCGCTGGTAAAGGCCACTTTGTTGCGCACATACTCCAAAGTGCCAGCCTGCACGCTGGCCAAGGTCTGCTCCACCAAGGGGTCGGCAGCCGCAACCGACTTGCGGTTGGCACGATCAAAAATCGGCCGAATGCTGGCCTTGCTGTCCACCACTTTCCACACACCGTTGGTCTCGTCCAGCGTGAAGTCGATCACGCCCAAATGGTCGCCCCAGCGCCCGGGCATGACAGCCGCCACGCCGTTGATGGTGCCGCGCTCCAGGTCTACCTTGGGGTAGTCGGCAAAGGCCTTGCCGGGGAATTCGGCATGGGCGTGACCAAACAGCACGGCATCAACACCGGGTATCTCGACCAAAGCACCCACCGCGCTCTCTGACATGGCCGCCACCGGGCCTTTCTCGAAACCCGCGTGGGGAATGGCGATGACCAATTGCGCACCCTGGGCGCGCATTTCGGGCACGTATTTTTTGGCTGTCTCAACCACATCGCGGGCAACGACCTTGCCTTCCAGATTGGCCTTGTCCCACTGCATGATTTGCGGTGGCGCAACGCCTATGACGCCAATTTTGATGGCGTGGGTCTTGCCTTCTGCGTCCACCAGTTTGCGCTCCAGGATGAGGTAAGGCTTGAACGCATGCTGGGCCTGCGCCGTGTCACGGTCCTTGTCGTCCACATAGACGTTGGCGTTGACGTAGGGAAAGTTTGCGCCCTTCAGTGAGCGGCGCAAAAAGTCTAGGCCATAGTTGAAGTCATGGTTGCCGATGTTGCCCGCGTCGTAGCCCAGCTGGTTCATGACCAGATAGGCCGGATGGGTCTCGCCGTCTTTGAGCGGTTTGATCTTGGCCACATAGTCGCCCATGGGGTTGCCTTGCAGCAAATCGCCATTGTCAAACAGCAGGCTGTTGGGCGCCTCGCTGCGTGCAGCTTTGATGAGCGAGATGGTGCGGGCCAGGCCATACTGGTCGGTGGCCTTGTCCTGGTAGTAGTCGTAGCTCAGCAGGTTCATGTGCAGGTCGGTGGTCTCCAGCACGCGCAGTCGCACCGGCGTGGCCTGTGCCGAGGCCGCCAACACCAGCAAACCCAAACCCGCGCAACCCAGGGCACGGCCCCAGCGCGGTGCAAGGTATGACGCGATGGGCAAACGAATGGTCATCAATAACTCCTAAGCAGACAGTATTTTTTTGGCAAAGCGCGACTGTAACCAATCTGCGTAAAGGTTTTTCGATTTCCGCTAAAGTGGCGGCATGACTGCCGCGCGCGCCTCCGACCACCCCACTCCACCCGCAGATACGCCAGACGGCAGCTCGCACCCCCGCCCGCAATCCAAAACAGATTTGTTCATGTCCTTCTCCATCCTGGCCCTGCAAGGCTTTGGTGGCGTGCTGGCCATTGTGCAGCGCGAGCTGGTGGAGAAAAAGCAGTGGCTGACGCTGGACGAGTTTCTGGAAGACTGGGCCGTCGCGCAAATCCTGCCCGGCCCCAACGTGGTCAACCTGTCGCTGATGATTGGCGACCGCTATTTTGGCCTGGCCGGTGCGCTGGCGGCTTTGGCCGGTATGCTGGCGTTTCCGCTGGTCGTTGTGCTGGCTTTGGCAGCCGTGTTTGGCGGCATTGCCGACACCGCAGCCGCGCAAGGCGCCCTGCGTGGCATGGGCGCTGTCGCGGCGGGGCTTATCACCGCTACCGGTATCAAACTGATTGCAGCCCTGCGCCGCAACCCCATGGGCTTGGCCGTGTGCTGGGCACTGGCGATTGCTACCTTTATAGCCATTGGCCTGCTGCGCTGGCCGCTGCTATGGGTGTTGCTGGGCATAGGTGGGCTGGCCAGCGTGTGGGCCTACCGGCAGCTGGGGATCATCGAGCAGAAAGCGAAGGCAGCATGATGGCTCACGCATTTACCAACGCCGACTGGCTCGCCCTGCTGGGGCATTTTCTATCGCTCTCATTGCTGGCCATTGGCGGCGCCATCACCACGGCGCCCGAGATGCACAGCTACCTGGTCAACGAAAAGGCTTGGCTCAGCGACAGCCAGTTCACGTCCAGCATCGCTTTGGCGCAGGCCGCGCCCGGGCCCAATGTGCTGTTCATTGCGCTCTTGGGTTGGAACGTGGGCATGAATGCCGGTGGCGGCATGGGCGCGGGCGTGTACGCCTGGTGGTTGGCGCTTGTAGGGGTATTCATCGCCATGTTTGGCATCATGCTGCCCAGCACCACGCTCACCTTTGCTGCCGCACGCTGGGGCCACCGCAACCGCGAGCTGCGCGCGGTGCGCGCTTTCAAGATGGGTATGGCACCTATTGTCATTGCGCTGTTGATTGCCACCGGCTGGATCCTGGCATCCAGCCACGGCAACGCGCTGGAGCACTGGCACCTGTGGTTGATTACCGTGGTTACGGCGCTCGTGGTGTGGCGCACCAAGCTGCATATGCTGTGGTTGCTGGGCGCTGGGGCTCTGCTCGGGGCGCTGGGCTACGTCTAGACTGGTTTCACCGCCGGGCCGTCCCAAGGTGAAACGCGGCCCCCTCGGGGGCAGGAAGCCACACGCAGTGGGCGACCGTGGGGGCTACAAAGTCCTCTGACGTAACGCTTCGTACA
>JACXTT010011624.1_pt1 | contig 11768 bp, 15 predicted proteins | sample 9270951 | NCBI WGS metagenome assembly JACXTT01 (sample SAMN15532306, study PRJNA645909) | rock metagenome | isolation source: weathered quartz diorite | place: Puerto Rico | collected 2017-06-21 | reverse complement strand
AAGCTCGAGGACATCCGCGGCCTGCAGCTCGGCGCCGCGCAGGTGAATCCCGGCACCTACAGCGACGCCACCACGCTCAAGGCGGACGGGACGGCTAACGGACCGTTCACGCGCAACTGGACGGTCTCCGCGAACAATGTCCCGGCGGGCGGCCTCAAGACGGTCACCGTCAGCGTAACCTGGTACGACTCCCTCTCTGGTGCCCACGCACACACCACCAGCGCGGCGGGCTACGTCCGCTGCGTCAACATCCCATGCCCATGACGACGACCAGGCGACCCCTCCGGCGGCGCCGCGCGCGCGGCATATCGACGTTCGAGCTGATGGCCGGCATCAGCGTCGGCCTGATCGCGATCGCCGCGGTCTACAGCTTCCAGCGCACGCAGCTGAAGGCCTTCGCGACGCAGACCGTCTACAGTGACAGCCAGGGCGTCACCCGCGCGGCGGTCGACCTGATGGCGCGCGAGCTCCGCATGGCCGTCTACGACCCGAAGAACGGGCTGGTCGTGAACCCCACGGGCGCCGCCTGCGCGCCGAGCGCACACCAGGGCATCTTCACCGCCACCCCGTCGAGCATCCGCTTCAAGCAGGACCTGAACAACGACGGCGCCTTCACGGCCGCGAGCGAGGACGTGACCTACGACCTCCTCAGCGGCAACCTGCGCCGGACCGACGGCGCGAACCCACCGGTGACGATCGTCAGCAACGTCGTGGGGTTCGGCATCCGTTACTTCGACGCGAGCACGCCGGCGGTGGAGCTCATCCCCACCGGCTCGCCCGCCTCGCTGACACAATGCCAGAAGGACCTCGTCGCGAAGGTGATGATCACGGTGCACGGCGACGTCCCGAACAAGAACACGAAGACCGACGTCGATTCGACCGTGGAGACCGAGGTCACGATCCGCAACCGCGCGTTGACGAACATCTGAAGGGGGGAAGACCCGATGTCCACCTCATCTCGCACGCCGTCCGCTCACGACCGGGAGCGCGGCATGGCCCTCGCGATCTCGCTGTTCGCGATCGCTTTGCTGTCGCTCGTTCTCGGCGCGAGCCTCCTGATCGGCAGCTCGGACGCCCGGGCGACCCGCAACTACCGGCGCACGACGCAGATACACTTCGTCGCAGAATCCGGCATCCTCCACGCCATCCAGGCGGCCAATCAGGGAGCCGGCATCGGGATCGTGAACTTCCAGAGTGACGTCGTCAACAACTGGGGCACCGTCTGGACGCCGAGCGCGAAGACGTTCGCGGCGCTTTCGGGGTTCACCTATTCCGTGCAAGCGCTGCAGAACGCCGCGGACCCGGCCAACTCGGGCTTCTTCAAGGCCACGGCGTCCGGCCCCGAGGGGTCGACCAACATCGTCGTCGCGAGCGTCAGCCGGTCGGTGATCCCGTCGACCGCGCCCGGCGCGCTGCATCTCGCGAACAGCGCCGCCACCGACTGCACGTTCCAGGGGAACGCCTTCAGCATCAGCGGCAACGACATGAACTACACCGGAGGAGCGGGGCCTGGCCCATCTGTCCCCGGCATCTCGACCCTCAACAACACGAACACGCAGGAGGCTATCAACAGCCTCAACGGCAACCAAGGCGCCGACGTGACCGGGCTCGGGTACTCCTCGAACCCGCTCATCCCGAGCGTCAAGACGTCGCCCGGCGCGCCGAGCGCCGCGCAGATCGACGCGATGGTGGCCGACCTGCTCGCGCGACCCGGGGTCGTCACGGAGCCCAGCGGCACGGTCAACAACTCGTCGTCGATGGCTGGCTGGCAGTGCAAGAACACCGATCCGGCCCCTTCCCCCGTGATCACGCATTTCACAGGCGACGCGACCTTCAAGGGCAACGGCAACATCAGCGGCCAGGGCATCCTGATCGTCGACGGCAACCTGACGCTCCAGGGAAAGCTCGACTTCAAGGGCCTCATCATCGTCCGCGGGAAGACCCAGATCAGCACGACCGATGTGACCGGCAACGCGAGCCTGTGGGGGTCTCTCTGGACGACCGACATCGACATGGTCGTCGGGGGCTCGGCCTTCATCCAGTACAGCCAGCAGGCGCTGGCGCTCGCGAACCAGGTGAGCGGCGGCAGGGCGCTGCCGTCGAAGCTCGTCGTCAATTCGATGGTCGACTGCGCCGCGGTGCCCGCCGGCACGAACAACTGCTGAGCGGGCCGTCTTCGGTCCCTCGACCCCGCAGCCGCCGACCCCGTCCTAGGCACGCCGGCGCTGGCTCGTGCGTCTCGGCTCGAACCACGCCCGAGGGGCAGCGAGCTTGAGGCGCTGCCTACCGCCTCTGGCCCGGACGGGGATCGCGGCGACGCGCGGCGGGTCTACTGCGCCGCCAGCTCGCGGGTCGCGTCGCGCCAGCGGTTCTGTGTATGGGTGAGCTCGCGCTCGAGCCGCTTCACGCGGCTCGGCTTGTCGCCGCGGCTGCGAGCGATCGAGAGGTCCCTGGTGAGGCGCACCACGTGGTGCGCGATTCTTTTCTCACTCCGCTCGATCTCCCTTCGGGAATCGCTCTCCCCGGAGGAATGGCGCGACGGGGCCGTCGGCGCGAGGCGGGGCTTCACGCCCGCCGCATCGGGCCCCGAGATCTCGTGGATCCCCCGGACCCGGTCCCGCGGCACGCTCAGGTCGCCGCCGTTCACCCTGAGGTGCATCCGGTCGTCTTCCTGCCAGTAGCTGTCGACCGTCATCCGATCGCCGCCGTCCAGTTCGACAAGGTACGCACCGAACGCCGCGCCCGTCGAGAAAATCAGAACTCCCGCCGCAGTGAGCAGTCGCATATCCAGGAGAAAAGCAAGGCTCGTGCCGCGTTTCACGGCGGCATGCGCGTTGCTCCCTCCGGCCGCAGGAGATGTGAGGAGGTGGAGTGGCGGATGGAGTTCCGGCCCGGAGATTACGTGTATCCCGCAGACCTGCCGCGGCGCCTGCTCTGCCGAGTGACGTGCGCCGAGAACGGCAGGACGCAGACGGGACCGTTCCAGATCCTGACGCTCGAGCCGGTCGGCGGACCGTGGCGCGCGTGGAACGAGGCGGCGTTCCTCGTGCGCTTCGACGCGGACGTCCTGCCCGCGGAAATGGCCACGCTCGCGCCCGACACCAGCGTCGCGCCCTGAGGGCGCGACCGCACCTCACACGACCCGTCTCCTGGCGTGCGCCTTGCTCCCTTCGTTGGAGCCCGCAACCCCGCGGGAGCAAACCGACCGAGGGGTCACGCAAAGGAGGGTAGCCGCATGCGGAGGGCGAGGAGCTCGACCTCCACTTCCCGAAGAGCGCGCTCCAGAACATGAACAAGGGGGACCAGGTGACCGTGTCGCTCGGCATCAAGCCGGCGAGCGGCGCCGCCGCGCACGGCACGTCGGGCACGTCGGGCATGCGACGCGGGACGGGCTCGGACATCCCGACCGAGCCGGGCAACGCCTACCCGCGTACAAAATAGCCGACCGGATGCGGGCGGCCCGGGGGACGGGCCGCCCGTCACTCAGCACGGGTCGTCCCCTACGTTGCCCCGCCGGCGGCAGACCGTTAGATCGGCACGATGGCGAAGCCCGTCGTCGTCGTTCTCGCCGCCCTTCTCCTCGCTCCGACGCTCTCGCGCGCGGAGCCGCCGCCGCGCGTCCGTTTCGGCATCCAGACCCCCAACCAGGGCACGAGCTGGGACGACGTCCTCGCCACCTGGAAGGACGCCGAGAGCCTCGGCTTCGACAGCGCCTGGGTCTTCGACCACTTCATCCCGATCTTCGGCGACCAGGACGGGCCGTGTCTCGAGGGATGGACGTTGCTCGCGGCGCTCGCCGCCGAGACGAGCCGCATCAAGGTCGGGGTCCTCGTCACCGGCAACACCTACCGGAACCCGGCGCTGCTCGCGAAGATGGCGACCACGGTCGACCAGGTGAGCCACGGCCGGGTGATCCTCGGCATCGGCGCGGGCTGGTTCGAGCGCGATCACACGGCATACGGCTTCCCGTTCGGCAAGCCGCACGAGCGCGCCCGCAAGCTCGCCGAGGCGCTCCAGGTGATCACCAAGCTCTGGGCCGAGGACCATCCGTCGTTCGAGGGCAAGTTCTACCGCCTCGAGCACGCCCCGTTTGCACCGCGCAACGTGCAGAAGCCCCATCCCCCGATCGTCATCGGGGGCCAGGGGAAGAGCTGGATCGTGCCGCTCGTCGCCCGCTACGGTGACGGGTGGAACGCCGTCAGCGGCGTCTCGCCCGACGGCATCCGGGAGCGCCGCCGGATCATCGAGGACGAGTGCCGGCGCATCGGACGCACCCCCTGCCCGTCCTACGTCTCCGTGCTCCTCCCGCTGGTGGCGATCACCGACATCCCGCTCGCCGGGCCGGTGGTGCGCTTCGGCGCCCGGGCGGTCGTAAAGAAAGAAGTCGCACAGTCGATTCTCGCCGACAGTCCCGCGGCGATCCGCGACCGCATCCGCACCTATGTCGACGCCGGGGCCTCCGAAATCATCCTCTCGCTGCGTCCGCCCTTCGACCGCGGACTCCTCCACCGCTTCGCGCAAGACGTCATGCCATCTTTCAAGTGAGCGGCCGAAACCCGCGTTTCACAAGGGTTTCCGCCCCGGACCCTCTGTCGTTCCGGCGCAATTGACTCACTGGGGGGGCGCCGGTATTTTCCGCCCCCCGTGCTCCGGGGGAGAGGGGTTTCGAGCCGGCCATGTGGATGATTTTCCCGGGAATTCGCGAGCGTCGAATGGTGGACCGCCAGTTGACGGCGTTCTTCCGGGACCACCGCGAGATCGACTTCCGGCGGGCGATCGCGCTCTTGAGCCGTTTCTACGAGCTGCCGCGGCCGACCGTGGCGTGGTTCGAGTACCTCGACTGGGGCAAGACCGCCGGACGCACCTACGAGAACGGCACCATCCATCTGGTCCACCCCGAGAACTGGAAGCGCGGGCGGAAGTACAACTCCGAGCGCCAGTGGATCCATACCGTGTACCACGAGTTCGGCCACTACGTGCTGTGGACCGACGCGGAACGGAAGGCCGATCGCTTCGCCTATCGCTTCATCCGCGGGGTGTCGGCGAACGGTCGCGCCGAGGACGCGAGGCGGCCGGTCCGGGCGGCGGCGAGCCGCGCCAGCCGCAAACGCGCCGCGAGCGTCAGGCGACCACGTCCTCGCCAGCGTCCACGCCGATCACGTTCCCGCTGACCCAGCGCGCACCCGGCAGGCTGAGGGCGACCAGCGTCTCGGCGACGTCCTCGGGCAGCGTCAGGCGGCCGCCCGGGTTCCGCCGCCGCGCCTCCTGGAAAAGGTACTCGGCGGCGGGGATCTTCCGCGAGGCGGGCGTATCGGTCACACCCGCCCGGATGGCGTTCACGCTGATACCGGCGGGACCGAGCTCGAGCGCGAGCTGCCGGACGTGCGACTCGAGGGCCGCCTTCGCAGCCGACACCGCGCCGTAGAACGGCATGACGCGCGTTCCGCCGGAGCTGGTCATCGCATAGACCCGGCTGCCGTCGCCTAGGAGCCCGCGCGCGTAGAGCTCCTGCACCCAGTAGACGAGGCTGTGCGCCATCACGTCGAGCGTCATCTCGAGCTGCGCCTTGGTGGTCTGCTGGCCAGGCGCGTCGCTGATGAACGGCTTCAGCGTCCCGAACGCGAGCGAGTGGAGCAGGACCCTGAGCGGTCGCCCGCCGAGCAGCTCTCGCGCCCGGTCGCAGACGTGGGCACGCCGCTCCTCGTCGGCGGCGTTGACGTTGAAGAAGTGCGCCGCGGCGCCGGCGGCGCGGACCTCCTCCGCGACGGCCTCGGCGAGGGGAAGAGTCGCCTTCCGGTCGAGGTGGACGCCGAGCATGCTCATGCCGCGTCGGCCGAGGGCGCGCGCCGTGGCGGCCCCGAAGCCGCTCGACGCGCCGAGCACGAGCCCCCACTCGCCCTCGAACGGCCGCCACCCGCCGTCCGTCTCCGGCATGGCGCGCGACGATAACGGAAGGGTCCCGCACCGGCAACGGCGGCACCCGCGGCTTGTCGCGCCCCGACCCCTCCGCTACGTTCCCCGACATGGGGGGCAAGGGGGATCGGCCGACGGTCGAGAACCGCTGGTGGGTCGACCAGGGCAAGGACGCGAAGGGAAATCCCATCCCGCGGCCGCCGGCGCAGTTCGGGCACCGCTTCTTTCGCACCGGCGCCGGCATCGAACAGGATCGTGCGCGCATCCGGCTGACCGACTCGAACCTCAAGTGGCTCGAGGAGTCGAATCCGCCGCGCGACGGCTGGGCGGTCGTGCGTGCGCTCGCCGACGAGCGGGTCGCCGACGCGCGCATCGAGAAGGTGAAGGCCGCGTTCAAGCTGCCCGCCGGCGGGCGGGGCGTGCTCGTCGACTCCGGGACTTCGCTGCGCGCGATCATCACCGGCGAGCCGGTCGGGGAGCGTCTGGTTGAGGTCCGCTTGGGCGACGAGTCGTCGTTCGACGCCTGGGTCCGCGGCGAGTGGGTGCGCGAGGCGCTCTTTCGCGACTTCGACGAGGGTCTGCGCCGGGCCCCGGCACTCGTCCGCGAGTACCTCACCACGGCGCGCGCGACCTCGCTGGCCTGAGGGAGATCCCGCCCGCCTCCCCGGCCGGCCCGCCCTTTACGCGGCCAGCGCGGGTGCGCTATGCACCGCGAACAGTTTTCGAAGGGGGTGCCCGATGGCGGCGACCGAAGACGAGCTAGCAAAGCAGCGCGTCCAGGAGGCGATTTGGACGTGGACCGGTCGCATCATCGTCCTCGCCGTGAGCTTCGGGTTCGGGTTCTTCGCCGCCTGGCTTCTGTGGGGTGCCGGGGTGAACGGCGCGCCGGTGCTCCGGCAGAAGGTCGAGCAGATGGATTCGCAGATCCTCGACCTGAAGAAGCAGCGGCAGGACATCGACGGGCAGAAGGTCGTCTGCCAGGGGCGGCTCGACCAGTGCCTCACCGACCTGCAGAAGGCTCGGGCCGCGCAGTCGCCGCCGCCGCAGTAGACTGCTTCGTATCCGCGGCTCGAGCTCCAGCGCCCGCGGAGAGTGAGCGAGCGCCTCGTCTGGCTCGATTGTTCCTCTACGCGCCGGTCTTCCATCATCGTTTCCTCACCTACGACGATCCCCTCTACGTCGTCGACAATCCGCCCGTCCGCGCCGGGCTCACCCGCGCGTCGCTCTGGTGGGCCGTCACCGCGATGCACGCGAGCAACTGACATCCGGTCACCTAGCGGAACCGCGCCGTCCGGGAGCGACTGACTAGATCACTGCCGCGGCGCGGAGGCGGGCGAGATCGGCCTGGGCGAGCCCGAGGAGGCCCTCGTAGATTTCGGTGTTGTGTTCGCCGAGCTCGGGGCCGAGACGGTGGACCGAGCCCGGCGTCGCGGAGAGTTTCACGGCCACGCCGGGGACTGCGACCTCGCCGAGCTTCGCGTGCGGAAGCCGCACGACCATCTCGCGTGCGAGCAGATGTGGGTGCGTGATCAGCTCGTCGACGCCGTAGACCGGTGAGCACGGGACGTTCGCGCCTTCCGGGCCGAGGGCGTTCAGGACCTCGGCGACCGTGCGTTGCGCCACCCATTCGGCGACGATGCCGTTGATCTCGGCGCTGCGCTCGGTGCGCCCGCTCGCGCCACGGAAGCGTGGGTCGGTGCCGAGCTCGGGGCACCCGATGGCGTCCATCAGGCGCCGGAAGATGCGGTTCGTTGCGACCGCGATGACGAGCCAGCCGTCGCGCGCCTGGAAGGAGTCGTAGGGCGCCGTGGCGAGGTGGCGGTTTCCGACCCGGGCGGGCAGCTTACCCGTGGACCCGAAGATCGCCGGCCAGTTGTCCAGGATCGAGAAGACCGCGTCCTGGCTCGACACGTCGACCGCCTGGCCGCGGCCGGTCGTCGCGCGGGCAGTCAGGGCCGCCAGCACGCCGATCGCGCCGAAGAGGCCCGCGAGGTAGTCGCCGAGCGAGCCGCCGCCGCGCGTCGGGGGCGAGTCCGGGAAGCCGGTGAGCGACATGAGCCCTCCCGCCGCCTGGGCCACGATGTCGTAGGAGGGGCGCGGCGACCAGGGGCCCGTCTGCCCGAACCCGGACAGGCTCGCGACGATCAACCGGGGATGCTCGCGAACGAGATCGGCGGGCGCGAGACCCCATCCGGCGAGCGTCCCGCCCGCATAGTTCTCCACCAGCACGTCGACGTGGGGCAGGAAGCGGCGGAGGATGGCGCGCCCGTCGGGGTGCCGGACGTCGAGCGTGATGCCCTTCTTGTTTCGGTTGAGCGCGAGGAAGGCGACCGGCACGCCGTCCGCGGCGGGATAGCCGTAGCGACCCTCGTCCCCACCGCGGGGCGCCTCCACCTTGATCACCTCGGCGCCGAGGTCGGCGAGGATGGCGGTGCAGAACGGGCCCGCGAGGAAACGCGTCAGATCGAGAACGCGGGTGCCGGCGAGCGCCGACATTACTCCGCCTCCCGCACCTGGAGGCTCATTACTCCGCCTCCTGTACCTGGAAGTTCACAGGTAGGGGACGAAGTTCTTGAGGGCCGACAGGAGGGCCTCCAGGTCGGCGTACTCGGCGAGCTCGCCGTAGAGCGCGGCGAACGTTCCGCGGACGCGCCCTTCGTCCTGCTCCGCGGGCGGCGCGGCGAGCGCCTGCTCGAGCTGCTTCAGGAGTGGCTGCGTCTGGAGCTTCGTCTCGACCGGGATCTCCTCCGAGAGCGCGATCAGGAGCCGGCTCCGCTCGATCAGCCGGCCGATGATGTACTCGTCGGTGCGCTCCGCCACGGCGTCACTCCGCCTTCCCGGGCTTCCCCTCCTGGAGCTGCCGCTTCCAGTCGAGCATGCGCGCCTTGGCCCCCTCGGCCTCGGCCTCCGCGATGCGGTTCGCCGCCTGGTAGAAGCGCGAGAGACTCGTGTGAGCGAGGATGTCGTCGGGCGTGAGCTCGCAGAGCTTCTTTCCCGCCTCGATCGCCTCGTCGTGCCTGCCGGCGTCGTTGTACGCCATCGCGAGCCCGTGCCACGCGTCGACGTACGCCGGGTCGATCGCGAGCGCCTCGCGGTACTTCGCCACCGCCTCGTCGAGCTTGCCGTCGCCGAACAGGTCGACCGCCTCGTCGTACAGATCCTCCTTCGTCGGCATCGGCCCCGGATCCGTACCGCATTCGCGCCGGCCGCGGCAACCAGGCGGCGCCGGCGGTTCGGGATCAGCGGTGAGGGTTCGCGGCCGCCCCGGACACGGGCAACGGCAGGTGCACCGTGAGGCGGGCGCCGCCACCCGCGGCCGACGCCATGTTCATCGTGCCGCCGAGCGCCCGGACCCGCTCGCGGATGCCGACGAGCCCGATGCCGGCGCGATGGCCGTTCCCGTTCGTCGTCCGCATGCCGACCCCGTCGTCCCGCACCTCGAGGCTGAGCTCGTGGTCGCCGCCGCGGAGCACCACGGCGACGCGTTTCGCGCTGGCGTGCCGAGCGACGTTGGTGAGGGCCTCCTGGATGATCCGGTAGGCCGCCGTCTCGACCGCCTCGGGGAGGCGCTCCGGGACGGCATGCGCGGTGAAGCTCGTCGCGATGCGGTGCCGGCAGCGGAAGGCCTCGAGATGCGTCTCGACCGACGGCGCGAGCCCGTAGAGGTCGAGCCCGGGCGGCCGGAGGAGCTGCGAGAGCTCGCGCATCTGTCCGAGCGTCTTCGCGACGAGATGGCGCGCCTCGCGGGCGCTCGTGCGGAGCTCGCCCAGGTTCCCGGGGAGCTGCTGCTCGAGCAGCCAGAGGTAGGACGAGACCGCGGTGAGGGACTGCCCGAGCTCGTCGTGGAGCTCGCGCGAGAGCTGGTGGAGCTGCTCTTCCTGCACCGAGATGAGGCGGCTCGACAGCGCCGCGAGCTCCTCGTGGCGCTGGAGCAGGCTCGTGCGGAAGCGACCGAGCACCTGTGCGCAGGCCGTCGCGAGGGCGGCACCGATCGCGAGCCAGCAGAGCGTGCCGACGAAGGGCGCTGCCGGAAGTCCCTGGAGACCGAGGACGACCCCGACCGCGCCGAAACCGACGCAGGTGAGCACGCCCGCGATCGCCATCCGCCGTGCGCTCCACGAGAAGAGCACGGCAGCGGCGATGAGGAGACACGTGAAGGCGCTCGACATGAGCGACGGGTACGTCGGCACGGCATAGGGAAGGAGGTACAGGTAGAGGAGGAGGTTCGCGGCGACGCCGGCCACGAACACGATGCTCAGACGATCGGGGTTCCTCGCACCGAGCCGGGTGACGCTCGCGCCGAGAACGAAGCCAGCCACGGCGGTGTGGATGACGTAGACCAGCAGGAGCGCCGCGACGTGCTCGCGGGGCACGGACAACACCTGGACCGGGAACAGGACGGCGGCCGAGGTGACGGCGATGCCGGCCGCGGTCCGGAGCCGGACTCGCTGGTCGAGCTCGCTGCTCACGTCTTCCGAAAGAGCCATGTCCGCGCGCGACAAGGTGCAGGCCGCCGCCGCGGAGACAATACCGGCTTGTCGGGAGTTTCCCGGGCGGCGAGAACGGCCTTCCGCCTCCGACGCGAGGCGAGGAGCCACCGCCGTACCGGATGACGCGGCAGATGCGGTAGTTGGCCGCTCGTCGGCGGCCGGCGTATGGACCGATCATGGGTGCCGCCCTCCCGCTGGAGGCCGAGCTTGCCGCCGAGATCGAGGCGAGTCGCCGGGGAGCGCCCCCACCCCCCTTCGAGCCCTGGGCGCTCCGCATCTTCGCGCATCAGTACGAGCGAAACACGGCGTACCGCGCGTTCTGCGAGCGCCGCGGCGTCAGCCCCGCCGGGTTGGCCCGCTGGGAAGACGTCCCGCCCGTCCCGACGGGGGCCTTTCGGCACGTCGATCTCACCTGCGGGCCCGCCGAGGCGGTCTTCCGAACGAGCGGCACGAGCCGGGCGGCCGAGCGCGGAAAGCACCTCGTCCCCCATCTCGCACTCTATCGCGCCTCGGCGCTGGCGGCGTTCGAGCACTACGTGCTGCCGGACGGGTTCCGCCCGACGTGCCTCGGCCTCCTGCCCGCGCCGGCACTCCGTCCCGACTCGTCGCTCGTGCAGATGTGCGCCTGGGTCGGCGAAGCGCTGTCGACGGGCGTCGAGTGGCTCGTCACACCCGCGGGGCTCGAGGTCGATCGGGTGCTCGCGCGCCTCGTCGAGCTGGAAGCACGCGGCGACGCCGTGCTCCTCCTCGGCGTCACCGCGGCGTTCGCCGAGCTGTTCGCGACCTGCCGCGCGCGCGGGCGCACGTTCCGTCTCGGCCCCGCGAGCCGCGTCGTCGACACGGGTGGACAGAAGGGCCTCGCGCGTCCACTCTCGCGCCAGGGATTCCTCCGGGAATGCTGGACCGCATTCGGCATCCCCGGCTACTACTGCGTGAACGAGTACGGCATGACGGAGCTCTGCTCGCAGCGCTACGACAGCGCGCTCGACGATCGCTTTCACGGCCGGAGCCTCGCGCCACGCCGCCTCGTCGCGCCCCCCTGGCTGCGCACGCGCGTGCTCGACCCCGACACCCTCGCGCCAGTCGCCGACGGGAAGCCGGGTCTGCTCTGCCATCACGATCTCGCGAACGCCGGTTCCGTGGCAGCCGTCCTGACGGAGGACATCGGCCGGGCCGTGGCACCGGACGGCATCGAGATGCTCGGACGGGCGCCGGGCGCACCGCCGCGCGGCTGCGGACTGCTCCTCGCCGACGTGCTCGGCCCGTGACGGTCGAGTCACTCGGAGCGCTCCTCTCGCGGATCGACGCCGCGATCCGGGCGCGCACGCGGCTCCGCGGCCGCCCGATCGCGGAGACCATCGCCGC